>Ga0182738_1006346_pt1 | contig 12281 bp, 10 predicted proteins | sample eDN5th30CBELigMG_FD_128876 | JGI IMG/M metagenome (GOLD analysis project Ga0182738, IMG submission 128876) | Enriched Miracle-Growth compost microbial communities from Emeryville, California, USA - eDNA 5th pass 30_C BE-Lig MG (version 2)... ...
CGCGGCCAGCGTCGACGGATCCATGTGCACCACCGGACCCAGCGCCCCGGACAGCGACCCGGTCAACGGCAGGCCACTGAAACCCGAGCCCTCCAGGCCGGCGATGAGTCCGACGAACAGCACCGCGAACGACGTGACGACGGGGTTCGGCGACAAATGCGACTGTGCGGCGGTGATCAGGTCGAACAGGAACGCCGGACCGGTGGCGTCGGCGGGCATGCCGAGGATGGCCGCCGAGAAGTCACCGTTGCCGATGAAGAAGAACCCTGCGATGGGCAGCACGATGCCCATCGCCTTGAACGCGAACACCAGACCGTCGACGACGTGTTGCGACGAGGTCTCCAGGAAGTTGCGCTTGTCGTTGGTGGCCGCGGCGGCGAACAGCAGCATGGCGGCCAGGCCACCCACGATCGCCGCGGCGTCGCCGCCCTGGAGCGGGGGCACCACATTGGTGAACTTGCCGAGCAGCAGATAGACGATGAACGCCAGGTACACCAGCGGGACCAGGAGTGCGAACACCTTCGCCGACAGTTTCTTCGGTTCCTGCTCACCGGTCTCGGCCCCGGTGTCCACTATGGCCTCCACGATCACCGCGGCCTTCACTGCCTTCACGGTGGCCACGGCCGTGTCGCCGTCAGAGCGGGTGGGGCCGTCGGTGACCGTGGGTCCGGCGGGAGCGGGTTTGCGTCCGTTGGAGCCGGCCGTGGCGCTCGGACTGCCCGCCGGCCCGCCGCTCGGGGAATCCTCATCGTCGTCGCCGACACCTCGGCGCTCGGCCGCGTTCTCCCATTCGACAAGCAGTTCCGGTGACGGGTTGCGCCACGTGCGACGCTGCATGACGTAGGTGATCCCCAGCGCGGTCAACCCCACGATGAGGGACAGCACCATGGCCTTGTCGGCAACCGAATCAGGGTCGACGCCAGCGGCTTTCGCGGAGATGCCGGGTGCGACCTTGATGATGTAATCCGACGACAGGGCCATGCCCTGACCGGCGATCGCGATGACCATGCCCACCGACATCGGCGAGAGGCCCGCGCGGATCGCGACCGGGATGAGCACCGCGCCCACGAGCGGGACGGCAGGGGTGGGCCAGAAGAACAGCGAGATCACGTAGGTGACGATCGCGAGCACGATGAAACTGCTCGTCCCGGCGCGCATGACGCGGCGGAACGGGGTGACCATCATGCGGTCGGCGCCCATCTCGCGCAGCGCGCCCAGCATGGCCGTGACGATCGCGATGATCAGGAAGATGTTGAACAGTTCCTTGGCCGCGGTCAGGCTCGCGTTGAATATCGCCGACAGGCCGGTGATCAGGCTGCCCGAGAACGCCCAGGCAGTGAGCAGCGTTGCAGTTACCGCAGGCACGACGATGTTCTTGCGGACCGCCATCGTGAGCAGGATGACCACGATTCCGGCGAGGTATATCCAGTGCGCCGCGGTGAGTGGGGTGTCCAAAGCGGGACCTCTCGTTGAACTGCTGGTGGGCTGTGCAGTCAGATGCTGGAATGTTCGGCGCGGTCACGGCCTGGGTCAACGACAACAGTGCACAGCCGGAACTGTCAGGCCCTGTGCACTGTGTTCCGATCTTGTCGATCGCATGGCGGGGCGTTACGGACCTGTAAAGGCTGTTACGTTTGACCGGGAGTCGCCGTGCACACCGCGACGACCGGGATTTTTGTGCACTTTGACCCGAGCCCCGCGTAATGCGTTGTGCACCTTCACTTGACGGGAACCGCCAACACCGGGCCTCGCGGTGGGAGAGTGGCGGGCAGAGACATCCACGCGCACTCACCGATTCGTCAGCCAACAGGATGGTTACGCACAGCATGACCGATGTTCGCCAGACGCCGACTCCCGACGCCGCGCCGCCCACCGGCGCGGATACCGGTACGCCGCTGGGGCTCGCGGCGCTGCTCGCGGGCACGCTCGTGGGCACGGTCAGCAACAACGTCGTGAACGTCCCACTCGACGCGATCATCGGTGAGTTCGATGCTTCTTTGGGAAACGGCGTTTTCGTCGTGGTGGGCTTCCTGGTCTGTTTCGCCGCGACCATACCGTTGGCCGGATGGTTCGGCGACCGCTTCGGGCGCAGGCGGGTGTACTGCGCGGCGCTGCTCGCCACGGCGGTATGTGCTGTCGGCGCGGCGACCGCACCGTCGTTGCCGCTGCTGATCGCATGGCGGTCGGTGGGTGGGGTTGCTGCGGCCGCGTTCGCTCCGGCCGTGATGGGACTGCTCGCGTGGATGTTCTCCGGTGCGCGCCGTGGCCGGGCCATGGGCGCGTGGGCATCGGTCAACGGTATCGGGCAGGCCGTGGGCCCGACCCTGGGCGGACTGGTGGCCGATCACTGGGGATGGCGCTGGATCTTCGTTCCCCTGGTCCCTGTCGCGCTCGCGGGTTTTGTCGGCACGCTGCGCTACGTACCGAAGTTCCCCGGCGCGAGGATGCGCTTCGACCTGGCCGGGGCGGCCGCGCTGACGTTCGGTTCGGCGCTGCTGATGCTCGGATTGGCCATCGTGCCGCAACCGAACGTGAGCGGCTGGGCCGCGGCGGGATCGGTCGCGCTCGGTGTCGTCGCACTGGTCTGGTTCTGCTTTCACTGTGCGCGCGTGCCCAATCCGTTCGTCAACGTTCGCCTGGTCACCGAATCGCGTTTTGCCAGAAGTGCTCTCGCGGCGTTTGCGCAGATGTTCTGCCTCGGGGCCACTCTGCTGGCCGTGCCGCTGTACCTCGTGGCGCATGCGGTTTCGATATCGACGGCCGGCCTGGTGCTGTTCACGGTGCCCGTCGCGATGGCCGTGCTGGGCCCGGTGGTCGGCCGCCGTCAGGACCGCCTGGGCCCCAGGCTCGTGCTGCGTGTCGGGCTCGTCGTGTTGCTGGCCGTGCAGATCGCCCTGGCCGTCACGGTTGCCCAGGACCGCCTGCTGCTCGGGGTGCTGATTGCTGCACTGGTGACGGCCGGGGTGGGGATCGCGCTGGTGCAGACGCCGGCGGCCACCGGGGCCACCCGCTCACCCGCGGGTGCGGAGGGGACCGGACTGGGGCTGTTCAACCTGGTGCGGTTTGCCGGATCGGCCTGCGGTGCAGCGTGGGTCGCGGTCGCACTCTCGGGGCCCGCGTCGTTCCCCGGGGTGTTCATCGCGTCCGCGGTGATCGTGGCCCTCGGGCTGGCCGGGACGTTCTTCGGTCCCGACCCGGCCTGATCAGCGAAAGCTCGCCTCGCGTTCGACCGCGGAGTGCACCTCGTCGAGCAGATCGAGGCGGATGGCCAGCCACACCGTGAACTGGTGCTCCGGATCGCGGACATCCATGCCGAGCATGCGGGAGATCCGGTCGAGCTTGGCGAGCATGGTGTTGCGGTGCACGTTGAGCGTGCGCGCGGTGGCGTTGATGTTGCCGCCCTCGGACAGGTACGCCTCCAGCGTCTCCAGCAGATCGGGTGAGGAACGCAACGGCCCCAACACGTCTCGCACCAGCTGGCGGCTGTCCTCGGTCTCGGCGACCTGGGCCAGCACCGTGAAACCCCGCAACTGTTGATACGACGTCGCACCCGTGCGGTGCAGGCGCCGCGCGATACCGAGCGCAACCCTGGCCTCCCGGTAGCTCTCCCGGACCTCCCCGGCGCCGAGCGCCGGGCGGCCGTAGGCGACGGGCGCGGGAAGGCCCCGTCGCCGCTGCAGCTCGCCGGACATGGCCTCGGCATACTCGGCCATCTCGCTGCGCATGGCCGCAGCGTCCTCGCCGCGCAACGTGCGGACCACGACGAGCACGTCGCCGATCACCGTGACGTAGGCATGCACCGACGGGTGCGCCGCCACCCCGGCCGCGTACCGCGCCAGCCGCACCATCGGCGTCGTAGGACTGTCGGAAACCCTGGGCAGCACACCGGGCGCCACGAAAACACCGAACCGCGCGTCGAGTTCGATGTCGTGATGCTCGGCGCGGGCGCGCATGTCGTGCTCGCTGGAGAAGCTGCCGTGCACCAGGGCCTGGACGAAATCACCCCGCGCGCGTTCCTCGGCCTCGTCGACGCTGCGTTGCCGCAACATCTCCGACCCGATGATCGCGGTGGCCTGTTCGGTGAGCACCTCGTGCCGCGCCAGATCGTGCTTGCTCGGGCCGTCGGCGTGATCGGGAGCCAACGTCGGGACCAGGACGGCCACCCAGCCCTCGAACGACTTGCCCAGCCGGATCGCGCTCGCCACACACGTCCATCTGCTGTCCTCCGGACCGGTGACCTGCTGCGTGCGCGTGTCGTGGCCGTCGTGGCGCCGCTCCGACGCCGGGAGGTCGGCGGCCAGCATCCGGCTCACCGAATCGGCCAGGGCGGCCACGGCTTCGGGGGGCAGGCCGTGGTGGGCCACCACATGACCGCGGGCATCGAGTGCCACGGCGGGATTGCGCGCCAGGTTGGACACCTCGCGCACCAAAATCTGCAGGCCCGCGCCACGGTGGAACAGGCCGGCCAGGGTGGCGTGCACGTGCGTCGAGTAGCGCATGACGTGCACCTCCTGGCTGAGCGCGCGCTCGGCCAGCAGCCGGTTGAGGGCCGCGAAACCCACCGGGATGCCGAGTTCCACGACCACCAGCCCGGCGGGCAGCCCGCCCAGGTCCGGTGGGGCGACACCGTCGACCAGCAGCGTGGTCGCGCCCCTGGCGGCGAGCGCCGAAAGCGTCGAAGCGCGGCCCGTCAACGATTCGGGGCGCGCGTACACCGCCACCGCGTCCAGCCGATCATGTTGTGACAGAACTTCGTTGAGCGGAAGCACCCAGGTGAGTTCCTCGTCGAGCAGGTCTTCGCCCGCGACGATCCGCGAACCGGCCATGAGGGACTCGTCGAGAAGCCCACGCACCGTCATCCGGCCGCTGTCGATCGGTGGTGCCGTCATGTCAACCCCCGTGCTGTGTGCCTGGTGCGCCCTCTGGTTGTGCCTGTTATTCGATTACCGGACCCCTCGTCACAGGCACCATGTGCAACTTGACCCGTCGCGGCGCATTTTTCCGGTCATATTAACCATCACCTGGTCGGTGTGCCCGTTGATAGACATGGCTCCGTCAGCCCGAGCTGCGAGAGAGCGAGAGAGACCAATGCACAGAATTCACCGCATCACCCTCGACGACGCGTTGCCATTGCTGGCCGCGGGCCGTGCCAAAGCCGAGGAGATCGGGGTCAAGCAGACCCTGTGCATAGTGGACGACGGCGGCAATGTCATTGCGCTGCACCGGTTGCCGGGAGCCCGTCTGACCGGTGTGGACATCGCGATCGCGAAGGCCTTCACCGCCGCAGGCCACGAACGTGCCACCCACCTGTTCAACGAACCGCCCAACGGGCCCGCATTGCCCGGCAACGAGGCGTTCGGCATCAGCCACATGCTGCCCGGCAAGTTCGCGATCTTCGTCGGCGGGTTCCCGTTGGTCTACGACGGGCAGATCGTCGGGGGAGTGGGCATCAGCGGCGGCAACGGCGAGCAGGACAAGGCCGTGGGGGCGGCGATCCTCGCCGAGTTCGAGGCGCTCACCGCCGCCCAGGTGTGACCCGGATGTGCAGGTTGACCCCGCCGCGGGCGCCGGACCGGTGATTGTGACCATGGCCCGCACCGCGAGGCGTCACTAATCTCCCTGGAACCCAAGCATTTTCAGCGAAAGGAAACTCATGACCGAGCTACTGGGACGCGATGAATTCCGTGCCGAACTGGAGAACGCGATCAAGGGGCGTGAAGCCAAGAACGCCTCGTTCTCCAAGGCATGGGCCGACGGCAAGCTGACAAAGGATCACTTCGCCCGCTGGGCCGAGAACCACTACCACTACGTGGGCCCGTTCGCCGACTACCTGGCCAACATCTACTCCAACACCCCCGACGAGTTCACCGGCGCGAAAGACTTCACGCTGCAGAACATGTACGAGGAGGAGCTGGCCGACATCCGCCACACCGACCTGCTCATCAAGTTCGGTGAGGCATGCGGGACCACGCGTGAGCGCATCGAGGACCCGTCGAACATGAACCCGATCACGCGCGGTCTACAGGCGTGGTGCTACGCGGTCTCGCAGCGCGAGCACTTCGTGGTCGCCACAGCGGCGCTGGTGGTGGGCCTGGAATCCCAGGTGCCCAGCATCTACACCAAGCAGATCGTGCCCCTGCGCGAGGTGTACGGCTTCACCGAGGACGAGATCGAGTTCTTCGACCTGCACATCACGTCCGACGTCGTGCACGGCGAGCGCGGATACCAGATCGTGCTCGACCACGCCGACACCCCGCAGTTGCAGCAGCGCTGCCTGCAACTGGTGCGCTGGGGCGCCGAGATGCGCTTCTCCTACACCAAGGGCCTCTACGACTACTACGTCGCACCGGATCTCGAAGCCGCAGGCGTCTGATCCCTGATCCCTGAAACCCCGCCGCCTCGACAGAAAGGTTGTGCTGTGACTGCGAACTGGGTTGCGGTGGCGAGCCGTAAAGAGCTCGCCCGCCGCCGCAAACTCCGCGTGGAACTCGACGGTCTGGCCATCGCGCTGTTCGAGGCGGCGGGCCGGGTGTACGCATTCGCCGACGCATGCGTGCACCAGGACCGGTCGCTGGTCAAAGGCACCCTGCTGCACGGCAAGGTGATCTGCCCCGGCCACCAATGGCAGTTCGACCTGGAGACCGGATACGAGGAGAGCCAAGGCCGCTGCCAGCCCACCTACGCGGTGCGCGTCGACGACGACACCGTCTACGTGGACCCCACCGCGCGGATGTCACCCGTGACCGCAGGAGAGGAAGCCAACGCATGACCGACCGCACCTTCGTGACCGTGGGGGCCGGACAGACCGCCGCGGTGGCAGCACGCACGCTGCGCCGCCGCGGGTTCGACGGCCGCATCATCCTGGTCGGTGACGAACCGCACGCGCCGTACCAGCGGCCACCGCTTTCGAAGGAATTCCTCTGCGACACGGCGGCATCCGATGACCTGTGGATCCTGCCCGAGAAGTGGTGCGCCGACAACGGCGTCGAGATCCGCACCGGGGCCGAGGTCACCGGCGTCGATGCCGCCACGGGCACCGTCGAGATCGCCGGACAGGCACCGGTGCGCGCCGACGCGGTGCTGTTCGCCACGGGCGGGCGGCCCCGCCGCTTGCCGGTGCCCGGCCCCCGGCCAGAACTCGTGCACTACCTGCGCACTCTCGATGACGCACGACGCCTGCACGACGCCCTGGCATCCGGATGCCGTCTCGGTGTCATCGGCGCCGGCTTCGTCGGGCTCGAAATCGCCGCCACCGCAGTGGGTCTCGGCGCTTCGGTGACCGTGCTGGAAGCCGCGCCGATGCCGCTGGGCACCGTCGTCGGGTCACGCGTCGGCGCCGAGATCGTGCGCCTGCACCGCGGCAACGGGGTCGAACTGCTCACCGGCGTGGCCGTGAACGGGGTACGCACCGACGCCGAGGGCGTCGTCGTCAGCACCGGCGCGCAGGACCTGCGCTTCGACGCCGTCGTGATCGGCATCGGCATCACCCCCAACACCGCTGTGGCCGAGGCCTCCGGGCTCGCGGTCGACGACGGCATCGTCGTCGACGCCCAGGGTCGCGCATCGATACCCAACATCTACGCCGCGGGCGACGTCGCGCGCCGCTACTCCGAACGCGCCGGAAAACACGTCCGCATCGAGCATTTCGACAACGCCAACCGGCAGGGCGCCGCGGTCGCCAACGCCATGCTGGGCCGCGACGCCGTCAACGACGACGCGCCGTGGTTCTGGTCCGACCAGTACGAGCACAACCTGCAACTGCTGGGCGAGGCCACCGGCAACCTGGTGATCCGCGGCGACGTCGGCGAATTCGAGTTCACCGCGTTCTACGTCGACACCGACGACACGCTGCGCGGCGTGTTCACCGTCGACCGGGGTGAGGACGTCATGGTGGGCCGCGAACTGCTCGGCCGCCGCATCCCGCGCGCCGTCCTGGAAGACGACGACGCCGATTTGTGGGAACTCGTCGACACCGAGGAGGTGGCACAGTGACTGTCGAGGGAGCCAACTTCATCGACGGGCAGTGGATCCCGGCCGCGTCGGGACGCACCTTCGCGCGCCACAACCCGGCCGACCCCGACGATCTCGTCGGGGTCTTCCCGGCCTCCGACGGCGTCGACGTGCGCACCGCCGTCGACGCGCTCGACAAGGCCGCCCCCGAATGGGCCGCCACGCCGCCCGAACGCCGTGCGGCGATCCTGGAAGCCGCTGCCGTGCAACTGGAATCACGCGCAGCGGAGTTGATCGCCGAATTGATCCGCGAAGAGGGCAAGACCACCGCCGAGGCCACCATGGAGGTGAGCCGGACCCCGGCGAACCTGCGCTTCTACGCCGGCGAGGCGCTGCGGTCCACGGGCACCACCTACCCCGCACCGGGGGAGGGTCTGGTCTACACGCTGCGTGAGCCCGTCGGCATCGTCGGCGCCATCACACCGTGGAACTTCCCGTTCAACATCCCGTCACGCAAACTCGGGCCGGCGCTCGCGGCAGGAAATCCGGTGCTGTACAAGCCCTCCGAACTCACCCCGCTGATGGGGCAGCGTCTGGTCGAGGCGTTGTTGGACGGTGGGCTGCCGCCCTCGGCGCTCGCGCTGGTCCAGGGCGACGGCGTGGCGGGTGCCGCGGTCGCCGCGGATCCACGCGTCGCAGCGGTCACCTTCACCGGGTCGACAGCCGTCGGCCGTGCGATCCACCAGCAGGTCGGACCCCAGCGCCGCGTCCAACTGGAGATGGGCGGCAAGAACCCCGTGGTGGTCGCCGGGGACGCCGACCTCGACGCCGCGGCCGCCCTCATCGTCAAAGGCGCGTTCGGGCTCAGCGGACAGGCCTGCACCGGGACCAGCCGCGTGATCGCGGTCGACGAGATCCACGATGCGCTGCTCGACCGCGTGGTGGCCAAGGCCGACGCGCTGCAGGTCGGGCCCGGCAATCAGCCCGGTGTGCACATGGGTCCGCTGGCCAGCGCGGCCCAGAGGGAAAAGTTCCTGCACTACGTGCACGCCGGGATCACCGAGGGCGCCACCCTGCGCTGCGGCGGCACCACGGTGGGCGATCACGGATTCTTCGTCCGCCCGGCGGTTTTCGCCGACGCGCTGCCGACCATGCGCATCGTCACCGAGGAGGTGTTCGGGCCGCTGGTCGCGTTCCAGCGCGCGGCATCCCTCGACGAGGCCGTCGCGCTGGCCAACGCCACCGAGTACGGACTGGCGGCCTCGATCGTCACGTCGGACCTCGCCGCGGCGACACGGTTCGCCCGGCAGTCGAAGACCGGCCTGGTCAAGATCAACCAGCCGACCACGGGCATGGCGATGAACGCGCCCTTCGGCGGCTACAAGGCGTCGAGCACCCAGACCTTCAAGGAACAGGCCGGGCCGACGCTCATGGAGTTCTACACGCTCGAGAAGACCGTCTACCTCACCCCGGCCCTCTGAACACAGGAGCTGCAATGGAATTCACCCGAGTCGCCAGATCCGGTCAGGTGCCCGAGGGCATCGTGCGACGGTTCTTCGCGGGCGAGTACGAGTTCGCCGTGGCCCGCCTCAACGGCAAGGCCTACGCGACGTCCAACTACTGCACGCATCTGGACTGCATGCTCTCGTCGGGCAAGCTCGTCGACGACGGCATCGGATGCTCGTGCCACGGAAGTGCATTCGACCTCGAGACCGGTGAGCCCATCTGCCCGCCCGCCACGGTCGCGATCAAGACCTACCCGGTCGAGGAACGCGACGGCGAGATCTTCGTCGGTGTCGAGCCGGGGGAGATGCCCGTCGGACCGCGGCGGCGACGCAAGGGGGCGTGAGCCAGGTGCAGCGGCCGCCGACACTGTCCACCGGCGCGATGGTCAGCTCGAGCCATCCCGCCGCCAGCTTCGCCGGGGCGCGCGTACTCGCCGACGGCGGCAACGCGATCGACGCGACCCTGGCGATGGCCGCGGTCACGTGGCTGACGTTGCCCGGTCAATGCGGCATCGGCGGCGACGCGTTCGCCGTCGTGGCCGAACCCGACGGGCGGGTGTGGACGGTCAACGGGTCCGGCTTCGGCCCCGACGGCGGCACCACGGACTTCTATCGCGACGTTCAAGGCGAACGGCCCGGTATTCCCCTGACCGGTGCGCTCGGTGTCGCGGTTCCCGGCGCCCCGGCGGCATTGGCCGCGTTGCACTCCCACGGCGCACGCATGTCGCTGGCGGAGCTGTGGGAACCGGCGGCGCGCATGGCCGAGAACGGACTGGCGTGCTCGGCCAAGACCGTCACCGACGTGCGGGAGGCGTTCGACGCGATCCGCGCCGACGACGGTCTGGCGGCCGTGTACACGCCCGACGGCGCCGTCCCCGCGGTGGGGCAGCGGTTGCCGCAACCCGACCTGGCCCGCACCATCCGCCGGCTCGCCACCGCGCCCGGTGATTTCTACACCGGCGAGTTCGCCGAACGCGCCGTGGCGGTGCTGTGCGCGGCAGGCGCCCCGTTCAGCGGCGACGAATGGGCCGCCGGTGCCGTCGTCGCTCCCGAGGCCCCGCTCACGGGCGGCTACGCCGGTGCGACGATTCACCAGACGCCACTACCCACCCCCGGCTGGATGGTGTTGCAGCAGGCCGCGCTGTGCGACGGAACCCTCGGTGCGGCACCGTGGCTGGGCGCCGAGGCCATCGACCGCATGGCCCGGGCAGCTCGGCTGGCGTTCCAAGACCGGTTCGCGCTGTGCGGATCCGACGGCGCGGGTGTGCGAGAGGTGCTGGACGCCAACCGGATCGCCGAACAGCGGCGTGCGCTGGATGCGTCGGCAGAACAGCGGATGTCGTTCAGCGTCGCCGGCGGTGACACGACGTGCACGGTCGCCGTCGACGCCGACGGGCGTGCCGTGTCGTTCATCCATTCCCTGGGTTTCACGTTCGGGGCCAAGCTCACGGTGCCCGGAACCGGCGTCGTCCTCAACAACCGGTTGGGCCGCGGTGCCTACCTGATCCCCGGGCATCCCAACGAGGTCGCGCCGCGCCGCAAACCACTGAACACCCTCAACGCCTGGATCGCCACCGGCGCCGATGGGGAACTGCTCGCCCTCGGCTCCATCCCCGGCGGCGATGGTCAGGTGCAGTGGAACATGCAGTTGCTCTCGCACCTGTTCGACCACGGGCTGGACCCGGCCGAGGCGGTCAGCGCACCGCGTTTCACGGTGTTCCCCGGATCCGACGCCGACGTCATCGGCAGGCCCGACGAATTGCGCGTCGAGGCAAGGATTCCCGACGACGTCCGGTCGGAGTTGCAGGACATGGGGCATCGCGTCGTGGTGCAACCGGATTTCGGCGCCGGCGGAAGCGCCCAGGTGATCCGCCGCGACGCGCGCGGTGTGCTCAGCGGCGCGGCCGACCCGCGTCAGGAAGGGATCGCGATCGGTGTCGAGTGAGCAGACCGGCGCACCGGCGCCGCAGGGCGACTACCGGCCCGCGCTGTTGCATGACGGTGTCGTCTACACCGCGGGCATGACACCGCGCCGCGACGGTGAACTCGTGCTGCGCGGCGTCGTCGGGGTCACGGTGTCGGCCGGGCAGGCCTTCGACGCGGCCGGCATCGCCGCGGGCAACGCGCTGGCCGCGGCACGCTCGGTGCTGCCCGACGGTGCAACGGATGTCCGCTGCCTGCGCATGACCGTGTACATCGCGTGCGCTCAGTCGTTTCACGAGCTCTCCGCTGTGGCCGACGGTGCCTCGGCCACGCTGGGCGCTGAGCTCGGCGGATCAGGCGTTCCGGTGCGCGCGGCCATCGGCGTGCAGACCCTGCCGTCGGGTGCGCCCGTCGAGGTGGATCTCATCGCCGCGGTGGTGTAGGTGCGGTTGTCCGCCTCGTCGAGCGTGCGATGTCATACGCCTCTGCCGGCGTGTCGCGGATGAAATCGCACGGTCGGCGGATGCTGCGCTGACCTGCTGGTCGGACCGGTTTCGCGAATGTGAAACCGCTGCGAGAAAATGGCCGCTGGATCGCGCTGAGTTCACACTCGCGGCGCGGTTTCGCGTCCGGTTCACACTCGCGATCCCGGTCCGGTGAGGCCCGGTCGAGCAGCGATTTGGAGCATTGGGCGAGCTCACCTAGTATGTAGGGGTTGCCTTGGGCAGACCTTGGCTGGTTGATGCTGTTTTCGCAGACTCAGACAGCCTCGCGTGCCTTTAGGGGACAAAGACCGCGCACGTCCAGGTCGGTATCTGGCGTGCATACAAAACCAGGTCAGGAGATCGAGTGATTCAGCAGGAATCGCGGTTGAAGGTCGCCGACAACACGGGCGCCAAGGAG
>Ga0182738_1006347_pt1 | contig 12281 bp, 14 predicted proteins | sample eDN5th30CBELigMG_FD_128876 | JGI IMG/M metagenome (GOLD analysis project Ga0182738, IMG submission 128876) | Enriched Miracle-Growth compost microbial communities from Emeryville, California, USA - eDNA 5th pass 30_C BE-Lig MG (version 2)... ...
AGCAGATGATCCAGATGCAGCTCGACTTCGCCAAGCAACTGGTCGCGCCCTACAAGCTGGTCTGCACCTCGCTGGTGGCCGAGGGCGACAGGGTGGTGGCCGAGGCCGAGGGCCGGATCTCGTCGGACGTCCTGCGCGGTCTCGTCGAGGACGTCCTGGACGGAGCGGTCACGTCGATCGACGCGGCGAACAGGGTGGTCGCCCCGGCGATCGGCAGCGACGTCGATGTGGCACGGCTGTTGAGCCGACGCCTCGGGCGTCTCGCGCCGGCGTTGCGCGGCGACCGGATGTTCGTCGGTGTCGGCGGGCAGAGTTCCGACGACGACCCGGCGGGCGCGGTCCGCGCGGCATCGTCGGCATGCGCTGCAGCACACAATGATCCGGGTCCGGTGTCGGTGCGACGCGCCGAACTCGATTCGGCGCTCGACCTGTTGTCGACCCTGCCCGACGAACTGCGGCGTGCCTACGCCGACCGGCTGCTCGGGGATGTCGTCGAACACGACCGGCGCACCGATGCGGGTCTGCTCGCGACCCTCGAGGCATTCCTCGACTGCGACGGATCGTGGCGGCGCACGGCCGATCGACTGCACGTGCACCTGAACACGGTCCGCTACCGCATCGGACGGGTCGAAGCGCTCACCGGGCGTTCCCTCGCGCGCACCGGTGACCGCTTCGACCTGTATCTCGCGCTGCGTTCCTTGGAACCCGCGCTCGCGTGAGCGACATCCGTCGTGGCCGCGTGAGCGACATCCGTTGTCGCGCCGCGTGAGCGGTCACATGATGCCGGTGTAGGGCTCCCAGGTGATGCCGGCATCGGGGGCGTCCTCGCGCAGCACGCTCGCTTGGATGAGTCCGTAGGGCCGGTCGTCGGCGTGGAAGACCTCACCGGCGTTCTCGACTCCGAAACGTGCCAGGTCGTAGAGGAAGTGGTGCTTGTTCGGTGCGGACAGGCGGATCTCGGCGATCGATGGGTACCGCTCGAGCACGGCGCGGCCGATCTCGTACAGGCTCTGCTGCAGGGCCTTCGAATGGAGGTTCGCGAACACCTCGAGGAGGGTGGCGCGCACGCCCGCGTACACGGTGTCCCAGTCCACGTCGGTCGACGCGAACCGCCAGCGCGCCTGGAGACTCGTCGCCATGATGCGATCCTCCGCCGGTTCGAGAACCGTGTACGGGTCGGTGAGGAAGCCCTGGAACTCCGAGCCGGTGGACTTGAGGACGACGAGATCCTTCAGACCGCCGACCACCCATTCGCGTCGGTCGGTCCCGGTGCCCTCGACGGTGATCGCGGCGGTGCGGACCTCGGATCCCTTGCGCGTCCAGGTGTGGTCGTGCTCGGCACCGTCGACGACGACCCGCTCCCAGGCGTACTCCTCGATCTCGATGCGCGCGGAGCGGACGGGTTCGACGTCGTCGACGAAATGCCGCGCGAGCGCGAGACCGTACTCCTCGATGAACTCGACGCCCTTCTCCTTGGCGTAGGAGTAGATGGTCTGCTTCTGACTGTCGGTGGGCAGCACCGTGCCCTGATCACCCTCGAGATGCGCGGCGTCGAAATCGCCGTGCAGGCAGGACGAGACGTTCAGGTCGCGGATCTCGTGCCGGTCGGTGTCACGCACGATGCGCACCACCCGGTTCTCGGCCTTGCCGTAGCGGTGCGGTCCGAGGACGATCTTGCCGGTCAGTTCGGTCATGGTGGTCAGCTCCCGCGGTAGGTGGAATACGAATAGGGCGACAGGAGGAGCGGCACGTGGAAGTGGCTGCTGCCTTTCGGGATGCGGAAGGTGACGGTCACCTCCGGATAGAAGGACGCGACTTCGCGGCGCGAGAACCAGTCGCCGGTGGCGAAGGTCAGGTGGTAGGTGCCCTCGGGCAATGGATCGGTGAAACCGGTGAGGCGGCCGTCGTCGTCGGTGACGCCGGCGCCCAGCGAGGTTCCGTGCGTGTCGGTGAGGGTGACGTGCAACCCCACCGCGGGTGCACCGGCCGTCGCGTCGAGGACGTGGGTACTCAGGGTGTTCATGCGCGGCTCCCTGCGGTCTCGATGACGATCCGCTCGAGGCGGAGCCGGGTGATCTCGGCGAGCGCCGCACGCATCTCGGCCTTCTCGCTCTCCGGGTCGTTGCCGAGGCGACGTTCGAGGATCTCCAGCAGTTCCGGCGCCGTGCGGCCGGCGGCGCGGACGAGGTAGACGTGCCCGAACCGTTCCTCGTATTCGCGGTTGCCGGCGGCGAGCCGGTCGAGGATGTCGGCGTCGGCCGTGGCGACGGCGGACTGCTCGCGACGGGAAGCAGCGTGTTCGCTGCGTTCGCCGATGCGCGGGTGGCCGGCGAGAGCGTCGGCGAGGTCGTCACCGTCGAGGTTCTCGGCCGCGGCAGCGGCGGTGGTGAGCAGCACGGTGCGTGAACCGAACGGGCGCGCCGCGACGACGGAGTGCGCCCATGTCCGGCTCGAGCAGCAATCGAGCAACAGTGCGATGGCCTCGTCCTCGGGCATCGCATCGAACCGGGCCGTTGTGAGCTGCACGGACCCTCCTTTCGTCGGTGCATTCGATACTGTCCGGTGGGCGTGCGGCGGGGGAGGTGCAAGCGCTACAGAGTTCGGTTCGCCGCGGGTGCGCCGGTTGGATGATCGGCCAACGAGGTGGTTGCGTCTTGAACGTTTTTCTGGAATAGTTCCAGTTATTGGATTTATTCCAGAAAAAGTGGGCGACCCAGATGGGGTCGCAGGGTTGAAGGAGTGATCACATGTTCACCGCCGACCGTCCTCGAGCAGTGACGCTTCCGCCGGTCGTGCTCGGCGGACTGCGGCCTCTCTACCGGCAGATGGTCCGCAACAACGTTCCGGCCGCATCGTTCGAGCACACCGCCGGACGGGCCGTCTTCGAGGTCTGCCTGATCGCAGGAGAGCACGGCCCACAGCTGCAGGTCCGCGCCCGCGACTTCGGGATCGACTTCACGCTCGCGATGACTACGCACTTCCGTATCGCGCCCGTGATGAGCGACGACCAGTACCGCGCACTGTGCTCGGTACTCGCACCCGGCGCCGAACCGGCACCGGGCATCGTCCTCGACTTCCTGCAGCAGGTGGTCGTGCAGTCGCCCGCGGTGCTCGCGCGGACGCATACCTGCGCTGCCTGACAAGCACACGACGGTTCGAGCCCGGTGGGATCACTCCCGCCGGGCTCGACCCGTATCGGAGCGGGCGTCAGAGCAGAGCCGTGTCGAGCGTGGTGATCGCCTCGGGATCCGCGATCACCTCGAGCGCCACGATGCGACCGTCCTCGACGGTGAAGCGGAACACCGACCGCACGATCCCGCCCGGCGCCCACGCCGCCCCGGGCGCACCGTCGATCGTCGCGGGCACCGCGCCGCGTGCGCGGCCGTGGAAGGCGTGTGCCACCGCGTCGGCGCCGCGCAGTTCCGGCTCGAGTGCGGGGCCACCGTGCAGCCGGCCCGTCTCGGCATTCGCTGCCGCCACGGTGTCGGCGCGGAGCACCACGTCGGGATCGAGCACCGCGAGCAGATCCTCGAAACGACCCTCGCGGGCCGCGACGAGGAAGGCGTCGACCACCCGACGCGGATCCCCGGCACCCGCCGACGCCGTACGTGCACCGCGCACGCGCCGCCGCGCACGACTGGCGAGCTGACGCGTCGCGGCAGGGGATCGGCCCACGACGGGCGCGATCTCGTCGAACGGCATGCCGAACATGTCGTGCAGCACGAAGGCGAGACGTTCGGCGGGACCGAGCGCGTCGAGGACCACCATCATCGCGATACCGATCGAATCCGCAAGCACTGCTTCGTCTTCCGGAGCCGCGGAGCTGTCGTTCCGTCGAGGCGGTTCGACGGGTTCGCCGACGACGATCTCGTGACGCGCCGAACGTGCGCGCAGCATGTCGAGACACACGCGGCTCATCACGGTGGTGAGCCAGCCGCCGAGATTGTCCACGGCGTCGGTGTCGGCGCGTGCGACCTTCAGCCACGTCTCCTGCACCGCATCGTCCGCCTCCGCCGCCGACCCCAGCATCCGGAATCCGACCGCGCGCAAGCGCTCGCGGTGTGCGTCGAACTCCCTGGCCAGAAATTCCTCGTCCATCGTCGTCACATTCTTCCGTCGGGATCCGTCAAGGAAGTGACGGATCCCGAAGAGCCGATGTGACAGGAGCAGACGATGGAAGCGCGAATGAACAATCCCGTGATGGTGCTGCCCGGCACCCTCGACGCGTTGCAGGCCGCGGGCCGGACCTACGAGAACACCGGACTCCCGGCCCGCACGGTCCATCTGGTTCACCTGCGGGCGAGCCAGATCAACGGCTGCAGCTTCTGCGTGGAGATGCACACGCGCGAAGCGCTGGACGACGGGGAGAGCGTCGAGCGGCTCACCGCGGTCGCGGCCTGGCGCGAATCGCGACGGTTCACCGAGGCCGAGCGCGCCGCCCTCGCGCTCACCGAGGCCGTCACGCGGATCGCCGACCGGCCGGAGGCCGTCTCCGACGAGGTGTGGGACGCCGCGGCCGACATCTACGACGAGAAGCAACTCGCCGCGCTGGTCATGCAGATCGCGACGATCAACATGTGGAACCGGGTCAACGCCACGATCCGGCAACCGGCCGGAGCGGCACCTCGGAGCTGACATCACGAACGGCCCGGCAGGAATCCTGCCGGGCCGTTCGGGGTAGTGCGTCTACAGCGAGCCGGGTCTACAGACCGGGGCGCTTGCCGACCGTGAGCGTGACCTCGCCGGTGTGCGCGAAGAAGTCGTTGCCCTTGTCGTCGACGACGATGAAGGCGGGGAAGTCCTCGACCTCGATCTTCCAGACCGCTTCCATGCCGAGCTCTTCGTACTCGACGACCTCGACGTTCTTGATGCAGTCGAGCGCCAGGCGCGCGGCCGGGCCGCCGATGGAGCCGAGGTAGAAGCCGCCGTACTTGTGGCATGCGTCGGTGACCTGCTTCGAGCGGTTGCCCTTCGCGAGCATCACCATCGAGCCGCCGGCGGCCTGGAACTGGTCGACGTAGGAGTCCATGCGACCGGCCGTCGTCGGGCCGAACGAACCCGACGCGAGACCCTCGGGGGTCTTCGCCGGACCGGCGTAGTAGACCGGGTGATCCTTCAGGTACTGCGGCATCTCCTCGCCGCGGTCGAGGCGTTCCTTGATCTTCGCGTGCGCGATGTCGCGCGCGACGACCAGCGGGCCGGTGAGCGACAGGCGCGTCTTGACCGGGTGCTTGGACAGCTCGGCGAGGATCTCCGGCATCGGCCGGGTGAGGTCGATCTTGACCGCGGCGCCCTTGCCGGTGCCCGAGACGCCCGACGTCTCGGCGTCGAGCTGGCTGTCGGTGACCTCGGGCAGGAACTGTCCGGGGTTGAATTCGAGCTGCTCGAGGAAGACACCCTCGGGGGTGATCTTGGCCTTGGCCTGGCGGTCGGCCGAGCAGGAGACGGCGATCGCGACGGGCAGCGACGCGCCGTGGCGCGGGAGGCGGACGACGCGGACGTCGTGGCAGAAGTACTTGCCGCCGAACTGCGCGCCGATGCCGATCTTCTGGGTGAGCTCGAAGACCTTCTTCTCGAGTTCGAGATCGCGGAAGCCGCGGCCGGTGATGGCGCCCTCGGTGGGCAGCTCGTCGAGGTAGTGCGCCGAGGCGTACTTGGCCGTCTTGAGCGCGAACTCGGCGGAGGTGCCGCCGACGACGATCGCGAGGTGGTAGGGCGGGCACGCCGCGGTACCGAGCGAGCGGATCTTGGCCTCGAGGAACTGCATCATCGAGTCCGGGTTCAGGATGGCCTTCGTCTCCTGGTACAGGTACGACTTGTTGGCCGATCCGCCGCCCTTGGCCATGAACAGGAACTTGTAGGCGTTCTCGTGGCCCTTCGCGGTGTCCGCGTACAGCTCGATCTGCGCCGGCAGGTTGTTGCCCGTGTTCTTCTCGTCCCACATCGTCAGCGGGGCGTTCTGCGAGTACCGCAGGTTCAGCTTCGTGTACGCGTCGTACACACCCCGCGCGATGGACTCCTCGTCGTCGCCCGGGGTGAGCACCTGCTGGCCGCGCTTGCCCATGACGATGGCGGTGCCGGTGTCCTGGCACATGGGCAGCACGCCGCCGGCGGCGATGTTCGCGTTCTTCAGGAGGTCGAGTGCAACGAACTTGTCGTTGTTCGACGCCTCGGGATCGTCGAGGATGCTCGCGAGCTGCTTCAGGTGATCCGTGCGCAGGTAGTGGGAGATGTCGTGCAGCGCGGTCTCGGTGAGCAGGCGCAGGGCCTCGGGCTCCACCTTCAGGAAGGTGCGGCCGTCGGGTCCTTCGACGGTGGACACCCCCTCGGTGGTCAGCAACCGATACTCGGTGGGGTCTTCCCCGATCGGCAGCAGGTCCTCGTAGAGGAAGTCGGCCATTGTTTCTCCTGGAAGAGGGCTGATGATCGCCGTACACGTTAGCGGCGCCGACGCAAGGCCTTGACAACGGGGCATGTGACGGACTCGACCTGCAGGCTGAATGTGACCTGCATCTCGCAACTTTCGGCGGCGTGTTTATGTCGCCGACAACCGGAAATCCCGAAAAGAAGTCGAGGCCGGAGTGTTCGCCGTCACGGCGGCCGGCAGGCCCCGAACCGTACACTTGACCGGATGTTCGAGAGTTTCCGGAGGGATCGCACGTGACCGTAGAAATCGAACGGTTGCCCTCGCCCGAGACCGGACGCCTGCCGTCGCTGGCCTGGCTTCCCCGTTTCCACGCCTGGATCGATGTCGCCGTCGTGATCGCGGTGCTCGTCACCACCAACCTGATCGCCCACTTCACCACGGCGTGGGCGTCGATCGCGACCGTGCCGATCGCAGCGTGCGTGCTGGTCGCGATGATGCGCCGACGCGGCATGCGCTGGTCGGAACTCGGTCTCTCCCCACGGCACTGGAAGAGGGGGACGCTCTATTCGGTAGCGGCCGTCGGCCTCGTCCTGACGGTGGTCGCAATCGGTATCGCCCTGCCGTTCACCAGGCAGTTCTTCCTCTCCGAGCGCTACGCCACCATCTCCGGCGCCCTCGTCGCCTCGATGATCATCATCCCGCTCCAGACCGTCATCCCCGAGGAACTCGCCTTTCGCGGGGTGCTCCACGGAACCCTCGAGCGGGTATGGGGCGCACGCGGGGTCTTCGCCGCGGGATCCCTGCTGTTCGGCCTGTGGCACGTCGCGTCGTCGTTCGGTCTCACGGCGGGTAACGCCGGTCTCAGTGCCTTCCTCGGCGCCGGGCTGCTCGCGCAGATCGCCGGCATCGTCGGGGCGGTCATCGCGACCGCCGGCGCGGGCTTCGTCTTCACGTGGCTGCGTCGCCGCAGCGGCAGTATCCTCGCGCCCATCGCGCTGCACTGGTCGCTCAACGGCGCCGGTGCCCTCGCCGCCGCGCTCGTCTGGCACGCCACACTCAACTGATGGCGCTGGCGGTCTGTCTCCTGTTCGACACCGAGACCGACCGCGCGATCCGGCGCCTGTGGGGCCGGCTCGAGGAGAGCGGTATCCCGACCCTGCTCACCCACACGCACCGCAAGCACGTGCCGCACCTGTCGTACGCGGTGCTGCGGACCTACGACCGGGCCGCCGTCGTCTCGGCTCTCGAGGACATACCCGACGGGGGACCGGTCCCGGTCTACATCGACACGCTCGGACTGTTCCGGCGCGGCCGGGCGTCGCTCGTGCCCGCCCCGTCGTCCGAACTCGTGCAGCGGCAGGACCGCGTCGTGCGTGTCGTGGAGACGACAGGAGCGGACCTGCACCGCTACTACGTCCCGGGGCGCTGGACCCCGCACTGTTCGCTGAGCCCTCGAACCCGGCGCGAGGAACTCGACCGTCTCGGTGCGGTCGTCTACGACGTGCTGCCGATCGAAGCGACACTCGATCGCGCGGTGCTGATCGACACCGCCACCGGCGAGCACACGCCGCTACGGATGATCCCCTGAGGGAAACTCACTCCTCGGGGTTCTCCACCCACGGCCCGTACGGGGGCGGGCCCTCGCTCTGGATCTGCAGGCCGAAGTGCGGACAGTGCTTCCACACGTAGCCGTGCAGGACGTGTTCTTCCGACGTCGCGGTGTTCATCAGTACGAGGTCGCCGCTGGGGCGGTGTTCGAGGGCGAAGCCGGACTCCCGCTGGTCGAGAACCCACCATTTCGCAGTGCTCATGTCGGTGTCCTCCGCATGATCCGCTCGGCAGAAGCGCACCTCCACGTTAGCGCGGAAACCGTTCGTGATCGGCCGATTCGGCGATCACGAACCGCTCAGCGCCCGGGCCGTCGCATCGTCGGCGGGATAGAACGCCTCGATCGCCAGTTCCGAAACCGTCACGTCGAGCGGGGTCCCGAAGAGGGTGGTCGTGCTGAAGAACGACAACTCGCCGGCCTCGGTCCGCAACCGCATCGGCACGACCAGCGAATGCGGTTCGACCTCGTCGACCGGATCGTCGCAGGGATAACCGGCGAGTTCGTCGTACAGGCGCAGCAGGACGGGGTCGGCGGTCGCACCGATCTGATGTTGCAACCGGTCGAGCAGATGAGCGCGCCACTGTCCGAGATCGACGATGCGCGGCGCCAGTCCCCGCGGGTGCAACGTCAGTCGCAGTACGTTCACAGGCGGCTCCAGCAGTTCCGGAGCGCACCCCTCGACGAACACCCCGACGGCGTCGTTGGAATCGACCATCGTCCAGTGCCGGTCGACGACGAGGGCGGGAAAGGGGCGATGCGACGACAGGATTCGCGTGATCGCGTCGGATATCGCCGCCATCGGCAGGTCGCCGAGACGATGCTCGGGGTAGACGGGCGCGTGTCCCGCCGCGACCAGGATGGTGTTGCGTTCGCGCAGCGGGATGTCCAATCGGTCGCTCAGTCTCAGGACGGTCGCGCGCGACGGACGGGACCGGCCGGTCTCGACGAAGCTCAGATGCCGCGACGAGATACCGGCGGTGTGGGCCAAGGACAGTTGGCTCAGGCCGCGCCGCTCGCGCCATGCCCGCAGCAGCGCTCCGGCGTGGGGAGTGTCGACCGTGGTCATGCACCCGACAGTAGAGCCGGAGGGGAACGGCCACCATTACTTCCCGGGTAATCGATTCCGCGCACGACGAGGCGCAGGGTGGTCCCCATGAACGCATACGCAGTAGCTCATCTCCGCAACGTCGACCTCAACGACGACATCGCCGGGTACCTCGGGGCCATCGACGACACCCTCGCCCCGTACGACGGGCGGTTCCTCGTCCACGGCGTCGATCCCGTAGGGATGGACGGACCCTTCGAGGGGAACGTCGTGATCATCGAATTCCCCGACGTCGACCGTGCCCGGTCCTGGTACGAATCCCCGGAGTACCAGGCGATCCTCCCGCTCCGCACCGAGAACTCCGAGGGATGGGCGGTCCTCGTGCAGGGCACACCGCCCGGCTACCGCGCCACGCACTTCCTCGACAAGGTGTTCGGCGCCCAGCGGTAGGCGGACGGGCTGCAGTTCAGGGCAGGATGCCGGCCGCCCGGGCCGGTTCGGCGTAGGCCCGCGCCAGCGACTCCACCGTCTCGTGGGCGTTCAACCCGCTCGGATTGGGCACCACCCACAACGGGACGTCGCCGATCGTGTCGTCCTGCCGCCCGGCCTTCGCCTTGCGCCGACCGAAGGCCGCGCGGTAGGCGGTGATGCCCGCGACCGCCACGGCACGAGGGCGGAACTCCGCCACCACATTCGCCAGGTGGCGTCCGCCCTCACGCAATTCCTCGTCGGTGAGTTCGTCGGCGCGGGCCGTCGCGCGCGGCGCCAGGTTCGTGATGCCGACACCCCGCTCGAGCAGGTGATCGCGGTCGGCGTCGCTCATGCCGGCCGATGCGTCGATCGGCCGGTCGACGATGCCGGCGCGGAACAGGGCGGGGTAGAAGCGGTTTCCGGGCCGCGCGAAGTGGGCTCCCGTCGCCGCGGTCCACAGTCCCGGGTTGATGCCGACGAACAACAGGCGGCAACCGGGCGCGACGAGATCGGGGATCACCGCATCGCGGAAGGACTCGAGTTCGGCTCGTGTGAAACCCATCCACCCAAACTAGCCGGAGCGACGCTCAGTCCGACGGGAGCCAGGCGCCGTGCAGACCGGCCGGGACACGGATCGGCAGACGGACCCGCGCGATCGGGCCCGATGCCGGGTCGGATGCGGGGAAGATCAGGAACCAGCTCGACATGTCCTCGCGGTCGGTGGCGATGGTGCCCCAGTGGTCCGCCGCGTCTCCCGGCATCAGGATCGGCTCGCCGGGAGCGAGGCTCTCGTGCGTCCACACCGATTCCGTACCCGCCTGTACGTCGAACCAGCACAACGAATCGGCCGCTCCCGGAGGTAGATTCGAGGATCCGCTCTTGCCGATCGTTGCCACCACGCGGTGACCGAGGGTTGTGGACCGGTCGTCTATACGCGGGAACTCCATGTCGCGCTCGCACAGGACGGTCCGCGTGATCCCGTTCCGTCCGATCACCGCACGGCTCAGGGTGGACCGGTTCGGTTCCCTCTGCCGGGTCAACCCGCCGGGATAACACCATTCGACGTAGTCGAGCGCGACGTCGCCGTCTGGCAGGTCGAAGGCGTTGGCGGTGTGCCACATCCAGAACGTGTCGGTCGAGAACCACCGCACCGCACCGCCGTCGCGGGGGACGAGCGCGACACGCACTCCGAGATCCGGCTTCCAGTCGAGCGGCGACCCGCCGGAGAAGATCTGCGAGAGATCGAACACCAGCGGGGCCAGGACCAGGACGACGTAGGTCGGCGTCAGCGCCATGTCGTGGATCATCAACGGCCGGTCCATGCCGTCGATCGGGGTGGGCGCGCGCGTCACCGTCCCGTCCGGTGCGATCACAGACCAGGTCAGGTACGGCGGGTCGAGCATGTAGCAGAAGGCGACCATCTCGCCGGTGTGCGGATCGATCTTCGGGTGCGCGGTCAGACCGACCGGCAGGGTTCCGTCGAAGGTCTCGCGTCCGAGCGTCTCGAGGTCGGAACCCAGGGTGTACGGCGGCGCCGCCTCGGCCATCGCCATGAGCCGCCCGCCGTGCCGGACGATGTTGATGTCCGGCAGCTCGCGCATAGTGTTCGCCAGCTCCGGCCCGACCTCTTCCTCGGGAGGGAAGTACGGATCGGTGATGCCGGCCCACAGCGCGCGACCGGCCTTCTCCTCCGCGACGACCTGCGGGGTCCGCACGAACCTGTTCGTGTAGCGCGCGGTGCCCTCGACGATCTGCACGCGGTGGACCATGCCGTCGCCGTCGATGGGGTAGACGTAGTGACCGATCGGGTCGAAGCGCGGATTGGGTCCGTTGCGGAGATAACTTCCGTGCAGATCGGCGGGGAGTTCCCCCTGGACCTCGAGATCACGGACGTCCACTTCCTCGCGTTGAGGCGCGAACAGGCCGCTGAGGTGCGGATGGTGTGCCGGATCGACAGGCGCCGGACGTTGCATGGCGACTCGCTTCGGTGGAGGCGAAATTCTTCCGTGGGGAAATCGTAGGACCGGGGAGAGCGATCGGTTCGTGATTCGGCGCGCCCGATCCGGCAGCCACGGACAGCGGCCGTGCATCGGATAGGGTTGTTGCCTACGTGCAGGACCGATAGTGCGGCCGCACGGCCGCGACGTTAGGGGAAGGTGTGCAGCGCCGGAACGCGATCGGAAACTCCGTCCGGAACACCGGAGGTGGCGAGGCCACGTTGCCGCCGTACACGGATCTTCTCTGGCCGACCGTGCAGGCGGTGATCGAACTCGGCGGATCCGGTGTCATCGAGGAGATCGATTCCGCCGTGATCGCCCGGACGGGACTGTCCGAGGCCGCACAGGCGGTACTCCACGGTGACGGCCCCGGAACGGAGATCGAATACCGGCTGGCCTGGGCCCGGACCTACCTCAAGGGCATGGGTCTGCTGTCGAACACCCGCCGCGGTGTGTGGAGCGTGACCGACCGTGGCCGCGCCGTGCGTGAGTCGGAGATCAAGCCCATGCAGGTCGCGTACACGGCCGAGAAGCGTCGCAAGCGCATGGTGCGGAACGTCTCGCAGGGTGCCCAGGTCGTGCCGCTCGCAGCCGCCCCCGAGGATCCCGAACTGTGGCGCGAGCCCGTCCTCGGTGCCGTCGCCGACCTGTCGGAGGACGGTTTCGAACGCCTCGCCACCGCGGTGCTGCGCGCGGCCGGATTCACCACCCTGACGATTCCGGCCCCGGGCGGATCCCACGCCCCCGAGGGCGCCGGTCACGTCGAGGGCACCGGTGTCCTGCGCGTGTCGC
>Ga0182738_1006348_pt1 | contig 12281 bp, 8 predicted proteins | sample eDN5th30CBELigMG_FD_128876 | JGI IMG/M metagenome (GOLD analysis project Ga0182738, IMG submission 128876) | Enriched Miracle-Growth compost microbial communities from Emeryville, California, USA - eDNA 5th pass 30_C BE-Lig MG (version 2)... ...
GCCTGCATCGGGAAGAACTCCGAGCCGAGGGCATCGGCCCACTGCCCGAACACATGCTGGATGCAGTCGCAGGTCAGGCGCGCGACGAGCACCGTCGGCTGCGGCAGGCCGCCCCACGGCGCGGTCGCCGGGTCATTGGCCAGCGTGCAGGCAAGCCCTAGGGAACAATACTTGCAGCTGTTGGCAGGGTAGCCCTGCTCCACCATGACATCGAAGTACTGCGCGGAAAGCTGCTTCGCGGAGATGTAGGCCGACCACCACTGGTTGGTGACGATCGGGATGTCCATCGCGTGGAAGATTTCGTGCGGTGTGTCCGCCTGCACGATCGCATAGGGCTCGCGATCCTCGACCACGCGGCGGCGCAGTTCCTTCCCGAATTCCTTCTGGAAGGTCGTGGCCTCCGTGGTGCAGGCCAGCGACTTGCGGCTGCGCTGGTTGGCAGAGACGGTCAATGGAATGCTCCTTGCTCTTGCAGCCGCTGGACCGTGTCCTCGTCGAGGCCGCAGATGGTGCGCGCAATTTCGTGGCTGTGCTCACCCATTGAGGGGGCACGAAACGGCTGGAAACGATCGCGCGAGAAACGAAGCGGCGTGTTCACGTGGCCGAAGGGGCCGAGCACCGCGTGGTTGAGCACGATCAGTGCCTCGCGCCCCGCCATCTGCGGATCGCCTTCGAGCAGGTCCTCGCAATCCTGCAGCGCGCCGGCGGCTATTCCCTCGGCTTGCAGGAGCTCGGCGATGGCGCGGCCCTCACGCGTGGAAGTCCACGCGGCAATGTCGGGGCCGGTGATCGACAGCAGCTTCTCGCGCTCCGCTTCGGAGAACAGGCTGATCGCCACCCACCGGTCGTTCCCGGCAGCCGGAAACACGTCTTGGAACAGCACCGCAGGGTCCGAATTGCCGAGGCGTTGCGGACGCTCGCCCGCCTTCGCCGCCGCGATGAAGTCACGCATCTGCTGGACGCAGATTTCGTACATACTTGCGTCGACGTGGCACCCGCGGCCGGTCTCGCGCCGGTGCTGGAGCGCGGCGGAGGCGCAGCCGGCCATCACGAACGGCACGATCACGTCGCCATAAGGCACAGCGCCGGGAATGACGGGTTCGCGATCGGGATAGCCGGTCAGGTACGTGCGGCCGGAAAGGGCTCCGCCCGTCCCGTCGACGCCCCATTCCTGCGCCAGCGGCCCCGTCTGGCCGTAGACGCTGCCCGAGATCATCACGATGCCCGGGTTGCGCCGCGCGAGGTCTTCGTACCCAAGGCCGAGCTTGGCCATGGTCCCCGGCGAGAAGTTCTCGACCACAACATCCGCCCATTCGATCAGCGGATTGAGCACGTCGCGCGAGGACGGATCCTTCAGGTTTAGCGAGAGGCTGCGCTTGGAGGTGTTGAGGTGGGCGAACCACGGCTTGTCATCGAGGCTCTTGTTGCTGGAAGCCGACACCTGCACGTCGAGCCGGGCAAGGTCGGGCCGGCTGCGTGTCTCAATCTTGACGATCTCCGCCCCGAGGTCACCGAGCGTCTTCGTCGTAATCGAACCCACCAGCGCCCATGCGAAATCGAGCACCTTGACGCCCGAAAGCGGGCCGGGACGTTCGCCGGCGTGGATCGCGGGAGCCGGGCCCGGCGCGCCTTCGCTCAGCACGGCGAAACGCTCCGGCAAGCCGCTGGGGGTGTCGAAAAGACCGCGCGCCGCGAGGTGGGTGTCCTCAAGCACATCGGAAGGTTCGTTCACGACGCAGGCATTGATGCCGCGGCGGCGCCCTTCGGTGGCGATTTCCGCCTTGGTCCGCCCGGCGAAGAATTCGGCCATCGCCGCTTCCCACACGGCCCGCGTTTCGGCAGGAAGCGCGGAGCGGTCATAGGCCAGCCAGTCGACATCGCGCATGGGGTTGTCGATCCCGGCCTCGTCCATCCACGCGGAGAGCGCCTGGTTTGCCGGCGCGCCCATCCTGCCCGTCATCAGGGCATGGAAACACCAGCCATCCGCCAGCCTCCACAGGACGCGCACCTTGGCCTTGCCATAAGCAAGGCAGCCACCGGCACGGTCGAGCTTGCGGCGGTCGAACTGCCAGACCAGCACGCCGTTGACATTGCGGCTCATCGCGACCTGCTGGATCGAGACGTCGACGTGCTGCCCTTCACCATGCGTGCCGCGCGCGAAGTGCGCTGCGAGTGCGCCGGAAGCGGCCACCATGTCCGCGTGGAAGGTACAGGCATCGCCCGCTTCCTTGACCGGCTTTTCGCCCGGTTCGCCCGTAAGCTTGAGCGCGCCACCCATGGCCGAAGCGACCAGCTCCCCGCCGCGCCAGCCCGCTCGCGGCCCGTCTGACCCGAACGGCGTGACGGATACATGGATCGCAGTCTCGGGGATCGACGCCTGGGCGCGGGCTCCGTCGCGGCCGAGGTCGTCGATCACGAACGACGCACCTTCGACGGACCCGCCGATCTCGGCGCCAAGCGACGCAAGGAAACGTGCGAGCGGCCGCTCGGCCATTCCGCCGAGGCAAGCAACACGATGTCCGGCAAGCGGCGTCATGCACCAACTCCGGAAAGGAACTCGGTGATCTCCGCCGCGGCGCCATCACGGGCGAGCCAGTCGCGGCGCGTGAGCACGAGATGCGGAAGGCCGGAGCTTTCAAGCAGGCGGCGCTGCGCGGGAAGCTGCCAGCTCTGCGCCTCGTCCTCCTCGGTCTGCCACAGGACGACCGCCGCCGCTTCCGTGGCCTGAAGGCGCTCCGACAGCTTGTTCGCGGGATCGGCAAAGCTGCGCGGTCCCGCCTGGCGCAGGTGCGCCTGGCGGCCTATCGCCGCAACCGGATCGTCCGTGCCCTCATCGATCGCCGGGCCGAGGTCGGTCCACTCGTCGGCCAGCGTCCGGCCCACGGGCTCGAAACCCGCCGAAGCTATCACGTCGTGCAGCCGGCGATCGGGCGTCGCCGTTCCGGCAAGGAGGCACACCCGGCCCGTGCTGGCGGGAGCATCTTGCGCACGCTGGCGGTTCGAGGCTGCAATGGCCTGCTCAAGATCGCCCTCGCTCACGCCCAGCTCAGTGGCGAGATCGCGCGCCTTGGCAATCGTCCGGTCCTCGCTGGTCGGGCGGGGAATCTTCGCGACATCGAATATCGTCGGCTTCGGACCCGCAATCAGGCCCCGCGCCTGCAGTTCGCAGGTATAGTAGTAGAGCCGCTGCGACGTATCGTCGGCGCGGCTGAAAACGACCCGCTCGAAGTGATCGTATTCGCCATCCGCCCAGGCTTCGAGGACTGGCCCCGCCCAGGCCATGAACTTGCTCTCCAGCCACGCACTCGCGCGCGTCGTGTCCCGATCGGGGTCGAACGGCACCGGCCCCGCATAGCGCCCGGACGCCTGCAGGATCTCCAGAGGTAGGTTGGGCCCGGCAATCGCAATCATGGGTCAGGTTCCAAGCACGGCCGGCAACCACAGGACGATCGCCGGGAAGAGGATCAGCAGGATGAGGTGGACGAAATCGCTCGCGAGGAACGGCAGCACGCCCCGGAAGATGCGGTCGATCGAGACGTCCTTCGCCACCCCCTGGATGATGTAGAGGTTCATGCCGAGCGGCGGGTGGACGAAGCCGATCTCCATCGCGCGGGTGATGAAGATGCCGAACCAGATCGCGCTGAGGCCGGTCGCCTCGACGATCGGGAGCAGGATCGGCGTGGTCAGCAGCATCAGCGCGAGACCGTCCAGCACTGAGCCCAGGATCAGCAGCAGGAGCGCGACGAGGACAAGGGTCCAGAACCGCCCCAGCCCGAGGCTCTGCACGAGGTCGCCCGCCGCATCCGTAAGCCCGGTCACCCCGACGAAGACGGAGAAGATCAGCGCACCGATGATGATGAGGTAGATCAGACCGCTGGTCCGCAGGGTTTCGCGGAACGCGTGAACCAGTGCCTCGCGGGTCAGCTTGCGGCGCATGGTGGCGATCAGGAGCGCACCGGCAGCACCGATGGCCGCCGCCTCCGCCGGGCTGATCCAGCCGAGCGCGATCCCGCCGATCACAAAGCTGATCAGCAGGGCGATCTCCCAGATCCGCCCTAGCGAGCGAAACCGCTCACGCCACGGCGCCCGCTCGCCCGCCGGGGCGAGTTCCGGCTTCCAGCGCACGAGGATGAACACCACCAGCGCATAGAACAGGGCCTGAGTGATCCCCGGAATGATGGCCGCCGTGAACAAGGAGCCGATCGATGTTTCGGCGATAATGCCGAACACGATCAGTGCGCCCGACGGAGGGATCATCTGGCCCAGCGTTCCGCCAACGGCGATCGTGCCGGTAGAGAGCCGGTCATCGTAACCGCGCCGGCGCATTTCCGGATAGGCCACGAGACCCACGGTCGCGGTCGTTGCGAGGCTGGAGCCGTTGATAGTGCCGAAGCCAGCACAGCCCGCGATCGAGGCATAGGCAAGACCGCCCCTGCGATGGCCGACCAGCTTGGCGGCCGCATCGAACAGATCCCTGCTCGCATCGACCGAGAAGAAGATGTGCGCCATGAACAGGAATAGCGGCAGCGTCCCCAACTCGTAGCGCGTGAGCGTGTCGATCACGATGACGCCGGACTTGATGAAGGCCGCCTCGGCCCCCAGCGTAACCACTAGCCCACCAAGGCCGACGAGGCCCAGCACGGCGCCGATGCGCCCTCCCGCGAGCAGGAGAGCGAGCAGGATCAGGATACCGATCAGGCCCGTGCCGGGCGTTGCGAGCTCGATCACGGGCGTTTCCCGAATATACGCCAGAGGAGCACAGCCGACGCGCTCAGGAGGCAGAGATTGGCAATGAGACGAAGCGTCCACCACGGCACGCCGAGCCACTCGCTCTGCTCGTAACCGTTCCACAGGTCGGCGGCGAGCCACACCGAGCCGACCAGCAGCGCGAGGAAGAACAGCAGGGTCAGCGCGTCCGAGAACCGGTCCGCCACATCCCGCCAGCCCGCCGACAGCTTGTCCACCAGCAGGCGGACACGGGCGTGGGACTGCTCGATCGTCGCCACCACGAGGGCCAGCGCGCCGGAAATGAGGATGACGGGCTGCATCAGCTCGATCGATCCGGTGAGCGGAAAGCCCACGTGGCGACCAATCACCGCAACGGTGTCGATCCCCACGGCAAGGAGCAGGGCGATCCCCCCGATCCAGATTATGACTGTCATCGGTTTGCTCATGAAAGCGGCTCTACCCTGCCGTCGGCGTCGATCCGGATCGCGGGGAGACCGGCGTCGCGCGTTATGCGTTCAACGTAATCGTAAATTGCCCGTCCCTGCGTGGCATCCGCGAGGACGGGGCGGCCAGGCGCCTCGACGAAGACCGGGACAATCGAGATGCGTGGCAGCTCGCCTGTCCGAAACTCGATCCGGCCGATGAAGGCGTTCACTGCCTCGGGATGGAAAGGAGCCAGCCGATAGGCGGGGTCGGGCTCGAACCCGAACAGCTTCTTGCGCCGCTCCGCCCATTCCTTGCGCGCCGGATGGTCCTGGTCGGGCGACAACGCGCTCGTGACGACGCAGCCGTTGCCCAGCCCGTGGAAGATCGGCCGTCCGTTGTGAAACTCTATACCCCTGACGATGTGTGCGTGATGGGAAATGACCGCGTCGGCACCGCAATCGACGGCGAGCTGTGCGACTTCGCGCTCGTAAGGGGCGAGCTTCGAGGGGGTGTGCACGATGCCCTTGTGGAGGGCCACGATTACGAAATCCGCCTCGTCCTGTGCCGACCTGAGGTCTTCCCGCAGGATGTCGGCAGCCACAGGGGATACCCCCTCCAGCGGCGCAGTCGGAGAGACCGGCGAACCATCCGCAGTCGTGATCGGGAGGTAGGCGCAGCCCCCCTTCCGGGGGCCCGCCCAGCCCTCTTCCGGCCCTACACAGTTGTAGCTGAGCACGGCCACGCGGCGACCTTCGGCGGTCGCCACGGCAGCGGCGCGAGCGGCGGCCAGACTGGAACCGGCGCCTGAATGGCGGATGCCGTGCGAGTCCAGCGTGCCGATCGTGTCCGCGATGCCTTCCGCACCGCAGTCGCCGATGTGGTTTCCGGCAAGCGTCACAACGTCGAACCCGGCAGCAGGCAGCGCGGCGAGATTTTCCGGCGGCGCGCCAGGAGCCGGCACGTCCCCGCCGACCTCGACGTTCGAGGCCGTGTGCGGGACTTCGAGGTGGCCGATAGTGATGTCGGCTTCCCGCAGGGCAGGAGCGATGCCCGACAGCCAGTAGCCGGCGTCCGGTTCGTCCAGAACCAGGTCACCAGTCACGGCCACGAAGATGGCGCCTTCCGTCTCGCTCACATCCCTCTCACTCAATCTGCCGACGGCCGTCCCACGACGTTGTCCGTTCGCATTTCGCCTTGGCTCATGCGAGGCACCACTAGAAGGCTAGGACCGCGAACAATATTGTCAACAATCTTTGTCGCGGTCATAATCCCAAGACTTGGCGCACCTGAAGGCTCCGCGGCCTAACGAGGCGCAGCCCAATTTTGCAAGCGCCATCGGCGCCTTCCTCCCACTTGTCACGCATATTGTTGACAATCTTGTGCGCAACGTTCAATCAGGGTTTAAGGAAAGGCGATCGTTGAATCGCTGTTGACGCTTGGGGAGGTAAAAATGACCAATATTGATCGGCTGACGCGCGCCTTGCTCTCTGCAAGCGCTCTCGTAGCATTCGTGCCCACTGCGGCTTTTGCGCAGGACGAAGAGCCCACGGTCCAGTCCAGTGAAGGAACGGCAATCGTCGTCACCGGCAGCCGCATCAGCGGTGCGGCGCCCGTCGGTTCTGCGGTCACTGCCCTTGGACGGGACGAGATCGCCGCCTCGGGCGCGGTGACCGTGGACCGCATCATCAAGGAAATCCCGCAGGTCTTCGACCTCGGCGTCAGCGAAAGTTCGCGCGCCCAGTCCGGCGGCAACGGCAACATCACCTACGGCAACAGCGTCAACCTGCGCGGCATCGGCCCGTACGCGACGCTGGTCCTGATCGACGGCCACCGCGCCATCAGCAACAGCCGTTCGATCGACCCATCGATCCTGCCCTCGCTGGGTATCGAACGCATCGAGGTCATCGCGGACGGCGCTTCGGCCATCTACGGTTCGGACGCGATCGCCGGCGTGGTCAACCTGATCCCCCGCCGCAGCCTGGACGGCGGCGAAGTGCTGGCACGTTACGGCACCTCCGAAGACGGCGACTTCGACGAATGGCAGGTCGGCGCCGCGCTCGGCAAGGTGTGGGATGGCGGCCAGATCATGGTGGCCTACGAGCACGTCTATCGCTCGAATCTCGCGGGCGATGACCGCAGCTTCTTCGTGGCCGATCAGAGGGAGTTCGGCGGCAGTGACTATCGCACCAATCGCTGCGCCCCCGGGACGATCTCCGCTGGCGGCGTCAACTATGCGATTCCTGCCGGAGGCGTAACCCAGGCCACTGCCAACCTGCTGCTCCCAGGCACGCAGAACCTGTGCAACCTCATCATCGATCAGGACCTGTTCCCCGAGCAGGAATACGACACGGTGAACGCCACCGGCACCCTCGAAGTCGCCAACGGCGTCGAGTTGTTCTTCGACGGCTTCTGGAGCCGCCGCAAGTTCTACCGCCAAAATGCCGAGGCCACTGCGACCATTACCGTTCCGCAGACCAACGCCTTCTTCGTGCGCCCCGCTGGCTTCGCGGGCGACAGGTACACCATCGCCTACAACTTCATGAACGACATACCGTCGGACGACGCGTGGGGTTTCGCGAAGAGCTGGGAGATCACGCCGGGCATCCGCGCCAGGCTGTTCGGAGACTGGCAGGTCGAGGCACTGTATACGCACGGTGAGAACAAGGACCTCTCCGACCAGAGGAACGGGCTCAACAACGCTGCGCTCAACACTGCGCTGGCCAGCAGCAATCCCGCCACTGCTTTCGATCCCTACGGTCTCGGCCGCACGTCTCAAGCGATACTCGACCTCCTCCATAACCAGATCTTCTACGCCCCCACGCTCAACCGGTTCGATGGCTACGAATTCAGGTTGAACGGGACGCTCTTCGACCTGCCTGGCGGCGCGGTGAAGCTCGCCGCGGGCTACGAAGGCCAGGAAATGGAGGTCGAACTCGGCGTTGCTCGCGGAAATCCGGACACGCCCTTGGTCTATCGCCCGTTCTCCCGTCGCGTGGACTCAGCTTACGGCGAGTTGCTGGTCCCCATCTTCGGGCCGGGTAACGCCGTCCCCGGCTTCCAGCGCCTAGTGCTCGATGCTGCGGTTCGTTACGACCACTACGACGACGTCGGCAGCACCACCAACCCGAAGATCGGCGTGGACTGGTCACCGGTCGATGCGCTGACCATCCGGGGCAGCTACGGAACCTCGTTCCGTGCGCCGCTGATCTCGCAGATCTACGGTAACTCCAACGCGCTCTTCGGGCAGGACTACACGAACCCCGCCGGCGGTACGCAGATCACTGGCTTTGCCCTGTCTGCGCCCAACCTGGACCTCGGTCCGGAAACGGCGACCACCTGGTCGCTCGGGTTCGAGTATAACCCCACGTCGGCGTTCCGCCTCGGCGCGACCTACTGGAATGTCGAGTACAAGAACCAGATCGAAACCTATCTGGGCGACCTGAACATCCTCACCCGCGAGAGCGAGTTCGAGGGCACGGGCATCATCCTGCACGGCGCGGCGGCGGCGGCTCGCGTGAAGGAACTGCTCGCGCAGGGCATCACCCTGGCGCGCGGTTCGTTCCCAGGCGGCAATCCCGACAACGTCATCCTGTTCGTCGACGGGCGCAACAACAACCTCGGCCGTTCCAAGACGAAGGGCATCGACTTCTTCGCCTCCTACGCTCTTCCGACGGAGAGCGCAGGCACCTTCACCTTCAACGTGTCCGGCACCTACCTGCTGGATTACAAGGTCTCGATCACGCCGAACGGCACGATGGTCGACCGGCGGAACTTCATCTTCCAGCCGCTCACCTTCAAGGCCCGCGGCAGCGTGGCCTGGGAGAAGGGCGACATCGATGCGCGGCTCGTGGTCACTCACGTTGGTGGTTACACCAACGATGGTCCCGCGGTTGATCAGAAGGTCGACAGCTACACGCCGGTCGATCTCAGCCTGGCCTGGACGCCCGGCCGCACGAGCGGCGGCGGCATCTTGGGCGGTGGCCTGACGCTGGGCGTCGAAGTCCGCGACCTGTTCGACATCGGCCCGCCGTACGTCAACATCGCCCCGGGCGTGAACGGCAGCGGCGGCTACGACGCCTCCGCCGCCAGCCCCATCGGGCGGACCTTCGCGGCCAGCGCCCGCCTCCGGTGGTAAGGGAGTAAAGCTACCTGGCGAAGTGGGAGTCGATTTCGGAAAGGGCTTCCAGACCGTTATCGATGTGCTGGCGCATTGCCGCTTCCGCTTCGTCAGGATTGCCTTCGCAGATCGCCTTCGTAATCAGGCGGTGATCTGCGTTGGCCCCGTCGATCCGCGATGACGTGTAGAACGTCGAGAACAGCAGCCGATAGACCGGGATCACCAACCGCTCGAGGAAGGCGCCGACGTACTCGTTCTTGGACCCGGCGATGATGAGGCGGTGCCATTCGCCATTGAGCCGGGCGAACCTATCGTGATCGCCGGTTCGCTCCCAGCGGTTCATCTCTTCCTGGATTTCGGCAAGGCGCTGCTTGCGATCCGGATCGTCAGCCGCTGCGAACTCGCGGGCAGCCAAGCCCTCCAGCGCCATGCGCGTGCGGTAGATCTGGCGAACTTCGTCCCAGGTGATCCGCTTGACGCTCGCGCCGCGGAACTCCTCGATCGTGATCAGGCCTTCGGTCTCCAGGCGCCGTAACGCTTCGCGCACACGTGAGCGCGGTGCCCCCGTATCGCGGGTAATATCTGCTTCGACGAGCCGCTGCCCGGGGACGAAAACCCCTACCCTTATGCGGTCGCGAAGCCAGTCACACAGCTCATGGATACCGAGGGAAGCCTCTGAGGTTTCTTGAGCCGGCATGGCCACTCCAGATCGGGAAACGATAAGTTACTACTCCCATTGTCAAAGAAATTGTCAACAACCGATGGCTTACGTCGTTACCCCACCGGTCAGGCGCTTTCGCGGGCTATCAACCGGAAGCCCACGTCGATGGCATCATGCGAAACCGGCTTGCCTGACGAATGATCGCGAATGGCGGCGATGGCTTCCCGCGCGATCCGGGCGCCGTCGATGTCCACCGTGGTGATGGTCGGCCGCATATCGCCGGCGAGGGAGCTGTTTCCGAAGCCCATCACGGCAAGGTTGTCCGGCACGCGCAGGCCTGCCGACTGGGCTTCGACGATGATGCCTTGGGCGAGGTAGTCCGACCCGCACACCACTACGTCCGGTGGGTCCGGAAGGCGGCGGATCTCCGCGAAGGCGTTGCGGGCATGGCTGTAGCGCGAAGGGATGTCGACGGTGGCCTCTGTCACCTCGCCCCCGTTCAGGGCGCGCCATTCGTCGAGGAAGCCCTCGCTACGGATACGAGCGCGCGAACCGTCACCGGTGATCAGGTGCGGCCGGCGGTAGCCGCGCGATTGCAGGAATCTCGCCGCGTCCCGGCCCGCATCGCGGTGCGAAAACCCGATAGCAAGGCCGACCGGATCGTCGGGCAGCTCCCAGATCTGGATGAACAACGCTGGGCTACGCTCGACCAGGGCGACGATCCGGTCATTTACCGGACCGGTGGAGATAATCGCGTCCACCCGGCGAGCGAGCGCACCGCGAATGAGCTCCTCCGTCCGATCCGCCGCAACGCCGGTGATGCCGAGCATCACGTTGATCCCCGCTGCCGTCAGTTCGTCACACATCCGCTCCATAGTGTCGTTGAACATGGAATCGACGAGATGCGGGATCATCACCGCGACCATCCGGCTCTTGCTGGAGGCAAGCCCGCCCGCGAGTGCGTTGGGAATGTAGCCGGTGGCGGCAATCGCACCGCGGATACGCTCCGCCGTTGCGGCCGCGACGATGCCCGGATTGTTGATGAAACGGCTGACCGTGGCTGCGGACACGCCTGCGCGAAGCGCGACGTCATCCAGTGTGGGTGTCTTGCCCTGGGTCGCCATGGTCGGTTGGCCCCTCCTTGCAGTGTTGATAGCGGTTGTCCAACGTTGTGCAAATTCAACGATTGGGAGTCACGGTAGATTTTCAGGACGCGCAATTCGACTTTCAAATTGGACGCAAGGGCTTTGCAACCGCTTTCACCCCCAGATCAAACGCGCTAAGCCAGTTGGCGAGAGGATAAGAGAAAAACATGCAGGTCGATCCCATCGAAACGCGCGTGGGGCGCAAGATATTGTTGCGGCTGGTCATCCCCAGCGCGCTGTTCGTGCTGATCGGCGCGATAGACCGGACCAACATCAGCTTCGCTGCGCTGGAAATGAACGAAGCGCTGGGCTTGTCCGGCACGCAGTACGGGTTCGGCGCAGGCGTCCTGTTCGTGGGGTATCTCGCGGCGAAATACCCCAGCGTGCTGCTCTACGAAGCGGTCGGGATGCGTCGATGGCTTGCGACGATCACAATTGCGTGGGGCCTGGCCGCGACCTGCATGTCGGCCATCTCCTCAGAGGCGGAGCTCTACGCGCTGCGGGTGTTCATCGGGTTCGCGGAAGGCGGCCTTTCGTCAGGCATGATGATCTACCTCAGCCACTGGGCGACGGAGCGCTATCGCGCCTCGATCCTCGCCATTCCGATCCTGTCGATCTCGGTCGCGCAGGTGATCGGGGCGCCGATTTCCGGATGGCTGGTCAACGCCGAGAACCCGCTGGGCATTGAAGGTTGGCGCTTCATGTTCCTAGCGGAGGGCCTGCCCGCAGTGCTCCTCGGCATATTCGCTGCGTTTTACTACCCGGACAGCCCAGCAAAAGCGAAATGGCTTTCCGACCAGGAGCGGACCTGGTTGGCGACCAACGTCAAAGGTGCGGAAACGTCGAAGACCAAGGCGTCGCGCGAAGGGCGATGGGACGCGATCCGCAGCCCGATCGGGTGGACCTGCGCCCTCATCTGGTTCTGCATCCTCGCAAGCAACTACGGCGTCATGTTCTGGCTGCCGCAGATCGTGAAGGGAATGTCCGGTCTCAGCTCTTTCCAGACCGGGATTATCGTGGCCCTGCCATGGGCCGGCAGCGGCATTGGCTTGCTCCTGAACGCGGCCCATTCCGACAAGACACAGGAGCGGTTCTTCCATGTCGGCGTGCCTGCCGTTCTCGGGGGGACGGGTCTGATCATAGCCTACCTGCTCGGCCCGGGCCTTCCCGGCTTGCTCATGCTGATCCTCGGCGGCGCCTGCAC
>Ga0182738_1006349_pt1 | contig 12278 bp, 10 predicted proteins | sample eDN5th30CBELigMG_FD_128876 | JGI IMG/M metagenome (GOLD analysis project Ga0182738, IMG submission 128876) | Enriched Miracle-Growth compost microbial communities from Emeryville, California, USA - eDNA 5th pass 30_C BE-Lig MG (version 2)... ...
TCCCGCCACCGCTGTTGCTGCTCGGGCTCGCGGGTCGGCAGGTTCGCCTTCATGGCGAACTCGGTCTTCGGCAGGTTCAGCGTCTCTTTATACGGCTTCGCGTTGGTCGACATGGATGGGCTCGAACGGTCTTTGATGCACCAAAAGGAGTGGTGGGAAATTGTGGGAGGGCGAGGCTCCCGCCGAGCCCCAAGGTGGGTTCCGGCTCGGCGGGAGCCTCGCCCTCCCGAAGATCGAACCAGCGGCCTCAAGCCCGCCAGCGCTCCAGCACCTTTTTGACGATGGTTTGGAGCTTCGGCTCGGCTTCGTTGGCGACGGCGATGATCTCCTCGATCTGGACCGGCTGAAGGGCGTCGGGCAGGCACATGTCGGTGACGATCGAGAAGCCCAGAACCTTGATCCCGGCGTGGACGGCCACCAGGACCTCGGGGATGGTCGACATGCCGACCACGTCGGCGCCGATGCCTCGGAGAAAGCGGTACTCGGCCCTGGTCTCCAGATTCGGCCCGGTCACGGCCACGTAGACGCCCCGGTGCGCCCGGATGTTCGCCTCAAGGGCCGCGCCCAGCGCCAGGTCTTGAAGCCCGCGGTCGTAGGGCTCGATCATGTCGGGGAACCGGGGGCCGAGGCGGTCATCGTTCGGGCCGATCAACGGGTTGCCGGCCAGGAGGTTGATATGGTCTTCGATGACCATCAAGTCCCCCTTGCGGAACTGTGGGTTCAAGCCCCCGCAGGCGTTGGAAACGATCAAGAGCCGGCAGCCAAGCTCCTTCATCACCCGGATCGGAAAGGTCACCTGGGCGGGGGTGTAGCCCTCATAAAGATGAAACCGTCCCTCCATCGCGACGACCGAGTGGCCGCCCAACTCGCCGCAGACGAGTTGGCCCGCGTGCCCCTGGACCGTCGAAGCCGGGAAGTGAGGGATCTCCGGATAGGGCAAAACGACGCCGGCCTTGATCTCGCGGGCCAACGCGCCCAGGCCCGTCCCCAAAACCAGGCCGATCGCGGGGGAGCCCCCCCAAGCCGATCGAACCGCCTTCGTCGCCTCTTGAACCTGCTCCCAGTCGTGATGGGTCATCGAGCGTTCCGTGGTGGTCTTGAAATCCAAATCCGGCGAATCGGCGGGCGGCGCCCACCCAAGTTACTCAATGGGCGCTGGCCCGTTCCTTTTCGGCGATGATCGACTCGGGATAGATATACGCCCCTTCGATGGCCCGGTCTCCAAACCAACCTTCTCCAACCCGAATCCCCACGCGACTTCCCGGGTACTTCTCGCGCTCCTTCAGCAACGCCGTCGCGAGCGGATCGGAGGAGTTGGCGAGTCGAATCCGGAACAGGTCGATGTAGGGGGTGTTTTGTTCTCGGATGAGCTTGAGGACTTCCGCATGGCCGTCGTCCAAGTTCTTCTCGTCGATCCGATCCGACGCGATGCAGAGCTCCCAGTCGTAGCCGTCGACGACCTTGAACCAGAAGGCGACTTTGACGGGCATGAACGGATCGAAACGCCGGGCGATTTCGGAACCCACCTCGATCTGCTCGATCACCAGTGAATCTTGATCCACGACAACACCCCGTTTTGAAGATCCATCACCGCATCGAGGAGTCTCCGGGCCTGGACTTCCGCCGCGGACTCGTATCGGCTGGTTTCGCTCCACCGCGCGACGTGCGTCCAGTTAACTTCCAACGCCGGGTTCCTGACACCCGCCGCGTCGAGAGCGGGCTGAAGGCCGGCAAGCTTCACGAGCGATCGGAGATTATGGGTCCAGCAACTCTCCGAGAACTTCTTCTCGCGAAAGATCACGTCCGCGTTCTTATTTTCCAGATAGGCGAGCACGCATGACTTCAGCCCCGCATCGATCGCGTAGCCGGCTAGATAATAGGCGGCTCCCAATCGACCTCCTTGGAGAAGAAGTTGCGCGTCCAGGACGCGCTCTTCGGCCAGGCTTTGCCAATGAGTTCGATTCATTCGAAGAGCGGATCCTTGGGGATAACGCGGCTCTCCCGCGCGCCGCCCTTAAATCAACAGCTCAAACCGGCGCATCAGGCGATGGAAGCGGGGGTCGAGGCGCAGGGGCTTCAGGTCGGGGTCTTGGCGGAGCCGTTCCTCGCACTTGTAGCCCAGGTCGAGGGCGCGCTCCAGGCTGACGAAGGCCGGGTCGATCATCCCGAGCATGGCGTAGCTACAGGTCAGGTTGTACCAGGCAATTGCGTCGTCGGGAAGTAGCCGGGCGAGCCGGCGGTCGAGTTGGAGGGCGCGCGAGTATAAACCCTTGGCCGCGAGGTTGTTGGCGTGGACCCGGATCGCTTCGACGAAACAGGGATCGCGCTCGAGGATCCCGCCCAGGAACTCGATCTCGAAATCGCGCTGGGACTGCTCGCGGAGTCGGCGCGTGGAGGTCTCGGGCGACGGTCGATCCGCGAAGTAATCCCCGGTCCAGTCGTGTGGTCCACCCATCGCTGCGGCTCCCTTCGTGCCCCATCCAAATTCAAAGCCTCAACCCGCCCGGTGGCGCGCTCGGGCGCGGAGGCCGACTTGGCCAGACTCCGCTCTAGGATAGCCGGAACGAAAGTCGCGCGGCAAGGCGCGTTCCCAGTTGGTTGGTGGGAAAAGTGGATGGTGGGTGGATCAATTCCATCCCGCGCGACCCGCCTTCGCGGCGGTCGAGGGGCGATCCTCCCCGCGGGAGAGGATGTCGCGAGGGGCCGGATGGGGGCCGTCGGAATTCGGGGGGCGCATGGAGGGCGGAGAGGATCCCGGGAACGCCGATCTCCCGATCGGCATCCTGGCCAACCCCCTCATGATGGGGAAGAGCCGACCGGGAGATCGGCGTTCCCAGTGGGCGTTCCCTCTGTAGATCCAACGACGGGGGCGACCGGCCTACGGCTCGACCCCGCACGTGGGGTTCCCCCGGCTCTCGGGGGGAGAAGGACGATGGGCGACGGCCGTGGGGCGGACGAAGCCCGCCCCGCGAGTTCGACCGCCTCCACCGCCCATCATGGGTTTCCCGCGTCAGTCGAGGTCGTCCTCTTCGTCGTCGAGGTCGTCGAAATCCTCGTCGTCGTCATCGTCGAAGTCGTCGTCGTCATCGACGTCGATGTCGTCGATCTCCTCGTCGATTTCTTCGTCGTCTTCTTCGTCCTCGTCGTCGTCGAAGTCGTCGTCGATGTCGTCCTCATCGTCGTCGAAATCGTCGTCGACGTCGTCCTCGTCGTCAATCTCTTCGTCCTCGGCCTCATCCTCTTCGTCTTCGCCGGGATGGCGGGCGTCGAGGACGGCGGTTGAGGCGGTCCAGGGCTCGCGCGACTCCTCGAAGAGGATGGGAGACTCCAGGGTGGCGAGCATCTTCGTCAGGTCGAACATTGGATTCGGTCCTCGGTCCAGGGGAAGCGGGGAAAGCGGGTTCGCCGGGGTTGGTCGTTTCGAGGCGTCGCGCGGTTCCCAGCGTTGGTCGCGATCAGATACGGGCAATGGCTTGTTGGTCCCGCGCCGGGCAACTTCGGCGCCGCGATGGCCGTGGGTCGCCGCCAGGCCGCGCGGTCTCGAAGCTCCGGCGCACGGAGAAATTATGTTGAAGACGCTTGCGGGCTTGAAGACCAAATCCGAAGCGTTGACTCCCGATTGTTCGGCAAGTTTCGGCCGACTCCTTAAGCCGAGTCGTCGACCGTCACCGGTTGGGACGGAACTCGCCGCGCCGACATGTTTTCCGCAATCGGATTTTACGCGCCGAGGGGGGCGTTGGCTTGGTCGATTTCGAGAAAAAAATCAAATTAGCCGGACGACCTCGCCCGAGGCGGCGGAACGGGCGACGGCCTCGCTGAGCCGCACGGTCTCCAGCGCGTCTTCGGCCGGGCACGACAGCGGGCCCAGGCCCCGGAGGGCGGCCAAGAAGTTGCCGTCGATGGTCTCCGACGGCTCGGGCAATTCGACCCTCTGGCTTCCGGCCGAGCCGCCCGCGTCGATCTCCAAAATCTCGTCGGTGGCGTGGATGCGCCCGCGCTCGCCGAAGAAGTTGAGTTCAAAGAGCCGACCGCTGGAGACGCCCGAAAGCGCCAGGGTGGCGGCGGCGTCGCCCTCAAGGCGGATCGTCGCGGCGGTGACGACGTCGAGGCCCGAGGCCAGCCGGCTCTGCGCGGCGAAGACCTCATGCGCGGCCCGGCCGGTGGTCCAAAGCAGGATGTCGACCAGGTGATCGCCGGCGTCGGCCAAAAGCCCCCCGCCCGCCATCTTCGGGTCGAACCGCCACGAGCTTTCGGCCCCTCGCTGTTGCTGCTGGCTCAGCCAGGGCTCGGACAGAACGGCCGTCACCAGCCGGAGCGGGCCGACGGCGTCGGCGGCCAGCCGCCGCTTCGCTTCGATCAGGCTGGGGCGAAGCCGGTACTGATGCCCGACGCCGACCTTAAGTTGCCGGCCCCGGGCCAGGTTGACGATGTCGGCGGCCTCTTGCGCGTTGGTCGAGAGGGGCTTTTCAATGAAGACGTGAACGCCCGCCTGAAGGGCGTCCATCGCCTGTCGGTAGTGAAGCCGGTGGGGCGTGAAGATCGCCAGGGCGTCGGGCGCCTGGTTGATTAACTCGCGAACCTCGGCGAAGACCCCGGGGGTCTTCCCGGTCCTTTCGCCGATCCACTGGGCGAGCGCTCCGGCCGACTCGGCCGCCGAGGCGGCGCAGCCGATGATCTCGACGTCGGGCTGGCCGAGCAGCCTGTCCACGTGAATCTTCGCCGCCTGTCCGCAGCCGGCAATCCCGATCCGCAGCGCGGAAGTCGCCATGTCTCTCGATGCCCCGCCAAGTTCAGGAAGTCAATCCATGGAAGCCCATCAAGCGCCGATTCCGCGCCCCGTTCCTCAACGCCGGAGTTTCGAGTTTATCCGCGCGAGCCGGGCTGGAAAAGCGGTTTCCCCCGCTCGGTCGATCGCCGTCCTCCCCCGGGAACGCCATCTGGGTATGTGTTTGGCGCCGTGGAGGGAGGACGGCTTTACCAGCCCGAAGCGCCAGCGAGTGCGTTGCCTTGGGCCAAAACCCATGCACTCGCTGGCGCTTCGGGCTGGTAAGTGGAGTCTCAACCCGCCACGGGCTTGGTGATCCCCCGCGCGCGGAGAGCGCTTCGCCGGAAAACCGGGGCGACCGACTTGACGAGGGGCGTGGGAGGCGTTTATCGTATAACCGTCGTCGACGACGATGGTGGCTGTGGCCTAGTGGTTAAGGCACCAGATTGTGGATCTGGATATCGCGGGTTCGAATCCCGTCAGCCACCCTTCCCCTCAACTTCAGCTCCCCCCTTTTCGATCCGGGCGAGCCCCCGCAAAACCTCCGCGACACTCCAGGCCTGGGCGATGCAGCCTCTTGGCTGATAGGGTGCCTCGGCGTCGAAAATCTCGGAGATCGTTCCCACCCCCGCCTCGCCGAGATGCGCGTCGAAGCCGTTAAGGACATCGCGGATCCCCGCCGCGTCGCCGTGATGCACCCTCAGCCAGGCGTCGATGTAGGGGCCGATCAGCCATCCCCAGACCGTCCCTTGATGATACGCCGCGTCGCGCGAGCGAAGGTCGCCGTAATATCGGGGTTTGTAATCGGGCTCTCCGGGGGCGAGCGAGCGGAGGCCCAGCGGCGTCAAAAGTTTTGACCGAACGGTTTCGAGCACCGGCTCCCATCGCGACGAGTCCAGGACGGGGTATTCCAGCGAGACGGCGAAAATCTGGTTCGGCCGAACGGCAGGGTCGTCGCCGTTTTCGCCGTCGACGACGTCGAAGAGGCAGCCGGCGGCCTCGTTCCAGAACCGCTTGTTGAACGAGTCGCGGGCTTGTTCGGCCGATCGGGCGGCCTCCTCCGCCTCGCGGTCGTGTCCCTCGGCCCGCGCCCAGCCCTCCAGGAGCCGGAGCGCGTTGTGCCAGAGGGCGTTGATCTCGACGGCCTTGCCCCTTCGGGGGGTGACGACCCAGCCGTCGACCTTGGCGTCCATCCAGGTGAGCTGATAGCCCTCGGCCCCCTGCTTCAAGAGCCCGTCGGCCGGGTCGACCCCGATGCCGAACCGGGTGCCGCGGCGGTGGTGGTCGACGATGTCGAAGAGCTTCGGCAGGATCAATCGCAGGGTCGCCCGGTCTCCGGTCGCCTCGACGTAGCGGCCCAGCGCGTGGAAGAACCAGAGCGTGGCGTCGGCGGTGTGATAAACGCCCTCGTTCCGGCCGTCGGGGAAGTAGTTGGGTATGAGGCCGTCGTGGACGTACCGGCTGAATGTTCGGAGGATCGAGCCGGCCTCAAGGGCTCGGCCGGTCGTCAGCGTCAGGCCCTCCAGGGCGATCATCGTGTCTCGGCCCCAGTCGGTGAACCAGTGATAGCCGGCGATGACGGTCAAAGCCTCGCCCCCCTCGGCCTGCTTGCGGGCCTCGTCGGCCACCCGGCCCGCGGGGGTGATGAGGAACTGATCGGCGGCAAGGACCAGCTCGGCCCCCAGGCCCGTTCGAAGCGCGGGCGGGGCGGCCTCGATCAACCGCTCGCGACGGAACGATTCGGCGGTTCGGGCTTCTTCGGGATCCAGCGCGAGGAAGGTGTCCCAGGACTCGGCCGACGCGCCCAGGGTGACCTCGCGCCCGGCCCGCAGGTCGAACCGAAACGCGCCGGGGGTCCAGAAGTCGCCGGTGTCGGAGTATCCGCGCCCGGCCTCGATCCGGTAATAAACGCCGCGCGTCACTCCAGGCGACAGGGCCATGTAGGGCCGGGCGCCCCAGAGGCGGAGCCGAAGCGGCGGGAAGTCGGCCCCGGCGCGGACCTCGAAGCGGCCCTCGGTCATCGAGAGGGTGTGGGGATGCTTCAAGGGCGAGGAAACCGGGTCGTCGTGGGGCCGGATGTTGAGGCCGATTCGGGCCTCGACGCGCGCGAAGTCGGCTCCCTCCAAAAGTCGATAGGTCACGTGGACCGTGTTCTGTCCGTGGGGGAGAAGGATCCGCTTCTCGATCAGGGCCGGGCCGACTCGGTACCGCCAGACGGGCAAGCCGGCCTCCAGGCGGAACTCGACTAGACTTCCGGCCCCCGGAACTTTGAGCGAGCCGCCGCGCTCCAGTCCCCCGAGCCGCCCCGAGACGCCGCCGGGGACGTGGATCCGCTCGGCGAGGCGGTTGAACATCATCACGCGGCCCAGCGGAGCGGGAAGCGCGGCGACCAGAAGGCCGTGATAGCGCCGGGTGGGAACGCCCGAGACCGTGCCCGAGGCGTAGCCGCCGAGGCCGTTGGTCACCAGCCACTCGCGGCCAACCAGCGCTTCGACATCCTCGCCCGAACCTTCCGACCATCGGATCAGGCGCAAGGGTTCTTTCATGAGTGATTTCCCTTTGATCCTCTCGGCTGGGTGCCCCGGGTTCGCCCCGAACCCGGGTGGAGAAGCCGCGGCCAGCGTCCCCGGGTTCGGGGCGAACCCGGGGCACCCCGTGATTCAAGCGATTCCTTGATTCATCAAAGCGGGTGGTCAGAGTCTTTCTCAATATCCTCCCGGATCGCGATGGCCGGCGTCCCGGGGTTACAGACCCCGGCTACAATGAGAGCCTCTTTTTTGTAGCCGGCCTCTGTGACGCCGGTCCCGGCGTCGGCGGGCCGCCCAACCGACGGAATAATCCCGCCCACCCGATTATATGAGGACTTACTCATGTCGCGGCCTTTTCGTTTTGGGGACGGGAGGCCAGAAGCAAGGTCGAGACCCGGGGCAGGCGCCAGCCGACTTCGGTTTGGGGCTCGGGCGTTCCGTCGCCTCCGTACTTCGCCGAGGCGCTCGACCAAATTAGGGCCCACCGCCGACCCTCGGGGGGGGCCAATAGCGGCTCGGAGATCGGGGCGTACAGGAAATCCCGGCCCAGGTTGACGAGGAGGATGCGGTCGTCCCCCTCCCCTTCCCCGTAACAACGGAGGACGAGCGCCTCGGGGCCGAGAACGGCCCCGTCGAGCCCGCCGTCTCCCTGAAGGCGGAGCACCGCGTCCTCCCGTCGAAGGCGCAACAGGTCCTTGTGCAAATCGCGGACCTCGCCGCGGGCCTCGCGGTCGGCGTCGCTCAGCCGACTTTCCCGAAAAACGTCCGGGTCGCTTGGGTCTCGTATCGCGGCTCGGGCCTCGTCGGTCGCCAGACTGGGAAACTGCGAGAGGAACTCCATCCGAGCCTGGCGCGCGTTGTCTCCCTCGTCCGAGTTGTTGAAGTAATGGAAGGGCCTCGGCGAGGCGAACTCCTGCCCCTGAAACAGCATCGGCGTGCCCGGCGAGAGGAGCAGCAGGGCCGTCATCGCCCGGTAAAGACCGGGGTCGACCCGCTGGTGTAGCCGACGACCTCGGAGCGAATTGGCCACCTGGTCGTGGTTCTCCAGGTAGTTGACGAACGAGCGGAGCGGGACCTCCCGCGTCGGCATGCCCCGGGGCTTCCCTTGACGGAGGTTCGGCTGCCCCTGGTAGAGGTATCCGAGGTTCCAGAGCGAGACAATCTCCTGGGGCGTCGCGTGGAAGTCGGCGTAGTAGCCCTCGTTGATTCCGGTGAGGATCCCCACGCAGACGTGGTGGAAATCTTCGTTCCAGAGGGCGTCAAGCCCGAACCCTCCCCGGTCGGGGGGCCGCAACACGCGAGTCTCTTGGGGCTCGCTCTCGCCGATGAGCACGATCGATCGGCCTTCGGCCGCCTCTCGGGCTCGCCTCGCCAAGGCGGCCACGATGTGCTCGTCCGACTCGTCGATGAACGCCTGGAGAGCGTCGATTCTCAGGCCGTCGAGGTGGTACTCGCGGATCCAGTGGACCGCGCAGCCGAGGATCAAATCCCGAGCCCCCCGACAGTTTGGGCCGTCGAAGTTGAATCCCGGGCCCCATTCGGTCACGTGCGTCCGACTCTTGAAATCGTCGGAGAACTCCTTGAGGAAATCCCCCTTGGGTCCCAGGTGGTTGTAAACCACGTCGAGCAGGACGCCGAGCCCCAGGGCGTGGGCCCGGTCGACGAACCGTCGGAAGTCGTCGGGCTCGCCGTAGAGTCGACAGGGCGCGAACAGGTTGACGCCGTCGTACCCCCAGTTGAAATCCCCGGCGAAGTCGGCCACCGGCATGATTTCGAGGGCCGTCACGCCCAGATCGACGAGATCCGGCAGACGCCCTTGGGCGGCGCGCCAGGTTCCTTCCTCGGTGAAGGTCCCGACGTGCGTCTCGTAGAGAACCAGCCCCGGCAATTCAATCCCCTTCCAGTCCGAGTCGGTCCAGGCGAAGGCGGATGGATCGACGACCGCCGAAGGGCCGAAGGGTCCCTCGGGCTGATGGCGCGAGGCGGGGTCTGGGTGGGAGTCCCCTCCATCCAACCGATAACGATACAGGTCGCCCGTCCGGGACCACGAGACGACTCCCGAGAAGTAGCCGTCTCCCTGGGCGGTCAACTCGACCTCGCGACGCCCCGGCTTCCCACCCTCGAAGACCACCTCCACCCGCGATCGCTTCGGGGCCCAGACGCGGAAGCGGACCCCGCGCTTCCCCAAAGGGATCGCCCCAAGCTCTCCCTCGTCCGCCCCCGCCGTATCTCTTGACCCACTCATCGCGCGATTCCTTTTCCCTGGCGGAGGGACCGAAAAGTTAGAAGGAGCAGCCGTTGGGTAGACAGATGAAGCGCCAGAACGGGGGGCCGGGAGGGCGAGGCTCGCGTCGAACCCCACGCTCCGCGTCGGCTCTGCGGGAGCCTCGGCCTCCCGAGAGACCCGCTCGCCTTGCTCAATCCTCACGGCGCGGCCGGTTGGTATGAGAGCAGATAGTGAATCAAACCATCCTGCTCCGACCGATCGAAGCCCGCTTCGGCGTCCACCCAGAACTCGTGCCCTCTTCCTGTGACGCGCGCCGAGCCGAGGCCGCCGGCCTCGTTGGCGGCGACGACTCGATGGCGAAGGTCGCGGTCGACCAGGGCTCGAAGACTCTCGGCCGGGTCGGCGGGAACGCCGCTTTGGATCGTGCCGGGAATCCCGAGTCGCGCTTCGACGTCCGAGCCGGCGGCCACCCCGCCGTCGTGAAGGTAGGGGGCGGTCCAGTAAAGGCCGACCAGGCTGGGAACCTTGTAGCCGCCGGGCGAATCGCCGTGGGCGAAGGCCAGTTTCACCTGCTCGGGGTCGGCCGTTTCGGGGACGCTCAGAACCTTCGCCCCGGGCGGAATCGGGACCGGCGTGTCGAAGGCGTAGAGGACCGGCGGCGCGAAGTCGCGCCCGCTCTTCTTCAGCGATTGGGCGCGGGTGGGCTCGGTACCGATCTCGGGGGCCGGGATGATCTGGTGGTTCGTCAGGTCGGGCCCGGAATGGCAACGGACGCAGTCGGCCTTCTCGAACGTCCGTCGGCCCCGGGCGACGGCCTCGGGGTCGTGGGCCAACGGTGGCTTCGGCGGCGTAATCGTGTCTTGCCAGGCGGACATCGCGTTGACTTTCCGCCAGACGGGGAGGCCGGGATCGCTGACGAGCAGGCCGTCGGGCGAGATCTGGCTCGCCTTCGGATGCGTCGGCAATTCCACCGCCTCGTTCACCCCCGGAGCGCCCGGCGTGGGATCGACCGAGGCGAAGAACTCCGACGGGCGGCGCCCCGAGGCGGGGTCGAACCGATATCGAGAGTCGGGCGCGTTGCGCAAGAGGATGGCCAGGTAGACTTCGGGGTCCATGTCGAAGAGGGCGCGGCTCGATCCGACGTGCGCCAGCGCGTCGGAATTCAAGGCGTGGACGTTGTTGGTCTGGACGCTCAGCCCCCGGAACGGGCCGATGGCGAACGGGCCGCTGTAGGCGAACGGATGGTTCCAGCGGGTGAACGAGGTGGGCAGTTGCGTCGGGGCCGACACCAGATCAATCATCGAGTCGAAATTGCCCGGGGGCCATTTCAGAAAGACGGCGTCGACCATGTCTTCGAAGGCCTTGGCGTCGGGAAGCGCGGCGGTCGAGCCGTCGGACGCGACGACGGATTGGCCTCCGGCCGACGCCTTGGCCGCCGGGCCGGACAACTCGGCGTGCGGGAAGAAGGCGGCCGAGTTGCTCGCCAGGGCCAGCATCAACCCGAGGTTCAGGTCGGGGTTGGGCCCGCCCTGGATCACTCGTTTGGAGGCCGGGTCGACGGTCGAATGACAGGCGGCGCAGGTGATCCCCATGCGCAGGCGGCCGAGCGAATAGGAGACCTTGACCCCAAGAGGCGCGTAGGCCCCGGCGGGCGCGTCGAGCCCGGTGTCGATCAGGTCGCCCGCTCGGAAGTCGACGCCGCCGATCCGGGCCGACTCCGAGAGCGGGACCCGGAGGTTGGTCGTCCCCTTGCCGCCGAGGTCCCAAAGCGCCTTCGCGACGCCGCCGAATCGCAAGGGGCCGCTCATCATGCCCAGAATGTCGGTGAGGAAGACCTCGTTGCCGAAGGTCTCGGCGTAAAAGGCCCGCCGTCCCAGGCGGAGGCTCTCCTCGTCGGTCGGCGCCGCGCCGTGGGCCGGCGAGATCGTCGCGCGGCCCTCGGCGGTCTTGCGAAGCTCGTCGGCCTCGGCCCGCGAGATCCGACGGCCCCAGACGTCGAACGCCTGATCCGTCGTCGCCGGCGTGGGGTTGAGGACGCCCGTCTCGCTCGGGATGTAGGCGTACTCCCAGGGAATCAGAATCGCCGTCACGACCCCCGCCAGCGCCATCGTTCCGAGCACCAGGGCCACGACGCGCCATTGCCGCCGACGAGTCGCCCGCCTCTCGGCCAGGATCCTCGCCTCCCGAGCGGTCGGACGCGGGCCCCCGTCCTCCGGGGCGGGCGCGGGGGGACTACGATCCACCATGAGAATCCTGCTCTCCGCGCGGACGACCCACGCGAAGCCCTCGGGACAACCCCCGGGCGCCAGCGGGCTAGGGCGAGCCGAGCATTGAAAGACATGAAGACGCGATTCACGGAAGGGAATTCGCAATCTTCGTGCCGAGGATCATTCGGAAAGGCGGGTCGCGAGCCCGGCCCGCCCGGGCGGCGGGAATCCTGAAACTCGCGGGGATGGTGGGGGTTGCGCCTTGCCAATGGCGCCCCCCTTGCGAGCCCATCCGGGGGGAGTGTTTCCGGGGTCGTCAACGCGAGTCCAAAGGGCCTCCCCCACCCCAACCCTTTCAGGAGTCTCTCGATGATCTTTCGCGTCGACAAGTTGCTGACCCACCTTCCCGTGCCCAACAACCCATCATCGGAGGCGGCGGCGGCCGTCCAAGAGCTGCTGGGGGGCAAGTCGGGCGAGCTGTCCACGTTGATGAACTACTTCTTCCAGACGATCAACTTCCGCGACCGCGAGAACTACGCGCCTTACTACAA
>Ga0182738_1006351_pt1 | contig 12272 bp, 10 predicted proteins | sample eDN5th30CBELigMG_FD_128876 | JGI IMG/M metagenome (GOLD analysis project Ga0182738, IMG submission 128876) | Enriched Miracle-Growth compost microbial communities from Emeryville, California, USA - eDNA 5th pass 30_C BE-Lig MG (version 2)... ...
AAAATTTTCTCCGGTTTTAAGTGTCTCTGCTTTTAAGTGAGAATCTCTTGTTTTAAAGAGATTTTCTCCGATTTTATGTCTCTGATTTTAACTTATTCCATAGATAATTATATGCAATAATATATGGGACTTTAAGAAAAGTCAAGTTTTCCTTCGGAGATGAAGTCTGGTATGATTTGTTCCTTCAAGGCCTATATACTGCCCTGAAACAGTCCCATAACCTTCAAGAGTTAGACCTAGGCTTCACGAGAGTAGACTCGTTGAAAAGTTTTGACCTGAGCCAGCAGCTATCTCAGGTCATAATTCACTCAAATCAGCTCAAGAAAGTGGATCTCTTTTTGGCTGGAAACGAACTGTCAGAAGATGAAATCTTTCACAGCTTGTTTCTTCTAGTGAACAAAAGCCTTTAACAGAACACAAGCTTGAAGAATTCTTTCTCACTATTATGCGATGTGGCGCTGTTGAGTTAGAAAAAATCACTGACTTTCTTGGTAATTTCCCTCAGCTCAAAAAGCTTGGCCTGAAAGTTAACCGTGTTGACATTGATATAAACAAAATAATGGCATTTTTGGACAGGACCATTCAGCTGAATGCACTAGATTCTTTGGATGTTGTGTGCCGTGATTTTCGTGAATTGACTCTTGCAGAGAAAAAAGACCTGGAGGTTTGTAAATTTCGGCTTTCGCAAGAGAAGATCCAGTTTCATATCGTCTTTGAGGAACTGATGGCAAATCATTTACCAGATTATGTCGATCTTATCTCAGAAGATGAAGAGGAGGAACAAGAAGAAGAAGGGCAAGAGGAACAAGAGGAGCAAGTTGAAGAGAGTGAAGAGGACGAAGATTACGATGTGGAGGAAGATGAAGAGATAGTTGAGTAAGTTAGAGAATGAGCTGAATAGGCTGCATTTTACAGGACCTTTAGAAATATTTACTGTAAAAAACTCATGCTTGTTAAGGTTTAAAACAATTCATATGAAGGAATCATAGTGTATTGTGTTTATTTTTACACTTCAAATGATATTTGAACTTCGCCTCAATGATCTATAAATCAATTCAAACGTGCCGCGTCTTATTCAAATCTCAAAACATGAATGGACTAAATTAATCATATTCTCAAAAGGGCCTCTGAGACACCAAAGACCAGAAAAATTGATAAGGTTCTTTCAACTTGTTTGAGCTATTGGTAAGACTTCATGGGCGACGCGGTTTTTTGTCCTGGAATTGTGCGGGCCAAAGAAAAAACACGGAGTTCTCTTGTATTAAATTGAACATTTTTCCAAAGAAAAAATTTGTCCTGGACAAAATCTTTGAGGACAATCCCAGGACGGACAGCTCCAGGACAAAAATTCGTATCACCCAGACTTCATAAAACTTGGCTGTTTAGTAAAGGGACAGGATAAATTAAAAGTTTTGTTACGGTGGCTTCAAATTCAGAAAAACGTGTCTGCAAAAGAAAAAATAATTTTGGCCAAACAAAGGGGTTTGCATCTCTTCTTGACTCAAAAAAATCTCTTTCTCATCAAAAGCTCATAGAAAACGCCTTAAAAGCAGTCCTGGAGGCAGTATATGATCTGAAGAGCTTCTTTGATTTAATCCTTTCGATGAAGTATCTCCTCATTATTCCAACATTTTAAACATCTAAATTTATTAAATAAGCTAAATTTACTATATGAGCAGGTCACTCTCCCAATATCATAATAATTCTTTTAAATAAACCCCAAATGAATCCAGAGCCTTCCGAGCATTTAATAGTGGACCCTAAGGACCTTGACTGTCAAATTTGCTATTCGAGATACGCCCCAATTGCCAGTACGCCTCTGATTATTATCCCTTGTGAGCATCCAATTTGTTCCTCTTGTTTCAAAAATATCACTTTTGCAAGGCAAAAATTCTGCAAAATCCAATAAAAACAGGCTGTTATCTTCAATTATCGAAAGAGATCCTCGAGTCAGAAAGTATCCAATTCATAAACGACCTCTGAAGAGCTTTTGCAAGGATGAAAAGAAACTACTTTGTTCTGAATGTACTGAGGAAAATACAAAGACAAATACGAGCCTCTCCAAAAGATTGAGGCACAAATCAAAGAGATAAAAGGTACTGTAGAGAAGATTCATAAGAAAAAGGAAGAAAAGAGAAAAGACATTACAAAAATGCAGCTTAAATCTCAAGAGAAAACTCGATGAATTGTTTGATGAGAAGCTTGCCTATGATCTTGCAAACAAAAAGAAGCTCAAAAGAATAATTGACACCTTCACATTTTCACAAAAAGATCTTTATGAACATCAGCTTTTCGCTCCAGGATTATCACAATACGAAGAAAACGCTGAAGCTCTCCAAAAAGAACTGGAAAGACAACCCTGAAGGAGACATTGCGGCTCAAATCCTCAAGACTTCTCTTGCAACAAGGCAAGCGATTCAGTTTTATAATGACAAGGCGAAACGCCAAATTCCTCAGCCTCAGTTCAAATACTGAGCTAGATCCAAAGCACGCCTTGGCAGTCTCCAGAAACTATCGTTTAAGCGCCTTTGAAGAGCACGGCCTTGCTTTCAATTATCAGCAAGAAAAGAATGTCTTCAGCTTGAAAAGGCCTTTCAAAAACGGCCTTGACCAAGTTTTACCCAAGTCTCTTTGAATGTTCTATTGAAAAGCTTCGCTTTTCTTGTCTTTCCGCCTCGGACTCGGAATTTCAAGTGCTGTGTGATGTTCTTCAAAATATTCAAGGGTCTTCACACTTGGTATTCTCGCTTAGTGAGCCCTCTCCCAAAAATCTGGAAATGCTTTTGAGCCTTGTATTCGATCAAAGTCTCTTGAAATATTCTCCTTTTGATATGAAGTTCAAGATTGCGACACAAGGTCTTGCGGAAGAATTCATTAAAAGCTTGGTCAATTCAAAAAGAATTTCAGGTTTTCAGACTGAGTTTTATTCTGAAGACATTTGGATTGAGTTCCAACAAGATCTGGTTCGACCTTCTGTGCAAGCCTTTGAAAAGTTGAGCCTCGAGTATGTCGCAGGGATCCCTATGAATCAGCAAATTTTTCCAATTTTCTCAGATGTTCTGAGCAATATTACAACTTTAAAGGAAATTAAGCTACATTTTGGAGATCAAGTCAATTATGACGTCTTCCTCCACGATATAGATTTCGTGTTTAAACAATCTAAAAATCTGCAGAATTAGATCTCAGATTTGAAAATGTGTGTTTCTTGAATTGCTGCCTGGCGCACCAGATTATTACAGTCATAGTTGATTCATATGGACTCAAGAAAGTCAGCCTATTTTTGGGCGGAAAGGATCTCTCAGGCAATATATTTTATGGAGAAGAGTTAACGGCCAGAGATGAACATAAGCTTGAAGAGTTTTCTGTCACTATCATGCAGAGCGATGACGTTGAGATTGGAGAGATTATCAATTTTTTGAGCAAGTTCCCTCAGGTCAAAAAGCTGAGTTTGTCTTCGGCTAAACCCTTTGGTTTCTTTCGAGTTTGCATGTCGCGATTTTCGGAAGTTGGCTGCTGATGAGAAAATGTGCTTGGATGTCTGTAAATATCGACTTTCACAATTTAACATTCGCCATAAAATCGACTTTGAAGCATTAACAGAAGACCAATTGCCAAATTTTATTAGGAACGAAAATGAAGGTGAAGATGATGGAGAAGAGGCCGAAGAAAACTTAGAAAACGGCGACGAGAGGATTGAATAGATCAATGGGATGATTCCAGGAGTAGTTCCACAATAACTTTTATTTCTCACTCCTTCAGAAATATTATGGACAAACAAATTTCATTTGTCCTCAAAACTCAAAATGAGTTTACATTCAAATTGATTTATTGTATGCCAACTTTTTTAATTAATGTACACACACAAACAAACTTATTTTCAGTCAAACCTCCTTAATATTTTCCATTATTTCCAACAAAACCTCTTCAATATTCGTTTCCTCTGTGTCTCAATCATCTGAAGAGAACTCTTTTAAATAAAAAAATTCTCTCCTAAAGTTTTCTCCCCAATCATCTATTTGCTTCATCCTCATCCATATATCTTCTTTCCCAAAATAACTCTTTCCCTTTTATCTTCTCTTTCCTCTCTCGATTCATCTGTTAGAATGATTCTTATCCTCCACCTCCTAAAGGAAACCTGAAAATATTCATGAAAAATAAATGGATTATTAAATAAATTGTCCAAAGAGAAGAATAATCTCTCTGCCCTCTACCATTCTTCTCAAGAAATCAAACAGTTTCTTGAGATCCATTTTCAAACATTATTTAAGATAACACTACATTCACCTCAAATAATTAGCTCATCTTCCTTCACTTATCTAATGTATTCTCTCAATGAGAAGAAATCTTCAGGCTTCCCTCAGAAACCTCTCCTAACCGATTATATGAGACTTTCAGGAAGTGAGAATCTTCTGACAGAGACCAGATGAACTAACTGAGGGATGAAGGGCTGAACACTTGGATTTATCCAAGGAGTTTAATAGAAGTGCTTTTGAAGACCTAGTTATTTTGAGACTAAAAAGAAGGACAGATTTCTCATCGCCTTAAAAGCTTCACATCAGAATTGAGAAAGAGGATTCCATTGAACGATCTTGAAGAAAAGTGGATTATGCTATGACCCTCAGCATCTATCCTCAAGGCCTTTTGAGGAACTTACTTCAGGTATCTATGAAAAGAGTGCTTGAAGCATAAAAGCCTTAGAAATTGATTTATTCATGCATTTTAAAGGATTGACCTTTTGGTATTTGCCTTTTTTTAAATGTGATGGTGGTCAGTGTTGATGGGAAGAGATGGATCATTCTTTAATTAAATCATTAAAATCTTTTATGAAGAAGTATATGATTTTCCCGCGCGAAACTAGTGTCGACTTGAATTAATCAAAAGATTTTAATCAATAACTTTTGAAAGGGGAGAGCAAATTTGCTTGTTTCTCTCCATTTCTTAGACTTCGAATCTCCTTGCTATTCAATAACAAGCCTAATGTCTCAAGAGATGCTGTTTCTTAAAAAAACTTTTTTTCACAAAAGAATTCTTTTGGCCAAACCCCTTTGAACAAAAAATCTCTCAACTTTTTCAAAGGATTTTTGAAAGATGAAATTCAACTGAAACAATTTCAAAAGAAGCTGATAATCAAAGAAATTATTATTAATTTGACTGATGAACCTCTCCTCAATCAAAAATGAATAGAATTGGTCAGAACATCTGTTGATCAAAGGAAAATGTTTCTGATGAATTTTTCGGAGAATTTCATCAAAAGAATTTTTAATTAATTTCTGAATTAATCATCCCGATTAATCCCAATACATCCTCAGAATACATTAGTTAATTAAACATTGCCCGATTGAGCACTTGATCTTAAATAAACCATCATTTAGCAGAATAATAATTCAATTAATTTGTCAAATTCACTCCTTACAAAAATTAATTTTCAACCTACCAACCATTTAATGCAAAATTATCAAGCCAATCAAAATTACCTTTCCAAATATACTCCTCCTTCATTAAGGGAACATATGCTTAGTCTCCAACGTAAACCTCAGCCTTGTCCCTCTTTTGGACTTCCCAGCCAAGGCTGCCTTCGTTGTGAAGAAAAAACTTCACAAACTACAATGAAAAATCAGCAGGAACCTAAAAGAGAGGATCAAATCAAGGAGGGCCAACCTCAAAGAAAACCTTTACAAATTGACTCCAAAGGAGCCAAGAAACTTCCTTACTCTCAATATCCTGATGAGAAACCTCTGAGCCAATATGAGCTTCCTGAAAAAGATTGCTTAAAGCACGAAGGAGTTAGAAATTCCAAAGTGAGAATTTCTAATGCGAAGGGTGGAGTCACAAGAGAGACCAATGAGAAACTCCACAAAAGTAGCTTAAATACCAAAAGAGAATCTGATGAATCCTATGAAGGGAAGCCTGCTTTTCATCTTCCACCCGAAAAGAAGCTCAAAACCCAGGACGAAAGCTCAAAATTATCACCTAATCTCTTGGTCAACTCAAATATCGAATTCGACCCTGAACACTCCCTTGAACTCGCCATGGATTACCTTTACGATATCCTTAAAGAACATGGCTTGCTTGTCTCTTATCAAGGAGAAGACCTTATTGAACTTGGCGAGAGTCAGCGAAAATCAATGTTCAGCAAATTTGACCCTGAGTCTTTTGAATGCAAGCTTGATGAACTCAATTTATCTTGCACTTCATTATCAGACCAGAAATTCCAAATTATCTATGAGATCTTACAAAACATCCAAGCACTCTCAAAGCTTAAGTTCTCTCTCACGAACCCCTCCTCTCACCAAATCCAACTGCTCTCCAACTTTGCTCTTGAATCAGAATTCCTTCAAAACTTCTCCTTTGACATCCGCAACGTGTCTCAAAATAAGGATGTTGTCAATGTCTTGGACAACTATTTAGGCCACCTCCTCCTCTCTAAAAGGGTCTCAGCTTTGGCCGTTAAGTGTTCTCTTCATGATGTTTCTATTGCTTTTGAGCAAGATCCTCTGCAACCTCTCGTCCAAGCCCAGCAAACCCTCCAAGATTTCAGCGCAAAATTCATCGAAAACAGCCCTTTAGCTGACTATTTTCTTCTCACCTTGCTCCCATACTTCGCCAAGGTCAGACCCTGGAGAAAACTTCAGCTGTTTTTTGGAAAAAAAATCAACCCTAACTTCTTGTTGTTTCCAGCACTGAAGCATTCTCCTAGCCTTCAGGAACTGGACCTCGGATTTGCGAGTGCGGCTTTGCTCAAAGGAGGATTGAGTCAAGAACTCTCTGAAATCATTAGAAGTTCAAGCCAACTCAAGAAAGTGAACCTATTTCTGGCTGTAGAAGAACTTTCAGAAAACAACATTTTTAATGACTTGTTTTCTTTGAATGGAGAGAGATCTTATCCCTGGCATTCCCTTGAGGAGTTTGCCCTCACTCTCATGTCATTTGGGGATGTTGAGATTGAGAGAATTATTGATTATTTGAGTCAATTCGATCAGCTCAAAAGGGTCACGTTGAAAATCAACGCTATTAACATTTGTCCCCGAGCACTCATTGGCTGTTTTAAGAGATGTTTTGATAAAATTCAAAGGGAGTATTTGACTTGGTCCGATTTTGAGTTTCAGTGTCAACTTTGCAATTTTACAGAACTGAATCGCGAAGACACAAAAGCTTTGAAAAAGTGTCAAGCTATCCTCCTTAAACAAGAGATTCGTTATAAAATTACCTTCTTAAAATTGAGAGCAGAACATTTACCTGATTATGTCGATAAGACTTTTCCTTCTCCAGGAGTTCAAAAGAGATCTGAAGAGGAAGAATCTGAATATGATGAGATTGAGGAGACTGACGATGAAGGTGAAGGTGAAGAAGGAGAAGATAATGATGAAGAAGAAGACAGAATAGATTAAGTCAGAAACCAAAAAAATTGTTTTACAGGTCCTTCAAAATCTTTACTATCTGACAAAAACCAAAAGTCATACTATTTTTCGAACTCAACATGAGTTTTCAATAACATTCAAATACATTATATAACGTTGTATAACATTGTACAGAGCTTATTTTATTATTAATAAGGAAAATAAATTTTTATTTTGACCTGTATTATGTTTATATTCTCTACAATTACTCTCAAAAGTCCCGAAATATTCTTTCCTTTTAAGGCTAGGCGGACGACTCTAAACCCTTAGAATCATGTCGAAAATCAAAGATACAGCTGAAATATTTCATCTTCAAAATTATTCTCTTCATCATACAGTTCCTTGATCTCTTGTAGATATTTCTTGCTTCTCAAATAACCTTCTACGAAACAGGCTTTTCTTTCTTCTTCACATTTATCATCGGTTTCTCAGGACGATCCTTAGCCCTATAAAGAAACCTTCAAAGCATTTGCCAATATAATAAGAAATTCATTGTGAAACAATCTTCAGAAAAAGTCAAGTTTCATTGATTCAAGAGAAGAGCCTAAGCTTAAGACAACATTTGAATGAGATCTCAGGCTTATAATAAGTATATACAGAGGGGTCTTATATGGAGATTTTTTCAAAAGGGAATTCAATGAATCCAAAAATTGATCGATCTAAATAAGGTTCTCAAAGACTTGAATTGTTGGCTTGTAGAAGGACCACATGAGATTCTTCAAGGGCTCAGGGCAAGAGTTGAGAGATATTGAGAGCAGATCGTGAAGAAAACAGAGAGACTCTCGAGTTCTTCTACAAAGATAAATTATCTCAGGTAATTATCCTTTTAGATCTCACATAAAATCTGAATGAATTAATTTAGCTTGAAAAATAATACGCACCTATTGAATTCTAAAAGGTATTGAAAAATTGAACAAAAATCTCTTTGCTCAAATTTTCGCTTTGACTCCTCTTCAAGGAAAGTTGTCTTTCAAGAGACTAGTACCACCTGATTCCTTTTCAATAGAAATTCCAACAAAGCCTCAGGAGATTCAAAAATTGATTTTGGTGGATTTTCTCACAGGTTGACGCAAATTATCTGAAGATTTCTGTGAATACTAATATATAACACCCTGTTCTGTTAGACAGCTAATCAATAATCATTTTGTTAATCTCATTAAATGATTGAAAACACTCAATTATATTTCACTATCGATCCTACCGATCTCACATGTGTAATCTGCTATGACACATACGGACTAATAGAAAGACAGCCGATTTCCCTTCACTGTGGCCATACAGTTTGCTCAGCCTGCCTTCTAAAGATCAATAAATGCTCTTTATGTAAACAACATATTGACAAAACACAGCAATATCAAAAGAACCTTGTTATTTGCTCTTTGCTTGAAGCCTTGGCCAAGCAAATCAAGTGCCCAATCCATTCAGAACCTTGCCAAGGCTTTTGCTTTGATCATAAAGCCTTCATTTGCTTTGAATGCTTATCAGGTGAGCATTATGGACATAATGTCTCTCCAACCAAAGACATCAACACTAAAGTTAATAAAATCGCTGAGAATGCCCGTCTTCTAGCTAAAAGGAAGGCTTCAAAGGTACGCGAAGTCCAAAAGGCCCTCCAGGAAGCTACTCAAAACCATAAGCGTCACTTGGAAGAAGAATATGACGAAGAAATTCAGAGTCTCTCTTTATTAAAAAAGAAGCTGTACAAGGAAGTTGATGTTCATTTCATGTCCGCACAAGAGCGCTATGAGCATCAAATCTTATCATCCTTCAACTGTTCAGAGCCCGAAGTAAAAGTAGAAGACGGTGCTGAAGTCCAATTCCTCGAAATGCCTCAGATAATGGAGCAGCTCAAAGCTGAGCAAAGAGAAAAACAAGGCCAACTCTTATCAAAGCTTAACAATATCCTTCGCCCAATAAAAACCTCCTCAGACAAATTGCAAGAGCTCCTTCTCCCTTCTCAAAAGTCAAGTCTCCCAATCTATCCTGATGTGGAACTAGAAGACTTTATTGGAGAATTACAGCGATATGGCCTGACTGTTTCCCACCAAAACGCCCTCCTCGAGGTCAAAAAAGCCAACGACGCTACAACCTCAATCCCCCTCTTTAACCCTCACTACTTTGACTGTACCCTCACAAAGCTCTCAATAAAATGCCTTGATCCACTCCCAAGCCCCAGCTTCCTCGCTCTTTGCCAAATATTAACAGCCATTGCCGGTCTTCAGGACCTCACCTTAGAAGCCCAAAGCATATTTGATCCAGAACTCGCTTCATTATCTAGCTTGATCACTACATCAAAAACCCTCGAAAAACTCACTTTGAGCATGGATTTATCGTGCGCTTCCAAGCCTGCGCTTAGCTTATTTATGAGAAGTATAGCCAGCCTCAGAAATGTTTCAAGCTTTGATGTTTCTTGCAAAGGCTTAAAGCTCGCGATTTCCCTCTTGCTAAATCAACAATCAGAGGGTCCCAAAGAATTGGGATTGAGTGGGGAGGAGATTTCAGAAGAGCTTACTGAGGTCTTGTTTCTCTTTATCGATACGTTTAACAGGGTTCATCAAAGATGCCTAAGGACTTTTCGCTTGTTTCTGGGGAAAAATTGCTTCGCTCCTAGGTCAGCTCTCTTGACTCAATGTCCCAGCACTCAATTTTTATCCTCTATTCTTCTCCAGGCTCTCCTGCTTCAGAGCGACAATCTTGAAGAGCTGATTGTAACAAGTGATGGCCCTGACTCTTATCTTTTCTCGATGCTGTCAAAGTTCCTCCCAATGGCAAAGCAGCTTCAAAAGCTGAGTATTTCGCTTATTCAAGCCTCAATGCCATCATCCAATTTCTTCTTGCGCTTCCCACAAATCTTCCAATTCTTGAAAAGACTGGAAGAATTTGCTTTCAAAATGAAATCTGTTGGGCCGATGAACGAAGATTTTGCTGCATTGAAGAACTTCTTGGGGAAGCTTAAAGGTCTAAAACACCTTTGTCTTCAATTTGATGGGCTTGATTTCAACTTTGGCTCAGTCAACATGCTCTTCACAAATTTCCTTGTGATTCAAGGCTTAACATCTTTGGAACTTGAATTTCTCAATGTTAAAAGCCTGACTGGCTTCCAGCAGAGGAGCTTGGAGAACATTTTGAATCGCCTTCCTTCTTCTGTGAATAAGAAATGCGTGTTTAGTAGAGCTAGTTTGGAGAGGTCTTTTGTGATTTTAGAATGAATATTGTATGAAGAGACTTCAGGAATTTATATTCAGAATGAAATTTAGTGTTTTATAGAGAAATCTGTCTTGTATTATGACCGTCATCTCTCTTATTAAGACCCTTCCCCCAAAAAGATTTTTGAGTAAAAAGAAAGAATAGAGTCGGACCTTTATTAGAAGAGTTTTAGTAGAAGATTTTCGAAAAAAAAAATGAATAGGGCTCTGAATGAGGAGAGCAGTCTTAATAAGATATGGTGGTAACAAAAATTCTCTGAATAAAATTTTTTCCCAAGAAAATCCAAAAAAAAAAGATCAGATCACAAAGTGAAAGAAAAAACGGTAAACTCTAAATTTTGTCCTTATCCTGGACAAAAAATTTTCTGGATTTTTCGAGGAAATTCTTTGTATTTTGGGGGTCGTTCTTCGAAGAGAAAACGTTTTGTCTTTGCGTTGTCCTCAAGTTTTTAATATTGAGAGGAAATTGCTTGGATTTAGGTTTTTTTGGGAGACGTTTGGTCAAGGAAAATTTTGAAGGACAAGTCTCGGACAGGCAGGATAAGGACAAGCTGGAGTGTCCACCTTCGATTCATAAGAATAAGAATAATAATACTTGAAAAACTCTTTGAGAGAAATCTGATTAATCTTAAAACTTGTCCCTTTTATTTTCCAATTTCTCCTCTTAGAGAGCCATCATTCTCAATTTTGATTCATAATTTTGGTATTTATTGATCAAGAGACAGTGAACTAAAAAAAAAAGCTTTCAAGTAACATTGAGGAGCCATACGATTATTCAAGGGCGAAATTAATTTGAATTAATTAGTCAAGAAAAACCCTAACTTTAATAAATTTAATCTTAAATAAAAAACCAAAGAAGAGTTTCATTCTGGCTAAGTAAGCCTTTTTGTCTCGAATTGAGCTTAAATAAGAAAAGATGCTGTCAAAAATTCCACCAGAACAAACAACAGGAGCGAGTGATCGTGAAGATTCCCCAAAAGGAAACAAGAAGATCATTAATCGAAATAATAAGTAAGGGACGTTTCACAAAGATATCCATAATTTTGAAGGTATGAGATAAGGGTGAGGAAAGGAGGCTTGGAATCACAGTTGGTAAAGAGGACCAATACGATGAGTTTGAAGTTTGATAAATATAATCAGTAAAGAGGGGTCATGATTTCAAATTTGATTCAAATAGACCTGAAGATCTAGCAAAAGTCTTTGCAAAAGTGATAAACTCATTGAAGAAAGTTCGTAGAGTCAACATTTCTTTTCAAGAGTAAGATTAAAATCATAATTTCATGAGTAAAGGGAGGCGCGAGGGTAAAATGGGGGTGAAATGTGAGGTTCCAATGGGGAAAAGGATGAAAAAGGAAGTCATCTGTCTCTAATAATAATATAAGGGATAATGTGGGTGATGAAGATATGAAAACTCTTTGTGAAAGCCTCAAAAGACTCAGTTGTTTGCAATCAATCCATCTCAATTTTAAAGAGTAAGTGACTTTTGGAATCTAAGTTTGTTGACTTGCTAACAGGCGCGAGGAAATCACCGATCAAGGTCTGAACTACCTTGGTGAAGGTCTCAGAAGACTCAGTTCTTTACAATCCATCCATCTCAATTTTCAAGAGTAAGTGACTTTTGGAATCTAAGTTTGTTGACTCGCTCATAGCTGCTTCAAAATCACAGACC
>Ga0182738_1006352_pt1 | contig 12270 bp, 12 predicted proteins | sample eDN5th30CBELigMG_FD_128876 | JGI IMG/M metagenome (GOLD analysis project Ga0182738, IMG submission 128876) | Enriched Miracle-Growth compost microbial communities from Emeryville, California, USA - eDNA 5th pass 30_C BE-Lig MG (version 2)... ...
TAGAATACACTTGATAGAATTGAGAAACAGATAAATTCTGTTGAGAGTGACTTGACTAAAAAACTGAAAAATATTAAATATTATATCGGTTATATCTCCAGTATTGAAGATTTCTTACCGACTGTATCAACATAAATTAACTCATTGTCAATTTTTTGTTTTTTTATATATTATATAATTTGATACACCATTATTAACTATTCAATCAACCCCTCCCTCCCATCAAAAGAGAAAAGATTTTTCACTATTCTTCAGATTATACCAATGCGGATTGAATAAGACAGTTTTCCTGGTTTATAACGAGTATATATTCTTTTGTATTGTATTGAATTGATAAATAGGTCCTAGGAACTACCATTGTATAAAAACAACTCCATTCCAAAACACAAACATCCTATCCTTCAATAAATAATCTAATAGTCTCTATCTCTGTCTCCTCCTCCTATAATACAGTATTAGACATTTCCGAAAAATAAATCATCGCTTACTGTAGCCACCTCTGCCACCTCTTCTTCCGCCTCTGAAACCACCTTCTCTGTAGCCACCTTCTCTTCTGTCATCTCTGTAACCGCCTTCTCTTCTGTCGTCTCTGTAGCCACCTTCTCTGTAGCCACCTTCTCCTCTGCCACCTCTGAAGCCGCCTCTGGAGCCTCCTCTGAAGCCACCTCTGCCGCCTCTGAAGCCGCCTCTGCCTCTTCCTCCTCTTCTGTCTCTGTCTTCTCTGTCATCTCTGTACTCTCTTTCGCCTCTATCCTCTCTTCTTTCTCCACGGGGACCGCCAGCTCTTCTTCCGGCCAAGATAGATTGTAATTCTTCTTCTTGAACTTGGTCAGCAGGTAAAGGAGCTTGGTAACCAGGAGCGTTGGAATCAAGAACGTCACTCTTTAAGGAGAGGGTGATTTCCAAAACGGCGAGTTTTCTTTCAACGCTGACTCTATCGAGACCTTCTTCTCTGGGTTCATATTCATCAACGACGGTAATGGTCTTTAAGGCGCTGACTTGGTGAAGTCCCTTGATTCTGTGACGTAAGATTTCAGCGATTTGGCAAGCGCTCTTGGCGGCATTTCCGGAGGCTTTAATGAGGACAGTATCGAGCTTCTTTTCGAGTAAGAGGGAAGCAGCATAAGAGATATATCTGCCGATACGAGGAACAGCTCTGATTCTGATTTCGTTTTCAGGAGCGGTATCACCAGCCTTCTTAATTTTAACGTACTTGTCGGTAGTTCTGGACATTTTATTCTGAAGTTTTTATATATTTATATTTCTAAAAAGATTTAGAAATTTAGCATAGGCGCTTTGATCTATAAAGGCAAACTTTAAATAATAAATTAAACACATCTCGACATCTCATTTTATATAATATTAATAATTTTGATCTGAATCTTGAAGAACTTATTGTGTGCTTTTCAATTTCTCTAGCCTCTCCTTTAAAAAAACTGCTATTCTTGTCTATGCAATTTCAGATCATCACTGTCAGGCAAGGTTTTCAGTCGAATGAACAGTTGTGTTATTTGAGCAGATTTCCTTTCAGAAAACACAGTTTCCTTAAATTCTTTCTGTTGAGGTAAATTGAATCTTTTTTTGAGATCTAAAAAATTTCCTGATTAACAGTCTTCTCATCAGGTTTCATTATTTCTGATTACTGTAAATTTTCAAGTTTAATTTTGGCAGAGGTTTCCTCATAACACTTTATTTAGTAAAACCTCTATTTTCGTTCAAAATAGTCTTTTACTTCTTCTTTTTCCTTTACAAAATACTTCCTTAACTCTTCATCTCTTCACCAATTGAAAATTCTAATTTTTTAGTCTTATCATCAGCCAATTACAACTCTTAATATATTTTGGAGGGAAAAAAATAAAACTTCCACATTGCACATTCGTCTAAAGCATTAACTCTCTTCAAGCCCTTATCTCCATTCACAAGTTTACACCAAATCCAGGGGTTTAAAAAGATTCGAATTTATGGGATGTAAGGTTTTTTACACTTTGTTGAGATCAAATCAAAAAGATCAAAAGCGATTTTTATTTTTTATTACAGGGATTTTTATGAAAACCTTTCGACTTATACAAAAGTTTTTTTTCTTAATCACTACTTTTTAATTCAGCCAGCAAATGCAAGAAGTTAAATTCTTCGCTGACCAGGACGAGGTTCAAGAATACCTCTCCAAAGTCAAAAAGGATGTCGAGGCTTCCTTTGATAGCGTCTCTATCTCTGGCTCAAATTGTTACTCTCCTTTAACTCGCAAAGCCACAGACACTTTTCCAGCAACCTTTGAGAATAAACAAGAGTTCAAAATCACTCTCGGACTTGCAGATGGGAAATCGCTAGAAAACTTGGAATTATACGATAAATACTTTGAATCTGCTGAAGAAAGGCCTCAGAAGTGCACAAGTCCCACAAAGAAGAGTAAATATGCCAGCATCGCCAAACAAAAACTCAAGAGACAACAACAACCAGATAGTGAGGCTTCGAATGGCCTTGAAGCCAATGAGGTAGATGTTATAAAGAGCATATTTTTAACGTGATAGCTTTCTTTTGATATGTACGAAAAAAAAGGTTACTTGTTTATAAAGTCTTCCAACCTTTTTTTCAAGTGGCAAGTAAAGAAAATTTCATGCTATCAATCTCTAAATAAATTCAATAGAAGCAGTACTTTGAACTGGAGCCCTTTAAAATCTTTTGGGGGCCTTCAAAAGAAGCAATGGCCTCAAAGACAGATGTGAGGTGCGTCAATTTGCTCGTGAATGAATGCAAAATTACCGTATCTTTAACTGAATTTTCATTAGCCTAATTCTCAATAGGAAAATCATGGTCAGGAATTTAGGTAAAGAACTTGAGTTATAGCTTTACGTATTAATTATATTTCAAGTATTTCGATTCAAGGCCTCGAAACTGGGTTGAAACTTAAAGCTTCATCAAAGCAGGAATGTAAAGAATGGGTCGACTTTTTAAAAGAATTTTTCCAATTTGCCAAAGAACATCGCTCAGAAATTTGTTCCCATACTAGAACGATCGAAAATCTCTTTAGAGTAATTTCTCCGCATTGTTTAACCCACTAATTTACAAATCAGCCTGATGTTATGTTGGAAGAAGAGTTTTTAGAAAGCGTTGATACTGGTGATCTTTTACTTTTCCGGTATTTTATTTTCCTTGTTGTTCATCCCTTTGACGTTGCAAAGTGCTAATCATGTTGGAGCTAAATTACAAAGATTGATTACCTTCAGTGATTATGGTAAGCGAAAAAACCGAATAAGAGTATAATAACTTCTCCTATAGACCATGTAGCCCTGGTACTAAGAGCAGCAAATGAAATTTACATCTTCGACACTGTCTATGAAAATGTAATCAGAACATTGAATGACCAGTTTCTTATAAGTTTAGGGAGTTCAAATGACAAACTGGAGTGATTTCAAGAGACGTGGACATTACCTTGACTATCCAGTGTAACCTTGACCTTTTTTCAAGATCAATTTAATTCTCTAGTGCATCTTATAGAAAATTAAATATCAAAGATCCACAGGTTAATCATGAAATCAAAACCAAAATATGGGAGTTCGCTGCTGTAATTTTTCCTCAATAAATTTTTCATTAACCCCCTTAGCAACATGTTGGAAAGAAGTATGAGCTTGGAATTGGCAAATTCTTGAGAAATTCCAATATTTTCAACTCGCAAGTTCAGCTCAGTCTTGTGGCCCCAGAAACCAACTATCTTGACAACAGTCCATCAAATGTGTCTCCTAAGCAGCTCACTACTGACAACAGCAAGAAAAGAATTGTCAAAAAGAATGTCGCTGCGGCTCCGAATCCTGAAGAGGGCTTCTTTTGTTCAGAACTTGTCGCATCTGCTTATAAAAATGCTGGATTACTTGACGCCAATATTTCCAGTGTTAGATATCTTCCAGGTATTTTTTCAAAGGAGATTTTCTTTTAATGTTTCCTCAGTGTCTTTTTCACAGAAAAAGGAAAAGGGTTTGGGTTTATTGAGAAATGCTTCACTTTCTCATGAACATGGGCTTTCTTTTATTGAAGAAGAGCGCTTCAAAAATAAGTAAGACCAGGAGTTGTGTATTTACTTGTTTATTGCATTCTAAAAAAATGGCAATAAACAATGACAAGGTTGTGATTTTCATTCACAAAACAACCATTAATTTGAATTGAGTCTTCCTCTTTCTGAGGATATTTTTGCAATTGTTCATATGAGTTATCTTTCTCTCATAATTAATTCATAAAGCTCTATCTTGTCTTCCCCAAAAAGTTATTTCATATTTTGTTAACTTATACTGTCCATAGTTTTTTAAGAATTAACCCTGAATGAAGATTTTTGAAAAGAAATTCATGAGCTTTTTAATAAATTCATACTCAGAATCAAGTGTACAAAAAGTTGTCATTGAGTCTTGAAGAATTGAAATTCAAAACTCTAAAGATTCATTTATCATCATCTATGAATTTATATAAAAAGCTCAGGATTTCTCGGTAAAGTCAACAAAAGAGATCTAAAGAAAGAAAATCTCTCTTCAAATCTTCAGATTTGGCTAAATTTCCTCATTGCTTATTAGACATAAATTGATGTCTCTCTGCTCATTCTGTAATTTATCACTATCTATACTCTGATACAAAACTGATGGACTGTAAATAGATTGTTTCGTTTGGTTAATTGAAATTTAGAAGAATTCTTTGATGATGAGACTGAGAGAAAACATTGGATTGGTGAAAGATCACAAAATAAAAAAGTATTTGTAAACTTCAGATTCTCAATTAATTTAAAGTCTAAACATGCCGCCAATTAACAATTTCTCTCAAAAGCGATAGAGATACTTTATTTGTAAATCACATTTTCTTCTCTCAAGGAACAGTCTCATGTGATGCTCATAGTGATGTAAGATAATTTTGGCCTGAATCTATCCGATTACTATTTTTAACCTCAAATAGATTAAGGGGAAGGATTTTTCGGCTTTTCATAATTCATAAGAAATCATCAAGAAATCAAGTCATACAGCTTTTTTTAGAAAAGATTTGTCTCGTCCTGATTTCCGGATATTTTTAGAAATCAAAGTCTAAAAAGACAAAGAAAACAATACCTTTTCAACTCTATATTTCTCTGAATCTTCTTCTGTCAGACGAGAAGAACAATTTGAAAATGATCCATTAGAGCAATGTTTTCTCAACATTTCTAAGGATAGAATTTTGACATTAAGAACTGATTTTTTGAGAAGACAAGTTCCTTTTGTTTCCCTTAATGAAAATATGAAGGAGAAAAAATAAAATATCCACTCTTATTTTTTATTAATTGTTAATTTTCAGTATTTTCATCAGCTTGTATGATCAAGACCAGATTCATCTTTCCCAACTTTCAAGGAAAAACTCATGAAGATTCTGTCAAAGAAACCCTTCAAGTACCATTATAATATCATCTTTCCGTTCAAAATTTTAGATTAAACAAGTCAAAACAGAAATTGTTAGTAAAATAATGAATGAAAATAGTATAGAATAATCCTCAATTCTTCCTTTGATTCCTTTTCAGACTATCTTAAAGAAGGCTTCGACCCCAAAATAAGGCTCTTCCACCTCGGAACAGAACTTCAAGACGATAAACAAATCAAAGGTTCGAAAAATTTTCTTCAATCATTTTATTCGTGTAAACAGAGTATAGTAAAAAAGAAGAAGGTGATGAATATGTCATGATCTTACACGTTTTTCTCAGCTTCCTTAAAGCAAAAAAACCATCTTCATCTTCTCCATCGCCTGCTAAAGGCAAAAAGGAAGATAGAGGAGACTCTATCTGCAATTGCTGTATTTTTTAACGGGAATATGAAAAGACTCGCTCATTAATTTGATTGTTACCGTCTCGTCTTTATATGATTTTTGCTTGCTGTTTTCCATTGTGATTTTTTATGTTGATATGATTTGTCACTTTTTTTGTTATCGCACTTTTTCAACTTTTAAACAAAGAGAAATTTTCTTGAATGGAAAGAGCATAAGGATCGGAGAGAAAAATTTCAAATGAAAAATTTGTGATATTTTCGAGAACAAACAATTTTCATCATAATTGTGATAGTCTCATAAATATTTACAAGTAAAACGCATAAATTTACTCTGTTATTCATTTCTCTTTGTTTTTCTTTGAAAATTGAAAAAAAAAATCAAATGTGTAACTTTTTGAAGAAATCACTCTTTCCACTAGAATTATCCTTTTTCTGAGAATTTCCATGTAACAGGGTTGACAGATAATCTCCGCTTTCTTCCCTTGGCTTTTTATCTGATGTATTTTGATGATTAGTTGACAGTGCAAACAAATTTGATATTCCTGAAAACTTCTCATATGGTCTCTCTGGCTCAACCTGAGGAGGAGGTGGGATATCCATTCTTTGTTCTGAAGTTCCATGGAAATAGCTTGTCGTTCTTGACACTGTAGTTTGCATTTCGCTCAAATTCATTTCAGGAGATTTAAATGAATATGGCTTCTCATTATTTTGGCTTCCTGGACGCCCTCTTTTATCGTTTAATTCACTATATCTCCTTTTCCTTAAATTTGAATCATCTTGCTTTCTTTGGTTTTCTCTCTTCTTTCTCTCTGTATTCATCAACGTTATATGACATTCTTGATATTTTGATAATCCCAATCTACGACAGGAGAATTAGAAATTGTATTTTGCCGCAGAGGTTACTCAGGAAGAGAACAAGGTAAGGGGACAGCAGTGAAATATTCATGCTCTAATGCTTCTTTTGCTGTCATTCTTTTCTCTGGATTCAATGTCAAAAGTTTATCAATAAAATCAAGTGTCACAGAATCAAGGCTTAATTATCAAGTTAGAACCATATTTCCATAAAAATTTCCCTACAAAGGCTTTTGCTTTAAAAAGTGATTTTTGAGGGTTCTTTCGTGATGATCCATGACATTATTTGGAACATATGTGCTATAATAAGGAAGATTTGTGCATCCTGGCCAATTCTTTTCATTTGGAGTTCCACATACTTGGAAGATTAACTCACATTGTCTTGGCTCTTTGTCTCCAGGGAATAAAGGAGCGCCCAACAAAAGCTCTGCCATAATACATCTATACTCTCTCTTAAAACTTTTTATCACAATCAAACTAGTACCCAATTGACCAGATATCGATTTGTGTTGTGTATTTTTTGGTTCCAAGAAGGAGTTCTGGTGAACGGTACCACAAAGTAACGACACAGGAAGTGTAATGTCCACTCAAAGAGTTTAAGTTTCTTGCTAAACCGAAATCCGCAATCATTAATTCTCCTTTGTTATTCAACAGAATATTCGCACCTAAAAGGAAAGCATGAGAGATCTAATCAAAACACTCAAGATTACTCTTGATATCTCTGTGAATGATATTTTGAGAATGGATATAATGCATTCCTTCAAGGAGTTGTTTCATAATGCATTTGATTTGTGCAGTGCTTAATTGGGCACCATTCTTCATCAAACCCCACAAATCATGCTCACAGTAATCAAAAATCAGAAATGTAGAGCCTTTATATTTATTATTCTCAGAGGCTAATTCAAAAGGTCAAGTTTTGCATTTTCGAATTTGAATACGCTTGGAAGTGATTATATCATGAAGCTTCACTACATTTGGATGATTCAGACTCTTCAAAATCCTGATCTCTCTCAAAGCTGTCTGTGGGAACTACACAAATTAGCCATCTATTACCAAAAATAATCTCTACTCCTTCACTGTCTTTTGAATATGTAATCTTCTTAAAAGCCCAATATTTCTCCTCTTTCTTGTTCTCGTTTTTCAGACATGCCACTTTATATACTTTTCTAGTGAGAGTAAGTTTCAATTTTTTGAAGGCAAGGAGATTGTACCCGTATGTGCCTGAACCGACTTCAGAGATTTGTTTGTAGAAATCCTTAAAATCCTTTCTTGGTAATTTTGTCTTTTCCATTTTTTAATTTTTTATATCTGCAAATTGGTTCCAGAATCAGAAATTATACGATTTAAATTACCCTCTTTTACTTTTTGTGTTCTAGACTTCCCCAACTTAAATACTTTTTTTTTCAAAAAGATCGAAAATCCTTGTCCAGAGATTACCTTGACTTTTCAAGAGCCTGAAAATCTTTATTACATAAAATAAAACAAAGGTCTTGTGAATTTTGGAGGGGAGAAAAACGACTTTTTTTTTAAACAATAAAATTTTTAAAAAGATCAAAATGCAAAAAGAAAAGTTCAACAAGCTTCCGACATACAAAATCATCTTACTAGGAGCGTGTTCAGTTGGCAAAACATGCATGGTCAATCAGTTTGTCAACAATTACTTTTACATGCGTGATGAAGAAACCAATGAAGACTTACGGTAAAAAATCCTTCAAAGTTACTCCTCATATCTTCAAAGAGAATATATAAAATTGGTCAATCTCAATAAAGGAGACCCGCTTGTTCCTCAATACTGCGTCCTGAAAATTGTTGACTTGTAAGGACTGTCCATTTGATGCAAGAAAGTCTTACACATCATAAGGTTTGGAATTGATCATAAGGATTTGGATTCAGCAGATGATAAAAAGCATGAAATTTTAGCAAAAATCCTTCGAAATGAAAATCCTCAAGACACAAAAGCTAAAGGCGCTGCAAAGGATAAAAAACAATATGATGATGGTCTTGATCAAAAAGACTCCAAAAATAAAAACCCAATTTACAAAGATAAAAAAATCTATGGATTCATGTTCATCTACGACGTCACCCAATATGAATCTTTAGCCAAAGTTTTTCTTTAACTGAATTTTTCAAATAAATATGACCCTCCTAGGTTCTTGAATTCGTTGATCATATTCAAGATTTGGAAAAAAAATCTGCAAGCTCAAGTAAAGCCTTGATCAGTAAAAAATTGCTCGTTGGCAATAAAACAGGTAAAATTCAAATTTTCTCTGAATGATATTCAATTTCTTCCAAGACTTGAGAAATAGAGAATATGATAAAATCACAAAAACCCTCAAAGAAACCATCTCTAAAAAAAGAATCCCTGTTATGGAATGCTCTGCTTTTGAAAATTCACATGTTGACCAGGTAAAGTTTTCTTGAGCCAAAAAAATTTACCCTTAAAAGTGTTTTGAGGAATTAGCAAGAGCAATATATACAGACGTTAATTTTGAAGCTTATGAACAAGAACAACTTGAATTAGAAAAACAACAACAGTGAATCATCTCCTCCTTTAGAAAACAATCCTTACTGTGTAGGCATGAAGAAGAAGAGAATGATCACCAAAGAACAAGTGAATCGAGCAATAGAAAGCAATCAAAAAAGAAAAGAGGCTTTTTAGGCTGCGGTGGTGATAGAGTAATTTCTTTTTACAACAGTCCCCCTCATAATAATTACTTTAGAGAGATCCAAATGCAGATGAGGATGAAGAGATGGACGAGGTTGGACCAAAAAATGATAAGGAATTCGATTCAAATCAGGTGCTAGGAATGAATGAAAATCCTGAAGGCAAAAAATGCTCAATTTTCTAACTTTTTCTTTGTATATGTAGATTTTAAAGGTATTATTATACATAAAAAGCATACCGATCTTTTTATATAATATTCATAAAAAACTTTCTAATAAAGATACAAAATTTTGTTACAATCTGTTTATTTTATGCACTTTTTGCGATATATTTCACGTCTGGATCACTATCTTCTGTCATCTGATTTAATGCTTTCTTACACATCTATGGAAAATTATCGAAGTTTCCTCTAAAATTTCTATTACATCAGCAGATTTGTCTTTTAATAAAGGAATAACAAGCTTAAGAGCTTTTGCGGCATTCATTCTGACGTTGGGAACAGTATCTTTTGACAAAAGAATCAAAACAGGAGCAATACTTTTTGACAAAGTCTCAGGTGTCAAAATCGGTGCCACTTGCTGTGAAAAAAAAATTTATTCAGAATTGGTCTCTTCAAAAAGTTGTTTTTACCTGAATGATAAAGATGATTGTCATTCTGTAAAGATAATTTGAATTTCCTTGAATTAACAACAACTTTGGTAATAGTTGTCTTTCTGCCCATTGACTTCCTAATGCTTCAATCAAATCTTTCACACATCCAACTCCAATCTCTCTAACACTATACACTTTATCTGACAAACAATCTATCAAAAGTTTCGCAAATTTGTCATTAAGAAAATCTTCTCCCTGTGAAAGGTTATTTTATTGAGCTTACATCCAAAAACATACCATCTTTTTAGCAAAGAAGGGTAAGACTTCAACAGCAGAGGCTCTAGTTCTCCAATTCTTATCGGTGGCAAGTTCATTTAAGGCTGGCAAAAGAGATTGTGATAATGAGTCAATATCAATGACTTTTGTGAGACCATCCAAATGTTTGAATAAATTCACCCTCACTTCAGAAAATTCATCACGAAGAAGCATCAAAAAGATTTGTAATATATGGTCATTAGTTCCTTTTTTGCCAATAACTGGACAAACAGATAAAAGAGATTCAGCAAGAGAAGCTCTAACGTGCACCAAAGGATCCTTTGCCAAGCTATTTAAACAAGGAATAATTCTTTGAATAGCATCGACTTCATCCAAATATTGAGAGAAATCCCCCAATCTAAGAGCAGCAATTGTTTTGATCTACAGTAAAGAGAATTACTATGTCTCTTTTGCGAAACTTTACTTCAGATTCGGGGTCTTGTAAAAACTTGACAAACAATGGAAGCAAAACGGCTTTTGTTTGTTGCTTTCCAAGACACTTTGCTAATTCACCAATTTTATCAGCAACTGTATATCTTGTTCTCCATGATGGATCTTCTGCTAATGGCTTCACAAATGTCACCACATTACTCTGATGTTTCTATTGAGAGATTTATTGAGAAAAGTCCGATGCCTGAATCTTTACCTGGGGAGGAGAGTTTTGGGCGATAAGAACAAGAGAATCAATAAGATATAATTTGACATATTCTTGATCATCTTTCATAAGGATTCTCACACAATTCAAAAAATCGGCTTCATTGGTATTATTGAGATGAATCACCAATTCCTTTTATTTAAAAATTATAACTTTTTCTTTTTGAAATGATCTATCTACCTTGAGGTTCATTGAAGCTGCCTTTCTCACTTGTGGTGAACTATCATTTGATAATTTATAGTAAATTCTTCAACGTTAGAGATTTCAACTATGCATCTAATCCTTACTGTCTAAGTTCGTTTTGGGACTGAGGGGAGCTCACTAGAAAGTCATTATTATTATTGAACTTCTTTTCAAACTATACATTGATAGACGCTTGGAATAAGAGCGCAGGCAGTAGCTTTTACAGATTCGTAATCTCCACTGACCATCTTTTTGATAAATTGGATTAAAATATCCTCCTGCTTTTTGAAATCGATCGATGGAAGCAGCTTCTTGATTGTTTGAGTCGCCTAAAGCTCTTTTTAGGGGTTCGAAAATTATTCTTTTAATACTTTGTTTCGAACAGACGACTCTTCAACATAACATAATTTTTCAAGAGGACTGATCAGTAAATGAGTATAGTTATTTCCTCCGATGTAGTCATTTAACTCGCCAAATGCTTCGGCTAATTGTAATAAAACCTCATCACTATCATCCAACAACTCTGTTTATTTGGTAAAGAGAGAATGTATACAGAGATATGTACCAGTTACAAAAGGTAAAAGTTCGGATCTGGTTCTTTCAGGACCGATGACGTTAGCAATTATAGGAAGGTTTTTGATGGAGTTTATTCTTCTCTTGGGATCATCTGATTTTAGTTCTTTAATAAGTGTAGCGATTGGGGTAGTTGCTGTGGTCATTTCAAATTTTTAAACTTTTTTTTTGTGAGTTAGTTTTTTCTGAGAAAAATATAAATTGCCTCTCTTATTTGTTTTCACAATTATAAAAGTGAAATCTCGTTCATTATGAAGTGTTTTTCAATGGAAGGAAGAAAAGAGTTATATGCAATGCATCATCCCTCAAAAAGGATTTTTTTGTATTGAACAAGAAAGTTTTTTAGATAAAAATTTTCAAAGAAAAGAATTCTGTCCTTGAAATTTCATTTGGGCTTCATGAAAAAGCAAAATGCAAAAAAATCATTTGAGGACAGTACTGTTTAAAAAAGGAGACTTGTTCATTTCAGAGCTGATTTAAGAGAGGTGATGACAAAATAAAGAGGAAGAAAAGTTTAGATAATTCGGAAAAAAAAAGGTACAATCAGGTCTTTGTGTTCCATTCACTGCCTGCTCTCATTCATGTCATTAATTTCATCAACCAAAGCGATAGTAATGAATCTCAATTTTTACAATAAAAGGATCAATATACACAAAATGCTGAGAGCCAAAAGA
>Ga0182738_1006353_pt1 | contig 12270 bp, 14 predicted proteins | sample eDN5th30CBELigMG_FD_128876 | JGI IMG/M metagenome (GOLD analysis project Ga0182738, IMG submission 128876) | Enriched Miracle-Growth compost microbial communities from Emeryville, California, USA - eDNA 5th pass 30_C BE-Lig MG (version 2)... ...
CTTCCGAGACAGCCGCCGTGGCTTTCGCCAAGATCGATCTTCGATTGGCCATAACGAATGTCAGCGGCCGCGGCGTGTCGCAAGTCGATACCGGCGCAACTCACCGTCGGATTTGGACGACGTTAGAGCAAGACCAAGCTTCTTCTTGACCGTTCCGGCTAGGAAGCCGCGAACGCTATGCTGCTGCCAGCCCGTGGCTCGCATGATCTCACCGATACTGGCGCCTTTGGAACTGCTCAGCATAACGAGGACGCGTTCCTGCTTCGTCACACGTGTCTCTCCCGGCGCCGCTTTAGCACTCCGTTTGTCGATTGTGACGAGCGACGTTGGAACGGCTTTGCGCGGCAAGTTGATCTTTGACTTGGGTTGCTTAGGCGCGGCGGTCTTTGCTTTTGGCGGGCCTTCGGTAGCGACATTCGACATGTTTAGCAGGCTCCAGCATAGGCGGCGTCTTGATTGACACTCACACCACCCAAGGCCCCGCAAACTGCGAGGCAAGCTCATTGTCTTGATTGCGGATTGGAGTCCGCCAAGCCAGCACCGACAGCAATGCGTCCTTTGCGGTGCAAGTCCAGTCAGTTCTCGCGACACGACGGGGCGCAAGATTCCCCAGTTAATATGGAGTTTCAGGGTCGCGCGTGGGCAGTTCAAGAAGTGGCTCCCTGATGCTCCCAGCGGCTTGCCGGAGGATCTTGGAAAGTATTTGTGTCGACCAAGAACGAATACGTGGCACGAGCACAAGGGCGATACGCTCGCTCACATTCGGTTGCGCGAATCCGATCTCGTCTGAATCACTGCGAAAAGGATCGCGCCCATCCGCGTTCTTCGAATTTATTGTATGCCGGCTGGACGTCTAATACGTAATTATGGAATTTAACGATGCGTCGCTTGTGGCAAATCAAAGTTTGATCGCTGCATTTCGGCAATTCGTGCTGGGTTGAGATCCGCGTGAAATTGAACTCTCGGGAAACTTCGCCATCTTAAGCAAAGTGCACGTCATCGTCATCGTCGGTCTTTATGCAATGTCTCCGGCTGCAACGGCGCAGGGGCCAATGCCGACTCCAGTCGATACGACAGCAACATGGGTCGAGCGGAGCAATACTTATGCGCAGATACTGATCGGGGCAGAGGCACAATTCAGACCTGAATCATTCTCGGATTTCGGCATTCCCGGCTACGATGATCGTGTCGTGGATTTACGAGCCGATAATGCCGGCCGGTTCCGCTCGGCGGTTGCTAGCGCGAAATCAGAATTACAGGAAAAGCTCAAGATCGAGCGCGATCCGAGCGTACGCGAAGATCTTGAAATTATGATCGCGGCGGCAGCTGACGACATCGAAAGCAGTGAATTGCAAGAACAGCTGGTCTTGCCTTGGGCCGACGTGCCCCAATTGATTTTCGAAGGTCTGCGCGGTCTTTTATCAGAGCAGACTGCCGCCAAACGCAGAACGCTCTTGATCGTCTCAAACGCTACGTGGGCTTCAGCCCCGACGCCGTTCCTTTGATGACGCTGGCGAAGCAGCGGTATGAAGAACGTACAGACAATGGCGCGCTGCTACATCCGGCGAGACGAGAAGTTGAACAGGCTCTACGCAATGCCGACACCTACATGGTCGGTATCCGGAAATTATTCATCGACTTCGAGATCGCCGGCGCCGAGAACGCTCTCGATGTGCTTGATAAGCAAACCGAAGAATATTTGTTTTGGTTGCATTCCGAGGTGCTGCCTCATGCCCGAACAGACACAAAGCTACCTCCTGCCTTATATGCCGACGCACTGAAGCGAACCAAAGCGCTGAGCATCATGTTGAGCCGATGTCGTACAGCCTCCCATCATCTTCGGTTTGTATAGATGGCGTCGGCGAGAACGCGAAAATTTGTCGAAAACCTTCAAGTTCTCATGCACGCATGCATGCCTCCTGCGATTGAGGCAAATCAAAGCAATAACACCATTGTCGCGCTTTGCTTACATGTTTTCCTCCAAAGAAGGAGTTTCGAGATGAGTAGCCAAAGTAGCCTTCACACATATTTGGATTGGGTCAAGGAACGACTCGACGAGATTGATGCCACGTTAGCTTCATTCGCACATGGAGCCGCGAAGCTCCAGGCCGACGCCCGTACGAAGGCAGAAAAGTCCATCACTGACATGCGGACTGTGCGCGATGACTTCTATAAGGCGGTCAGAGAGCATGGACAGGCGAGCGAAGCTGCCATCGCGCAATCGAAGACGGCACTGCAGACGCAATGGGCTGCGTTCGAGTCGAGCGTATCATCATTTCTTGACGCGACAGATCGGCAGGCAAAGGAGCAAGAGGCGGCCTTTCGCGCCCGCGCAGATGCACAAAGAAAGGCTTGGAAGGAAGCGATCGATAAGCTGCACAAGAGTGCCACGAACTTCGCTGACAGTCGCCGCGAAGAAGTTGAAACGGCAGTGAAGCATATGAAGGTCGATGCCGACGCGGCAAAGGCCAAGCTTGAGAAATTGAGAAAAGCTGGAAGCGAATCCTGGTCGGCGATGCAATCGGCACTGGCTGAGACACGCGCTGCCTTGGACAAGGCTAACCAGGCTGTTCACGAATCTCTTAAACGCGCCGCATGACCGCAATCGCGGACCGGATCGGCATCCTTCGATCCGGCCTCGGTCAGCCGGTGGGCTTTTCCCGTGATTTGGAAATCTGCGTTTGTGAAGCTTTTCTGACTTCTCTAAAGTTCGCCCAACGATTTGCGGCACCAAGCCGGGGAAGGCTTGGTGCCGCTTAGTTTTGGGTTCATTACCTCGGATATCTTCCGAGGCATCGGCTCACTTCACGGGGGAGAAGTTGGAGCCTCCCAATGACCTGTCCGACGAGGGATGACCGGACAGTCATTGATTTTTGTACTCGTGCCGAACTAGCTTCCTTGATTCGGATCAATTGGTTGCCAAACTGCTTCTGACAATGATTGGAATGGCGTCTGTCGCATCCGACCATTCGAGTCCCTTCCTGGCCGATTGGCGTCTACATCCTCCGCGCTGACACTCGTTAAGGGAAGTACGAGAGAGACGAATATCAACGCTCGCATGGCATCACCCTCAATTTTGCAATTGCATTAAGGGGGCACCCTCAAACTATCGCCTTGAGGCAGGTCAAGTTTTGTTGGACGCTTGAGTGGAACTTGCTCGCGCGAAGATACATTTCACCGGATCGTTCGATGGCAGCAAAGCGCAAGCGCAGACTTGCGACGTGTTTAATCCGCGCCGGATAGCGCTTAGCCAAATCTTCGATGTCATCGGCAAATCAAAACCGACGTCGTGCTCTGCGTTACAACACGGTTAGCTTGGCTTCCGAGCACGAGGCGCATCAGGCCCCTACGCCCATGCGACGCCATCACGATCAAATCGCAGCCGCGCGCGTTTGCAGTTTCTACGATGGCTTCGGCGGGATATTGATCTTTGACATGAACGGTCTGGCAAGCAATCTGTAATTTTGTTCCAGCGGCGGATGCGTCGTCCAGGATTTTGCTGGCGTTCGCCGCCGCAGCCTGCTCGTATTCTTCGACCGGATAGACTACCGCGACTTCGGCCGGAGCAGCCATTCCCCAGGGCTCCGTCACGGTTAATATCGTTACTTTCGCGCCAATAGCTTTCGCCAAGGCAAACCCCTCCGCGACAGCTTTTTGCGCGAGTTCAGAACCGTCCGTCGCAATAAGCAGATGTTTGTACATGTCACTTCATGCAACCCTAATGGAAAATGCGCCTATCTGATCTCATGCTGGCAAACCAAGGACTTTGATCCGCATCAACTATCACCGTTCATGTCGGATGATGGCTGTACACTGGGTATTTTTGTTTTTCTGACTTTCCACGCGAATGGTCTTCTACTGCATGGATACATTTGAACTTCTCCAACGCCTTTCTGTAGCTCTCGCTATTGGGCTCATCATAGGCCTTGAGCGCGGCTGGCAATCACGGGAGCATCCCGAGGGCGGTCGCGCGGCGGGGCTTCGAACACATGCGTTGTGCGCGCTGCTCGGCGGCGTATGGGGAGCAATTGCGCAAACAAAGGGCGTGGACGGAGTGCTCGCCCTCGGCCTTGCGTTTTCGGCGTTCAGCGCCGCGATCATTGTATTCCGCTATAGGGAAACAGCGCACGAAGGCACGTTCGGCGCGACCACCGTGGTCGCTGCGATGCTTGCGTTCACGCTAGGCTCTTTTGCCGTGGTCGGCGATGTGCAGGCCGCAGCGGCGGCAGGTGTCGCGGTGGCTGGACTGCTTTCTCTCAAGCGGGTTCTTCACGACTGGCTGATACGGCTCTCCTGGGATGAACTTCGCTCGGCGCTCGTTTTGCTGGCGATGACCTGCGTTCTACTGCCACTGCTTCCCAACCACACAGTCGATCCGTGGTCCGCGATAAACCCGTTCGAGCTTTGGCTTATGACGATTATGATCGCCGCGATCTCCTTCGTTGGCTACGCCGCGATCAAGTTTGCCGGAATCGGAGCGGGGGCTGTAATCATGGGTGTTGCCGGTGGTTTGACTTCATCCACCGCCGTTACGATGACGTTGTCGAAATTGGCAGGTGAGCATCCTAGGGGGAATAGGGCCCTGGGAGCGGGGATCGTTCTCTCATGGGCGACGATGATGATGCGCGTATTGCTCATCGTGGCTTTCGTCAACTTTGCTTTGGTTTCAAAGTTGGTCGCACCTCTTGGGCTGGCCGGAGCAGCGTTAACGGGTATAGGGCTGTATCTAGCGAGAAAGAAACCTGCTGGAGGGTTTCCTTCAAAAGTCGAACTGTCAAACCCTTTCGAGCTCAGCACAGTCCTGACATTTGGCGCTCTGCTCACACTCGTCGCGGTTATGACAAAGGTCGCGACGGCCTACGCCGGGAACGCAGGAGCTTATGCGCTTGCCGCAATCTCCGGCTTCGCCGACGTTGATGCCATCACCTTGTCGATGTCCCGCCTCGGAATAGGAGAACTTGGAGCAGATGTCGCTGCGCGTGCCATCTTGATCGTCGTCACTGTGAATACATTTTCCAAAGCCTGCTTGGGATGGATGACGGGCGGGTTTGGAATCGGCAGAAACCTATTCGCTACAGCGGCCGCGGCGATTGCAGCGGGTCTTTTGGGCTACTTCATTACGGCTCAATGGTAACGTCGGCGACCGCCAATACATGCGAGGCAAGCTCTGGCAAAGGAGAATACATTTATCGAAGTTCAAATTCGCGAGCTTACGCAGCTCTTCAATCCGTTCGATCCTTTACCATTCCAAGAACGTGACCTCGATAGCGATGCCGAAGAATACATCGTCGGCTGGGCGCGTGAACTTCCTTGGGACGCATCGCTTCGAATTATCGTGCATCTTCCGGAAGAAGAAGCCCGCAAAGCAAGGGAGCGCGGGCTCAGCGCTGAGCTGGCCAATTACTTCCCTCAATGCAATAGCGCGAACTCAACGAACTTTTTCGTGTCGGTCGAGGCTATCTCCTCACCGGCATCCTCGTATTGGTTGTGTGCCTCCTTGGCAATCAAATAGCGCTCACGCATCTGGGTACCGGACCGATGGAGAGCGTTATTGCCGAAAGTCTGATTTAGTTGGTTGGGCCGCAAACTGGAAACCAATCGAAACGTTCCTCTACGATTGGTGGCCGTCAAAGCGAGGCGCGACCTCTACCGGCGATTGGCTCAAGCATCTATGGACATTAAGCCAACCTAGATTGCCGAGAATTCGGACATGTGACCCCTAGCTGGCGTCAAGCGGAAATGGACTTTGGATTCCGGGAAAAGAGAAAGCCTCGACCTAGATATTGTTGAATGTCATTATCACGGACGACCGCATGCTGTCTGCGAAAAGCATCAGGTAGGGGCCCTACGTCAGGTGTTAGCTCGCCGCTGCTTGCTCGTAGATGTCGTCCTCCTGTGCATTGTGCATACGGGCTAGGGATTCGATTGACTCGATCACACGCTGAGCATCGCGGATCAGATATCTGTCCACAGCCTCAATCTTTAGGCCGTTCGACAATCTCGAAAGCAAGCGCGACAAATGAAGAATTTCGCGGTGAGCACGACTCATAGCGACAAGCCCAGGGGCATCATGAAGGATCTTGGCAATTCGCGGATACACATTGCTCTCGTCATCGCGTTCGTGCTCGACGATGTCTTGAGCAATCACATCGTTAGCCTCAAGGATTAGCGGAACCGCAAGCTGAGAAGATGCTTCGTCGAGAGCGTCCGCAATTTCCCTCAAACGATCGAGGCTGGCTTGAAGTTTGCTGTGACCCTGCCGAAGAGCACGGCTGGCAGCCGTCTGAAGCCTCTGCCGACCAAATCTCCAACCGGGAGTCAGCGCACGCAGCGCATTGAGTATGACAGCGACATCAATTGCCTCCTGTGTAATTGCGCCCTCCACCGGCGTTAAGTATCCGAGCGCCGCAGCAATCATCGCCATGCCCGACATGGTCATGCCCGCGGCGATGCTCTGAATAGCGATGCGGCGCGTTCGTCGAGCGATCGCAACAGCGTCCGAAACGCGATCAAGCTGATCAACGAGAATAACAACGTCGGCGGCCTCTGAGGACGCGCTGGCGCCACGAGCTCCCAATGCAATGCCGACATCGGCGGCCGCAAGAGCAGGCGCATCATTGATGCCATCGCCGACCATGATCGTTGGGTGAAGCCGTTGTTCGACGACTACGGCCTCAACTTTATCGGACGGGACTCGTTCGGCAAGCACGGCGTCAAGATCGAGCGCCGCAGCGATCGTATCAGCTGACTCGGCTCGATCACCGGTAACCATCATGATACGTTTCACCCCGGCGGCGCGAAGATTTTGCACAGCCCTTGGCGTCTCCGGCCGCAGTTCGTCAGCTAAAAGGATCGCGCCGATTGTGGTGCTATCCGCCGACACGAATACACTCAGCGCGGATCGCCATGATGCCCGGCGAAGTGCGCGTATTGCCCAAGGTTGAGGCTGTACCGGCCCATATACTAAGTCGAAGGAGCCCACGCGAACTTGGCGACCCTCGACCAAACCCTGAAGGCCCGATCCCATCGTCTCTTTGACGTTGGTTGCCTGAGAAAGCACAACTCCTCGTGCGCGCGCCGCCGCAACGATCGCTGCCGCGACCACATGGTGGGAGGCCTGTTCGAGAGAGCCTGCAAGGCGCATGATCTCGTCGGGCGACTGCTGCGGCGCGGTTTCGATGGCAACAAGCCTTGCACCGCCAACGGTTAGTGTACCGGTCTTGTCGAACATTACGGTATGAGTTCGCGCCAGAGCTTCGATCGCGGCACCGCCTTTGATGAGGATGCCGCGGCGAGCAGCGCGGGAGATACCTGCGATGAAGGCAACCGGAGCCGCTAGAATGAGCGGACAGGGAGTCGATGCCACGAGAACAGCAAGGCCCCGGATCGGATCACCCGACCACAGCCAAGCTGCTGCCGCCAACGCTAGCGTTACCGGCAGCAGGACCAAAGCATAGCGATCGGCGAGCCGTATGAAAGGTGCCTTCGCCGTTTGCGCCGCGGTCACCAGTCTGACGATGCCCGCGTACGTGCTTTCGCCGGCACCGGCTGTCGCCCGCATTTCAAATGTTTCGCCCGCATTGATTGTCCCGCTATGAACCCGATCGCCTTTCGGCCGCGTCACGGGAATGGGTTCACCCGTCAATGCCGCCTCGTCGAGCGTCGCAGCGGCGGCGAGGATAACGCCGTCGACAGGAATGACTTCGCCTGCGCGCACCAATACGGTATCGCCGACTGCGATGTCTTCGATCGCAACGTCTTCCAACGAGTCTCCGTGTCGCCGGTGGGCGATGCGGGGTGCGCGGTCGGTCAGGGACTTGAGATCGCTTTCAGCGCGCGCGACGGCAAAGTCTTCGAGCAGATTCCCACCCGCATACATGACCGCGACCACCACGCCCGCCAATGGCTCTCCAAGCAGCAGCGCCGCTGACATGGAGACGAACGCCACAGCATCGACGCCCATACGGCCAGCCATAAGGTCGCGAGTCATGGACACGAAAAGCCCAATGACAACCGGCACGGTCCCGGCCGCCCACAACCATCTCGCCGCGTTAGAATAGCCCGCCGCATAAAGCAGTCCGCCGAAAGTCAATCCGGACAGCGCAATGGCGATCAGGGTTCTGCGTTGCAGTCGTTCATGAAAAGCACTAGGCACAGTTTGGCCTCGCGAAATCTGGAACGAACGGAGGTGATCTCAAACAACTATCGCGAAAAGTTTTCCGATCCCGGCCGTCAAAGCCATCGCAAGTGCTCCCCAGAACGTGACGCGGGCCGTCGCCTTCACCACATTGGCACCGCCGGCTTTGGCGCCGACGGCCCCAAGGAGGGCGAGGAAACCTAGAGAGGCGACCGAGACAATGGGCACAAGCTTGTCCGACGGGGAGATCAGAACCATCAACAACGGCATCGAGGCACCTACGGCAAACGTTGCAGCCGAGGTTAGCGCAGCTTGCACAGGGCGCGCCGTGCTGATCTCAGAAATTCCAAGCTCGTCACGGGCGTGCGCTCCCAACGCATCTTTGGCCATGAGCTGATCGGCAACTTTCACGGCCAGTTCGTGCTCAAGTCCACGTTTGACGTAGATTTGAGCCAGCTCCTCCCTCTCGAAGCCGATGTTATCGCTGAGCTCTTGGCGCTCGCGCGCGAGATCTGCGTGCTCGGTATCCGCCTGCGAGCTGACGGAGACGTATTCACCGGCTGCCATCGACATTGCTCCCGCGACGAGGCCAGCGACGCCGGCGATAAGAATATCGCTGGGCTTGGCTGAAGCAGCCGCCACGCCGACGATGAGGCTCGCCGTGGAGACAATACCGTCGTTGGCGCCTAGCACGGCGGCGCGCAACCATCCGATACGATCGATGAGATGATTTTCGGGATGGACGTGGAGTCTGCTCATTTTATGTCTCTTTCCTTTGTGCTCGTGCCCGGCAGCGGAAGCCTTCGCGCCGTGAGCTGCTCCATGACTTCACTCGCAGGCCACGCCAGCTCCCTCGTCCACAGCATCTTGCAGAAGGAGGAACCTAGCAAACCCGTTATTGGGTTTCATTGCGGCAGCACCGGTACTTTGATGCAAGTCAACGCACAAATGCTTTTATCTTCCTACAAAATTTCCAGAACCGGCAACCAGCTCACACTGGCTAGTCCGAATTGAAGCGTCATGGAGACTGCCTTATGAAAATGAAGATTGCCGCATCGGCTTTTTGCATGTTCGCAGCTGGTCCAGCATTCGCTGCTAGCTATTCCGGAACGTGCACCACGGCCGCGAAAGACAAGTGGATGACGGAGGAGGCTGCCAAGGCGAAGGTCACAGAGGCCGGCTACATCGTCACGAGCATTAAAACAACTCGCTCGGGCAATTGTTACGAGGCCTACGTGACGGACAAGGGCGGTAAGAAGATGGAACTCTTCCTCGATCCAACAAGCGCAAAGATCGTTCACTCACAGTGATGAAGAGTCGCCCGGCAGAAGGCGCTTACGCAATTGAGCCCCGCGAAGCCAACGGATCGAGGTTAGTCAGAGTCTGGGATCTCTTCGTGCGCGTCTTTCACTGGTCGCTTGTCATCGCGTTCGCGACAGCTTGGTATACGGGCGGAATTTGGGATCAACCCCATTTGGCCGCCGGCTATCTTGTTCTTGCACTCATCGTTGCACGCATTGTCTGGGGCTTTGTGGGTTCTCGCTATGCCCTATTTTCCAGCTTCGTTTACCCCCCGCATATCATCGTACGCTACATGCGAGACATGGTGCACCTGCGGGCCCCTCGTTATCTCGGCCATAATCCGGCTGGCGGCGCGATGGTCATCGCGTTACTCGCCATGCTGCTCATCCTTTGCATCACCGGAATCATGATGACCACCGATGCCTTCTGGGGTGTGCGGTGGGTCGATAATCTTCATGCGACCACAAGCAACTTAGCATTAGTTCTGGTGGCGCTCCACGTCGGGGGCGTCGTGTTCGCCAGCATCGAACATGGCGAAAATCTCGTACGCGCAATGTTTACAGGTTTTAAGCGATCCCCATGAAGGGACCTCCGTTGGCCGATGATAAAATGGGGAAACCGTCTGGCGGAAAGTGGCTATTAGGCGTCGCGTTACCATCCACCATTGCTCAGGGTACCAACGGAATCGCAATTTCGAAATTCTGTGAAACTCGCGACGTCTCCCCAATCCACGAGACGGTCCGGCGCCAAGACAAGGAGTACTGGATTTATCGCTTTTCCAAGAAAGAGGACGCCGACGATTTTTGCAAAATTTTCGGCGGAAAGCTCATGCAGCCGCACGGGCCGGATTGACGCCTTCTCCGAAAAGGAGTGCCGCTCCACTCTCCGCGACGCCAGCCGATAAACGGGTTTGGAGCACGGTCGACCTTGACCCTGATCAAGGCAGCGTATGACTGGTAGGCGAGATAAATTCAATGTTGAAGAGATGTTTCCAGTGACCGCGGGTATCGGTGACTTGCCTTATCGGCAAATCAGCAGCGCCAAGTTTCGTTGAGAGGTAATGCAGGCGCCGGGAGGGGGCCAATGCATTCGAGAAGGAAAATCGGATCATGAAACAGCATTTGCGTTTCCTCGCAGCGGCGCTGATCAGCGCCGTTAATCTTGGGGCGGACATGGCGCTCGCCCAGCAGGGTCAGCAGCAGATGCCCATGATGGGTCACGGCATGATGGGCCACATGGGGATGGGCATGATGGGACCCGGCAACATGTGCGCGGGGATGCAAGGGATGATGGGACCGGGCACGAAGATGAACTTCGGTCCGATGATGGAGGGACGCCTTGCTTACATAAGGGCTGAGCTGGGCGTCACTGAAGCACAGATCTCAGCCTGGAACGATTACGCAAGCGCAGTCAAAGCCCGAGGAACGACCATGCAGGATATGCGCACCGCGATGGCGCAGGCCACGGAGACGGGAAGTGCGCTCGATCGCTTGGACGCTCACACCAAGATGATGGAAAGCCTGGTCGAAAGTCTCAAGGCTTTGCGGCCCACGACTGAGGCGCTCTATAAGGTACTGAGTGCCGACCAGAAAAAAAAGGCGGATCTGTTGCTCGGCATGGGCTGCTGCATGATGTGAGCATTAAATCCGAAGTGTGGTCCCGCGTTAAATGGAGACCTGCAAGATGATGCACGATTGGTGGACGAGCGGAAGTTGGGTGTTCATGCTGCTCCCTTTGGCGCTGCTGGGCGGGCTCGTGCTCGCCGTTGTGCGGCTTTATGACGGCAATTGGAGCCGTGAGCAGAGCCCAAGGACGGCGCGCGAAATCCTCGATGAGCGGTTCTCGAAAGGCGAGATCGATCGCGAGGAATATGAAATGAGGCGCAAGGCGCTCCTCAGCTGACGTGGCCGATGGCGGCAAACCTCGAATTCGCGCGCGCCAGACTGCCGCGCGTGCGCGGCGCGTGTTTCTCGGTCCAAGCAGGATGATTGCATCCGACGCCGCTAGCACAACCTTGGAGGTTCAGGCCATGAGCTTTTACATCGCAAAAACCATTCAAATGCCGTTCGATGCCGCAATCGAAAAAGTTATCGCGGCGCTGAAAGAGGAAGGTTTCGGCGTTCTGACTGACATCGACGTCCGCTCCACGCTCAAGACAAAGCTCGGTATCGACTGGCAACCCTATCGTATCCTCGGTGCGTGCAACCCTCAGCTCGCCCATCGCGCACTTCAAGCCGAAGACAAAATCGGCGTCATGCTCCCGTGCAATATCATTCTGCAAGAGGTCGCCAACGGGGAGGTAGAGGTGGCCACAATCGATCCGACAGCGTCAATGGAGCGTGTTGGCAAGCCCGCCTTGTCGGAAATCGCCGAGACCGTGCGCAACAAGCTGAGCGCTGTCCTCGCGCGGCTCTAGAATTAAGAATGCTCATCATGGAGTCAGATTGTAAACCAAAATATGCAGCGCCATTTCGGCGGCAGCTTTCGGCAAGGCGTTCGTCAGAAAGTGTGCCGATTCCCATACGGCGAATACGTTCACTGCCTATGTGATCCGAAGAACATTGGCGCATTAGCCGAACTGCTTGGCCGGCCGCCCGTGTGTGCTCCTCAAATGTGCTCGTAGGCTCCCAGTCTGGAATCTTCGGCTTTCCCGCCGAAGGTTCTACATTGGAGTATCGGAGGCGCGAGCTAGAAAATGCCGACAGGGGACACACACCGGAACGACGAGCATCTGCGGTTTCATGCGGCCGGTCTCAAAAATCGAACGCACGCAAGAAAGGAGGACCTCTCTAATTTGTGGCGCCTTCGACGGGTCGCTTTTCACCAGCCTC
>Ga0182738_1006354_pt1 | contig 12269 bp, 13 predicted proteins | sample eDN5th30CBELigMG_FD_128876 | JGI IMG/M metagenome (GOLD analysis project Ga0182738, IMG submission 128876) | Enriched Miracle-Growth compost microbial communities from Emeryville, California, USA - eDNA 5th pass 30_C BE-Lig MG (version 2)... ...
TTCTTATTCTCTTAAAGTTGGCAAAGGTTTTAGCTATGCCAAAGTACAAAACGAGTAAAGGATGCAGAGATGAGCTGGAATAAGATTGAACTCTTTCATGGCAGAGAGAAAGAGTGCATCAGAATTGGAAACAGAGATTAAAGATTTTATCTTTTTGCGTGCGTGCAGAGTTTCTAACGGAATTAATTTGTTTTATGAAAAGAAAATTCCAAATTTCGTTTTTCTAAATTAAGCATCAAGATTAAAACCGTCTCTTCAGACTTTTACTCCATCACTATTTTTTTATCATTAAAAAATGTTTGTTTTTGTTTTGAAGAGATTCGATTCAGAAATTTTATTTTATGGTCAAGCTGTTGTCCTTCTGAAGAATGAGAAAATTAATTTCAAAGCAAAGTTTCGAAATAGATTTTAGATTTTGGGTGAAATAAAGAAAGGGAGGGTAAATTTGATATGCATATCTAAGCGGGTGAGATCTTTTGGTAAAACAGACTTAAGAGAGGGTTGGAGAGACTAAATCATTCGGAGATAGAAATTGTTGAATGAAGAAATAATAAAGTTGATTGGAAGATTCAAAGGTTGGAAAAAGACCAAAAAAACATTTTTCTAGAACAATTTCAAAGAGAAAATTGTTTCGAAAAAGTGTATGAAAAGATTTTGAGCGAAAAAGGGCTTGTTTTTCTTCTGTTGAGATTCAAATAGAAATGAGAAACCTGGGAGTCTGAGGATCAAAATCAACACTTGGATAAAGTTAATTCTCAATAGACACCTTCGATTTTATAAAAATTTCTACTTTGATTTGAATGAGACAATGAAAGTTTTTTTTCAGAAAAATAAACTGATGACAAAATGCAACAAATCAAGAAATGAATGGGGAGATTCTGGCTCAGTCCGTTTATCAAAATCAAACTATTTTATATAAGGCTTGGGTTTTTCATTTAAATTAGAGTGTATTGGATGAACTTTGACTCGATTTTGGAAAGAGAATCTCTTCTCAAAATCGAAGTGTGGAAACATGAACAATACTGGTATTTGGAGAGGTTTAGGTCCAAAAGAGAATCAATGTGATTTTTTAAAAATTTTGGAAAGAAAAGGGTGATTCCATTTTTCCAATGCAAAAAGAAATTTTTTTCAAAAGTTCTTGTGAAAATTTTTTTTTTAATTAGTCATCACAACTTCAATGAGAGAGAGGAGTTGACTCATTAAAACAAGAGTAATTTTTCATGAATCTTTTGGAAGAGCAAGAATCCATTTGAGATAAAAAAAAAATTTTATCAACAGATTTTTCTCTTCAAACACTCTTGAGTTTTTTTTTGGAAGAATAAAAGTTCTTTTCTTTTTGATTGTTTAAGCTGAAGTTTTTTGTGGAATTTTTGCAATCTGAATTTTTCATATTTCTCCAAAAAAGTTTTTGTAAGATTCTCGAAATTTATGTGCTTAGAATTGAGAGATGACTGGAGGATTAAATTCCCAAGATTTGATTGTTGTCTTTCTCCCTTCAACAAAAACAAGAACCTGGAACAAATTCTATCATTCCTCTTTTCATATTCACGTAAGAACACTTTTAAAAGTTCGCTTTTCTTGAGATTTCTTGAGAAAAAAAATTTCCAAGAAGTTGAGAATACCATTCTTGATGAAAAGCAATGTCTACAAGATCAGAACTTCATTATGTTTTGTTATGCATAGAGACTCGTATGAAAACTATTTCTCTTTCACCTTAAACTATTTTTTCCATCTGATTTTCAGAAGTCAATTGAATGGATAAATGAGCCTATGAAATGTATAATATTTTTTTCTGTAAAAACCAATAAAACTTTCAGACACGGAAGTTGGAATTAATAGAGATTAAAACAAAAACTAAATACAACCTGGATAATAAACATAATATATAGTGTTAATTTTTGTTGGCAAGAGACAATATTTAGAACTTAGTCTGAGACTAAGTGTATTTTCCTCGTAGCTAGTTTTCCTTGCCCTCTCGCTAGCTCCTGATGTGAAAGGCGAAGTCTCAGCTCCTCTCTTTCTTCTTTTCGACGAGTTTCTTTTTCTGAAAAATTTTTTATTTTATAACAAAGATCATTTTTATGCGACGCCAGAACACTGAAAACAAAGCGGTTTAAGCTGTCGAGTGCATCTCTTTGACAGCACTCATCTCAAATTGGGCCTAACACATTCGAATAAATAAACAATATTTTGCTCTCTGCTTGTTGAGCAACCAAAGCAAACCAAATTTTCAATAATGTTTATCATCAACACTTTACATATGAAAAGAAAAATTTGAATGAAAAAATCTGATGAGGAAGATTTCGAAGTTGGTTTTAATGACGAACTTTACCCGGTGATGCCAAACCTGAGAACTAATAATGACTTAGCCTGACATATAACTTAAGATTTAATATTTACCAATATTTGAGAGCTATAAGTCCATTAAGACGTTTAAAATTATCCAACCCTTTGGTGAATGGAACCTAATTAAAGCAGTCGGAAACCCGCTAACTTTTCAAATATAAAGAACTCGAAGAAAATCAAGGTTTTTTTGTTCAGAATCCTGAGAATCGGACCAAACAAGGCTCTTAAAGAGCCTTTTTTGATCCAACTTGAGCGAACAAAAAATTCACATAAGAAAAATATAATGCAAAATATTCTCTCGGATTTTGGGTGGGTGTTGAAGGTTTGAAATAAAAATTACTTGAGAACATAATTAGTAGGAAAAATGATGGTTCGGTGAAGGCCAGAAGGAAATTAAAGAATAAATCATAAGGGATGATTGAAAATTGAGATTTATTAATAGAGATCTTTAGTTTATCAATATCAAAGATTCTTGAAATCTGATGTTTATCATGAATTAAATTTTTTATTGCGACCCACTTCATTTCGATCACCCATTTGGCTTGAGAAGTTTTATCATGAAGCTAATTTTCGAGTCACCTACTTTTCTTAGAAAGAAGGGTGAGCTTGTCTCATCAAATAACCTTACCGAGGACCGACTTGACTCAGTTCCTCAAAAAGATCTCATTAAGGTCAATTTCTTTGAAGTCTTCGAGTCCTCAAAATGAAAAGAAAGGGCTTAACAAAGGAGGTAAAGTGGCTAAAATCTTCATTCAAGGAACTTCCAGTATATAGTTAATTGAAGTTATTTAGTCTTGGAGGGAGTCAATTTCGATAGGAAATTGATTTTGAATGAGGCCAGGGATAAAAGTTTAATTATGGGCGAAGATTTCATGTCAAGAAGGAGCGGGAAGGGCGAAAATGAAGAATAAGACAGGGGAAAATGGAGTTTTAGAAAAATCTATTCAGGTGAGACAAAAAGTCGAAATCTTATTATACTATTGACAAAATAAAGCATAACTTTTATTTCTCAGTTGCACTGAATTAATTTTATAAAAGGGAATGACTATAGAGGTTGACCCAACACAGTTTGATGCAGGAGATGAGAAAGTAAAATTCTCTGACCTGTTTGTCTTCCAGAAAGTGCTCGGAAATGGTTCTTTTGGTGTCGTAGTTTCTGCTTTGCAAAAGCCACACCTGAAAGAGTGCGCTGTAAAGGTAGATATACGCATAAATTCGAATGATCAGACTCATGTTGTTGTAGATTATCATGAAAAAGTCTCTGAGAAGTAAGAACTTGGAGAACTTTGGCAAGGAGTCGAAAATTCTTCAGCAAATGAATCATCCAAACATTGTCAAGTTTGTTGCAATAAATGAATCTGAAACGAGAATTTTTTTGGTGATGGAACTTGTTCGTGGCGGCCAGCTCAAGGCGTTAATGGAAGAAAGGAACAAGAGTGGCAATCCACTGACTGATGAGGAGGCTGCAACAATAATGAAGAGCATTTTTGCGGGATTACAATACATCCACCTCAAAGACATTGTGCATAGAGATTTGAAGCCAGGTGAGCTCAAATTGTCGTCAATCAGGGCTCATTTTATTAGAGAATATCTTATTGAACGACACAAACGATCTAAGTAGCATAAAGATTTGTGATTTCGGTCTTTCAGCCCAATATAATGATGCAACTTGCACCAGAAGTTTCAATGAAAAGTGTGGTACCGATATTTACATGGCTCCCGAATTATGGAAAAAGAAGAGATATAGCAAGGTAATGAGAACGAATTCGGTGAAAATCTAATGAATAATATCTAGCCGGTTGATATGTGGAGTTGTGGTATTATTTTATATATGTTGCTTTCTGGTGGAAAGCACCCCTTGTATCAACAAGGAGATAATCACGGATCATATTTCAAGAAGCTTGAGGAAGCTCAATGGGTGATGCCAGCAAACTTTAATCGGTAAATAACTGGAGTTGAATTTTGATCAAAATAACTGTTGATAATAGATATACGAAAGATCTATTCTTAAAATTAGTTCATGAGGATGCAAATTTCCGATATACTGTCGAACAGGTTCAAGATCACCCTTGGATCACTCGTCGTTTCAATGAAGATATCCCTTTGACTTCTTCAGAAAAGATCGCTGCCTTTTCCCATTCTCAAATCTTAAGTGGAGTAAGATTATCTGGGGTTATGGTGTGAAGTCTAATGACCAAAATAGATTATCAAAAGTTTGTATTTGATCCATAAAATCCCCACTCTCCCCCCTCAAACTGAAACAACATCTAAAGAAATCCAAATTTCCGAGCGTCCTTCAAGCGTAAGAGAATTGTTAGAAGTTGATCTCACAAAATCTAGAAACATCATCATCAGATAATAAAAGAAGAAAGAGAAAGCATCCGCTCACCACAAAATCGAGTGAAGTTAAATTTAGGCCTTGAGAAAAAAGAATCCTCAGCAACAAATGATACAAGCAACCTCAATATCCCACTTCCAAGCACAGAAGAGGAGAGTCCTACAATCGAGCCCTCAATCAACAAAAATACATTTCTTTATGAAGCTGGTGGTTTAACACCTCCTCCTGATGTCTTGACCAGAAAAGCAAGTGCCGCCATCAGTTCAAACCTCAGACCCGCTGACAGAAAAGGATCAGGTCGTGATGCTTCTGCGATTGGATCGTCAACTGACCTTGAAACTACACAAGGAAGCAACCCAGGCAGTTTACAAGAAAACAAACCATTGCAAACAGAACCAGCAAAGAAGACTGAAGAGGATATGGCTTCAAAGAATCAAGCTCCAGTCAGAATTCTGTGGATTCCTGAAAGAGATAGATCAGCAACCGTTGCTGGCAGCACAAATTATGTTGCCGGATCAATCACCAAACGCCGTGACGTGAAATATACCAAAAAGAGCGAGAAGCCTTTCTCAAATACCGGAAGGGATGCTTGCAGTATTGACATGGGACATGGTGGTAAAGCAGTTGATAGAATCAGACATCTGGATCATTATGGGAGTCTCCAGACTCTTGAGAATGATGTTTTGTTTGAGAGAGAGGCCTCAACTGTTCCTTCCAGAAATATGCTTGGAACCACGATAAATGTATTGACTCCTTCAACAGCTGAAAATATGAAGAATGGAGAGGGCAATAGTGGTCCAGCTCGTAAGGATTCTTTGAGAAGAAAGGTCAGAAAAGGAGCATTGGAAGCTGAGTCATTACCCAAAGTGGAGAAACTTAAGCAGAGACAAAGTTCTTGGTCAGTTAAAAAGAAAGGTGGTTTGACAACAATGACTCCAAATATCCCCATAAATAAAGAAAAAACATTACTAAAGAAAACACAAGAAATTTCCAGAGCCTTAAATCTTACAGGCGCCGCCATGACTTTGATGATGTCAGGTAACTAGAATTCTTATTGGGTGTTATTTATGAATCCTCGACATAGAAGAGAGAACACCGAGTTCAAAGAAGAATATAGAAAATAGACCAACGTCACCACTAAAAATTGCGAAGGTGAAGCCAGCACAAGATTTATCAAGAAGACAAAATTCATTATTGGCAACATATAAAACTCCAACAAAAGATATGAACGAGCTTGTCAGTGTGCTGCCTTCAATAAGACAAGAAATACGAAAGACAAAAACTACTTTTGTGAGTCAAGCTGAAAAATTACTACAAGTTAGAAATGAAGCAGCGTTCACAACTACTACTACAGGAAATATGATCCCTCATCCCCCTCCTTCAAGGTTTACTAAGGCGTAAGAATTGATTACGTAGTGTTTGAAACGCTAATATTGATTAGAGTTACTCCTTTTGTCTTCAAATACTAAATAAAACAAGCTACGAAGAAGCTTTTGTACAACAATACAACTTCCGCTATGAGCAATTTTCATGTACTGCGACTACGACTATGACTACAAACGACGACAAGAGTACTTTTTGCTAACTTTTTGTATATGAACAAATCTTTTTGTTTTTCATTCATACATGTTGTAATTTAAGGAGACAAAGTCAGAAGTGTTTCCTTTTCCAGAAAAGGAGTTTTTTTATTCTGGTTTTGTTGTATGATCTTTACTGTATTCATCTCTAACAAAGTATTATTATTAAAGTATCTTTTGCATTTATTTATTCTGATATTCTGATGATATTCATACAAAAGAAAAAGAAGTTTTCTGGTTGAGTGATAAAAGTAAAGTTCTTTAACAATTAAAACAAGCACACAAAACACAAAATAAATTAGACCTTTGTTGTTGAATTAAAAAAATACAACTGATAAATTAGATAAATAACAATGAAGAATTTATTTAGAAGGCTCAGTTTTACTGAAAGTAGAGCCACCACCTTTTCTTTTCTTGGAAATATTTCTCCTGATACTTGCAAGAATTTCTTGTGGGTTATCTTCTGAAACTTGTTGAAGAGCTGAAGCTTTATTGGTTAATTCAATTTTGGAGATGAGATTGAGAGCATCTCTTGTGATACTTCTGTACAGGAATTTATTGTTTCGAAGATGTTTTTCAATGTTCTCATTGATTTCTTCAAGCTCATTCAACATGACAATAATTTTGAAAATTTCTTTTTCTTCTTTTGAAACTTTAGGATCATCAACCCGTTCCTTCATTAATTTTCTCTGTTTCTTTGTCATGGAATTTTTATGTGATAAGTACACGTCCTGGAATTTATTACCCATAATAGCGACTGGAAGTGAAATCAACTACGTGAAGGATGGAATTAATAAATTGAAGAGTGGGAAATTTTACAATGACACCAAATAATAAAGCGAAAAGACTGAGAATTTTGCCTCCGAATGATAAAGGAATTGTATCACCATATCCAACTGTAGTAACAGTAATAATAGCCCACCAGATGGCTTCTGGAATTGTGTTTATTGGATCCCTGGCGTTGAAGTTAGACGGGAAAACTTCAGGTTCAATATTTACGTGAGAATTTTTGATGTGTCAGTATCTTGGAGACTATTGGCTTCAATAGTAAACATAAGGCTTGCAAAGCATATAACCACTTTAAAATGATGAAAATTTTGGATTCAAAAAGGAAAGGGATTACTTAGAAACGCGAAGAAAGCTAATATACTCAAAGGCTTTTTACTTTGACTGAGACCTTCACTCAAAATTTTTCTTCCTCTATTAAAAATGGAGAATCTGAAGCCTCTGATCCAACGAAGAATGGTAAGAGCTCTCAGCATTTTGACTTGAGGTGGGAGTTTGTCATAACTTCCAAATTCATAGAAAAATATTTCAAATGTTGTGTAGATTATCGCCAATAAATCCACAAAATTTCCAGTTTCTATTATGGAATTAGGTTTGATGAATATCCAACCAAACAATGAGTACTTTGGAAGAATTCAAGGAAAGTTTCGTCAATAGCATTGTAGCATGATAATCGTAGAATATACTCCAATACGTAAACTCCGATCAAGTATTTAGAAGTTTTCACCCATAAATCTCTTGGCAAATCGAGGCTGACATCTGTTTCGATAACAATAAGAGTGCTTTCTGAGACATATAACAATAAGATCAAAATGTTGTAGAATAATGACTAGAAAAATATTTCAGGGAAAATTTCAGAATTTCACAATTACGGCATTGGAGGAATGAGGAGCATTGAAGAATAAGTACATTTTCTCTTTTCTTCTTTTAGCTTTAGTTTTACTGAATTCCTTTTCATGTTCTGCAAATCTTGCTGGAGTTTCTGGTTCATCAACAATTAACAAATTTCCTTTATTAGTATTTTCTTTTCTAATCGAAGCTCTCGGTTTCATGATATTGTTCTTCTGAAATATTGCGGCCAGAGTTTGGAGTGGAGCTGGTCTATTGTTTTCTTTCATTGGGCTTGCAGATTCTGGAGCCTCCTCTTCCTCTTTTGGAGCAGGACTTGTTGGATTATCCCCATTTTTTGGCCCAAAGATTCTTTGAAGAAAAGATCCTCTTTGGGGACTTCTTATTGTGGGTGAATCTTCAGGTTTACCAAGAAAAGAAAAGCGAGATTTTGGAAGAGAAGGAGATAAATCAGGCTTGAGATGATCTTTTGGGGTTGCAGTACCTGGGTCTTGCGAAACTTCAACATCAGATTTTATTGCTATAAAATGTAAGGCGGGGGTTGAAGAAAGTAAGAGAGAGACTTTCTAAGTGAGTGTTTTCAGATTTGGGGACTTTGGTTAGTTTTCCAAATAAAGAAGTTCTTTGTTTGTTTTTATCAAGTTCTTCGATAGATGGTGTATCTAAACAATGAGAATGGGGATGTGGGAGGTTATTTATTACTCTTTGCTTTTTGTTGAGGTTGCTGTGATTCTGCTTTGATCACTGATGATATGCTTGTCGATTTTTTCATCTCTACATCTATTTTAGAAGTTAGTTCACTTGCAGAAGGGAAAGTTATCAATAAATTGTTGCTCAGTCTCACACAAAAAGTGAAAATCATAACAATACCAGAATCACGAATGGTTTCACCAGTGGATGGAGCTTCAGATTTCACAAAGAGGACTGAAGGACGCTTGATAACAACACTTCCTCGATGACCATCGATGACTTCTTTAAGTCGTTGTTTAGTTTCTCTGTCAATAACAAGAGCTTCTTGAAATTTATTCTGAGCCAATTTTTCTTCGAGTTGAAGTTTTTCTTCTTCATAAGCATCAGACTTATTCTTTATTGTCTTGGATTTTTGTAAACTATTATTGCTGAAAGAAGTAAGATTTGATGGTGGGATAATTTGTCATACGTTCCAGATTTGGGAGAAGAAGATTTACTTTCATAAGGATGAGCAATTTTATTGTTGGAAAGTTTGGGAGAAGAGTTTTGTTTGGTGAAAATTTGAAACAGACCTTTGAATAAGCCTTTCCCCTCAAGTTTTCCAGGACTATTAATGTTATCCATATTTTATAAATATTTTAAAAACTCGTAGGAAATTCTTGTCAGATTAAGAGTTTAACCTGTCATAAACTCTGCGTTAAGTTGCTGAAGTTTTTAGATAATCTTTATACTCTCCTTCTTTTCTTTGAAATTCATCTTGCTTGAAATATTGAAAGATATCTGCTTTGAGAGGATTCTAATAGAAATTATGGAAGTTAGGAGGAGTCCCTTCTCCATTCGAAAAAAAGTGAAATCCTCGAAAATCTTTATGAATAAGTGAAGGAGAATAAATAACCCAGGTCTCTTTTGAGTAGAAAGGCGAAATAATAGCAGAAAGCATTTTTATAATTTTCGAAGTTTTCCTTCAAAAATTGGTTCAAATCGTCAAAAATAAGAAATTCAGATTGAAAAGATTTTGATAAGAAGTGTCATCAAGTGATCTCACTGAAGATCCTTGTCACAGATTTTCTTTCAGTTAGAGAAAGATGTAAGATTATTTTGAGAGAAATCAATAAGAGGATAAATTGAGAAATATACACCGAACCTCAAATCTTAATTTTAAATCGAAAATCCAAAAAGCCGTAAAGAGATGACTGAACATTATTGGAAGCGTTACAAGGAACAATGGTTGGCTGATCCTTTGAATACTGATAGAATGTGGCAGAATATTAAAAAGGATATGAAGGCAAGAGAAAAACCAAAACATCATCTTGAGTTGTACACATTTTGCAAGAGTGAAAATCCATATATACGTCAAATAAAAAATTCTCCAAATATTACAACAGACACTGTGGCTGAAATGATTTGCAGAGATCAAGCTTGTGAGCTTCAATATTGTTTATCATTGCATAAAGTCGCTGCATCGAATAGAAGATCAAAGCTGGAGTAAGAAAAATATATTTGATAGAAAAGATGAATTAATGCATAATTTTTTAGTCTTCAAGGTTGTAAGACCCAATATAGCACAATGACAAATTGTTTATTAAAGGAAAAGGAGAAAATCAAAAGAAAAGAAATGGAACTCAGAGCAAGAGTTTTCGGCTTGGAAGACAAGGCTCAAGAAGAAAAACCCATTGTTATTGAAGAAAAGAAAAAGATCGCTGTGGAAATGAAATCATAGGCGAGAGAGGAAAGGTCTGAATTGTGAGAGAATAAGAAAGGAATGTTCTGCTTTGCTTTTGAAAAAATTGTTCTCGCTACATAATTTGATTTTTTATGTCAAATCAATCTCAATGGATACATTTTGTAATAATATTTGCATAAATACGGCAATAACTCAAAAGATGAAAAAATTTTCAAATACATTGGTTAATGGGATGACTTTGTTGGGGACATGAGAGTTTTATTATCCACAAAGTGCAATCAGGGCATATGAGAAGTGAGAATAATCATGCATAATGATAACGTTCAAATTGATATCAGATAAATAATCCGATAATGACAATTATAGAGCGAATAAACGGTGTTATTGAATTTTAGAAATTGAGAGTTGATGATGACAAGGCTTGACAGTTCGATTACAGATTTTACCAATATGAAAAGGGAATAGTAAATTAGAAAGGAATTTTCTGAGTCTGAATTACTCAGATTCGAAAATCTTCAACAAATCCGCCACATTGAGGATTTCTGTTCGAGAATCAAAAATCTTTTGCTAAAATTAGTTTTTTAAGATTATTGCTGGAGATTGGGCGAATTTTACTTCAACCTATTTTTCACTCATCCAGACTTTTGTAATATAGAAAAGTTGATTCAGAAAGTCTTACCAAAATTAGGGTCGAACTGGATGATCTGTTAAAAAATTAAATAAAATGCGCATCAATCCTTAAATTTTTTTTCCAAAAAGGAGAAACTCTCCTGAAAAATAAGCGGGAATAGGTGGATTTGGATAGAGTAAATTCTAAATCAAAGTTGAAAAGAAATTTCCTATAAAAACAAGTCTCCCTCAGGAAGTTCCTTTCTTAATGTCAGATTAGAGCTTCGTAATGAGAAAGAAAATTCAGAATCTTCTAAATTCGTCAAAGGAATTATCATGAGAATTTCAACTCCAATGCCAATTATAAATTAGAAAATCTAATTGATTTCTTCTGCAAGAGTGATTTTTCTATAGAATAATTCGAAAAACCCTTTTGATGCTGTTAAGTTAAGTTGACATCAATTCATAACAAAATAGCAACATTTTAATTTATTCGAATTAATAATACAACAATGGGACATTACCTTTCTTCCCCTAATAAAGAAAAGATCTCTGAAGATGGCGATTACAAGAATATGAGATACGCTGCTTCCAGCATGCAAGGTATACCTTCCCTTTTAGGTCCCAGTTTAAATCTTTCAAATTAGGTTGGAGAGTTAATATGGAGGATGCTCACATTGCAAAGTTCAACATCGACACTGATACCCACATTTTCGGAGTATTTGATGGCCACGGAGGTAACCAGAATAGTAGAATATCATTAACAAGTCAAATTAGGACACGAAGTTGCCAAGTTTGTGACTCATCACTTTATTGAGGAATTGTTGAAAAATGCTTCATATAAGAATGGAGACTACTCCAAGGCTCTTAGTGAGACATTTTTGAGAATGGATGAGCTCTTGAGAACCTCCGAAGGAAGAAGGGAACTTGCTGGCATACAATCTGGCAATGGACGCGGAAACGACAATGCAGAAGCTGACAGTTTTGCTGGATGCACTTCAGTTGTGGCATTGATTGTAAAGGACAAGTTATATGTTGCAAATTCAGGAGATTCAAGATGCATTCTGGCCACCAAGGGAGACGTTGTCGCCTTGACTGAAGACCACAAGCCTGATAATAAAGAAGAAAAGGACAGAATTGAAAAGGCTGGCGGCGAAGTTTATGAAGGGAGAATAAATGGAAGATTGAACTTGTCAAGAGCTATAGGAGACTTTGATTATAAAGGAAATGACCAACTTGGGCTCCACGAACAGCTCGTTATCCCTCATCCTGAAATCCAGACACGTAGCATGAGCAACGAAGACGAATACTTGATTTTGGGATGTGATGGTATTTGGGAATGTCTCCCTGCTAAACAAATTTACGAGTTTGTCCATACAAAAGTCAAGAA
>Ga0182738_1006356_pt1 | contig 12266 bp, 13 predicted proteins | sample eDN5th30CBELigMG_FD_128876 | JGI IMG/M metagenome (GOLD analysis project Ga0182738, IMG submission 128876) | Enriched Miracle-Growth compost microbial communities from Emeryville, California, USA - eDNA 5th pass 30_C BE-Lig MG (version 2)... ...
CGGCAGCAACCCGGTATTTCGAGGAGTGCTTGCTCAGCGTCACGAGCTGGTCGGCGTTCAACGCGCCGCAGACTCCCTTGTGGCGCACTTCGCAAGAGCGGCACAGAACAGGGATGTCGGAATTATGTATATCCTGCCTGACATTCATGTCTGCCGGATATACAGAGTTGGGTTGCGGAAATCTCGCGGCAGTTTGTCTCTGAGGCCAATGCGCCCTCGAAGAGTTTTTCCGGCAATCGTTCCAGTCACATAATGTAGTGGCGCCGGGGAGTTGCGGCGCGCTCCAGGGGTGTGACTTTGGCGCGCACGGCGCCTGCCGCTGTTGCAAAGGGACGGGCTGCCGTTTAACGCGGGCGGCGTTTTGCCCTCCCGTACAATCCCCTGAAGGAATATGATTTTGCAGCCAGCGCTTGATCTGTCGATGCTCGACGGATGGACGATTGCCGCCCTGATATCCGGCCTCGGCTTCACCGGTGCCCTGTCCGGCCTCCTTGCCGGGCTTCTCGGCGTCGGTGGCGGCATCGTCATCGTGCCGGTTCTGTATTGGGGATTGCTCCTGTTCGGCTTTCCACCCGCCATCATCAGCCATCTGGCGGTGGCGACGTCGCTGGCGGTCATCATCCCCACCTCGATCTCGTCGATGCGCGCGCATTCGCGGCGCGGCACGGTGGACCGTTCGCTGGTGAAGCTCTGGGGGCCGGCCGTTTTCACAGGCGCGCTGATTGGGGGCATCATGTCCAGCTTCATTTCCGGCGGCGGGCTGCGCGCGATCTTCGGTGTGGTCGGGCTGCTCGTGGCGGTGAACATGGCGAGCCCCAGGCATCTGGTGGTTTCGGATCACCTGCCCCGCAGCGGCTGGATCAACCGGACGATGGCATCGGTCATCGGCTTCATTTCTTCGCTGATGGGCATCGGCGGTGGCACGCTATGGGTTCCCACCATGACCGCCTTTTCCCATCCGGTTCACCGTGCCGTCGGCACCTCGGCGGCGCTCGGTCTGCTGATCGCGCTGCCGGGGGCGGCGGGTTTCATCTGGTCCGGGGTCGGCGTGGCGGACCGCCCGCCGTTCAGCCTCGGCTTCGTCAGCCTGCCGGCGGTTCTCATCATCGCGCCGGCGAGCTTCCTGATGGCCCCTTATGGCGCAAGGCTCGCCCACGCGCTCAACGCGCGTTATCTGCGGTTGGCCTTCGCATTCTTCCTGGCGATAACGGCCGGCCGGATGCTGATGTCCTGAGCCGTGGCCTCGGCGGTCAGGGCGGCGGAATCTTGCCGCGCAGCACTTGGATATAATCCTCGGCATCGATATTGCCGCCCGAGATGACGCAGACCACATTGCCGGTTGCGTGCGGACTCGTCAGAGCCGCGGCAAGGGACGCAGCACCCGCGCCTTCGGCAACGACTTTGGCCCGCGTGAACAGGAGCTGCATGGCTTCCACCACCTGGGCGAGCGTCACCACGGCGGTGCCGTCGATCAGGCCATGCACCAGCGGCCACATCTGCGGCAACAGCGATGGGCCACCGATGCTCTTGATGAAGGCCGGTGTTGTCTCGACCTCCTCGACGCGCCCCGAGGCAAGCGAAGCCGTGACCGGCGCCGCATGCTCGCCTTCCACGGCAAGGATTTTTGCTTGCGGTCGTATCGCCTTCACCGCGCTGGCAACCCCGCTGGTCAGTGAGCCGCCGCCATAGGGCGTCAGCACGCAATCGACATCCGGCAGGTCCTCGACGATTTCCATGCCGATAGTGCCGTTGCCGGCAAGCACGGCCTGATCCGTCACCGGGTTGATGATGAGTTCGGAAATATCCGGGCGCTCGGCATCGGTGATGTAACGCCACCAGGCCTCGTGCGAGATGAAGCGCACCTCGCCGCCGAGCTTGCGAACGCCTTCGATCTTCGTCTTCGGGGCGTCGGTATACATGTAGGCGGCCATCGGCACGCCGGCATGGCGCGCGGCCCAGGCCATGCCATAGGCCATGTTGCCGGAACTGATGGTGGCGACACCATTGCGCAGCGCCGCTGGATCGCGCGTCAGCACCGCATTGAGCGCCGGCCTGATCTTGAAAGCGCCGATGGGCGAGAAGGTTTCCAGCTTGAGGAATATCTTCCGGTTGGGCAGGCCGAGATCGAGATGCACCAGCGGCGTGCGGGCCAGATGCGGCGCAAGCCGCTGCCGTGCGGCACGGATTTCGTCGAGGGTCGGGTGGCGTGGCGCGGTCATGCCTTGAGCGTCGTCAGTTCGGCCGCGGGGGCGGGCGCGCCGACGGCGTGCTCTTCCTCTGCATGGACATAGACATGAAGCGTATAGCCGATGTGCTCGGCCATCAGTGCGCTTGCGCGCTCCACGTCGCGGTCGAGCGCGGCTTCCATCAGGGCGGTATGGTGCTCCAGCGCCATGGCCTCGCGCAGTGCCGCCACGGCCTCCTCATAGCCGGTCTTGAGCCCGGCGGCAGCCCGCAGCGTCGGCGCAAGGCCGAGGAAGCGATGGTGCCGGCGCAACTGGTCGGCAATGGTCTCGCGGAAGCGCAGCAGCCAGCGCGAGCGGGCGGCACTCAGCAGCGCGGCGTGGAAGGCCTGATGCTTTTCATCCCATTCGTTGACGGCGGCATCGGAGGGGTCGTCCACGGCAAGCTTGCAGCGTGAGAGCCGGAAGTGCGCCGTCACCACGGCCTCCTCCCATTCGCTGCCGCCATTTTCGATCGACTCTATGAAAAGCGGGACTTCCACGACCTGTCGGGCGCGGGTAAGGTCTTCCAGTTCGGCACGCGAAACGGGCGCGACGGCAAAGCCGCGATTGCTGATGGCGGTGACGAGGCGTTCGGCCTCAAGCCGCGACAGCGCCTCGCGCAGCGGCGTCCAGCCCAGGCCGTAGGCCGTGCGCAGATCGCCCAGCTTCAACGGCGCGCCGGGACGCAGGCGCGTCGCCAGTATGTCGCGACGAAGCGTGCGGTAGGCGGTCTCCGTCTTGGTCGTGTGTTCGCCGTTCTGCATCCGGCTCGCTCCTTGCTGGGACGATCCTTCGACAGCAAGGGTTATATATCATGGAGCCTCTTCGCAAGAATTATATATAATTGTTTGACAGGTAAATTGCTCCGGTTATGATCCCTTCCCAATCGCAGCAGGGCGCTGCGTTTCCGCGCTCGTCGCGGCATGTCTCAGGACTGGGAGGATTGACATGAACAAGGCAAGGACCGGCTGGTTGCGCGGCATCGTCGCGGCTGGCGTTTTCGTGGCGGGTATGGGCTCCGCTCTCGCCGACCCGATCAAGATCGGCATCGCCAATTTCGGCGAGCATCCTCAGCTCAACGCCTCGATCGACGGCTTCAAGAAGGCGCTGACCGACGCCGGCTATGTCGAAGGCAAGGACGTCGTTTACACCGAGAGCCACACCAATTTCGACGCCTCGCTGGTGCCGCAGATGATCGCCAAGCTGCAGGCGGAAAACCCGAAGCTGGTCTACACCGTCACCACGCCGGTTTCGCAGATCGCCAAGAAGGCGCTTGCCGGCTCCGGCATCCCGATTGTCTTCACTGCCGTCACCGATCCGGTCGCGGCCAAGCTGGTCCCGTCGTGGGATGCCGGCGACGAGGGCATCACGGGCGCCACCGACCTGCAGGACATCGCCGCGGTCATGGAATTCACCCACAAACTGCTGCCCAACGCCAAGCGCTTCGGCCAGCCTTACAATCCGGGCGAGGCCAATGACGTGGCCCTGCTCGACAAGGTCAAGGAAGCCGCGCCGGCCGCCGGTTTCGAAGTCGTTCCGGTCGGCGTCGACAACGTCAACGACATCCAGCAGCGCATCGCTTCCCTCGCCGGCAAGGCCGACGTGATCTACACGCCCGCGTCCAACCTGCTGCAGCCAGCGATCCCGGCCGTCGCCGCCGCCGCCCGCCAGGCCGGCATCCCGATCGTCAACTCAGACGACGACGCCGTGCGCAAGGGTATCGTGCCGGCCAGCTTCGCCGTCAACTACACGCAGGTCGGCATCAATGCCGGCAAGATCGCGGTCGAGATCCTGAAGGGTGCGGACCCGAAGACCATCGCTCCGAGCAAGCCGGCCTATGAGGACCATGCTCCGCTGATCAACAAGGCCACGCTGAAGGCCTTTGGCGCCGAACTGCCGGCGGACCTCGAAAACTGCAACTGCTTCGTCGACTGATCTGTCGCCATCGAACAGGGTGCGGCGGCGCGGTTCGCGCCGCCGCACCTGCAGCAAAATCAATTAGATAGACCACGATGTCATCCGAAAACCGCTTCACACTTTTCGGCATCATGGTCTAAGGGAGGTGCCCGTGCTGGAAATCCGGTCGGCGCAAAAAACATTCTATCGCGGCCAGGCAGACGAGAAGATCGCCCTCGACAGGCTGGACCTCAAGCTTGGCACCGGCGAGTTCGGGGTCGTCATCGGCTCCAACGGCGCCGGCAAGAGCAGCATGCTCAACGCGATTTCCGGCTCGCTGAGTCTCGATTCCGGGCAGATTCTGGTCAACGGCCAGGACGTGTCGAACATGCCCGTCCACAAGCGGGCGGTGCGGCTCGCACGCGTTTTCCAGGACCCGATGAAGGGCACCGCCGCTTCGATGACGGTGGCCGAAAACATGCTGCTGGCAGAGCTGCGCAGCAGCAAGCGCACGCTGCGGCGTGGTCTCACGCCTGCCCGCATCGCCGATTACCGCGAGCGTCTTGCCATTCTCGGGCTGGGGCTTGAAAGCCGCATGGACACTCGCGTCGAGCTGCTTTCGGGCGGCCAGCGGCAGTCGCTGTCGCTCATCATGGCGGTGGGCGGCTCGCCCGACCTGCTGCTGCTCGACGAGCACACGGCAGCGCTCGATCCGCGCACGGCCGACATCGTCATGGCCGCAACCGTGCGCGCCGTGGAGGCGCTGAAGCTGACCACGCTGATGGTGACCCACAACATGCAGCACGCGGTCGATTTCGGTCATCGCGTCATCATGCTGGATGCCGGCAAGGTGCGCCTGGAGATCGCCGGCGAGGAAAAGGCGAACACCACGGTCGCCGACCTCATCGGCCATTTCGCCGTCAAGACCGACCGTATGCTTCTGGCGAGTTGACCGATGATGGATTTCGTTCAAACCACTTTCGCGAGCTTCGTCTCGCTCATTCCGGTCACGCTCGCGCAGAGCCTGATCCTCAGTTTCGTGGTGCTCGGCATCATGATCCCGTTCCGCATGCTGAGCTTCCCCGACCTCACCAGCGAAGGCGCGTTCCCGCTCGGCGGCTGCGTGTGCGGCGTGCTGCTTGCGGCGGGGGCTTCGCCTGTGGTGGCTATCGCGGTCGCGTTGCTCGCCGGCTTCGTGGCGGGCTGCTGCACGGCCTTTATCCATCTGCGCTTCCGCATCCACACGCTGCTGGCCGGCATTCTCATGATGACGATGCTCTACAGCATCAACCTGCGCATCATGGGCAAGTCCAACCTGTCGGTGTTCGGCGCGCCCACCGTGTTCGACTGGGTGCCCTTCGTGCAGCCGGGCTTCCCGGTCAGCAAGATCATGGCCGCCGGCCTGATCGCGCTGGTGGTGTTCATCGTGCTCAATCTGTTCTTCAAGACCGAACAGGGCACGGCCGTGCGCGCCGTGGGCGCCAATCCCGACATGGCCGAGGCGCAGGGCATCAATGTCTGGGCCGCGACCATCGGCGGTGTGGGCCTGGCGGGTGCGTTCTCCGCGCTCAGCGGCGCGGTGATGGTGCAGTCGCAGGGCTTTGCCGACGTCAATATGGGCCTCGGCATCCTCATCAACGGCCTGGCGGCGCTGATGATCGGCGAGGCGCTGGTGGGCAAGCAGACGGTGTTTCGCCAGCTTCTGGCGCCCTTCGTCGGCGCCATCGTCTATTACCAGCTCGTCTCGCTCTGCCTTGCCGCGGGCATGCCGCCCCCGGATCTCAAGCTGGCGACGGGCCTGTTCGTGCTGGCCATGCTGGCCTTGCCGAGCCTGCGCCGCAGCCGCGGCGCTGCCGCCCCGGCCCGCGAAGCCTTCCGCGAATAATGTCCAAGGATTGCAGACCATGACAGCCATGCCAGACCTTGCCGCCATCGAGGCGCGTGACGCCGCCGACCCGCTGCGCCACATGCGCGACCGTTTCGTGCTGCCACAAGGCGTGATCTATCTGGACGGCAATTCGCTGGGAGCGGCACCGAAGGAAGCCTTCGCCGAACTTGACAAGGCGGCGAAGGAGGAGTGGGCGCAAGGGTTGATCCGGAGCTGGAACCACGCCGGCTGGTTCGACCTCGCCCTGCAACTGGGCGACAAGGTCGGCCGGCTGATCGGTGCCGGGCCGGGCGAGACGGTGGTGTGCGACACCACCTCCACCAACATCTACAAGGCGCTGCAGGCGGCGCTTTCGATGCGTCCGGGGCGTTCGGTGATCGTGGCCGAGGGCGACAGCTTCCCGACCGATCTCTATATGGCCGAGGGCGTGGCCTCGACCCGGCCGGATGTGAAAATCCGCCTCGAAGGCGTCGATGCCGACAATATCGAGGACCTGATCGACGACAGCGTTGCCGTGGTTCTGGTCAACCACGTCAACTACAAGTCGGGCATATTGCGCGACATGGCGGCGCTCACCGCCAAGGCGCATGCGGCCGGCGCGCTGATCGTCTGGGATCTTTGCCACACGGCCGGCGCCCTGCCGGTGGAACTCAACGCCGCCAATGCCGACATGGCGGTGGGCTGCACCTACAAATATCTGAATGGCGGGCCGGGCGCGCCGGCCTTCATCTATGCCGCAAAACGTCATCACGAGCAGATCCGGCAGCCCTTGTCGGGCTGGTGGGGCCATGCGCGCCCATTCGCCTTCACGCAAGGCTATGAGCCCGGCGCCGGCATCACGCGCTTCCTGTGCGGCACGCAGCCGGTCCTGTCGCTGAGGGCACTGAAAGGTTCGCTCGACGTGTGGGACGAGGTCGATCTCAACGCGCTGCGCAAGAAAAGCATCGAGCTGACCGAATTGTTCATCGAGCTGGTCGAGGCGACCTGCGGCGAGTTCGGCGTGAAGCTCGAAGGCACACGCGATCCCAACCGGCGTGGCAGCCAGGTCTCGTTCTCGCACGAGAACGCCTACGAGATCATGCAGGCGCTGATCGACCGGGGCGTGATCGGCGATTTCCGCGCGCCAAACGTCATGCGTTTCGGCTTCACGCCGCTCTATGTCGGCTATCGCGACGTGTGGGAGGCCGTGGCGACGCTGCGCGACATTCTCGCGACCGGCGCCTGGCAGGACACGCGCTTTGCGGTGCGCGCCGCCGTTACCTGACGGAGGCGCTGCCCCGCATAGATCAGCGGAGCCTCAGTTGGCGTGGGACGCGGTGGAAAACGAACCGCCCTGCGCCTTCTTCCGATGTTCTTCGATGATCTGCTCGAAGTGTTCTACGTGCTCTTCGAGCGCCGTGTTGTTCATGAAGGCGGTCAGGGTGGTGATGTCCCTGCCCCTGATCAGATCGTGTTGCTGCGCGGTCTTGAGGCGAGCAAGCAGCTCGACGCGTTTCATCGGCACTCCTTTCCCAGCGTTTCACCCGCGAGATTTGAGAGCGACGATCTGCGCTGAATTCAGATCGCGCGGGCACGTTCGGACAAGAGGCTGATGCGCCGGCCGGCCGCGCCGCGGGTGATTTGAGGTTCTCCTTGGAAGAGGCAAGTTGTCCTTTTTGTCAACCGTGCCTTGACCTTCCAGTTGCTGGAAACCCTAGTCTGAGTCTCCATATGAAGGGGAAACGAGTCAATGGCATGGCGACAATTGCCATCCAAAGGGAGATTTTTCATGAATATCGGTGAAGCGGCCGAACGTTCCAGCCTGCCGGCCAAGACCATCCGCTACTATGAAGAGATCGGATTGCTGAAACCCGATCGTTCGGAGAACGGCTATCGCGATTATTCGATGAGCGACGTGCATCGTCTGCGTTTTCTGCAACGGTCGCGCAGCCTCGGCTTCTCGGTCGAGGAATGCCGGCAGTTGCTGTCGCTTTATGGCGACACGCATCGCGAGAGCGCCGACGTCAAGGCGCTGGCACAGGTCAAGCTGACCGAGATCGACCGCAAAATCGCCGAATTGCAGAGCCTGCGCGCAACGCTGCGCCATCTGGTGAAAAGCTGCCACGGCGATCATCGCCCGGATTGCCCGATCCTGGAGGAACTGGCCGGTGAACGCGAGCAACCCGTCGCATAAATCCCTCGTCACAGAAAGGAAACGTGAAATGACCCTTCAACGCAAGCTTGCGGTTGCCACGGCGGCCTTGATCCTGGGCGTCGGCAGCACAGGCGTCGCGATGGCGCAGGAAAGTCACAGCGGTCATGACATGAGCGGCATGAGCATGTCGAAGGAAGCGTCCTCACCCGCCGCCAAGGGCTATACGGAAGCCATGGACAAGATGCACGAGGCGATGGGCAAGGCCGAATATACGGGCGACCCCGATGTCGATTTCGCCATCGGCATGATCCCGCATCATCAGGCGGCGATCGACATGGCCAGGGTGCAGCTCGAATATGGCAAGGATCCGGAAATCCGCAAGCTGTCGGAGGAGATCATCAAGGCGCAGGAAGCCGAGATCAGGCAGCTTCAGGATTGGCTGGCTGCGCATAAGGCGAAATGATCCCTGCGGCCTTGAGACCGGTGTTGTCGGCGCCGCCCGCGCGGCTTGCAGCTTCAGCGGGGGGCGCCCGCCGCGTCAAACGAAGGGTTTGCCGACCTTGAATTTTTTCGGCACGAGCCTTTCCAGATAGGCCATGCCCTTCTGCGAAAGCTGGTTTGCCTCGGGCTCCAGGAAATCGTCCGGCATGTGGCGGGTTTTGCCGGCCACGTCGCCCAGCGGCACGCGCCGCATGACGGTCTTTTCCCCGTCGAAGTGCAAGGCCACCGAGCCTCCGCCCCGTGCCGCGAGATCGACCGCGTAGCTGCCCGCCTGGAAGGCTTCGGCGGCGTCAACCGGGCTGATCGTGGCGACATTGCCGCGCGGCATGTAGCCCAGCGTGTCTACGCGCGCACGCTTGCCGGGCAGTCCGTCGCGCAATGCCTGCTCGAAGGCCATGCCGAGATCGCCGCCCGAAAGCTTCAGATTGCCATGCGCGTCGCGCTCCAGCCGGTCGGGCGATACGAGGCTTTCCACCAGCGGCTTCCCATCCGCCGTCGTCACGCCTTCGGAGACGGCGACGATGCAGCGCTTGTGCCTGTCCAGCGTGGCGCGCACATCGTCGATGAAACGCGGCACCGAGAATGCCCGTTCAGGCACATAGACCAGATGCGGGCCGCTCTCGTCGTCGAGACGCCACGCGGCCGAGGCGGCGGTGAGGAAGCCAGCATTGCGGCCCATGACGATGCCGACATAGACGCCGGGCAGGGCGCGGAAATCCAGGTCGACGCTGAGGAAGGCGCCGGCCACGAATTCGGCGGCCGAGATGAAGCCCGGCGTGTGGTCGTTCTCCACCAGATCGTTGTCGATGGTCTTGGGCGCATGCACGAAGACGATGGAGCCGCCCGAGGCTTCGGCGAGGATTTCCTGCGTGCCGGACGTATCATTGCCGCCGATATAGATGAAGGCGTCCGCGCCTTCCTTCCTCAAGCCGGCAAGAACCTGTGCGCAATAGGCCGCGTCCGGCTTGTCGCGCGTGCTGCCGAGGGCCGCGCTCGGCGTGGCCGCCACGAGGCGCAATTCGTCCTCCGGCACCGCCGACAGATCGACATAGTCGCCGTCGCGAATGCCGCGCACGCCGAAGCGCGCGCCAAGCACGCGCGCACCCTTGTGCCGCTTGCGGATTTCCAGCACCGCGCCCGCCAGCGTCTGGTTGATGACGGCGGTCGGCCCGCCGCCCTGCGCGATCACGAATGTTGTCATGGCTGATCTTCCCTCCGCATGCGTTGTCGCTTTTATGCGTACCCATCGCTTTCGTGCAATATGGCGCGGTGTTCGTATGTGGCCATGCACAGGCGGCTGAGCCATGCGATCTTTCGTTCTGGCTGCAGCCGATTGCGTTGCTGCGACCCTGTTTTTGTCGGATAGATGACGCATAATCAGTCTCGCGTGAGGACCCCTCAGATGACAAACAACGCTTCCCTCCAGTCGCGCCGTGTCGCGGCCATTCCGCGCGGCGTATCGACCGCCAACCCGGTTTTCGCCAAGCGCGCGGAAGGCTCGGAGCTGTGGGATGCCGACGACAGGCGCTACATCGATTTCGGCGGCGGCATTGCCGTGCTCAACACCGGCCATCGCCACCCGAAGGTCATCGCCGCCGTGCGCGAGCAGCTTGATGCCTACACCCACACCGCTTTCCAGATAGTACCGTATGAACCCTATGTGGCGCTGTGCGAGCGCCTGAACGAGATCGCGCCGTTCGAGGGGCCGGCCAAGTCGATCCTGTTCTCCACTGGCGCCGAAGCCGTCGAGAACGCCGTCAAGATCGCGCGCGCCCACACCGGCCGCACCAATGTCATCGCCTTCACCGGCGCCTTCCACGGCCGCACGCTGATGACCAGCGCGCTGACAGGCAAGGTCGCGCCCTACAAGAAGAAGTTCGGCCCGATGCCGGCGGGCGTGTGGCATGTGCCCTTCCCGATGGCGCAGGACGGCGTGACGGTGGCCGATACGCTGAAGGCAATCGAATATCTGTTCCGCGCCGATGTCGATCCGGTCAATGTCGCCGCCTTCATCATCGAGCCCGTGCAGGGCGAGGGCGGCTTCAACCCGGCTCCGGTCGAGCTGCTGGAGGCGCTGCGCAAGCTGTGCGACCAGCACGGCATCCTGCTCATCGCCGACGAGGTGCAGACCGGCTTTGCCCGCACCGGCAAGATGTTCGGCATCGAAAACAGCGGCGTCGAGCCCGACCTCATAACCATCGCCAAGTCGCTTGCCGGCGGCTTCCCGCTTTCGGGCGTGGTCGGCCGCGCCGAGATCATGGATGCGCCCGAGCCGGGCGGCCTGGGCGGCACTTATGCCGGCAACCCGCTTGCCTGCGTGGCGGCGCTGGCCGTGCTGGACGTCATCAGGGATGAGAAGCTGATCGAGCGCGCCAATGCGCTGGGCGACCGCATCAAGGGCGAACTGACGCGCTTTGCCCAGCGCAACGACACTGTCGCGATGGCCTCCATCCGTGGTCCCGGCGCCATGATCGCCTTCGACATCGTAAAGAGCCGCGGTGGCCAGGAGCCGGATGCCGAGGCCACCAGGCGGGTGCTGGCGGCAGCCCTCGCCGAAGGGCTGGTGCTCTTGTCCTGCGGCGTCTACGGCAACACCGTACGCCTGCTGATGCCGCTCACCATCTCCGACGCGCTGCTCGACGAGGGCATGGCCAAGCTGGAGAAGGCGCTGGTCGCGGCCAACGCCTGAGGCTTGCGGGATAGCTGAAAAAAGGAAGCGCCCGGTCGAAGCTCGGCCGGGCGCTTTTCAATTGAGGGTTCGAAGGCGGCTTTCCAGCCGATCACACCACGACGATCGGCGTTCCCGATGGCACGCGGCTATAGAGGTCGATCACGTCCTGATTGATCATGCGCACGCAGCCCGACGAGACGGCCGTGCCGATCGACCACCATTCGGGCGAGCCATGAACGCGAAACAGCGTGTCGCGACCGTCCTTGAAGATGTAGAGCGCCCGTGCGCCGAGCGGGTTGGTGAGGCCGCCCGGTTGGCCGCCGCGATATTTCTCCAGCTCCGGCTTGCGGGCGATCATCTCGGCCGGCGGCGTCCAGGTCGGCCATTCCTTCTTGTACTGGATGTTGGCGCGGCCCGACCAGACGAAGCCCTCCTTGCCAATGCCGACGCCATAGCGGATGGCATCGCCGCCCGGCTGAACGAGGAACAGGAAGCGCTCCTGCAGATGCACGACGATCGTGCCCGGCCGCTCGCCGGTCGGATCCACCACGATCTGGCGGCGGAATTTCGGATTGATCTTGGCAAAGGGAACCTCGGGCAGCGCATAGCCGCTGTCGGTGAGGGAGGCATACATCAGATCGGGTGTCGTCACCTGCTTGTCGACGCTGATGCGCGGCCGGATCGAGCCGGTGGTGAAGTCGTCCACCTGCACTGCGGCAAGGTCGATCGACCGCGAGCATCCGGCGGTGCCGAGCAGGGCCGAGCCGAGGCCGAGCAGGGCAGTGCGACGTGAGATTTGGGCGGGTTGTTCCGTCTCGCCGGAGACGGTGTCGATCGATGCGGGGTTTTGCGACACGGGATACGATTCCATGGTTGAACCAGAAGCGTTTCGGCAATCGCGAAAACCCTGCGATCACGCCATTCGCATTTTCCGCAATCATGGTTGATAAA
>Ga0182738_1006357_pt1 | contig 12265 bp, 12 predicted proteins | sample eDN5th30CBELigMG_FD_128876 | JGI IMG/M metagenome (GOLD analysis project Ga0182738, IMG submission 128876) | Enriched Miracle-Growth compost microbial communities from Emeryville, California, USA - eDNA 5th pass 30_C BE-Lig MG (version 2)... ...
AGATCGAGACGATTTCCGCCGATTGTGGCGTAGCAAATGACATAGGATGTATCGGCAGTTTGCGCGACGGGAGCGCACACCGGTTTGGTGTCCTTGATGTATGCAGCGAATACGGCAAGCGATGCCTCGCCGCAGTCCTTCTTATACCCAGTCCTGTCGGTGAAAGAAGTTCCCCGAAGGCATGACTGAACACCGTAAAGACGATAGCGCTGACCTTCTGCCACCCATGTATCGCCAGATTCTAATGTAACGCCCGGTTGGAGGTCGAAATATCCCTCTGGCGCAGCGATTGCCGTTGGCGAGAATAGGGCCAGACCTAGCGTTATAAGCGCGTGCTTCATTGGCCTTTCACCCGCGGATCGGCCCACATTCCATAAGAGCCGTCTTCTCCGATCTTCTGCGCCTTCTCCAGATCCGGACGCTCTAGCTTCCCATCTTTCGTTTTTGCGATGCGGAGCGCGCCGAGAGAAAGCATCTGCTCGTCAAGCATATCAACCGTGTCTAGGCTTCCGGGATAATTGTAATATCCGTAGCACGTGACGTTTTGCTTCGGCGCGCGCTCCTCGCTAACGAAGGCCCGACAAAAGAGAACCTTCGGCGATTGCAACATGATCTGCAGTTGCTGCTGCGCATAGTCAGCGCAAGAACCAGCATAGTCATCCTTACGGTTGACCATTTCGCCCTTGCAGGATTCCAGGCCGTAAAGATTTAGAACGGTCTTGTCATCAACACGGAATTCCGTTGGCGAAGTCGCCTTGTAGCCGGAAGCTGATGCAAATCCCTTTCGAGCTGTGACCTTCCCGTCCCCGTCATAATATTCGATGACAAGCACGGTCTTACCCGGCGACGCCAACGACTTGATGTAATCCTTGTTGATGGCTGGCGCTGCGATTGCGGCTGTTGCCAGCATACAACTGCTCATTGCGATTGCGATGGTTCTCTTCATTTTCTAGCCCTTACCGTCTTGCTTATTCGTTTTCCCTGCTCATAGGGGGTTTATGATTTGCAAAAAAGCATGTATCACTTAGCCAAATCGGTATCATGCTATTATGAACTTAATCGGTTCTCGCCGCAATCTCAACAGCGCATGTGAGGTCGGCGACAAGAGCTAAAAGGGCTAGAATGGAAGGGCTATCAATCAAAGCGCTACTACTAAGCGCCGCACTGTACGCTCCGCTCGGGATTGCCGCCGCTTGCGCAGAAGAAACCGGCGGAATTGCGCCATTTGTGCAAGATAATGGCGACAAGCCGTCCACCCAGAAGGCATCCGGATCGCCATCTGTTTTGACAGTTTTCAATCGCCGCTGGCCAAGCGAAAGCAAAGAATTTGTTGTGGGCGCTGATGGCGTCGTCGCCATCGAGGATAAAAGCGGAAACGAGCCCAAAACGAGTAACCATATTGGCAATCTACAGAGCGCCTATGTTTCCACTGCCTCTCTATCAGACATTACCAATACGGATATTTCTAACCCGAATGAATCGACCCGTTTCGGTAATTTATCCCTCGATAAACAGGCCGCAATATCCGTACCGGAATGCGGCCCCTCCCCCCTAACGCCTGACGAAATTAAATCACTCGTCGAACAGGCTGCTCGTCGACATCAAGTTGACGTTCTGTTTGCGACGGCAATCACTTGGGCGGAAAGCCAATTCGACCGTTCTCGCAATTCAGACAAGGGCGCTCGCGGTCCGATGCAGCTCATGCCGAAAACCGCTGAGCGTTTCGGCGTCCGCGACGTCTGCGATCCGGCGTCGAATATTGAAGGCGGCGTTAGGTACCTACGTGTACTTTTGGACGAGTTCCAAAACCCGCTTCTTGTTGCCGCCGCTTATAACGCAGGCGAAGGCCGCATTTATGAGTATGGCGGCGTTCCACCCTTCAAGGAAACAGTTGGCTACGTGGCCAAGGTCGTCAATTACCAACTCGGCGTGGCTATGCCAGCGCCGAAAAAGAAGCCCGTTGGCGGCGGTCGGAGATCCTCGCCGGTCATAGAGAGCGAAACTGAATCCGGGGTCATTGCAGTCAAGAAAACCGGCACCTTCGTTGGTGGCGTGATGCATTTTTAAAGGAGAGAAGGATGATCAACGAACAAAATAAGGTTTGGCATATCAGCGCTTCAAAGCTGGCTATTTGCCTTGGTTTGCTGGCCGCGGCGCAAATTGCCGGGGCAGATTTGGCGATGGCACAATCAGGCGGCGTTGGCGGTGCCTTCGCGCCGGTTCAGACCGTGTTCCAAGCTATCGTTGATTTCATTAGCGGCCCTATCGGACGCCTGTTTGCAATCATAGCCGTCATGGCGCTCGGTTTCCTCGCCTTTGCAGGCCGACTGTCTTGGTTTCTTGCAGGCGGTGTCATCCTCGGCATTGGATTGGTTTTCGGGGCTCCGTCAATTGTCGACGAGCTGATCAGCACGGTCGGAAACTAGCGATGGCTGAATACGAGGATGTAAAGCCGCAACTGACCCCGTTGGTGATCGGACTTACCCGATCTCCTACCATGTGGGGTGTTCCGTATATGGCGGTCGTCGTTGTTATCGGGATCACAATCATAGCATGGCTGGTCAGCAAGTCCTTCTGGACGCTGCTGCTGGCCCCGATCAGCTATGTGGTCCTGTTCTCCCTTTGCGCCTGGGACAACAAAATCCTCGATGTTCTCGAAGTCACCGCGCGCAAAACGCCCCGCACACGCAACAAGTCCTTCTGGGGAACTAATTCGTACGGACCATAGCAAATGTTGAAAGTCGTCAGGGAAGAACTCGGATTTGGCAAGGTCGCTCACAATGAGCGGCCTATGGCAACACATATCCCGTATCTGCGGCATCTGTCCGATACTGTGATTGGCTTGGAAAACGGCGCTCTAATGTCGGTCATTAAGCTAGATGGCCTCTTTTTCCAAACGGAAGATCAAGCTGAACTCAATATGCGCTCGAATGTTCAGAATACGATCATTCGAGCGCTTGGATCGAGCCGTTTTTCTGTCTGGTCGACTGTAATTCGCCGACAGGTCGATTCCGAAATTGGTGGCGCTTTCGATGACCCGTTTTGCGATCAACTAAACAGCCGGTATATGAGCCAGTTGCGCCATAAACGCATGTTCGCCAACGAAATTTACCTCTCCATCGTGCGAACCAATATGCGCGGCGCCCTCGGCCTCAGCGACGTGGTAAGCCGTGCTTTCACGCGATCCGGCGGGGCTGAGGTTCGAGATCAGCAAACGCGGGAAATAGTGACCGAGCTCGAAGAGCTCGTCGCCAATATGACCCGTGAGCTGCAAAAGTATGGCGCACGCGAGCTTGGTATCACCTATCGCGATGGGGAGCCATATTCTCAACCGTGCGAATTCATCAATACAATCCTTACCTGCGGTGTACCGCGCAAAATGCGACTGCCGCGGATGGGGATTCGAAATTACGTCGGAACATCACGCCTGCATTTCGGCAAGCGAGCAATGCAAACACAAGCTGCTGTCGATGAAGACAATCGCTTTGGCGCAATGCTCTCCATAAAGGAATATCCGCCGTACACCGGTCCGGGAATGCTGGACGGTCTGCTACAGGTAAATCACGAGTTTATACTGACGCAAAGCTTCACAATCTCGGACAAGCCGATTGCGCAAGAGCGTATTACCCGGCTTCAGCGCCAGATTGCCGCGTCGGATGAATCCGGTAGCGCGGTCGAAAGCGATATCGACTTTGCTCTGAACAGTCTCATGAACCAGGAGGCCGTTTTTGGCATTCACCATTTCTCTTTGCTTTGCCTGTCTCGCGACCTTGACGGTTTGAGCAAGGCAGTTTCCGAGCTCGGTAGCTGCCTGACAGATATGAACATCAACTGGCTGCGGGAGGATATGAATCTTGAAGCGTCCTTCTGGGCGCAATTGCCAGGCAACCACAGCTATCGTGCGCGTAAGGCCATGCTGTCATCGGCTAATTTCTCCGGCCTGTCATCGATGCATAATTTCGCGACCGGGCAATCGGACAATCTTCATTGGGGCTTGCCGATCACGATACTCGAAACCACCTCGCAAACACCATACTGGTTCAATTTTCACCGTCGCGATATTGGCCATTTTTTGGTCACTGGGCCAACTGGCTCCGGCAAGACCGTCGCTCTGACATTCTTGCTGGCCCAGGCAATGCGTGTCAGTCCAACGCCGAAAGCTGTCTTTTTTGACAAAGATAGAGGTGCCGAGATCTTCGTGCGGGCGATGGGAGGAGCTTACGAAGTCCTCTCACCGGGAACACCTACTGGTTTCAACCCGCTTCAGCTGGAAAACTCCGGCCCTAATCGTGATTTTCTGCTTCGCCTTTTGAAATCAATGTTGCGTTCAAGCGATCACCGCGACTTCAGCCAGGAGGACGCAGATACGCTGGAACGGGCGATTGCCCGTATCATGGAAGAGCCTGCAGCGCAGCGCAACTTGCCAAACCTGTCGGGCTTGCTGGTGGGACGTTCGCGTGCGGACGCGAACGACTTGGCGTCAAGGCTACGTCCTTGGATCGACGGCGAAAAAGCATGGCTCTTCAACGCGCAGCATGATGTGCTGTCGTTTTCGGGACGCAGTGTTTTCGGCTTCGATATGACGAGCATTCTCGGCAACGAGGATATTCGGACGCCCGCGCTGATGTACCTCTATCACCGTCTCGATGAGCTCCTGAACGGCGATCCAGTCATGTTCTTCATGGATGAGGGCTGGCAGCTGCTTATGGACGAAACATTCAGTCATTTCATCATCGACAAGATGAAAACCATTCGTAAGCTCAACGGCATTGTCGGCTTCGGAACGCAGTCAGCCGCCGATATTGCCAAAGCCAAAGCGTCTCACACCCTTATCGAGCAGTCGGCCACGAATATTCATTTCCCGAACCCGCGGGCGGATGAAGAGAGCTACATCAAGCGCTTTGGCCTGACGGTTAAAGAATTCAATTTCATCAAAAACACCCCGCCTGAAAAGCGCACCTTCCTCGTCAAACACGGGAATGACTCGGTCATTGCTCGTCTCGATCTCTCAAACATGCCGGACCTCGTCAAAGTGCTGTCTGGTCGAAAAGAGACCGTCGAGGAATGCGCAGCCCTGCGGGAACGATATGGCGATGAGCCTGAAAACTGGTTGGCTGAATTCTGCGGATGGGAGAGGAATGATGCATAAGAAGTCTGCATTATGCATATTTTTGGCGTCAGCAACCATGCCATTGTCGGCGTGGGCTGGTGGCGTTCCTGTCATTGACGGATCTAATTTGTCCGAACGAACGGTCCGGGATCAAAAAACATCGGAAATCGAGAAAACGGATAAAGACCGGTTTTCGCTCAACAAAAGTGTGACCTGCGCTGTCTATCGTCCGGGGCGCAAGGATGATCCCGTTGCAGCCGCCAAAGCCAATCCGGAAATTTCCGGGTTGGTCAAACGAGTGGCACGCGAAGAGGGTGTAGACGAAAATCTATTTCTAGGGCTCGTTTATCAGGAAAACCGCTTTAATCCATGCGCGAAATCGGGTGTGGGGGCTATCGGCTTGGCACAATTGATGCCTGATACCGCAAAAGAGTTGGGCGTAGATCCGCATAACATTGAACAGAACCTCCGCGGTGGTGCTCGTTATCTTAAACAGCAGCTCAAGCGTTTTAACGGCAATGCCAACCTAGCCCTTGCAGCGTACAATGCTGGCGCTGGCAACGTTAAAAAATACGGCGGCATTCCACCGTTCAAAGAAACGCAGGGGTACGTCCGGAATATCACGCAGAAATGGACACCGGCGTTCGGTGGGTCAAAGGACCTGCCCATGAATTACGGCGGCGGTGATACAGCATATTCCGGTATGCGGGATTCGACCATCAATTCGATGGCAACGACGCAGGCGACACAGGAAAGTACCGCCAACGTCGCCTCATGGCTTCAACAGCTCGGCGGTATGCAGTCCGGCACAATTCAAGACAGTTGGGATCACAACGCCGGCGCTCGAAATGCAAATCTCGAAATGGTCAACCAGGTGATTGTCCTCGGCAATTCAATGGCCGACCTGCTCAACAGCCGCAATGCAGTTTCAGCCAGTGGCATTTCGGGCGCATCTCAATCGGCTTCGTTCAAGAAGAAAGACGACAAGCCGCGAGAAACGACCGGCGTCTGCGATCCCCGTACCGGACTCGAATGGAATGCTGAAGAAAAAGCCTGCGTTCAAAAGCGTGAACGCGAGGCGAACATCAAACTGAACCTTGATCCTCAATAAGGGAGACTAACAATGAAACGACTGATCATTTCGGCGTCAGCGATTGCCGTAGCTTCGGCATCGTTCGCTCCCATCGCGGCTTATGCAGGTGGCGTCCCTGTCATCGACGCTGCCAATTATGAAGTGGCCAAGCAAACCTCGGTTACGACCGACAAGATCCTCGGGACAAACAAGGAAATCCTAACAACGGTCGAGGAGACATTGAAGGCCGTTACCGGTGATCGCGGCGGCGATGCGAACCAGATGCAAAACCTGGCCGTTGGGAATGGCTTTAGCGTATCATCAATGCCCTCTTTCGACAGCCTTATGTCCGGCGGGGTGCCAAATTTTGGCAGCATGGGCGGTGACATCGCCAAGGTCGCGTCCACTTTCATCAACGGGCTTCAGCTCGTTAAGAACCTGTCGGGGCAAGCAAATAGCAGCTTTAGCGGAGACAAGTCCTATGAACAGATGGTCAACACTGTGCTTGGTGTCGCCGCACTCGTAAATGGTTCGCAACAGGCGGTAACGACGCGCCGAAGCGCTTTTGAACAGGCCGGGCAGAGTATCGGTCAGGCAAAGGACATTAAAGGTTCCATCGACCAAAACACGCAGCTGCAAGTCCAAGCAGGACTGACCATCAATGAACTGATCGGCGTGATGAACGGTGCCGTGTCGTCATTACAGGCCGATAATCAGCGCCGCCTCACCGACATTTCCAATTCCAAGAAGGTGTTGACGTACAGTGCAAACTAACATCGCTAACAGCTTCCTGAAGTGTTTTATCTTTGCCGCCATTGCAGCCGGCGTTGCTGGCTGCGGAACGGTCAAGGAAAAGACTGCTCCTTGCAAACGTCCCGCAAATCTCACGTCATTTGCCGAAGACATTCGGCAAGACTGTGGACCTATGGCCTTTGTTAATGGCGATCCAGCGACCGCTATTGCTGCGATCAATTCGATAGCGACGGAATAATCGGGGGCCGCTATGCATGATTTCTTGAGCAATCTTTTGGAGAGAATTGATAGTTCCGGCGAGAATTTTTCATCGCAGGCTTACAATATTATTGGCTCTGAAATCACGCCGCTGCTCAAGGTGATGTTCATCGCCTATGTTGGATATTACGGTATCCAAGTAATTATGGGGACTTCGCGGATTAGCGTGGCCGAAATTGTTACACGCGTATTCCGCATGGTCTTCATTCTGGCATTAATCAGCAATTGGGGATACTTCAACGATTTTTTCTATAAGTGGCTGAACAATACCCCTGAAGATGTAGGTCGTGCCATCCTGACCGCCACCGGGACGGGAATTACCGAACCGACAAATGGTCTTTCCATGATCTGGAAAACCGCGAATGAGGCGGCTTCCGCGTTTGCCGAGCAATCGGGCTATTTTTCCGTTTTGCCTTCTATGGTTGGCTTTCTCATCATGGCCTGCGTGGCAATCTTCATCGCTGTTGCCCTCGCAATTCTCGTATTAGCCAAGGTGATGTTATGGGTTCTGATCGGAACCGCACCGATTTTTATCGCCTGCATGTTGTTTGAACAATCGCGCAGCCTTGGACAGGCGTGGTTCCAACAGGTTCTTCTATACGCACTGATCCCGTTATTCGTGTTTGTCGTCGCCGCTTTCCTTATCGCCGCAATGGACCCTGAACTGACGAAGGTATCCGCTGCCGCTACAGAGCGACGCCTTACCCTCAGTGATATTTCAGCCTTCCTTCTGCTTTGTTTCGCCGGGGCATTTGTTCTGTTGAACATCCAGGTCCTTGCTCAAGGCATTGCAGGAGGCTTAGCCGTTGGTATCGGCGCCGCCGCCACACGGATCGCTCGCATGACCGGTGTCACCGCTCCAATGCAGATTGCGCGAGCTGGCTTCAAGGGGATCGGCGCGAGCTACCGAGGTGGACGCTCACTTTACAATCGTTTTGGCGGCGGCGGCGGGGGCTCGATTTCCCCGACAAGCCAAGGCGCAAAAGAAGCAATGCAAAACCGAATAAGCAGCAACAGCCTGCCTCGCTGAGGCTGCAGGTTCATAAGAGGTAAAGGGCTAGATCATGACTGATTCCAAAGAAGCTGCATTGAGAACTTATTTTCAGGACGGTGATCGTTGGGAGAACGAAATCGTCCGGAAAGCAAAACGTTCAAAGGCCGTGGCATGGTTCGTAACCATCATATTCGGGCTCGTCGCTCTTTTCGCATTGCTCGCGCTCGTTATGCTGGTTCCGCTAAAATCTTTCGAGCCTGTGATTGTCGTCGTAGACAAGGCTACCGGCTACATCGAAACCAAAAGCGGACTGACAAAAGCGCAAAATCTGACCGATTCACGCGCAATCACGCAAGCCAACGTCGTTCGGTATATCAGGACGCGCGAAGGCTATGATCCTTACGCGATCGATACAAATTTTGGCACGGCGGCACTATTGTCGACAGGAGATGCCGCTCGCGAATTGCAAGAGCAATATAGCGCCGCGAATCCGAACAATCCGGCGAAGGTCTACGGGAAAAACAAGCGTGTGCTTGTCGATGTGAAGTCTGTCACCTTCCCCAACGATTCAACCGCTCTTGTTCGTTTCTCAACCACTGAAAAGTCCGATACCGATGCCATTACCAGACACTACATAGCTGTCGTGCGCTATCGCTACACGGACGAACCCGCCACAAACGAATGGCGGTTTGAAAATCCCCTCGGCTTCCAAGTTTACAATTACAGGCGTGATCAGGAAACCGTCACGGAAGGGAGCAAGGGATGAAAAACCGCTTCCTACTTGCGGCGGCGTTTTCCGCCGCCATCCTTTCGCACGCCCACGCAGCACAGACGCCAAGGGCTGGATCGCTCGATTCACGTGTGACCAGTGTCGTCTACCAGCCTAACAATGTCGTCAAAATTTCCGCGACGTATGGCATATCGACAATGATCATCTTCGATGAAGATGAAAAATTTGAGACCATTTCACTCGGCGATACAGAGAGCTGGCAGGTTGCTCCAACCGAAAAAGGCAACATTCTGTTTGTGAAGCCGACGGCTAAGAACGTCGTTACAAACATGAACGTTGTCACGACCAAGCGCATCTATTTTTTGGAACTGCACGATTATGCGCCCGATGCGGGCAAGAAAGTCTTTGGCGTCCGTTTCATTTACCCCGAGAAGGATTTGAATGCAGCGATGCGCAAAGAGGCTGAATATCGCGCTGCCAACCCGAATATCTCTAAAATCGACAAGGCAAACGTCAATATCGACTATTCCTTTACGGGCGATACGAAACTGAAGCCGTCAATGGTTTTCGATGACGGCAAGAAAACCTTCTTCAAATTCACTGGTCGGACGCCAGCAATCTTTGCAGTAAACAGCGATTTTTCCGAAACATTGCGCAACTTCAGCAAGGAAGGCGAATATCTGGTCGTGGATGGAACGGCAACTCAATACACGCTGCGCGACGGTGATCAGTGGATCTGCATCTTCAACCTTAGAAAGCCGGATTTTGGCGCACCCGATCCCGACATCATGGGTCCTGCGCCTGATCAAGTGGCAACCAAGCGGAGAAGGAGCGGCAACTGATGAAACAGTCTCCCGAACTGGAAGCACTGGCGTCTGCCGATGACGCCGGAGTCAGCAACAAGAATGCAAAGCGGAATCAGACGGCTGCGATGGCGGTATTTCTGCTGGCCGGTGTAGCTATGGCTTATTTCGTTCTCAAACAGCCTTCCGAGAAGCCGCGCGATCTTGTGCGCGGTGACGAGGAGTTCAGCACCACGTCGTTCAGACCGCCGTCTTTCGTGCGCGACCAGGATCAGCCTCCTGCTGCGCCCGAGCCCAACATCATAAATATCCCGCCGCCTCCACCGCCACCGGAGCCGGAGAAAGTCGACACCACGACATTTAATGTCCCTCCCCCGCCTCCGCCGACGGTCGCGGTGAAGGAACCCGATCAGGCACCCACGCCGGAGATCGTTGAAGAATTTCCAGACCGGTTCAAATCCAAACTTATTCAGATGGATCAAGCGCGATCAGGCGGAGCAAATGGGGGACTTGGTGGCGATAGTGGCGAAGGAACACCGACTGTTGCTGGCGAAGACAGAAACAGCAAGTTTCTGGCGACGGCCTCGGCAATGGCCGACCGTAATGCCAAGGCTACGAAAATCAAGCGCATCGACGCGGTTGTGCCGGAAGGCACGATGATACCCGGTATTCTCGAAACCTCGATTGTAAGCGATCTACCAGGCCAGGTTCGCGCCATCACGTCAGAAGACGTCTACAGTTTTGATGGTCGTCGCATTCTGATTCCGACCGGCACCCGCCTCATTGGTGAATATCAAAGCGACGTCATGACAGGCCAGACCCGCGTTTTCGTAGTCTGGACACGCTTACTTAGGGATGATGGTGTAAGCGTGCGCCTGAACTCCGTGGGAACCGACAGCCTTGGCCGTTCCGGCCTGACCGGCATCGTCGACAAAAAATGGCGTGAACGGTTCGGCGCGTCCATCATGTTGTCTGTGGTGGGCGCGGGCGCTAGCTATCTGACTGGTTTCGGCAGCGGGGAAGCCTTCGGTCGTAACAACGATGATGCGAAACGGGGTGAAGAACTAGCCCGCGAAACAATCGCCGAAACATTCTCTCAAATGGCAAATACCGCTCTGAGCGAGAACTTGCGTATCAAACCAACAATCAGCGTCCATCAAGGCGAACGTATCTTCATATTCGTGCGTCAGGACCTCGATTTTTCGGCCATGTACGACGATCCCGTAACAGAAGCGATGAAGGAAATTCAACGTGAACGCAGGGGCAAATAGTGCGGCAGCAGCCACACAAAGCAGATATTACTTTTTAGATCGAGCACTTGAGCCACTGCGGCCATTTCTCAACGATCCAAAGGTCGTGGAAATAGCCGTCAACAAACCAGGTCACGTCTATATCGAGCGACTTGGTGCCGATCACATGGAGTTCCACGAGGTTCATGCGCTTTCATCGGCGGAGATTCAGAATATCGGTGAGCGCGTTGCGGGTGCGACTGATCAGTTTATCAGTAAATCCGCGCCAATCCTGAGCGCAGCGCTTCCGACTGGCGAGCGCATTCAGGTGGTTCTTCCACCTGCTGCACCGGATGGCGGCGCGATATCGATCCGCAAGCAGGTCGTTAGCAATTTCAGCTTGGAAGAATACAGGGATAGCGGTTCGCTGGACAAGGTTTCCGTGGCTGTTGGTGGGCTTAGTGATATTGACCGACTGCTGATCGAGCATCTGAAGCAAAACAGAATTTTCGATTTCATCAACACGGCCATTACGCAACGGGTTTCGATCCTGATTAGCGGCGGTACATCATCGGGAAAGACTACCTTTCTGAATGCCTGCCTGAAATCTGTCCATCCAAAGGAACGAATTATCACGCTGGAAGACACCCGCGAGCTGTTACCGCCCCAGGAGAACCGCGTTCATCTGGTAGCCTCGAAAGGTGGACAGGGCACGGCTGACGTTACAATTCAGCACTTGCTTGAATCGTCCCTTCGTATGCGTCCTGACCGTCTGTTCGTTGGTGAGATCCGCGGAGCTGAAGCGTTTTCATTTCTTCGTGCCATTAACACCGGTCATCCAGGTTCTATGTCGACTGTTCATGCTGATACTCCACAAGGAGCCTATGAACAGCTTGCCATGATGATGCAACAAGCCGGGCTTTCAGGCGGATATTCGAAGCATGACCTCATGTCGTACATTCGAATGGTCATCCCCATTGTCATCCAGTTGCGCCGAGACGGCGGAAAACGAGGCGTATCGGAGATATTTTTTGCGCGAAACGAGGAGCCATGAGCAAGGGATACAAAGCGGTTTATCTAATATTCTGTGCTGGCATCGCATTCTTGGTATGGACCTTGGCTTATGGAGTCGTAATCGGAGTCATTTATAAAGACAGCCGAATTTTGAATATTACCATCACCGAGAATCCTTTTGCTCCGCTTCAGCAAGCCTGGGCCTATGCGTCCAACTCAACTCTGCAACGCGTTGCCATCGGGGCCCTATTGCCTGCCATCGCAGCCGCGGTCTTTGCGGGCTATCTTGGTCTCAGGGCTCA
>Ga0182738_1006358_pt1 | contig 12261 bp, 7 predicted proteins | sample eDN5th30CBELigMG_FD_128876 | JGI IMG/M metagenome (GOLD analysis project Ga0182738, IMG submission 128876) | Enriched Miracle-Growth compost microbial communities from Emeryville, California, USA - eDNA 5th pass 30_C BE-Lig MG (version 2)... ...
CCACCCCCTAATTCCTTCAGGCAGGAATAGCATGTCTCAAAGGCATGCTCCAGCATAGTTCTGTACCTGCAAGTCAAGATTGTAACGTATATGGACAATCTCAAGGTGCGCTGCCATAGGGCCGCCCGCTCTCCTCGGCGGGGTCGACCGGACACCTGCCGCGTCTCAAAAAATCCGCCGGGCAGCGAGCAAAATGACCGGATGTGTAACATCTTAGGGAGGAAATCTTGTTCTCAACCAGAATTGGTAAGGCTCTGGCCCTCACGGGCTCTTACATCGCCCTTGCCGCTTGCCCGACTGCGCTGTTCGCGCAGGAAGTCGCGGAAGACGCCGCCGCAGAGGAAGGCCTGATCGTCGTTACCGGTACCGCCATTCGCGGTACGGCACCTGTCGGCGGCTCGGTCGCCGTGGTCGACCAGGCGGCCATGCGCGCCACCGGTCTCGCCAGCGTCAACGACGTGATGAAGACCGTCCCGCAGGTCATGAGCCTCGGCGCGGAAGAGGGCCGCGGCGGTAGCGCCCAGTCGGCCAACTCGAACATCACCCAGGCGAAGACGGTCAACCTGCGCGGGCTCGGCACCGAATCGACGCTGGTCCTGCTCAACGGTCGGCGCATGGTGCGCAACGGCTCGAAGGCCCAGTTCTTCGACCTGTCGGTCATCCCGACCAACGCGATCGGCCGCATGGAAGTCATGGCCGACGGCGCGTCCGCGATCTACGGCGCCGACGCCGTGGGCGGCGTGGTCAACATCATCACCCGCACTAACGACGGCATCGAAGCCGGCGTTCGTTACGGCTTCGCCGACGGCTTCGACGAGAAGCGCCTGTCGCTCTCCGGCGGCCTCGATCGCGACTGGGGCAACGTCTTCTTCGCCTACGAGCATTACGAGCGCAGCGGCCTGATGGGCAACGAGCGCCGTGAAGTGACGATGGACCTGCGCCCGTGGGGCGGTCCGGACCTGCGCACGAACTTCGCCAGCCCCGGCACCATCGTGGTGGACGGCGTCAACTACGCCGTGCCGACGGGTACCAACGGCACCGGCCTGACGGCTGCTGACTTCGTCGCCGGCACCGCCAACCGCGAAGACGTCAACGATTACCGCAGCCTGCTGTTCGATCAGAACCAGGACAACTTCTTCGGCGCTGCCGAGTTCAACCTCACCGACAACCTGACGGCGTTCCTCGAGGGCTACTACAGCTCGCGCAAGTTCGACGGTCTCGGCTCCAGCCTCAACCAAGGCGGTATCCAGACCACGCTGACGATCCCGAACACCAACGCGTTCTTCGTCCACCCGACGGACCCGGACGCCACATCGGTGCAGATGAACTACAGCTGGGGCGATCTCATTCCGCCGGTGCAGCGTGGTGGTGAAGACGGCTACAACATCGCGGCCGGCCTGAGCTACGTGCTGCCGTTCGACTGGACGGTGGATCTCTACGGCAGCTACGGCAAGAACCACGCCAACCGTTACACGGCCCAGCCGCACGTTGCGAACCTGTCGCGCGTTCTCGCCGATTCCAACCCCGCCACGGCGTTCAATCCGTACTGCGATTCGAAGGTCTTCGACTGCCTGAACGCGACTGCCGCCGAGCTTCTGAATGGCTGGAACGAGTTCAACTTCTACAACCAGCAGTGGGACTTCAACCTGAAGGCCAGCGGCTCGCTCGCTGAGCTTCCGGGTGGTTCGCTGGCCGTGGCCGTTGGCGGCGAAATCCGTCGTGAAAAGCTCCGCTCCGTGCTGTCCTACCTCACGACGACCATTGATCCGACCACCCGTGCCACCGAATCCAAGCGCACTGCAAAGTCGATCTACGGTGAAGTCGTCGTGCCGGTGTTCGGTCGTGGTAACGCGATCGATGGCATCGTCGAGCGCCTCGAGTTCTCGGCTGCGGTCCGTCACGACAACTACGGTGGCTTCGGTGGCACGACCAATCCGAAGTTCGGCTTCCGCTACGACCCGATCCACGCGATCTCGTTCCGCGGCAGCTACGGCAAGTCGTTCCGCGCTCCGTCGCTGGCCGACGTCGACATCGACGCGACCCGTGGCTACGTGCCGGTGAGCATCCTCGATCCGCAGACGAACAACATCATTCGTGCGATGCAGATCCAGGGCGCGCGCGATGGACTTGGGCCTGAGCGTGCAACGACCTGGACTCTGGGTGTTGACCTACGTCCGGCTCCGGGGCTGCGTGCCTCGTTCACGTACTACGACGTGGACTACCGTGACCGTCTGACCACGGTTGGCGCCAGCACCGTGCTTGGCAACCCGACCGTGTTCGCCGACTTCCTCATCCGGAACCCGTCGGAAGAGCTCATCAACTTCTACATGAGCAGCCCGTTCTACACCGGCGCCCAGGAGCCGGCGGCGAATTTCGTGGCGGTCATCGACGCGCAGGTGAGCAACCTGGGCGGTTCGAAGCAGCGCGGCATCGACGGCGAGATTTACTACAACTTCTCGGCGCTCGACAGCGACTGGAACCTCGGTGCGACGTTCAACTACATCCTCGATGCAGAAGAATCGTCGGCCAAGGGCATTCCGTATCGCAACGTGCTCGACCTGATCGATTACCCGGTCGACTTCCGCGGCCGTGCGCAGCTCGGCTGGGCCAAGGACGGGTGGCAGGTCACGACCTTCGTGAACTACGTCGACAGCTACAAGAACACGACTGTCACGCCGTGGCAGACCGTGGGCAGCTGGACGACCGTCGACCTCACGGTTTCGTATGACACCGGCGAGGACGCGGGCTTCCTGAAGAACACCCTGTTCTCCGTCAGCATGGTGAACGCCACGGACGCAAATCCGCCGCTGGTGATCAACACTGCCGCGGGCGTGCAGGGCGCTTACGACAGCTCGAAGGCCAGTGTGATCGGCCGCTTCGTGGCTTTCGAAGTCACCAAGAAGTTCTGATCCACCAAGTCGGGATGGGCGGGGCACAGCCTCGCCCATCCTTCGACTGATTACTCCGCATGGCGGGCGCCAGCACATTCTGGCCGCCGAACTACTCCGGCATTTATCTCGCATCTCTTCTTCGGCACTGGGCCCGCACTGACGCTGCAACTCTGGCTCCTGTATCCTTTCCGATAGACAGACGCGCCGCTCCCTCGTGGGTTAGGGCACCTCTCCGCATCGAAGGAGAAGACGGTGACCGCAGGCGCTGACCACACCCACGATCCCGCACTTCCTTGCTGGGTCCCCGGTGCGACCGGACACCGCGACTTTCCTATCCAAAACCTGCCGATGTGCACATTTGTCGCCAACGGCCGCTCGAACGCGGGAGTGGTGATCGGCGATTACGTCCTGCCCCTCGCATCGCTGGCAGACGCACTGGACGACGCCGACCGTGATCTTTACCCGGTACTCACGGCAGCCAACCTCGATCCATTCTCCGCCCTGCCCGCCGCACGCCGGCGGCGGGTCCGGTCCATCGTTTCCGAGCGTCTCAGCGGCAGTCCGGACGACGCTCTCGCCACCGCCTTGCATTCCGCCACGGACGTAGAGTTCGCCGTGCCTGCCACCGTAGGCGACTTCTCGGACTTCTTTGCCGGCATCCACCACGCAGTGAACGCGGGCCGCTTCTTCCGTCCCGACGAGCCGCTCCTGCCCAACTACAAGCACGTGCCAATCGCGTACAACGGACGCGCCTCATCGATCGTAGCCTCCGGTCACCCGGTCTTGCGCCCGAGCGGGCAGGTCGCCCCGCGCGGCTCGACCACCCCGGAATGGAGCCGCACGCGGCGGCTTGACTTCGAGCTTGAGCTGGCGTTCTGGATTGGAGACGGCAACGCGATCGGCCAGCCTATCCCGATCGCCGAGGCGGGCGACGCGCTGGTCGGTGTCGGCCTTCTCAACGACTGGTCTGCCCGCGATATCCAAGGTTGGGAAACGAAGCCGCTGGGCCCATTCCTCGGCAAGAGTTTCCTGACCACAGTTTCGCCGTTGATCGTCACCACCGAGGCCCTCGCGCCGTTCCGCGCGCCTCAACCCCCACGCGCCGCCGACGATCCGCAGCCGCTTCCCTACCTGCTCGATGCTGACGACCAGGCGAAGGGAGCCTTCGCAATCGAATTGGAAGTGACCATCTCGTCGAGATCGATGCGCGAGCGCGGCGAACCTGCGCTCGTCATCACCCGGTCCTCGGGCCTCGATCTTTATTGGACGGCTGCGCAGATGATCGCTCACCACGCATCGAACGGCTGCAACCTGCGGCCCGGCGACCTGTTCGGATCGGGTACGGTGAGCGGCCCCGGACCGGACGGCCATGGTAGCCTGCTTGAGCACACGGGTGGCGGGCGTACGCCAATCACCCTTCCGGGTGGAGTGACCCGCCTGTTCCTGGAAGATGGAGACGAAGTAACTCTGCGGGGCTGGTGCGAGCGAGAGGGTTTTGCCCGTATCGGGCTTGGCGAAGCACGCGGCACGGTCACCGACAACGCCGGCTGACCGACGCCGGCGCCTCAGTGCATGATCAGGTGTGCAAGCTGGAAAGCGCTGCAGATCTCCAGCCGATGGAAGGCGCGCTTGCGATAAGTCTGGACCGATCCGATGCCCACCCCAAGGTCGAGCGCTGTGGCCTCGGACGTCATCCCTACCACGGTGCGGGCGCAGACCTGCCTCTCACGCGGACTCAGCGCCGGAAATTCCTGCGCGAACCGGAATTCGAGGTCCTCGACCGTCAGACCATCCTTCCGGCCGACGGGTTGCCCGGCGACAGTCATGCGGACCGCCAGCGGCAGCAGGAGCTGGGCGAACGCAGCCAGCGAACTCACTTCCTCTTCGTTGAACTGCGGCAGCGGGGCGCGGCGCGCCACGTTCATGATAAGCCAGCGGTCCTGAATCCGTTCGACGAACGATATGCGCTCGATCACGTTGGGCCTGTCGAAGAAATGCTCGCGGTAATCCGCTTCCTCGATGTCGTCCGGGACGATCCGCAGGACGACCATCTTGCCGTCTTCGGTGGCTCTCTCCAGCGCCCGGACGACCGGGTCCTTGTGGAAGAAGCGCTCGAAATAGTCGCTCATCCGGCTGGCGATCTGGTCTTCGGCGCGGTGTGCGATCAGCTTGGGGCGAACCCGCGCCTCGGTGCGTTCGGACACGTAGAAACGATCGATGCGGGCAAGCGAATTGATCGCGCTGTCCATCCCCGCCTTCTGGTCGTCCCCCTCCATCGCATCCAGGAAATTGCGGTACGCGCTCAGAACCGGACTTGTCAGCCGAGTCTGAGACAGGCTGATCATCTCCATTAGAAAAATCCTCTCCGATTTATCTTTATTGCATCATGGTCGCCCAAGTTCTGCCGTCAATCAATAGGGTGTCCCCTAATTGGTAGACAGACGGGCAAGCGCCGGTGGCGGTAGTCCGATCACGGTTAAGCAAAGGACCGTGAATTGAATCAGGACAAGAACAAGATCATCGTTGTGGCCGCGCTGAACGGCGGGATGCAACGCGATCGGGAAGGCGCGAAAGTTCCGATTACGCCCGCGGAGATTGCCGAGGAGAGCTACCGCGTCTGGCAGGCAGGGGCATCCTTCGTGCACATTCATGCGCGCGACGAAAAAGGGAACAATTCCAGCGACAAGCGGATCTTTTCCGAGATCATCGAGCGCATTCGCGACAAGTGTGACATACTCATCCAGACGACCAACGGGGTCGGCGTGCGCTATGACAAGGCGACCGGCCAGTTGATATGGCCGCCGGACGAGGAGCGCCTGGGCCTGCTCGACCTCGAGCCCCGTCAGGATTTGTTCGGCATCGCCTGCGGCTCCGGGGACTTTTACAATCCGGAGGGCGGCTACACCACGGAAACGCCGTTCGTGAACTCGCTCGAGCTGGTCAGTGAAACCGTCCGGCGCGTGCACGAAATGGGCTCGGTGGTGGAGTTCGAAGTGCCGCACGCGGCCGTGCTCCACCGCATGCTGAGGGTCGCGGCCACCGGCGCGTTCGATCCCAACCAGTCGAACCTCTGGATCCTGCATGGATCCGGCTTCGGCAACAGCCCGCCGCTCGCGTCCCACTTCACCTTCGCGGTGCAGGAAAGCCGGCGCCTCTATCCCAACTCGCTGTGGGGAGCTACGGCCACCGGCAAGGACATGTTCCGCATGTGTACGCTGGGCATATCGATGGGCAGCGACACTGTCCGGGTGGGGTTCGAGGACAATATCTACATGCCGGACGGCACAGCCGCGCGAACCAATGCCGACCAGGTCGAGGCGATCGTCGAGATCGCGAAGATCTGGGGGCGTGAACCGGCATCGACGGCGGAGGCCCGGGAGATTTTCGGCCTCGCCAAACCGGGCGCTTCCGCGGCCTGATGGCCTCGCCGATGCCACCGGATCAGGAGCGCAACGACATCGAGGTCGGGGCGCTGATCGATGACAAGCCGCTCGGCGGGTATCAGTATCTGGTCCTTGCCCTCGTAGGGATGGCGATCGTCATGGATGGGCTGGACAACCGGCTCCTCCCGTTGGCGATCCCTCCCCTGCTTGCGGAATGGGGTGTGGGGCGCGAAGCTTTCGCCCTCCCCACTTCGCTCGGCCTTGCGGGAATGGTCATCGGCACCACACTCGGCGGCATGCTCGGCGATCGCATCGGGCGCCGGGCGACAATCATCGGCAGTGTGCTGTTCTTCGGCGTGGTCACGACGATCAACGCCTTCATCAACGACATGACCAGCTTGATCGCTGTGCGTTTCCTCGCCGGACTGGGCCTAGGCGGGCTGATGCCATCCGCTGCGTCCATGTTCGCAGAGATCACCCCTGCCCGCCGGCGGACCCTTGCCGTCACAGTGGGCATGGTGTGCGTGCCTATCGGCGGTGTTCTTTCGGGCATCCTGGGGGCGCTTGTGCTGCCGACAATGGGCTGGCGCGCCCTGTTCGCGATTGGGGGAGTGCTGGCGGTAGCGATCGCGCTGGCCCTCTTCGCGACCCTCCCGGAGTCACCGCGTTTCCTCGCGCGATCCGGCAAGGGCAGGGACCAGGAGCGGCTGCGCAACACTCTCCGCCGCATGGGGGCCGAGCCGCCTCCGGGCCAGATCGTCGACCGCGTCGAGGCGGCGGCGGCGGAAACGGCGGCCTTCGGCAATCTCTTTGGCAAACGGTTCGTGGTGGACACGCTCGGACTGTGGGGCGCGTTCTTCTTCGTGCTGATGGTCCTCTACATGGAATCCCAGTGGATGCCGACGATCCTGACCGACAACGGCTACAGCATCGAGGTCGCCAGCATCGCGTCGTCATGCCTTGCCTTCGGGGGAATGTTCGCGAGCGTTTTCGGGGTCTATGCTCTGACACGTCTTGGGTCGCGGGTTGCCCTCATCGGCATGGCGGCTGGGGCGATCCTGCTGACCCTGGGCTTGACCCAATTCCCGATGAACCCCGCGGTGTCGGCGGTGCCGCTTCTGATCCTGCTGACCTTCGTCGGCTTCCTCGTCGGCGGGCTGCAGATCATGATCTACCCCGTCGCCACGCACGTGTACCCCACGTCGCTGCGGTCCACCGGTATCGGCTGGGCAGTGGGCGTCGGCCGCATCGGATCGGTCATCAGTCCGTTCGTCGCCACGGCCGCGCTTGCCGCCGGGGGTTACCGCCTGTTCTTCCTGGCGATGGCGATCGGCATGGGCTGCGTGCTGGCGTCGTTGTGGGCTATCCGCCGGCACGTTCCCAAGAACGGCTGAGCTGACGTGACGCGGGCGCGGCTCACGGCCGCGTCGCCAGCGCCTCCTCGTAGATGCTGCGGTCGATGAACTTGGCCAACTCTTCACGGGAACGAGGCGTCCGCTTCTGCAGGGCCGCAAGCCAGATCTCCTCGTCCACCATCACGTCGAGCATGTCGTCAGGAAAGGACGCGACGAAGGCATGGTGCTTCCATGACCGGGCGATCTCTTCGAAGGTATAACCTCCTGCGCTCGCTACGAGCTCCTGCGCCCGGCGGGGATCACGGTTCATGTCCTCGGTCGTGGCGATCAGCTCCCGTACGAACTGAACAATCTGCTTTCGCTTGTCGGGGTCGGCGAGCGCGGTCGCGGTGGTGTTGAGATTGAACAGCTCTCGGTAGACGCCGCCCCCTTTAAGCTCGATCCCGTCGTCCCCGAGCATCTGCAGGGCGTTCTCGCTGTGCGGTTCCCAGATCGAGATCGCATCGACCTCGCCGTTGCGCAGGGCCTCGACGATCGCGGTGTAAGGCATCACATCGCGCACCTCGACATCGGCAAATGTCATGCCCTCGCGCCCTAGCATCAGGTGGAGGAAATAGCCTGACGAGGACAGCGTTGAAGTCGCGATCCGTTTGCCCCTGAGATCAGCAACGCTGGATATGCCCGCCGACTTGCGGGCAACGATGCGGTACAGCCCTTCGGCCACTGTCAGGATGATGCGCAGGTCGGAGGACCGCTCCACGGGCGCCCGCAGCACCTGCGTTTCCGCGTTCGTGCCCAGGTCCGGCGGGTTGTCGCCGATCAGCGTGGCGACACCGCCCTGCCGTACCTTACGGCCCGGGTAGATCCGCTCGACCGTCTGGTGGATTGGACCGACCTCCACCACTCCGAGCGCGCCGTGCACAACCAGCGGCGGCTGCATCGTCGCGCTCATCGGGGGCGTGGTGGCACAACCCAAGAGCAGCAGCCCGGAAAGCGCGATCAACCCAATCGACTTGAAGGGCCCGCGACGTTGCATGATATTGCTCCTGTAAACGTCACGCCTCCAGCCGCGAGCGACCGGAGGCATGGTACTCTCGTATTGCCGCGGGAGAACTATAGTTTGGCGCGGATACCCAGCTTGTAACGGGCGCCCAGGGTATCGAAGTGTGCCGGGTTGGTCGGATAAGTCGAGCCGGTGGCCTGCCGCCCGCCGCCCGGGGCGATCGAAGGCTTCTTGTCGAACAGGTTGTCGATCACGCCGAAGACCTCGATCCCGTCGCGCCTGCCGAAGGCCGGAATGCGGTAGTTGAGGGCGAGCGTGATGTAGGTCGCCGAGGCTACCCGATTGGTCGAGATGCTGTTCTCGAGGCTCGGGCTGTAACCCGGATCCTCGGGGCCGATCTTCGTGGCATCCATCTTGCCCCGGCCGACATACCGGGCGCCCAGCGTCGCGGTGAAGGCGTCGTTGTCGTAGGTGAGGAACGCATTCCAGCGCCACTTCGGTGCCGGCGCGAACGGCGTAGTGTCGCGTCCATCCGCCGATTGCCCGGCATAGTTGATCGGGGCCGCATCGGTCGTCGGCTGGATGATCATGTCGTACTGGTAGGTGCCGAGCACACGCAGGCTGAGCCCGCCGTTCCAGTCCGCCGAGATGTTATCGAGCGGCAGGTCATACTGCGCCTCGATATCCACGCCCCGGACGATGAACTGGCCGAGATTGACCAGCCGGTAATCGAGGAACGTGATGTCGGTCGGACTGGCGAACGTGATGCGATCGCAGAACTGGTCCGTCTTCTGGCACAGGTCCACGAGCTGCTGCCGGGCAAGGGCCGCAACCGCCTGCTTGACCTTGATCTCGTACCAGTCGGCGCCGATCCGCAGACCCGGAATGGGGGTTATGCTGGCACCGGCAGTGATCGTGTCGGACTTCTCCGGAGCGAGGCTGAAGCTGCCGCCGCCCAGCGTAACGGTCGGGTCGTCGCCGCCAGCAGGCGAGCCGGGGATGTTGTGGTTGTCGACGAGACCCTGCGGCGATCCCGCCTGAGCAGGTACCTGGTTCTCGAACAGCTCGCGGAAGCCTGCCACGCGAATGTCGCGCGAGCGTGAAGCCCGGATGCGCAGCATGTCGACCGGCGAATAGATCAACCCCAGCTTCCAGCTCGTCGCGCCCGTGGTCTTGCGTTCCCCTGTGACGACGTTGTGGCTCTTGTTCTGGGTGTAGCGGCCCGCGATATCGATCTCGAGCGAGTTGCCGAACATGCTGTCCCTGAATACGGGGAAGTTGACCTCCCCGAAGCCCTCCAGGACCTTGATCTTGCCGGCGTAGTCGAGGCCGAACGTCAGGCCGTAGTCGGAATATTCCGGAATATCGCGGTGATCGACATCGCCGCTTTCAGCACGGAAATCGACGCCCGCTGCCACGCCGATCGGCCCGGCCGCGCGGCCGTCCCACAGCGATCCGCGAACGTTCACCGATGCCGCGTGCTGCCGGAACGTGAAGTCCTCAAAGATCGGTCGATACACGTAATCGATGGCGGCCTGTGACAGGTTGCCCGTGCCGAACAGGTTCATCGGCGCACAGCCCTTGGACCGTGGGTCCGGATTTGCCTTTAGCGTTTCGGCGCAGACGATATTCCCGGTGTCAGGGTCCACGACCGCGTCGAGCGCATAGACGAACGGCTGGTTCACGCGAACGCGGGTGGCGGTCTGGTGCCGCTTGTTCTGGCCATACTGGTAATAGGCTTCCGCGATCCAGCTGCCGCCAAGGTCGAGCGTACCGGCGATCAGCCCGCGGAACACGTCCGCAGTGACGGAATTTTCGTTCTCGATCTGCTCGTCGAGATCCTTGCCCAAACTGAACTGCGTCCCGTTCAGCAGCGTTTTCAATGAGGCAGGAAGGAAAGCGTTGGTCGGCTTGACGTAAAAGGTCGAGCGCCCGGAGAGCGCGGTGGCAATCGACGAAGCGCTGCGGTGGGCATAGGTCAGTTCGGTCGACAGCTTGAACGACGGCGTCAGCTCGAAGCTGCCATAGGCATAAGTCACGAACCGTTCCGACGGACTGCGCAGCGGTGTACTCGAATAGGTCGATTCCCCGTCGCCGCCCTGGCGTGCATCGGTTGCGCCGCTCGACACGAACCTGCCCGGATCGAAATCGAGGATCGAAAGGCCGTCTGCGCTGAAGCGCTTGTTGCGCGCGGCCAGCGCCGCAGGGCTCAGGTTGCGGACGACGCCATGAACGTCGTTGAACGCCTGCTTCGAGTTCGGACCGACGACGTAGCGCGGCAAGCCATAGCCCGGGGAGCCGGGAATGTTGTAGCCGGACAGCGTGCCATCGGGCAGCACGTTCGATGCGTTGTTGAAGATGTCCCAGCTCTCGGCGCACCACTCGCGCACCTCGGAGCAATTGCCGACACCGCCGTTGTCCTGGTACTCGGCGGCGATGGCGAAGTGCCCGCGGTCCTGCGCGAAGCGGGTGCCCCACGCGAGAGAGCCGAACCAGCTCTGGCCATCTCCGCGGAAGGTCTGTCCATAGCTTCCCTCGGCACGGAGCCCCTCGAACTCCTGGTCGAGGATCACGTTGACCACACCGGCAACCGCGTCCGACCCATAGGCCGCGGATGCGCCGCCGGTGACTGTCTCGACCCTGCTGATGATCGCGGACGGGATCAGGTTGAAGTCGACCGCGCCACCATCCGAACTCGGCACGAAGCGCCGCGTGTTGACCAGCGCGAGCGTCCGGGTGCCGGACACCGGATTGAGGCCGCGCAGGTTGACGAAGGTGGCGCCGACATTGGCGCTCGGCGAATAGCCGACGTTCGTGTCGGACAGGTTGGAGACGTTCTGCGGGATAAGGCGCAGAACTTCGGCGGCATTGGACTGGCCGAGGTTGCGGACGAGTTCCTCCCCGATCACCGTGCGGGGGGTTGGCGCGTCCAGACCGGAGCGGCTCACGCGAGAACCCGTCACGACGATCTCGCTCGCCGGGGCGGTATCACGCACACGCTCGTTCTCCGGCGCGGCCGCTACGTCCGCATCAGTGGCGGTTTCCTGCGCGCCCGCAGTGGCGGGCCACATCGCGACTGCCGCCGCGCTGGCCAGCAGCGACACTGACAACGTACCTCTCATAACCTCTCCATCCCCTCCTGCTTATGTCGCGACGTTACCAGCTTGCCGAAAGCCGATCTGTATCCCCGCCGGGATACAAGGCCGGGGCGCGCTCCGATTGTCGTTAGCTGGGCAGCGGAAGGGTGGCTGTCCCTTGCCGGAGAGACAGACCCGCACAGGGGGAACCCCTAGTGGAAACCGCAACGGAGTTGCGGGTATCGTTGGAGGGGGATCGATGAGGGACCTTAATACATCCGCCATGTCACGGCGGCTGGTTTTTCGCATCGCCGCCGCCGGCATCGGGCTACTCGCCATCCCGGGTTGCGCTGGCCCTGCCAGCCTCCCGCTCTACGACACGCACGCGCATTTCTTTTCGGCCGACACGGCGCGCTATCAGCAGGACCTGCGCGGCGCGCGCGAAGGGGAGGACCACTTGCGCGTCCGGATACAGGAGTCTCCAAACACGCCCGAACGCGTGTTGCCGGTGTGGGAAGCAAACGGTGTCGAAGGCGGCGTCGCGGTGCAATA
>Ga0182738_1006359_pt1 | contig 12258 bp, 7 predicted proteins | sample eDN5th30CBELigMG_FD_128876 | JGI IMG/M metagenome (GOLD analysis project Ga0182738, IMG submission 128876) | Enriched Miracle-Growth compost microbial communities from Emeryville, California, USA - eDNA 5th pass 30_C BE-Lig MG (version 2)... ...
CCTTCGCCTTTTCCACGGCCTCGACCATCGCCCTCCCCTCGACGAGATTCATCGAGAGAGGTTTTTCGCACAAAATGATCTTGCCCGCCTCGGCCGCGGCGATCGCGATCTCGGCATGGGAGTTGTTCGGCGTGCAGATATCGATGGCGTCAATATCGGCTCGTTTGATCAAATTTTTCCAATCAGTCTCGACCGACTCATAGCCCCAACGGTCGGCGAACTCCCGGGCGTTCTCTTCGCTCCGACCGCAGACGGCCTTCAGAACCGGTCGATAGTCCAGGTCGAAAAAGTCATTGACCCGCTTGTAGCCGTTCGAGTGCGTCCGGCCCATGAAGCCATAGCCAACCAAACCGATATTGAGTGTCTTTTTCGCCGCCATCGTTCACTGGCTCCCTGGGGAGTGACTCAAGGTATCCTTGCGAAGAAAGCGTGGTCCGGCTTTCTCATCCGGACCTTTGCTTCGTTCAAGCGCAGGCCGACTCAGTACATTGAAGATCATCGACTTGGTTCAGCTCACTCCGACCAGCCGTGAGCGTCGCGGACCGCGATCATCTTGGAGAGGATCTGGTTCCAGGTGTCGGGTTGAGCCATGACCGAGTTCGGGAACATGCAGCCGTCCCAGCAAATATGGCGCGTGGCCTTTGTCAATTGGCCTGCCTCGTCGCGGAGCCAAAAGCCCGCGTGTCGAGGAATATCGAGCTTGCCGTTGGGGTCGTTGGCGAGGCAGTGCCTCCCCGTGTGGTCATGGCTTCCCGAGCCGAAAACCGTCGCGTCGTTTTGGGCCACGTGAAAGTCGATGGTCCAGGGGCGGAGGGCCGTGGTCAAGGTGCGCAGGGCATCGTCCAACACAGCCTGGTCTTGCCAGTCATAACCATCTGGGAGCATTCGATCTTCAGGGGCGTTTTCGCCCAACGTGTAGAGCAAGGTATGCGCCATATCAGCCTGGAACCCGACGCGGTCCGGTTCACCGACGCGTTCAAGGAGATCCACCATCTTGCGCCAGGAGTGCATGCCGCCCCAGCAGATTTCCCCTTCCGCGGCGAGCCGCTCACCGGCGTCGGCCGCGATCTTACCGGCCTCCTTGAAAGTCTCGGCGATTTTCTTCTGGTTCCCTTCGGGGTCGGACGACCAGTCTCCCGGGCTGCAGGACGAGTCGATCCGAACGACACCGTGCGGGCGAATCCCCAGTTCCCGTAAGCGGCGGGCGATCCGGCATCCTTTGCGCACCTGGTCGAGGAACGCGACGCGCCCCTGATCATCCATGGCCGAGCCACCCCCCGTCGGCGGCCAGACCGGCGCCACGACCGAGCCGACGGTGAGACCTCGCGACTGGACCTTTTCCGCAAGCTGTTTGAGCTCGTCTTCCGTCGCATCGATATTGACGTGCGGGGCGAAGAGGAAGAGGTCAACCCCGTCGAACTTGATCCCATCCACCTCGGCGGCGGCGGTCAGGTCGAGCATGGTGTCGAGGTCGATGATGGGCTCCGACCCATCCCCTTTACCGACCACGCCCGGCCAGGCCGCGTTGTGCAGCTTCGGGAATTGATTGGGGTGATTACCACTCATCGTCGCTCCCTTTCTCGACTCGCTGGGGCAGGCAAAACAAAGAAATGCTTTGGTGGATCGGTAATCCACGGGATTCTTGATCGATTAGACACCGAGGCCACTCGTCGGGAGCGGCCTCGGCGAAGTGAACCGACTGCCTCGACTTACCACCTAGGTCTGAACGAGGCAACGCACGAACGCGCGACGCGGGCTCAGACCGGTGTCGCATCCCCCACGTTTGGGGCATTCGGATGAACGCCGGGGCCGAAGTAACGCAGGCTGACGAACACCTCGGTGCCTGTGTTCGTGAAGGTCACCCCTTCTTTCGCTCGCTTGTCGGTAATGAACACCTCGTCCTTGGTCACCTCGCCGTAGCGGATGAAGACGGGGCAATCCACGTCGAGCTTACCGATCGTTCCACGCCCCTGCGTGACAATCAGGCCCGAGGCGCCGGCATCCTTGATCGTAACCGACCGGCCCGGGTAGACGGTCAACTCCCGAGCGCTGAACATCTCCTTGCCGTCTACCTTGCCATAGACGATCCACTTATCGACATAGCCTTCCCCCTCGGAACCAGCGAAGACGATGGGTTCGAGGTAGTTGTTGGCCTTGAAGTTGGGATCGACGTTCTTTTCCCAATCGAGCTGATCGACGAGATAGTCGAGGTCTCGATGCTTCTCGTCGGGAACGTCCTTGACCAGCAGGTCCCAGGGAACGCGCCGGCCTTCCACCATCGACTGGTACATGCCGAAGACGTCGGAGCCCCACTGAGGTTCGTAGGTGACGAGCGAACCGGGGGCATGTAACACGCAAGGAGGGATCAACCAGCCGGTTCCCGGCTTCAGGCGATACGCCTTCGAGTAGTCGAGAATGCCATTGTCCCCTTCATCCCAACGCTCCAGGCACTTGCGGATTTGCTCCTTGGTCGTGCCTGGCTCGAGGCCCATGAAGGTATAGGGGAAGTTGTTACCGGTCCAGTTGAGCTGGGGCGGGAAGTAATAACTCTCTGGCTTCCCCTCTCGTCCCAGCAACGCGGCCTGCTCGGCCGACTGATGCATGTGGTGCGGAATGGGTCCGAGGTTATCGAAGAACTTGCTATAAACAGGCCATTTCTTGTACGTATCCCAGATCGTGGATCCGATCATCTCGGGCCCATTCAGGTCAACGGCTTCTTTCAGGGTGAAGCGGCCGCCGTCGTGAACGACGTAGCTCAAGCCTTCGTCGTCGGACGCGCCTTCGTTGGCGGCCTGCGTGGTCGAGGCGAACCAACGTTCGTCGATTCCGCCTCGATGGGTCCCCAGTGCGTACAGATCCCGCGGAGCCAGCTTGAGCCGGCGGCCCGGCATGAGGAACGAGCGAGGCACCCAGGTCGGAGCCAAACGCAGAATGCCTTCCCCGGCGTCAAGCGCCGCGCGTGTGCGCGCAGCGAGTTGCTGATCGCTCATCCGTCCAGTTCTCCCACCTCAAAAAAGACCGTCTCGTCCACGTACGAAAGGGGACACATGGTTGTACGGACAAGGTCTTTCAAACGCAAGACCGTACCGCACCACTGTAATCTCTCCTTCTTCGACGCCAGTCCCCCACGTCAACGAGCCCAGAGTTGGCTCAACTCCCTGGCCTGCTCGGGGCTGACTCGATAGATCAAAATGGAGTTCCCCACCTGGTCGATCGGCTCCAGATCCTTGAAATAACTGAACGCGTGCCACTCGGCCGATCGCGGAAACCAGCGGGGAAGCTCGTTCTCATAAACCCGCCACTTTAATCCCTGGAGTAGGGAAGCGCTGACTGCGTAAAGGCCCGGCTGAAACGTGTATCCCTCTAACTTTCCGCGATACCTTGGTGGGAGTTCCTCGGGACTCATCGAATCCAGGCGCGGAGGAGGAAGGAACCACGAAAATCCCTCCCCGGGTCGAAACAGAAACAAATTCGGATTGATTTGTCCGAAGTAGGCCAGACCCACCACCTCCCCCGGCGCGTGCTTCCGAAGCCAACGCTGGAGGCCAACAAGGTCCTGCCCCCAGTCCAAATTGCTGTCGATCAAATGTTCCGAGCCTCGCGACGGTCCCCCCGAAACCCAATTAAAGTAGGAGAGGTAATGCGGCGCAATCGATCCCGTCGCCGCGACCGTCGCCAGCAAGCCCGATCCCAGTAAACCAAAAGCCAGCCGTCTCGGAACCAATCCCTGGACCCCTGACGCCCAAGGGACCAACTTCCCCATGCTGACAAATAAGAAGGGGAAACTCGGCAAGACGTAGCGCAAGCCAAGATTGATATTTGTGAACACACTCATCACAAAAATGAGGATCGCGGGGAAAGCGAGTACCGCGACCTCATCGATCCCGCTCTCACGTTTGCGAACTGAAGCGAAAAGCACGAGCATCGACGCGCCGAACAAAAGCCAGGTCCCCTCGGGCACCTTATACACAAGCGTCAGCAAATAATAATACCACCAACTTTTATCTCGAAGTTCACCGTCAAGGTAGACGGGATAACCCATGACCTGGTGTTCAGGGGCATCTGGGTTGAAGTATCTGGCGGGAACGCCTTCGGCCTCGAATTTCTGGTCATCGAAACCAAGTAAGTAATGCGTGGGAACTGGGATTGGAAGCTGTCCAAGCCAGGTTCCTCGAAAGCGATTCACACGATGCTGATAAACCCGGTCCAGCAAGGGGTCGGGGCTGCTCGGCCTCATGTCGCCGGGAACCACGGGGCGGGTCAGACTCTGGCTGATAAATTCGAGTCGACCCAGTGCAGTGCCTACACCCTCGAAGCCATAGCCCGCGTTGATGACCAAGATACTGACAGACACCAATGCAAAAGCATGTGCAATCATTCGACCGAGCCGAATCGCACGAAGATGCTCACGTGAGCCAAACATCCAGTAGAGAAGAGCGAGGAGCGGCCAGAAGCCGTAAAACAAAATCAGACTGAACTTGGTGAGCTCGGACAAACCCAGGAACAGACCCGCGACAATGGCCCTGCCCCAGGTGGGTTTTCGCAGATAACGCCAAAAAAGAAAGGTGGAGCAAACGGCAAGCGACGCCGACGGTACGTCCGACGTGATGAGCCTTGCGTGCGCGAGGATATTGGGACAAAAAACCCAGAGAATCAGACTCAGAAACCCTGCCCCAGTTCCGTAGAGCGCACGTGACCACCCAAAAATCGCCAGTCCACCGAGCACGGCGAACAAGGGCATCACCAATCGCGCTCGCGAAAAAATTTCCAGATATTCCCTTGCATTTAATTTTTGAAACTCGTGAGCGAACACGGCCTTGTTCTGAGGATCGTTCGTCCAGGAAGGATGATCGTACGGAACATCGACTCCGCCCATCGCGAGGACCGGCAAAGCGGCGACGAGTTTGAACAGCGGCGGGTTATGGTGGTAGAGCCCGAACCGGCCGGTTTGCCAGTACGTGATGCCCGCGGGAAGGTGGACCACCTCGTCAATGGTCGGGTTTTCTTCCACCAGACTGGTGACGCACAGAGTCAACTGAATCACAGTTAAGAGCGCGAGTCCGAGAAAGACGCGTCTCGAGGTCCAAAAGGAGGGTGTACTCTCGTTGCCGCCATCCAAAGACTCTGAGCGAGTCCCTTCCCCATGTTGGGGAGTGGCCTGAGAGCGGTTCTTCGTCGAACGGGCCAAGTGTTCAACTCCCGGTGTTGATCAGGAAAGTGCCGACTCGACGAACTCACTGATCGAGCGGAAAGACGTGTACAAATCTTCGTAGAGTTGTCGGTAGATCGCGTAAGCGCGATTGTAGACGGGCACGACTCGAGGGTCCGTTGGCGTGCTTGAGTCGAGCCTAATCGTGGCATCGCAAGCCTCGGGCACCGAGGCGTACCCACCGGTCCCGACCTGCGCAAGAAGCGCGGCCCCAAATGCTGGTCCTTCGGTGGATTCAAGGGTGTGCACGTCGTGCCCATAAATATCCGCCTGAATCTGCCTCCAGAGTGGGCTTCTCGCCCCTCCCCCCGAGACCGCACCTGTTCTATTGCCGCACCCATTTCCCGGATCAGCTCGAGGCTGTCGCGCATGGCGAAGGTCGCTCCTTCCATGATGCTTCGGATCATGTGCGAGCGTCCATGCCGAACGGTCAATCCAATCCAGGCCCCCTTGGCATCGGGGTCGAAGTGCGGGGTTCGCTCCCCGGTCAGATAGGGGAGGAAGAAAAGCCCCTCCGCGCCAGGACCGGCGAGTACGGCTTCATCGCTGAGGATCTCATAAGGATCAACTCCTGCCTTTCGCGCCACGGACATCTCGGCTTTGCCGAGCTCGTTGCGAAACCATTGCAGACTTCCGCCCGCGGAGAGCACAACGCCCATCGCGTGCCAGGCCCCGGGGACCGCATGGCAGCCACGCTGAAGCCGACCGAGCGGGTCGAAACCAAGCTCTTGCGTATGGGCGAAGACCACTCCGGAAGTGCCCATGGTCGCCGCCACGGCTCCCGGGCGTACGATCCCATTCCCGACGGCTCCGGCCGGTTGGTCGCCTCCTCCCCCAACAACCGGGGTTCCCTCGGCAAGTCCCACGGCCGAGCCGCCGATCCCACTCACCTGCGCGGAGACTTCGGGACTTTCATAACAAGGGGGTAAGAGGGCGGGGTCGATCTGAAGCTTGGAGAGAAGTTCTTGGCTCCATCGACGATTTGCCACGTCGAGCAGAAGCGTGCCCGAGGCATCGCTCACCTCCGTCGCGTAGGTTCCAGTTAATCGATATCGAATATAATCCTTGGGTAAAAGCACCTGGCGCACGCGATCCCAGTTCTCGGGCTCGTGGTTGCGCAGCCAAAGGAGCTTGGGGGCGGTGAATCCCGTCAGGGCTGGGTTAGCAACCAGCCGGATGAGCTGTTCGCGCCCCCCTGCCCGCTCTTCGATCTCCCGGCACTCGGCCACCGTGCGCTGATCGTTCCAAAGCAAGGCCGGCCGAACAACCTCACCGTTTGAATCGAGAAAGACCGATCCGTGCATTTGACCGCTCAGGCCGACTCCCGCGATCTCATCGGGATTCAACCCCGCCTGATCCAGGACGTCGCCAACCGTCTGCACGGTCGCGGTCCACCAGTGCTCGGGATTTTGCTCCGACCAGCCTGGCCTTGGATGGTCGCAAGGGTACTCGGCCGAGGCAGTCGCGAGCACGCGCCCTTCCTCGTCGATCGCCAATGTTCTCGTGCCCGATGTCCCGATATCAATTCCGAGCGTGACACTCACTGATGGACCTCCCAGTGTTCACCACACTGCAACACCCGAGCCCTGACGTCGCCCGGCAATCGTGTCGCTTCCCGCTCGAAATCGGCAACGGGCACCGTATTGAACGTAAACATATCATAATGGTGTGGAACAATAAATCGTGGCCGGACCTGGCGAGCCAGGTCAACCGCTTCGGCCGCCGACATGTTCCCTGAGACCCCGCGCGCGGGATCTCGCCCATTGATCGGTAGAAAGAGGATATCGAAAGGTTGCGGCCCCAACTCTCTGGTCAAACCCTCATAAACCAGGCTATCACCGCTATGGTAAAGTCGAAGGCCCGCCACTTCGATCACGAAGCCGAGATAGAGGTGTCGACCTTGTTCGTCGGTCGCCAGATCTTCGTGCGCCGACGGAATCGGGCGGACCCGAAAGTCTCGGTGCTCGATCACCCGGCCCGCGGTCAGCCCGAGCATTCGGTCATGTGGAAGTCCCAGCGCTCTCCCATGCTCAAGCAGGGATTCGGGTAATCCAAGGATCGCATCCTTGGAGGCCTGGAGGAGCGTGGGGAGGGTTCCGGGATCGAGATGGTCGGAGTGCTTGTGACTGGCCAGCACCAGGTCCACGCCGTCGAGCTCCTCCCCCCGGAAGGGCGAGCGCGTCATTCGGATGTGCGGCTTCGAGGTCGCTCGATACTTCTCAGTGAGATGTTCCGAAAGATAAGGGTCAACTAATAGGAGACCCGTGCTTGACTTCAAGAGAAACCCGCTCTGCCCCAACCACCAGATGGCAACCGAGTGGGCTCCAACCTGGGTTCGCCGGATGTCTTCAAGGAGCGTTGCTCCTGATTGAACCGGCTCGTTAAGCGTTGGGAAGTCCATCCAGGAGACTCTCGGAGAAGAAAAAGTAGCCAGCCTCCACGGTCTAGAGGAGGCGAACAATCGAGGTCGATTCTCGCTGTCAGCCGCCCGTCAGTGATTCACGGACCAGACGAGCGCCATCGACCAACGACCTCGCCTTGGCCACGGCCACATGCCGCGCGGTTTGCGAGAACCCACAGTCAGGCGTGATCATGACTCTCCTTGAATCCACATATTTAAGTACTGTACACAGGCGATCCGCAACCAGCTCCGGGGGTTCGATCCAGGTATTCTTCACATCAACGAGCCCCACCGCGACATCCATCGTGTCGGGCAAACTGCCGAGCAACTCGACCTCGGCCATCTCGCGGCTCGCGAACTCGAGTGCGAGCTGGTTCACCTTCACCTTGCCAATGTGCGGGAAGAGGGACCGGTACGAGCGCCAACCCACGGCACGCGCACGATAGTTCCCAAAACACATATGCATGCTCACGTAAGCATCCACCCCTTCGACAGTCCGAGCGATGACGTCGAGGAAATAGTCGGGCTCGTCGGGATGACATGCGAAGCTCGGCTCATCGAGCTGGACGAAGTCGATCCCCGCCTCGACGGCCGCCTTCAGTTCGGCGTTCACGATGGGAATCAAGGCCTCGGTCACCTCGCGTCGGTCGGGATAGACTTCTCCCCCCGCGATGCATCCCGCCAAGGTGAATGCCCCTGGAATCGGCATCTTCACAGGCACGGGAGTCAGCGCGCGGAGCCTTTGGTACTCGGCCACGATCCCCAGCCCCTCGGGGGCCGTCAATGGGCCGACACACTGGTATTTGCTTCGCTGATCGTGCGCGGGAGCTCCGAGATGACGCAAGACCGGAAGTGGTGCGATTCCTCCCAGGAAATCGTAGAAACCAAGATTAAAGTCGACGCGGGCCATCTCGCCATCGGTGATCCGCTCGAGTCCCGCACTGAGTTGGTCGTCGATTGCCAGTCGGACGGCATCTCTCAGGGCTTCTTCCCGGTCGATCGCGCCGAAGTGACCAGGGGTCGACGCCACACTGGCGATAAAAAACTCGTACCAGCCGGGGAAGGACCAGCTACCGATCACGGATGCAGGTAAGAGTGTTCCGCTCAACCCTCAGCGCTCCTTCCTATTGGATGCTCGCGTGATCGACAAGTAGCACACCACTGATGGCACGCGTTATTTCAAGAGCTCATCGATTGAGTTGACCGCAATCGGGTGATAGTGCGGCCTCGCTTCGGCGTAGATCGCGCGAGCGCGGTCTTTACCTTTCGGCGTTTTGATCAACTCGCCGTAGAGCGGCATGAGAAATTTTCGCCGGCCGATCGAAGTCAGGAAGCTTTCGAGACGTGGGAACGCCGGCTCGTATTGAGCACGAATGCCCATGAGAAGCCAATGGTGCGCGATCTCGGAATTTTCCGACTTCGTCAACTGAAACGCCTGATCGAGCTGAGCCAATCGATCCGGGCCAAGGTCCTTCGGCAAGCTTCCAAGGAAGTGGAGCCATTCGTGAGTTGACCACTCCGACGCGTTCAAAGAATCGAGCGAGCGTTGATTCGCGACCCACTGCTCGGCCTCGGCGCTGATGGTCTCGAAGCGAGCGGAACGAGGTTCCTGAAAGCCGGTCGGAAGCCCTGGCTCGTGAATCCATTCTTTCACTTTAAGTCGTGAGACAGCCTCTTCCTTCCCACCGAGGAGCCGTTCCGTCAGGAAGGCCTCGAATTCGCCGGTTGTAATGCTTTGGAATGCAAAATGCTCAAAATAGTCGTGCAAGAACGTGTCGAAGCGTTCTCGACCCACGGACTGTTCCAGTGTGGTTAGGAACAGGGCTCCCTTTTCGTAAGGGATGCTGTTCATCCCCTCGTCCGGATCGCGTCCCGCGAGGTCAACGTGCAAGACCTGGGCGTGGGCGGGAAGTCGTTCAATCTCGGCTCTTAGCTCCTTGAGTCCAAGCACCGCTTCCATGTCCGCTCGGTCGCGCCCGAACACGTCTTCGACGATTCTTCGTTCCAGATAGACGGTAAAACCCTCGTTCAACCAGAAATCGCGCCAGGTCGCGTTGGTCACCAGGTTACCAGACCACGAGTGGGCCAGTTCGTGCGCCACGAGCGAGACGAGAGAGCGATCGCCCGCGAGGATCGTGGGGGTCGCGAAGGTGAGTTTGGGGTTCTCCATGCCACCAAACGGGAAGCTAGGCGGGAGCACGAGCAGGTCGTACCGCCCCCAGCGATACGGGCCAAAGCGCGCTTCGACGGCCTTGATCATCGCCTCAGTGTCTGAGAATTCGTGCGCGGCTTTCGGAACCACCGAGGGTTCGGCATACACGCCCGTTCGAGTCCCGAGTGACTCGAAGCCGATCTCCCCCACCGCGAGGGCGATCAGGTAGGAGGGAATCGGCTGAGTCATCTCAAACTGATCGTTGCCTTCCTCCCCCGAGTTCGGTAAGTGTTCGGCGCTCATTACCGCGCGCAAGGGCTTGGGGACTCGGATCGTGGCCTTGTAAGTCACCCGAACGCCCGGAGAGTCCTGTAGGGGAATCCAGGAACGAGCGTGAATCGCCTCCGACTGTGTAAACAGGAAGGGATGCCTCCTGCCTGCCGTCCGAGGGGGCTCAAGCCACTGGAGCGCTGCCGCACTCGGAGAAGTCCGATATTTTACGCGTACGCGGGCGGCCCAATCCGAAATCGAAATGCGGAGACGAGAGCCGAGGATTCGTGCAAAGTCGTCTTCCCCCGGCTTCGAAGTCGAGCCAGCTTCTCCACCAAGTTCAAATCGAACAGGCTTGAATTCACTCTCACCAACGGACTCGCTCACTTCTTCGATGGTGAGCTCTCGCGTGTCTAGGTCCAACGGGGCACCCTCAGGGCACCCCGGCATCCGCTTAAAGTGAAGTATCGCCGACCCAGCCAGTTCCTTGCGGTCGAAGTCAGGCGTGAGATCGAGTTCAACTCGTGTCACACGAACCTGCTCGGGGTTAGACCGAGAATGCTCATCACGTCGAGAGTCCGCCGCTTGAGTTGCCTGGATCAATCCGAAAAACCCCACGAGAAGGTAGGCCGATAACCTCACAAAATCGATCGGCATGATCACACTCATCTCTTCGTCAATCGAATAGCCCCATACTGATCCTAATCCTGATCCCCGACTCTAACGGACCCTAGCTCGATTCTCCACTCCACTCTTTTGCATTGAATCTCCCCCTACCGACGGATAAGGCCCGATTTTCTGAACCTCGCTGAACCTGGGCCAGTCATTAGCGCCGAGAAAATAGAACAAGTCGGTGCGTGCCAAGACCTTTTCGCCAGTGACACGGAGAGGCCCCTGTTGAGCGCCATCGAGGAAATAAACTTCAAAAAAAGCGCCAACGCTGCTTGCATTGATCTCGTAGCACACAGTAGGCTAGCGGCAGCTTGTTGAACAATCGCATTACATTCGTCCGACTGCTTGACGGAGAAAGGAAACCCCCGACAATCGTCGTACCCGAGATGGTTCGAATGGATGTTCCGTGAAAAGAGGTGCTTGAAGTCGATGCCGACTTGTACTTTGCTTTACGAGACGGAATCATCTGAGATTCGACGCAGTCCAACGAACTGGCCGAACTCCCTCCTGTTTGCTTGCCTGTAGTCCATGCTAGATCGCCTTCCTGACCTGACCTGACCTAGATCTGAGCGAGGGAGACTTCGCTCCAAGCACCCACTCCGGGGTCCACTTGCGCGACCTCATCCCTCCCCTGACCTGATAGGAGTCTCTCCATGACAGACTTCGCTTTCGGCCGCCCCTTCAGTCGTCGCGGATTTCTGACAGTCGGCTCCATCGGGCTGGGCCTCAGTTTGGGAGATTTGTTTCGCTTGCAAGCGCGAGCGGATCAAAAGGATTTTGCCGCGATCAAGGCGCGCGCTGAGTCCGTGATTCACATCTTCTTACCCGGTGGGATCGCGCATCAAGAATCGTTTGATCCCAAGCCCTTCGCACCGATCGAGTATCGTGGTGAGATTCCCTCCATCGCCACGAAGATTGAAGGTGAGTCGTTCTCAGCCACTCTCCCCAAGACCGCGCAGATCGCCGATAAAATCACGGTGATTCGCTCGATGACCCACGGAGAGGCCGCGCACGAGCGCGGCACGCACAACATGTTCACGGGCTATCGACCGAGCCCGGCGCTCCAGTATCCCAGTATTGGAAGCGTGGTGTCACACGAATACGGACCTCGGAATAATCTCCCTCCCTATGTCTGTATCCCGAGCGTGCCGAACGAATACGCCGGAACAGGGTACCTCAGCTCGGCGTTCAGCCCTTTCAGCCTGGGAAGTGACCCCGCCTCGAAACGGTTCAGCGTTCAAGATTTGAACCTTCCCCAGGGAATCGATGACTCCCGATTCGCAACCCGGCGCAGCGTACTGGACACCGTCAATGACCACTTCGCCAAAAAGGAGAAGAGCGACGGGCTTGACGCGATGGACACGTTTTATCAGCGTGCCTATAGCCTGATCAGCTCTCAGAAGGCCCGTGAAGCGTTCAACATCGAGGCCGAACCCGACGCCGTGCGCAATGCGTATGGTCGGAACACCGCGGGCCAACGCATGCTCATGGCTCGCCGGCTGGTGGGCGCGGGCGTTCGCCTGGTCTGCATGCAATATGGTGGTTGGGACATGC
>Ga0182738_1006360_pt1 | contig 12258 bp, 6 predicted proteins | sample eDN5th30CBELigMG_FD_128876 | JGI IMG/M metagenome (GOLD analysis project Ga0182738, IMG submission 128876) | Enriched Miracle-Growth compost microbial communities from Emeryville, California, USA - eDNA 5th pass 30_C BE-Lig MG (version 2)... ...
GTTGCGACGAATGCGGTGCTGGAGAGAAAAGGCGCACGTCTCGGCATACTGACCACTGAAGGGTTTGAAGATGTTCTGGAAATCGGGAGGCAGAATCGCAAAGACATCTATGCATTGATCCAAACGCCCGAAACCCCGGTATTCCTTGCTCCGGGAGCACGCCGGCTTGGCGTGCGAGAGCTGACGGATGCATCAGGCACCGTGGTGGTTCCCCTGGATCTGCAGAGCTTGGATGCGCAGGTTCGCGCACTTGTTGAAGACGGCGTCAATGCGATCGCGATCTGCTTTCTGTTCTCGTTCCTGAATTCCGCAAATGAACAACAGGCAGCGGATTTCATTCGGGCAAAATACCCGGAAATCATGGTGTCCCTATCCTGCGAGGTGGATCCGGCATTTCGAGAATACGAACGCACATGCGTGACCGCCTTCGATGCTTACGTCAAACCAGGCCTCGATACTTATCTGAACGCCATAGAGAACAAGCTGCGCAGGGCCGGTGTGCGATGCGCCATGCATCTCATGCAGTCGCGCGGCGGCACGTGCTCATCGGAAATTGCCAGGCAGCGTCCAGTTCGGCTGTTTCTCTCGGGGCCGGCGGCGGGAGTCATAGGGGCCAGTGAAACCGGCAGACTGGCTGGTCATTCCGACATTATTACTGTCGATATCGGCGGCACCAGCTCAGACATAGCGCTTATAACCGGCGGAAGGCCGGAAGTCAGGCGTGCCGGGTGGCTCGACGGCTACCAAATAAGAGTCCCCATGATCGACGTGAATGCCGTTGGAGCCGGCGGAGGAAGCATTGCTCGCTTGGATGCGGGAGGGGGCTTACGGGTTGGCCCCGAATCAGCCGGAGCAGATCCGGGTCCCGCATGCTATGGCCGCGGGGGAACGGAGCCTACCGTCACGGATGCTTCAGTCGTGCTTGGGCTGCTCGATCCGGATTATTTCGCGGGAGGCACGTTGCGGCTGGACCCGGATTTGGCGGCCAAAGCAATCGAGATGGCGATCGCCAGGCCAATGGGTTTGTCCGTGCACGAGGCGGCGCTGGGGATACACCGAATAGCCAATGCGCAGATGGCGGAGGGTATTCGATTGGTTTCCGTAAAGCGTGGGATAGACCCGCGCGACTATGCGCTTTTGCCGTTCGGCGGAGCCGGGGCGCTTCATGCGACCGCATTGGCCGAAGAGCTCGGTATCGACACGATTATCTTCCCCAGGTATCCGGGCGTGCTGTCGGCCGCCGGACTGATCGCATCGCCCGTGGAGCATGAAGCATCGGGCAGCTATATAAGCGATTTGGCGAATGTGGATGTAAGCCGCCTACGAATAGAGTTCGATCGGCTGAGGCGGGACTGCATGGCATTGATCAATGCGGACGGTATAGACAGCAACACGCTCGAGACAGTGTTTCAGGTCGACATGTGTTTTGTTGGGCAGTCCCACTATGTTGAAGTTGCAGTGAATCCGCAAAGCGGCAATTTGCTGCGGGACTTGGAAGAGTCATTCGCACGGCAATACGAGGCCTTGTACGGGCACTATGCTGCCGCGCCCTTGCGCCTGATCAATCTCCGTGTCGTGATGCGGGCGGCCCGTATGGGAAACATAAAGGATATCGCAGCGATTCGAGGCATTGCCCAAAGCGAACAATCACGTACGCGCGCCATCATGACTCAAGCCACCTCGGGCTTTGTCGAGGCGGAATTGATTTCAAGAGAATCGCTTGCTCCACGGCGGAGCATTCATGGCCCGGCCATCATAGAACAGGCGGATACCACTATTCTTCTCGATCCTGGATGGAACGCTGCATGCGATGAGCATGGAATTCTGATTGCTGAGAGGGCCCTAACATGAATGCGAAAAATAAGGTCAGGCCAGACGCCATTTCTATCGAAGTCATCCGGAACAAGCTGGAAAGCATAGCGAATGAAATGCAATTCACCTTGCTGCAGTGTGCTTTTTCACCTCTGGTGAAAGAGGGGATGGATTGCTCTGCTTCGCTTTTTACGATCGATGGCGAAACCCTGGCCCAGGCGACCGCCATTCCTGTGCATTTAGGGACAATGACCCCCGCTATGCGGTCCATACTGAAAGAATACCCTTTATCGACGATGAGGCCAGGCGATGTCTACATGCTGAACGATCCCTATGCAGGGGGATCGCATCTGCCGGATATCACCATCGCGTTGCCGGTCTTCATTGAAGAGGCGGCCCTGGCCATTTGCGTGACGACGGTACACCACCAGGATGTCGGCGGGATGTCTGTTGGCTCGCTGCCGAGCAATGCCACTGAAGTGTTCCAAGAGGGCTTGAGGCTGCCGCCTATAAAACTCCTGGACCAAGGGCGGCCCAATGAATCGGTATACAAGATTCTCAGGCAGAACAGCCGGACCCCGGATGCATTTCTTGGTGATATCGGCGCGCAACTATCTGCTTGCACCGTCGCGCAGCGACGTTTGATCGAACTAGCGGGAAAATACCACGCGCCATACTTGCTTGAGGTATTCACCATCCTGCTGGACAGATCGGAGCGCATGACGCGCGATGCCTTGCGAAAATTGCCGCAAGGTACATACTCCTGCCTCGATTATCTCGACAACGATGGAGTCGACCTCGATCGGCGGATTCCCATAGCCGTCGAAATAACGGTCAATGAAGACAGGATCGTTTACGATTTTTCCGGCTGCGGCGCCCAAGTGAAAGGGCCTCTGAATTGCGTTCCGTCCGGCGTATATGCCGCCGCTTATTACGCAACGCGCGCTTTGACGGGCACAGATATTCCGACAAACGGCGGCTGCTTTCGCCCCATATCGCTCATTCTCCCTGAGAACTCCATTGTCAATCCCCGTCCTCCCGCCGCCGTCAACTCTCGCCTTGCGACGATCAAGAGGCTGTGTTCCGCCATCGTCAGCGCGTTCTCGGAAGCCATACCGGATAGAGTTCCGGCCGCGCCGGGTAATGTTCTGACCGCATTGACTTTTGGGGGCTGCCGGCGCGACGGGACGCCATTTATGTTGAGCGAGCTTGTCGCTGCGGGCAGCGGCGCGAGCAGTAGTTCGGACGGGGTCGATTGTATTCAGACCGATGGCAGCAACAGCATGAATCAGCCTGTGGAAGCGTTGATGCTGGATGCGCCGATCCGGATACGAAGGTTTGTGCTGCGCACCGGATCCGGTGGCGCCGGACGCTATAGAGGAGGTTTGGGAGTAACGCGAGAGTACGAAATTCTCGTGGATGATGTGAGGTTTTCTTATCGTGGTGAGCGGCACCATACGCAGGCCAGGGGTTCGCACGGAGGCGGCGACGGAGCGCCGTCGCGGGCGGTGGTCATCCGCGGGAATGGCAGCATAGAAGATTTGCCGTCCAAAGCCATGACGATACTTAATCGGGGAGACCGCTTTATTTTAGAGACCGCCGGAGGTGGCGGGTTTGGGGACCCCAGCCAGCGCAACCCGGAATTGGCGAATCAAGATGTGCTCAATAGAAAGGTCGAAGCCCCAGCGTATTCCATATAGCAGAAATTCCCTGGGTGGCTGCCGGCACACCAATCATGCAAAGGAGGCCTTATGAAGAACCCGTTCACCTTATCAGCCGTTTTTTTCTTGTCTTTAGTGCTGCAAGCCTCGGCCATGGCGAGCGACTATCCGAAACGTTCGATTGTATTCGTTTCCCCGTATTCCGCGGGCGGGTCGGCCGATCAGGTGGCGCGTCCGATAGCTGAATTACTCGCGGCAAAATTAGGGCAGTCCATCGTCGTCGAGAATAAGACGGGCGCATCCGGCGTGATCGGCACGGCAGATGTCGCACATTCCCTCGCGGATGGCTACAAGTTCGTGATTGGCGCGGCCGGTCCGATAGCCATATTGCCGCGCTTGCGGGAACTGCCTTATGACAGCGATAAAGATCTGGTGCCGGTTGCCTGGCTGGGAGATTTTGTGACCGGGCTTGCTGTAAGCAATTCCATGAAGGTCGGTACCGTAGCAGAGCTGGTTGATTTTGCCAAGAAACATCCCGATGCGGTGCATTATTCCTCGGCCGGCCATGGCACTACATCAAATCTCCGCGGGGAACTATTCGCTCACCAAGCGGGCGTCAAGCTGACGCATGTACCTTATCGCAGCAATGCCGACGCTATTCCCGATCTAGTGTCCGGAAATGTGCAGATGATGTTCGAATCCATAGTTTTTCCATTGGCGAAGGAAAAGAAGGTCACGCTCCTCGCGATTCTGGATGATGAACGATTCCCGGCTTTTCCGGATACTCCCACCATGGCCGAGGCGGGCTTCCCCGATTTCAAGATCCCGCTTTGGTATGTGCTATATGCGCCAGGAGGCACCCCGAAATCGATAGTCGAGAAGCTGAACAAAGAAATAGTCGGCATTGTTTCGGATCCGAAGTTTTCTCGCTCCATGCTGGATAAGGGAATTCGGTTGCGCGCCTATACGCTGCCGGAGCTCAATAAAAAAATGGATGAGCAAAAGGATATGTACCGCAGCCTGATCAAAGAGCTGAATATCAAGCTTCAGTAGTAGTAGGCCAGTGAAAATATCATTCAAATGCTAAATGACCGTATGTCCGACTTGCATATAGATACGCGTATTACTCGGTTGGAAGAGACTGCGCCCAAGGGCTTTCGATCGCTGGCCCCCGCCACTCATAGAGGGTCCACGATACTTTTTGACGATGCGCAATCCTTTCTCGACAGAGGGGAGAGATTTTTCGATGGCTACACATACGGTTTGGCAGGCACGCCGACGCAGTATGCCCTGGCTGCCAAGATTGCACGTATCGAGGGCGCGCGTCACTGTGTCCTTGCTCCTTCCGGTTTGGCGGCGATTCATCTAGTGAATCAAAGCGTGCTTTCAGCCGGAGACGACGTACTGATTCCTCATTCGGCTTATGGCCCGACTCAGCGAAACGCCAACGAGCTGCTTGCCCGGTTCGGGGTGGGGACGCAGTTCTATGATCCGTTGCTGGGCGCGCATATCGCAGAACTCTTTACCGCGCGCACGCGCCTCGTATGGACCGAATCGCCAGGTTCTCTGACCATGCAGATCCAGGATCTGCCCGCTATCGTCACGGCCGCTCATGCTCGTGGCGTAAAGGTGGCGTTGGACAATACCTGGGCCAGCCCCCTGTTCTTCGATGCATTGGGGCATGGCGTGGATTTTTCGGTGCAAGCCTTGACCAAGTATGCATGCGGGCACTCGGACATATTAATGGGTTCAGTGTCGACGAATGATGAGCAGTCCTACCGCTCAATGCGTACTGCCGCCGATCTCATGGGAATGAACGTCTCGCCCGATGACTGCGTGGGCGTCATGCGCGGCCTGGGCACCATGAGCGTCAGGCTTCAAAGACACCAGCAAAGCGCCACACAGATTGCGCAGCGGCTCGCGGAGCATCCGGCTGTCCGCCAAGTCATGTATCCGGCGCTGCAATCCGACCCGGGTCATGAAATATGGAAGCGGGATTTCAAAGGTTCATCGGGTTTGCTTTCGATAATCCTTGAACGGAATGACCTCGAGTCCGCTTGCCGCGTGGTCAATGGGTTGAAACTGTTCCAAATAGGAGCGAGTTGGGGAGGGGTGCACAGTTTGGTTGCTGTTTATCCCTCTGTGCCTGTCCGCCGGCATGACGGGCATCTCGAGAAACGCACTCTCATTCGACTGCACATCGGGCTCGAAGCCGTTAAGGATCTGATCACGGATCTGGACGAGGCGCTTGGCCAGATCGTGCCTTGACCACAATTCCGGAGGACGACATGTTTCGTTTCCTACTTGCGATATTCCTGTGTATCCCCCTTGGCGCCACTGCACAAACCGCGTGGCCGCAGCACCCAGTCCGTTTTATCGTCCCATTCGCTGCGGGAGGGCCGGTGGATATCAGCACGCGCCTAATCGCCAAGGCTATGTCGGAAATTCTGAATCAAAGCATCGTGGTGGAGAACCGGCCCGGTGCGGGCGGCAATGTGGGCGCAGCCGTCGTCAGCAAGGCCGAGCCGGATGGATATACATTTCTTATCTCGGGGGTGGCCCCGCTCGCTACCAACGCGCATCTATATTCCAATCTCACCTACAGGCCAAGAGAGGATTTCCAGGCCGTCAGCACCTTTGTCCGCTATCCTCAAGCGATGGCGGTAAGTCCCAAGCTGGGCGTGCGGAATATGAAGCAATTGCGGGACCTGGCGCTGGCGTCGCCCAATAGAATCAATTTTGGTTCAGCCGGCGTGGGCACGTCGGGCCATCTCATTATGTCGAGTTTCCTGCATCGAAGCGGCCTTGATATGGTTCATGTTCCATACAAAGGGGGATCGTCCACGACCTTGGCTCTCATGCGCGGGGATGTGGATGTCGCCATAGATGGGCTCCCTTCTTTCACGTCTCAGGGGCCGGCAAGCCAGTTGCCTGTTCTGGGAGTTTCGACCGCGGAGCGCTGGCCTCTGACGCCTGATTTGCCCACGATAGCGGAAGCGGCCTCGCTGCCGGGGTTCGATTTTTCCAGTTGGGTAATGCTGGCTGCTCCAAGAAATACGCCGGACTCCATAGTTTCCCGCCTTGCGGAAGTAGCCGACGAGGCGCTGAAATCCGCAGCGCTTCAATCGCGGCTGAAGGATATGGGAATGTTGACCGTGGGAGGCTCGCGTGAAAAGGCCGAACATTTCCTTGCATCCGAATCCGAAAAGTGGAAAAGCATTATCGAAGCTGCCGAAGTGAAGCTCGATTGATCCATCTATGGGACTCTCATGCATCATGCCGATCCTTTACCGCGCTAAAGGCATGCGATGAAAAACATCTTGTCCCGGCACCCTTACGCTTGGAAGGCGAGAATTGGATTGATCGTTCCGTCCACCAATACTGTCAATGAGCCGGAATTTTGGGCGATGGCGCCTCGAGGCGCCGGCATATATACCAGCCGCGTACTGGCGGAAGGTCCGTCGGATGAACGCGCTTTTGTTCGAATGGAAAACGAACTCGAGTTGGCAGTCAGGCAACTGGCCACCGCCGAGGTCGATATACTGGCGTACGGCTGCACCACCGGTTCCATATTTTGCTCGGACGAGGACCTGGTAAAAAAGATGGTTGCAATCGCGGGTGTTCCAGCCATAACCACTGCCGGGTCGGTCGTGCTTGCATTAAGGCGATTGGGGGTTCGGCGCATTGCCGTGGGCACGCCGTACAACGAACTGCTTAATCAACACGAGCGTCAATATTTAGAGGGCGCGGGTTTCGAGGTGACTGAACTGTCGTCCCTTTCTTTGCCCGCCAATTGCGAAAGAAGGCGCGCCATCGGGCGGATTTCCACAGATGCGGTACACCGACTGGCAACGAGTATTGACAGCGAGCATGCGGAAGCCTTGTTCCTTTCGTGCACGAACCTGGCGACGCTGCCGATCATAAGCGATTTGGAACGCCGATTAAACAAGCCTATCGTGACTAGCAATCAAGCGACGTTCTGGAATTGTTCGCGCATCCTGGGGCTCGATGTCCGATGTGAAAACTGGGGGCGGCTCTTTATGGAAGAACCTGATTGAAAGCGCCGGATTTGAAGGCGCTGGATTGCTTCCCGCCTCGGTATGCCCGCGGTGATCTGTTGTACTATTAGTACGCAGATTGCAGAAAATATACTAATTGCCAACGAGGGCTGGCATTGCCCAGAGTAAGCCGATGCGATCTCCACCGCTCAATGCTCTCCGCTTTTTCGAGGCGGCGGCCCGGCTAGCCAGTTTTAGGCTCGCTGCCAAGGAATTATGCGTAACTGAAGCCGCGGTGAGCAGACAAATTAAATTGCTCGAATCCCGGCTCGGAGTCGAACTTTTTCATCGCAGCGACCGGCGGGTTACGCTTACAGAGGCCGGACAGCAGCTCTTTCCCGTGGTGAGAGAAATGTTTGTCAACCTTTCCACCACCATCGCAGAGATACTGGCGCAGCGTCAGGTGCTGCGCTTGTATTCAACCACTAGCTTCGCATTGGGCTGGCTTCTGCAGAGGCTCGCGGACTTCGAGCGGTACGATCCCTCTATCAGGGTCAGCCTGGAGACCGGCACCACGCCGGAGCTCAATCATTTTGCGTCGGATAGGCTCGACGCCTGCATCATTTATCTGCTCGATTCGCCGGCGGAGACCGATAAGCGAATTGTTCGAATCGTGGATGAGCAGGTGATTCCCGTTTGCGCGTCTGGCTTCCTGCCCAATGGCAGGCGGATCCCACCTTCGGATATACCCAAATACCGTCTTTTATATAACGAGCCTACGGGTCGGGATTGGCGGCGATGGTTCGCAAGGACGGAAGTAAATCAGGTCAATGAAGAATATCCCATACGATTGGATAGCGATAATGCCGCCATTCAGGCCGCCATAGCCGGCCACGGAATAGCCTTGGCCAATTTGATATTTGTTTCCGCGCATTTGCGATCGGGCTGCCTGGTTCCCGCGTCCGACATTGCGCCTGTTTCCATTGGCGCGCATTTTCTATTTTGCCCAACGGCGAAAGCATTTGAGTTGCAACGGGTTTCGGTATTCAGGCAATGGCTCGAAGAAGAAATTCGCCGTGACCTCGACAGTATCTTCTCGACGGGCTCCAAACGACACATGGGCAAAATTCCGGCATAACGCTCATATTTTCGAGATTGGCTGTTCGCGGACCCACTGCTGACTTGATATTCGAAGAATGGTATCGTGGCCGAATTTCGGGTTGGGAGCGGCGTGTGCAAAGAATCGGAAGAATATTTTTGCCATGGATAGTTGGTCTTGCGTCGGTATGCGCGGTGGCCGTAATGGCGCCGGAGGCGGGCGCTGCGGCTTCGGCGCCGCGTCCGGCGGAGGGCGCCGCGCCCAGGATCACGCAATTCAATCCCCAAGGCCGGGTGGCCAAGGTCGAAAGCATCAAACTGTCTTTCGACGCCGCCGTGGTGCCGTTCGGCGATGGCCAGCTGGAAGCGCCGGTCGATGTCGCATGCAATGATCCGGAATTGAAGGGGGAGGGCAAGTGGCTGGACGGCCGGCGCTGGACCTACGTCTTTGACCGCGAGCCGGGCCCCGGGGTTCAGTGCGTGGCCACGGCCAGGCCCGACTTCCGCGGCTTGAACAACCAGCCGATTGCCGGCAAGACGCGGTTTTCATTCCAGACCGGCGGCCCTGTGCTCAGCAGCCATCAGCCTTACGGCGATACGATAGACGAGGATCAGGTTTTTCTCCTGCGTTTCAACGGCGATGTGGATCCGGACAGCATCCTGGCCCATGTGCATTGCGCCGTGCAGGGGCTGGGCGAGTCCGTGCCCGTCAGATTGATCACCGGCGAAGACCGCAAGGACATATTGCGCGCGGCGTTTTTTTCCATGGCCGACAACTGGGATACGCCGGCCACGCAGTTGCTGCAGTGCAAGCGCCGCCTGCCGGCGGAGGCGCGGGTTCAATTGCGGGTGGGGCCGGGGGTGGCGACGCCCACTATGCCAGGGCGGCCGGCCGTGGCCAATGGCAAGGCGCAGGCGCTGGATTACACCGTCCGCAAGCCTTTCACCGCTGGTTTTACCTGCCTGCGGGAGCGCGCGGGCATGCCTTGCACGCCGGTTTCGTCCATGGCGGTGGAGTTTTCCGCTCCGGTGGAGCGCGAGCAGGCCGCCAGGCTCAGGCTGCGCACGCCCACGGGCGAAGTGCAACCGTCCATCGACGAGCAGGACAGCTATCGCGGCGGCATGACCAGGGTGTCGTTCAAGGGGCCGTTTCCAGAGCTTGCGAAGCTGTCGCTCGTCCTGCCGGAGGGCTTGCGGGATGATGCGGGGCGCGAATTGGCCAATGCCGATCAGTTTCCGCTGGAGATCCAGACGGCGGCGTTTCCTCCGCTCGTCAAGTTCGCCGCCGCGCCTTTCGGCGTGATAGAGCGCTACGCCGATACGCCCGCGGGAGGCGACGAGGCGCAGTCTCCGGCCGCCATACCCTTGACGGTACGCAATGTGGAGGCGCGGCTGAGCACGGCGGAACTGGCCGTCTCGGCCGGCAAGATCAATGATTACGCCACGCAGGACGATCGCGAGGCGCTGCGCTGGTATGCGCGCGTGCAGCGGCTGGAGGACAGCCGCCTGACCGCGAATCAATTGAAAGATGTGATGGCGGACCGGGCCTTGCGTTCCGAGGACCGGCCCTTGGTGGACACGCGGGGTTTTTCCGCGCTCAAAGGCAAGAAGGGCGTGCGGACGCTTGCCTTGCCGGGTGTATCCACCGACGATCCGCGTCCCTTCGAAGTCATAGGCGTGCCCATGTCCGAGCCCGGCTTCCATGTGCTGGAAGTGGAGTCGGCGCGGCTGGGCGGGTCGCTGCTGGAATCGGCCGGGCCCATGTACGTGCGCACTACGGCGCTGGTCACCAATCTGGCCGTGCATATCAAGCGCGGCCGGGACGACATCATGGCCTGGGTGACTACGCTGGACGACGGCAAAGTAGTGGCCGATGCCGCCATCGCGGTGCTGGATTGCTCGGGCAAGCCGCTGGCGCGGGGCAAGACCGGCGCGGATGGGATATGGCATGCGCGGCAAAGTCTCGAAGCCCCCGATTACTGCGAAGACACGGGCTTGTCGGGCTTGTACGTGTCGGCGCGCATAGGGGCCGATCACCCGCTGGCCCATGGAAAAAGCGATTTTTCCTTTGCCTTTTCGACCTGGAACCGGGGCATAGAATCCTGGCGCTTCAATGTGCCTACCGATACGCGCCCGACGCCGACCATGGTTGCGCATACTGTCATGGACCGCACGCTGTTGCGCGCCGGCGAGACGCTGTCGATGAAGCATTTCGTGCGCGTCCAGACGCGCAACGGGCTGGAGGCGCCACCCCAGTCTGGCAGTCGGCCGGACAAGCTACTGATCGAACATCAAGGTTCCGACCAGCGCACCGAATTGCCCCTGGCCTGGAAGGCCACGCCGTCGGGCGGTTTGTCGGCGGTAAGCAGCTATGCCATTCCCGAGACCGCCCGCTTGGGCGTATATAGCGCGACCCTGGCGGACAGCGAGGGCAATTGGTATGGCAGTTCCGAATTCCGTGTGGAGGAATTCAAGCTGCCTTTGCTGACAGGGCGGCTGCAGGTCAATGACGCCGATCAGGCGGGGCCATTGGTCGCGCCGGCCGCGCTGCAGGCCGATATACAAGTGTCCTATGTATCCGGCGGGCCGGCGGGCCGCTTGCCGGTTTCGCTTTCCGGCGTGCTGCGCGAGCGCGCCGTGAATTTTCCCGAATACGATGATTTCGCTTTCTATCCGCCCGATCCCGGCGAGGACGAGGACCGGACGGGTGAGGGCGCGGCTGCGGGCGTGCAAGAGCGGCAGGCGCTATTTCTGGACAAGCAGGCCCTGGTGCTGGACGCGCAGGGCGGCGGGCGCTTGTCCGTGGACAGGCTGCCGGCCGTCGACAGGCCGCAAAGCCTGCTGTTCGAAGCCAGCTTCGCCGATCCCAATGGCCAGATCCAGACGCTGGCGCAGTCCGTACCGGTATGGCCGGCCGGCGTGCAGGCCGGCTTGCGCGCCGGCGGCTGGGTGCAGGCGGGAAAAGGCATGCGCATCCAGGCGCTGGCCTTGTCGCTGGACGGACGCCCGCGACCGGACGCGCCCATGGCGGTGACAGGGCAAGCGCGCATGGTCTATTCCACGCGCAAGCGCATGGTGGGCGGCTTCTATGCCTATGACCACCATACCGAGACCCGCGACCTGGGCTCGCTGTGCGAAGGCCGCACGGATGCCCGCGGCATACTGGAATGCGACATTGCGCTCGACCACCCGGGATCCATCCAGCTGATCGCCAACGCGCGGGACGACGCAGGGCGCGTATCCAGGGCGGCGTCCACGGTATGGGTCAGCGGCGCGGAAGAACTGTGGTTCGGCGGCGAGAATGACGACCGCATCGATGTCATACCCGCCAGAAAAACCTGGAAGCCGGGGGAAACGGCGCAATTCCAGGTGCGCATGCCGTTCCGCAGCGCCACCGCCCTGGTCGCGGTGGAGCGCGAGGGCGTGCTGGAAACCCATGTGGTCGAGCTGGAAGGATCGGACCCGGTCTTCGAGCTGCCGGTGCAGGCCAGTTGGGGTCCGAATGTCTATGTATCGGTGCTGGCCCTGCGCGGCAGGCTGTACGAGGTGCCATGGTATTCCTTCTTCAGCTGGGGATGGCGGCAGCCGGGCACTTGGTACGATGCTTTCATGGAGTCCGGCAAGAGCGTCCCCGCGCCCACCGCCTTCATCGATCTGGCCAAGCCCGCGTTTCGCTATGGTTTGGCCGA
>Ga0182738_1006361_pt1 | contig 12255 bp, 8 predicted proteins | sample eDN5th30CBELigMG_FD_128876 | JGI IMG/M metagenome (GOLD analysis project Ga0182738, IMG submission 128876) | Enriched Miracle-Growth compost microbial communities from Emeryville, California, USA - eDNA 5th pass 30_C BE-Lig MG (version 2)... ...
ATTTCGCCCCGATGCCTCGCCTCGATGGCCTTGGCCGCAACCAGCCAGCCCAGCAGCCCGGTATAGGCCAGCACCGCCACGCAGACCAGCGCGTCAAGCGCGGCCAGCCGCCGCGCCGAAAGGCCGGTGGTGAACACCTCGACCACCAGGTGGTGCGAATGCAGCTGGACATAGGCCAGCGGGAAGAAGGCGATGGCGATCATGTAATACCAGGATGCCACCTCGATCGTGCCCACCAGCGGATAGTGGAACGCGTATTTCGACAAGACATCCGCGACGACATGCAGCATCAGCACGACGACGGCGATGCCGCTGAGCGCCAGCAGCGCATTCGCTATCCAGCGGTTGATCGTGTAGAGTGTATTCATCTGCTCTCTCCCTATTCACGCTTGCGCAAGCGCTCCTCCGCCTCGCATTAAGATAACTCTATAAAGGAAAGATGATGAGTTCGGCTAGAGATTTCCGATGGATTCCGAGAGAAAGATCAAAAAGCGTCGCCTCTATCTAAGCTGTTCGGCTGGCCCGGCGGTGGAGCGCCCGCTCGCCCCGGCATGGACGGCGGCGGCAGGCCTGCTTGCGCGATGAAGGCCGCGATCACCCGTTCCTCGGAACATGGGCCGGTGCAACCAGGTCAAGGCAGGTGGCCGAAATTCGTCATTCAGGTTGCGCCGGACTGCCATTACGTTTACCTCAATTGCGGTTAGAGTGATATGAGGCAAAGGACCGATTTTCCATGGCAAAGCCGAAATCAGCCGTCAATGCCGTTGCCGATGCGATGCGCAACAAGATCCTGACCATGGGGGATGGCCAGCTTCTGGGCTCGGAAGAAGCTTTGCTGGCCGAGTTCGGCGTCAGCCGCCCCACCCTGCGCCAAGCGGCAAGCCTGGTGGCCGAGCAGCAGTTGCTGACGGTCAAGCGGGGCGTCGGCGGCGGATATTTCGCGCGATTCCCCGATGCCCGCGCCGTCAGCCGGAGCGCCGCGCTTTACCTCAAGATCCACCGGGCCGAGGTCCAGCAGATCGTCCTGGCCTTCATGCCGATCCGGGTCGAGATCGCCCGGCTGGCCGCGCATTGCGAGGACATCGAGCTGCGGCGCAAGCTCGCGCAATTTGTCGAGGCCGAGGAGGCACTGGCCGACGGCGTGCATCTACGCGACTTCCTGTCAGCCGAGCGCCGCTTCAACGCCCTGATCGGAGAAATGAGCGGAAACAAGGCGCTGTCGTTGTTTCTCGAAATCCTTCTGGATCTTGCCGCCATGGTCGACCGGCAGCAGGACATGTATACGGGACGCCCCGAGCGCGTCAAGGCATACCGGGCCGGTCGCAACCGCCTTGCCCAGGAGATCCTCGCGGGTGATGCCGAGATGGCGGCACTGGCGGCGCGGCGCTGCGCCGAGATGTCACGCGACTGGCTGCTTCAAGACATTGCCGAACGGGGCGAAAGCGAACTGGGGGAACTTGTCGAAAGCGACTGGTCCAAGCTGCCCCTGCCCAGCAACGACTAGCGGACGCCGTGGCCGGTCGTGGCAGCCCGGTCATATCGACGGAATTATCATGCAAAGACGCGCAGCCTGGTTGGCGCGCGTCGTTGATCGGGGCACAGGCCGGAATTCCGGGCAGGCCCGTTGCTTGCGCAAGGCGGCCGATCCGCCGCCTTGCAGAAGTCCGTTCAGCGCCGTGCCGTCAGACATGCGCGCCGACGCGGGCCGGCTGGCCGACCGCGGCCGAGCCCGCTTCAAAGACCCGGACCTTGGCCCTGAGCGAGACGACGGCTTCGTCGAACTGTTCCTTCAACCGCTGGACCAGCTCTGCGGTGGTCGGCGCATCCTCGATGGTGCCGATGCCTTGGCCGCTGCCCCAGACCTCCTTCCAGGCCTTGGGCCGGGGCGAGCCGTCCTGCCAGTCCATGGTGTCGGCGGTCCGATGGGCGAGATTTTCGGGATCCAGCCCCACGCGGCTGATCGAGGCCTTGAGATAGTTGGCCGGAACGCCGGAAAACAGCGGCGTATAGACCACGTCCTCGGCATTGCCCTCGATGATGAAGCCCTTGTATTCGTCGCGGGCATTCGCCTCGGCCGTGGCGATGAAGCGGGTGCCGATATAGGCAATGTCCGCCCCCAGCGCCAGGGCGCCCAGGATGCCGGCGCCGTCGCTGATGGCACCGGACAGGGCGATCAACCCGTCATACTCCTGGCGCAACTCGCGCACCAGCGCGATGGGGTTCAGCGTCCCGGCATGGCCCCCGGCGCCGTTGCAGACGGCGATGATGCCGTCCATCCCCGCGCCGATCGCCTTGCGGGCATGTTTCATGTTGGTGATGTCGTGCAGCACGATGCCGCCATAGGCGTGGACCCTTTCGATCAGCGACTCGCTGACGCCCAGCGAGGTGATGATGATCGGAACCTTGTGCTTGATGCAGATCTCCAGATCGGGCTCCAGCCGCACATTGGTGCGATGCGCAATCAGATTCACGCCGAAGGGCGCCGTGGACCCCGGCGCCGCCGCCTCGGCTTCGGCCAGGCGTTGCTGGATTTCCGTGACAATCGCCTCGAACTCCTCCACGGTGCGGCCGTTCAGCGAGGGAATTGTTCCGACGACCCCCGCCTTGCATTGGGCGACGACCAGCGTTGGGTTTGATACGATGAACATGGGGGACGCGATCACGGGAAGGCGAAGCCGCCCTTGCAAGATCGTCGGCATGGACATGGGCCGGACTCCTTGATTGCCTAATAGAGATATATCTTATCTTACCTCCTCGACCATATCGGCCGCAATAGCCATTTGACACCCGTTTTGCACGCAGATAAAGATAACTGTATTGGCCAGAGGGGGGAGCAATGGATCTGAACGCGCACATCAATGGAGTGCTGGCGCTGGCACCCTCGGAAGAGGCCGTCGAGTTCGAGGGCCGCTGGCACCCCTGGGGCGAGCTTTCGGCCGCCAAGACCCAAGTCGAGAAACTTCTCGACGAAGCCGAAATCGGCGCGGGCGGGCGCGTGGCAATCCTTTTGCGCAACCGGCCCGAGATCGTGCCGGCGGTGCTGGCCGTGGTCGTTACCGGCCGCTGCCTGGTGACGCTGAACCCTTCGCTGCCGGACGAGGCGCTGGCAGCCGACCTGGCCCGCAGCGAGGTTCCAGTCCTGATCGGCACCGGCGCCGACCTTGCCCGCCCCGGAATCGCCGAGGCCGCGCGCGAAGCCGGGGCGCTGTGCCTGCGGGTCGAGGCCGGGCAGTCGCTTGGCGTCAGCCTGGTTGCGGGCCCGCACAGGACGCTGTGGAAGCGCCCGGCCGCCGAAGGGGTCGCGGTCGAGATGCTGTCCAGCGGCACCACCGGCGCGCCCAAGCGCATCCCGCTGTCGGTGCAGAACTTCCAGAAAAGCATGGAAGACTATCAAAGCTATGAAAGCGACGGCGGAGGCGAACCTAAGCTGCGTTCCGGGGTGCAGATCCTCAACTCACCCTTCTCGCATATCGGCGGGCTGGGGCGGCTGATGATGGCCGTCGTCTCGGGGCGCAAGATGTGCCTGCTGGAGCGGCTGAAGCTGGAACCCTTCGTCGATGCCATCAGCCGGCACAAGCCCAAGGTGACTTCGGGCCCGCCGGCCGTGCTGAAGATGATCCTGGACGCCGATGTCCCGGCCGAGGCGCTGGAAAGCCTGCGGGCCTTTCGCGTCGGGACCGCGCCGCTGGACCCCGATCTGGCGGATGCCTTCTTTGACCGCTACGGCATCGCCGTGCTGCAGAACTATGGCGCGACCGAATTCGGCGGCGGCGTGGCCGGCTGGTCCATGCCCGACTACAAGACATACCGCGTCGAAAAGCGCGGCTCGGTCGGCCGCATCAGCTCCTCTTTCGAGGGGCGGATCGTGGACGAAACGAGCTTCGAGGTGCTGCCGGCGGGGGAAACCGGGCTGCTGGAACTGCGCAGCGACAACATCAACAACGGCGCCTGGGTCCGGACCACGGATCTGGCGGTGATCGATTCGGACGGGTTCCTGTTCATCCGCGGCCGGGCCGATGGCGCGATCATCCGCGGCGGCTTCAAGGTGCTGCCCGAGGAGATCATTCGCGTGCTGGACGCCCTGCCCGCCGTCAAGGAAGCGACGGTGATCGGCCGCAAGGACGACCGGCTGGGGCAGGTTCCCGTGGCGCTGGTGGTCCCGCACGACAGCTGTTCGGAAGACGGGCTGCGCGCCGCCGTCAAGGAAAAGCTGCTGCCCTATCAGGTTCCGGCGCGGTTCCACATCGTCGAGCAGCTGCCGCGCACGGCGTCCATGAAGGTGGACCAGCGCGCCGTCCATGCCCTGCTGGACCGGCTGGAGGCGGCGCAGCCCTCGGTCGCGGGCTGAACCGGTCAGCAGCATCCAGGCTTGCGTTCCTGCACCCGGTCCGATGGCCGGGTGCTTTCGTCTGTTCGGCATAAAGCGCAGGGCCGGGACCGGCGGAGGTCTGCAACGGCTGGCGCCGGGGCCGCGGCATGATCGGGCGGGCAGAAGCCGAAGGCCCTGCTCGCCCTGTCGCGCATCGTCCATGGTGCGGGCCGCGCGCCGCCCTCAGGCGGGGGTAGCGGAAAGGCCGGCCAGCGCCTGACGCTCCCATGCCTCGTCGTCCAGCGACAGGCGCTGGTCGATCAGCGGCCGCGCATCGTCGCTGGCATAGATGCGCATCGGCAGCGGCCGCGCCATGACGTCGGCGATGCGGCGCGCCACCTCCTCGGGCGAGGCGGCGGTGCTGCGGCTGCGGGCGATGCGGGCGCGCACGGCGTCGGTGATCGCCTTATAGGCCGGCAGGTCCACCTCTTTGCGATTCGCGCCGAACGAGGTTTCGACCGCCCCCAGCACCACCAGCGACACGCCAATGCCAAAGCCCGCGACCTCGATTCGCAGCGCCTCGGAATAGGCGTCGAGCGCGGCCTTGCTGGCGGCATAATGGCCCAGCATCGCGGTGGACCGCCTGGCCGCGGCCGAGGAGATCTGCACGATCCCGCCCGCCCCGCGCTGGCGCATCTGCGGCAGGACCGCCTGCACCATCCGCATGGCGCCAAAGACATTCGTGTCGAAAAGCTGCTGCATCTGGGCGGGGGCCACGGCCTCGATCGGGCCCCAGATGCTGAAACCGGCGTTGTTCACCAGGAAATCGACCTGTCCGGCCTGCGCCATCACCGTGTCGATCGAGACCTGGTCGGTCACGTCCAGCGCCAGCTTCATCGCCACCGGCAGATCGGCCAGCGTTTCGGGTCGGCGAGCGGTCGCAATGACCTCGTGCCCGCGATCGTGCAGTTCAAGTGCAAGTGCGCGGCCGATCCCGCTGGAACATCCGGTCAATAGTGTTCGCGTCATTCATTCCTCCCCTCGCGTTGCAGAATATATATAACTGTATTACCCGTGCCGGCAAGTCAGGCGGCCAGCAATCCCCGGTATTTCGCGGCAAATCACAAGGCTTGCCTTAATTGAGATATCTTTTTAGAACAGGGAAAGCATTCGCCGAAGCGGTCGGATGCAGTCGTTTCACGATGGGAGGGAGGCCCGTCCGTATGACGTTCACCGAAGATATGGACAAGACTCAAGCCCTTGCGGACTGGCTGGATCGCAATTGCGCGAATCCCGGCGCGGGCGCGCTCACGCTGTCGCCCCTGTCCGGCGGCTCCAGCGGCACCGTGCTGCGGCTGCGGCGGGGCGCGCTGCGGGCCGTCCTGCGGACCGTGGGCACCCCGCCGCGCGCCGACAGCCTCAAGGCGCTGACGCGCGAGGCCCAGGTCCTGCGCGCGCTGGCGCCGACGCCCGTGCCGCATCCGCGCTTCATCGCCTTTTGCGAGGACCCCGCCGTGCTGGGCAGCCCCTTCCTGCTGATGGCGGAGGTGCAGGGCTGGACCGGCTCGGAAAACCCGCCCGACACCCTGGGCGACCCCGAGGGGCTGAAGCGCGAGACCACCTTTGCACTGATCGACGGCTTGGCGGCGCTGGCGCAACAGGATCCGCAGGCCCTGGGACTGGGCGGATTCGGCCATCCCGAAGGCTTTCTGGAACGGCAGGCGGATCGCTGGAAGACGCTGATGGACCGCCACCGCGCCCATCCCGACTATGGCGACCGCGCCCTGCCCGGCTTCGACCGCATCGGCGCATGGCTGAAGCGGAAGCGTCCCGAGATGCAGCGCGTGTCGCTGATCCATGGCGACATGAGCTTTTCCAACGTGATGTTCTCGAAAACCGCCCGCCCGGTCCGGCTGGCCGCGATCATCGACTGGGAGATCTCGACCCTGGGCGATCCCCTGCTGGATCTCGGCCGCGCGCTCTATCCGTTTCCGTCCCAGGATGGAACGCCGGGCGTCAGCCTGCAGATCGACCATAGCGGCTACCCCCCGCGCGAGGAACTGGCGGCCCGCTATGCCGAGAAGGTCGGGCTCGGCGTGGCGAGCCTCGACTATTACATGGTTCTGTCCATGTACAAGCTGGCCGCGCTGATCGAATTCAACCATGTGAAAAGCATGAACGAGCCCGAGGGCTCGATGGCGCATCGGATCGCCGGTTTCGTCCCCCAACTCATCGACGGCGCCGAACAGATCATCCGCCGTTCTGCCCTTTAAACCCTCACCCGGAGACTGAATGAATGATCGATTTCACCATTGAACCGGAGTTCCAGGAAAAGCTGGACTGGATCCGCAAGTTCATCGACGAGGAAGTCGAGCCGCTGGACGTGCTGACCGGCTACAACAGCAACGCCTCCTATGACCTGACCAACCAGGCCACGGTAGACATCGTCAAGATGCTGCAGGAAAAGGTCAAGGCGCAGGGTCTGTGGGCGCCGCACCTGGACCGCAAGCTGGGCGGCCAGGGCTTCGGGCAGGCGAAACTGGCCTTCATCAACGAGATCGTCGGCCGGTCCAACTGGGGGCCCCGCGTCTTTGGCGCCCAGGCGCCCGACAGCGGCAACTCGGAAATCCTGGCCCGCTTCGGCAGCGAGGAGCAGAAGGAGAAATACCTCAAGCCGCTGCTGAACGGCGATATCATCTCGTGCTATTCGATGACCGAACCAGACCAGGGTTCCGACCCGACGACCTTCAAGACCACCGCGGTGCGCGACGGCGACGACTGGGTGATCAACGGAGAGAAATGGTTCTCGTCCAACGCGAAATATGCCGCCTTCCTGATCACGCCGGTGATGACGCATCCCGATGCGGAACGTCATGACCGCATGACCATGTTCATCGTTCCCACCGACACGCCCGGCCTGCGGATCATCCGCAATGCCGGCATCTGGGGCGAGTCCGAGGAAGAAGCGTCGCACGGCTATGTCGAATACAAGAATGTGCGCGTGCCGGCCTCCTGCGTGCTGGGCGAACCGGGCAAGGGCTTCCAGGTGGCGCAATCGCGGCTGGGCGGCGGGCGCATCCACCATGCCATGCGCACGGTCGGCCTGTGCCAGAAGGCGCTGGAAATGGCGATGGAACGGGCCGTCAGCCGCAAGACCCGCGGCCAGCGCCTGGCCGACCTGGGCGTCGTGCAGGACCAGATCGGCGACTGGTGGGCCAAGTTGCAGATGTTCCGCCTGCTGGTGCTGCATTGCGCCTGGCTTTACGACCAGGAACGCGAGCGCGAGGCCTATATCGAGACGGCGGCGGTCAAGGTGATGACGGCCGACATCTCGAAAGAGATCATCTGGGGTTGCGCGCACCTGCACGGCTCGCTGGGCGCCTCGAACGAGATGCGCTTCGGCCAGATGGTGTCCTCGGCCTTCCGCATGGCGATCGTGGACGGCCCGACCGAGGCGCATCGCGCCGTGCTGGGCCGGCAGTTGCTCAAGCGGGTGGAACCCGCGCCGGGCGACGGTCGCTGGCCCTCGACCCACATCCCGCCGATGAAGGAAAAGGCGTGGGAGAAATACGGCGCCTATTTCGAGAAATACGCCTGAACCACCTGCGGCGCGCTTCGGCGCGCCGCATCGTTTCCGCCGGCCCTCTCCTTCCCGTGCCGGCGGACAGGCGCGCGGGCGGGTCAGTCCTCCTGGAATGCCTGCTCGCGCGCGTTGCGGATGCCCGGCACCGCGATGACCAGCGCCAGCGCCAGCGCCGCGATCAGGAAGCCCAGGCTGAGCGGGCTTTTCACGAACACGTCGAAATCGCCGCGCGACAGCACCATGGCCCGGCGGAAATTCTCCTCCATCATCGGACCCAGGATGAAGCCGAGCGCCAGCGGCGCCGCGGAACATTCGAACAGGATGAACAGGAAACCCAGCAGGGCCATGGCCGCGGCCAGGAACACGTCCATTGCGCTCAGCCCCACGCTGTAGGCGCCGATGCAGCAGAACAGCACAATGCTGGGGAACAGGATCGAATAGGGCACCCGCAGCAGCGACACCCAGACGCCGACCAGCGGCAGGTTGATGATGACCAGCATGATATTGCCCACCCACATCGAGGCGATCAGACCCCAGATCAGTTCCGGCCGCTGTGCCATCACCTGCGGGCCGGGGGCGATGCCCTGGATCATCAGAGCGCCAATCATCACCGCCATGATGGCATTCGACGGGATGCCCAGCGTCAGCATGGGGATGAACGAGGTCTGCGCGCCGGCATTGTTTGCCGCCTCGGGTCCCGCGACGCCTTCGACAGCGCCGCGGCCAAAGCGCTCGGGGGTTTTCGACAGCCGTTTCTCGGCCGCATAGGAAGCGAAGGAGGCCAGCAGCGCCCCGCCCCCCGGCAGCACGCCGAGGATCGAGCCGATGGCCGTGCCGCGGATCGCGGCGGGCCAGGCCTGCCCGAACTCCTCCCGCGTCGGCCACAGCTCGCGCAGCGGCGTCGAGATGATCTGCGGCTTGCCCTCGTTGCGCATCAGGTTCCACAGGATGTCGGCAAGGCCGAACAGCCCGATCGCCAGCGGCACGAAGTCCAGCCCATCCAGCAGGTCGGGGATGCCCAGCGTGAACCGGGGGTTTCCGCTGTTGACGTCGATGCCGATCATGCCCAGCAGGATGCCCAGCAGCACCATCCCCAGCGATTTCAGGGTCGAGCCCGACGATATCATCACCGCGCCCACCAGGCCAAAGACCATCAGCGCGAAATAGTCCTGCGGCCGGAACAGCAGCGCCAGCGCGGACAGCGGTGCCGCCAGCAGCGCCACGACCAGCGTGGCGACCGTGCCGGCGAAGAACGATCCCAGCGCCGCAATGGCCAGCGCCGACCCGGCCCGGCCCTTCAGCGCCATCTGGTGCCCGTCGATGCAGGTGACGGCCGCCGAACTCTCGCCCGGCAGGTTGACCAGGATCGCCGTGGTCGAGCCGCCGTATTGCGCGCCGTAATAGATGCCCGCCAGCATGATGAGGGCGGATTCGGGCGGAAAGTAATAGGTCAGCGGCAGCAGCATCGCCATCGCCGCCAGCGGTCCCAGCCCCGGCAGGATTCCGATCAGCGTGCCGATGATGCAGCCCAGAAAGGCCAGCATGACGTTGTGCGGACTCAGTGCGGTGCCCAGCCCGATGGCAAGATTGTTCAGCAGATCCATGGTTCAGAAACTCGGCCAGAGGGGAAGCGCAAGGTTCAGGAGCTTGACGAAGATCAGCGCCGAGAACGCGGACAGGGCGGCGGCCAGCAACGGCAGGCTCCACCAGGTCCGGCGGCGCGAGGCGAGGCCCGCGATCACCACGCTGCCGAAAGCCGTCAGGACAAGGCCCAGCCGCTCGGCCGCGACGCCGAAAAAGACGATGGCGGCCAGCACCAGCAGCAGCGGCAGAAGCCGGATGGCCGGCAGCGCGCTGCCGGATTGCCGCAGGCTGCGCAGGACCAGGATCGCCCCGATCACGCCCAGGACGCCCGCGATCCAGCGCGGGAAATAGCCCGGCCCCATGGCCGCGGCCGTCCCGTGCGGCAGTTCCTGCCCTGCAAGAAGAAATGCGCTGGCGACGACGACCATGAGAACGCCGGCTCCGAAGTCCGACGGATTGCCGATCCTTAGCAAGTATAATCCTCCCATTGCGGCCGCTGCTCTGCACGCCCCGGCGCGATCCTAGGAGCAGCGGGGCGGGATGTCACGTCGAATCCCGTAATAGAGGAAGCTGAATAGAGAATGCATCCTCCCGCGACTGCCCTCGCCCCATCGGGCCGCGCGCCGGGATTTGCTGCCGCTTCTACAATCCTCTTGGCGTTTCTCCCTGCGGGTGGATATACGGGCAGGCGCGGCCGGCGCGAAAAGAGTGCTCTGAACAAGCGGCCGCCGGCTGCATGGAGGAACCCGATGAAGGCGCTGAACCCGGCAAATCACCCCGCCCCGTCGCTTGGCGAAAGCGACCTGCGTGCCCTGGTCGAGCCGCGCCGCATCGCCGTCATCGGCGCCTCGCCGAAAGAGGGCGCCTTCGGCAACCGCCTGCTGACGAACCTGCTGGACCAGTCCGGGACGCCCGTCGATCTGGTCAACGGCCGCTATGACCGCATCGGCGACGCGCCCTGCTATCCCGGCATCGCCGCCCTGCCCGAGGTGCCCGACCTGGCCATCCTCGCCACCGCGCAATCCGCGGTCGAGGAGGTTCTTGTCGAATGCGCCGAGGCCGGGGTGCGGGGCGCGCTGCTGTTCGCGGCGGGCTATGCGGAAACCGGCCGCCCCGACCGGATCGCCGCCCAGCAGCGCCTGACCGCGCTGGCGCGGCGGACCGGGATGCGGATCGTGGGGCCGAACTGCATCGGCCTATACAACTTTCGCCGCGACCTGCGAATGACCTTCACCGTGCAGGAGCCGCTGGAGCAGCCCGGCTCCCATGCCATCGGCTTGGTCAGCCAGTCCGGGGCGCTTGGCGCGGCGGTTTCGGCGGCGCGCTATCGGGGCGTCTCGTTCAGCCACATGCTGAGCGTCGGCAATGCCTGCGACGTGGATGTGGCCGACTGGATCTCGTATCTGGCGGGGGACGAGGATTGCCGCGTCATCGCCTGCATCCTCGAGGGGCTGAACGCGCCCTGGCGGTTCCGCGCCGCCGCCTTGCAGGCCCGCCGGGCCGGCAAGCCGCTGGTGGTGTGCCGCATGGGCAAGTCCGAGGCGGGCGGAGAGGCCGCCGCCTCGCATACCGGCGCCATCGCCGGATCGGCGGCGGGCTACGAGGCGCTGTTCCACGACGTCGGCGCGATCGAGACCGACCGTTTCGAGGCGCTGCTGGAAATCTCGCAATATCTCGCCAAGGCCGGCCGGCCCCGCGCGCGCGGCGTGGGCGTGGTCTCCACCTCGGGCGGGGCGGCGGTGCTGGCCGCGGACAAGGCGTTCCTCCATGGCGTCGATCTGCCGCAGCCCGCCGCCGAGACCCAGGCGGAACTTGAAGCGGCGATTCCCGATTTCGGGGTGGCGCGGAACCCCTGCGACGTGACCGCCCAAGTGGTGACGGATCCGGCTTCGCTGCGCCGGGCCAGCCTCGCCATGCTGCACGATCCGGGTTACGGCGCGATGGTGTTTCCTTATGCCCATGCCGCCGAACGCGCCCGCTGGCGCATCCCCGCCCTGTCCGAGGCCGCGGCCACCGCCGGCAAGCCCATTGCCCTGGTCTGGATCAGCGGCTGGCTGGAGGGGCCGGGCGCGCGCGACGCGGTGCGCGATCCGCGGATCGGCTTCTTTTCCTCGATGGACAGCTGTTTCGAGGCCATCGCGGCATGGCATCGCTGGCATCTCGACAAGCCCGAGGCTGCCGAAGCGCCTCCGCCCGAACCTGCCGCCGTCGAGGCCGCAAAGGCGATCCTGGAAACAGCCGGTCCCGCCCTGACCGAGCGTGAAGCCGCCGGGCTGGTCGCGGCCTTCGGCCTGTCCACCACGCGCTCGGTCCTTGCGACCTCGGCCGAGGAGGCGGTGCAGGTGGCGGCCGGCATCGGCGTGCCCGTGGCCCTGAAGGTCGAATCGCCCGACATCGCCCACAAGACCGAGGCCGGCGGCGTGGCCTTGAGCTTGGTCGGTGCCGACGCCGTGCGCGAGGGGTTCGGGCGCATCCTGCGCACGGTCAAGGGCAGGCTGCCGCAGGCGCGGATCGCCGGTGTGCTGGTGCAGCGCATGGCGCCGAAAGGGGTCGAGATTCTGGTCGGCGGCCGGGTCGATCCGGTCTTTGGCCCGCTGGTGACGCTGGCGGTCGGCGGGGTCTTCGTCGAATTACTCAAGGACAGCGTGACGCGCCTTGCCCCGGTGAATCATGGCACGGCGCTGGGGATGATCGCGGCGCTGCGCAGCCAGTCGCTGCTGGACGGTTCCCGCGATCTGCCCGCCATCGACCGCGCCGCGCTGGCCGATACCGTCTGCCG
>Ga0182738_1006362_pt1 | contig 12254 bp, 18 predicted proteins | sample eDN5th30CBELigMG_FD_128876 | JGI IMG/M metagenome (GOLD analysis project Ga0182738, IMG submission 128876) | Enriched Miracle-Growth compost microbial communities from Emeryville, California, USA - eDNA 5th pass 30_C BE-Lig MG (version 2)... ...
AGGATCGAGGAGAGAAGGTCGACCTCAGTCAGGAAAGGGCTGATTCGTGACAGGCTCGAGGAGAGAAGGTCGACCTCAGTCAGGAAAGGGCTGATTCGTGACAGGCTCGAGGAGAGGAGGCGGCCCCCAGTCAGGAAAGGGGCTGATTCGTGACAGGATCGAGGAGAGAGGGCCGTCCCCAGTCAGGAAAGGTGCTGATTCGTGACAGGATCGAGGGGGGAGTGCTGTCCCCAGTCAGAAAACCGCCGGATTCCTGACAGGCTCAAGAAGAAAAGCCCGCCCCCAGTCAGAAAAACTAACTTGCTTCTAGACCATCATTGTGAGTATCCCCGACCTCCCACCCCGTACCGAAAAATAGGTTCTCAGGTTCACACTTGTTTTATCTTTTTAGAATATGATTGTTTGAGGACAGAACCAGAGTGTGCTGCAAGCCATTAAGAGGGATGTGGTTTTATGAAACCGAGCTATGCCAGCCTAATTCGTAAGAGTTCGAGCCAAGTACACCATTTTATTAAAAAACTTGGCTATAAGAAGAATGAACGTCTGCATTTTCTTTTAGTCGATGACGCGAAACGCAATTATTCTAGTTATACTACTTTTTCTTCTTCTAATCATAAACAAGCGATCGCACTGCAAAAAACGTTCAAGTCCATGGAAAAATGGGTACCTCAAATGACACTCTTCTCCAGGAAGAACAAACCCGTCCATCTACTCAGTCAAAACGCAAGAGGTTATGCTATCTTTATGGGGATTAACTACAAAGAAAAAAGAAATAGTGAAGTTAAAGATATCAGAGCCCAGTTTATTGATGTGGATCTAAATAAAATTTCAGATCGGTTAAACACCATGGAACAAGTGAAGCAGAGAATTAAATCTATTAAATCCAACCCAATAGAGCAGATTAAATCAATAAAAGTCAAAAAAGATAAACAAGGCCAATACCACCTTTTAGCTCATCGAACCGAACGGAGAGTCGCCCACTTGAAAAAAGAGTTTCTTAAAAAACATGGGAAGGACTTTAGGGACGCGATGATCATTGAAACGAACAATGGGTATCACGTTTATTGGGTCGTTCAAGGTGGATCGATAAGCAAATTCGTTCCTATTCAAAAAGCATTAGCCCAAAGATTCGCCTCAGACCCCGTGATTACAGATCTATCAAGAGTCATGCGCATCCCTGGCTTCTACCATGTGAAAGATCCTAAAAGACCCTTTTTGGTTCGTGTCATCCAATGGGGAAGGAAAAATCCGTTTACGCAAGATGAAATCATGAAAACATTTCGTTTACAACCTTATATTTGCAACGCCATTGGCACAAATCACATCACCAGGATAAAGCATTGAAGTAATGAAGATTATGCCCCCCAAAAAAAAAGCCGCCATAATAGCGGTTTCAAAATGGTAAGTCTTCATCAGATGGATCGGGTGTCGTCGGAATGATTTCGTTCTCTGGTTGATACTTTCCGAATGATATAACGTTCTCCGTCGGAATCAATTCCTCGTCTTGCCTAGAAACAACGATGTATTTACCATTTCTAAGAAAGTTGTTAACGTCTAGCGCATCCTTTGCACGTAGATTGTTCATGTTATGCACGTATCCTATAAAGTCTCGTTTTTTCGTTCTCACAACGAACATCATACTCATATGATCACACCTCCAATTATATGCACTCAAAGTATATGCAGATGGTTATCGGACTAGCACGCGAACAAATCACTGGTGGACGCAATTAAAAACTGTTGAACCTAAGACAGGGGGAGGTACTTCACCTTCTCCTAAGATGCTTTTTAATAACTGTTACACTCTCAATCTAAACCTTATGGTAATATTTACCTTGTGGAGGTGTGTTAGGGTGAAACATATACAATCAATATTAGAGAAATGTAAGTATCCATGTGAGTTGATTAATCATGAAAAGGAAATTCTTTCAGCTCAAGATGGTGCAGATTATTTTGGAATTGAAATTGGACAAACAGCCCCAACATTAATTATCAAAACGGATAAAGGATTCTTTGCGTTAGTTGTGTCGGGGAGTCGAGGGAAAGTGAACCTTGATGAAATAGCAGAAGCATTGGATGGTGGAGAGGTCAAATTAGCGTCGAGTAAAGAGGTTAAAAAGGTAACTGGATTTGAAGTGGGTAGTGTACCATTGGTTGGTCTGAACGTACCTTTCGTTATAGATAAAGACCTATATCACTACCCCTTCATTTACGGAGGTACTGGTATACTAACTTGTACACTAAAAATAAATCCTAAAGCCTTAGAAGAATTAAATAGCGTTAAATGCATCTTTGGATAGATTGTCAAGATATCCGGGAGCTGTTTTTACAAGGTACCGAGTATGAAGACAAACCCTTTATAAAGGGATTTATCCATCTTATTTCTAGTGATGAGGTAGGTGATAACCCTAGAAAATTGCAGGTAGTCGCCGTGTATACAGCATCCTCCTTGCCGGTATAGCAGGAGAGGCTGCGAATCATGCAACCGGCTGTATCCGTGCGAGCGGACGCGTCGCATATCGTCATGGGGTACCGTCTTTAGCTGACACAATGATTACTGGACTTTTTTAGCGGCCCGAGAGGATTCGAACCTTTAACATATGATATTTCAATTTCCAAGGTGCCGAATAACGAGAAACGTAGGACTATAGATAGAGAATAGTACTTATTTCTCATTCTTTTTTGAATGATCTAGTTATCCGCCTATACATGATATGCCTAGTCAGAATATGTTGTTTATGATCATTTAAAAAAAGAGGAGGCAATACGTATGTATTACAATCCTATGTACTATCACTACCCTCAATATTATTGGAATCGACAATACCCTCCAGTGGATACAGCCATATTTCTTAAATCGGTAACGGCCTTTCAAAAAATCTCTAAAGAAGCCGGAACTATTTTGGAAAAATTTTCGGAACAGCAATTTGCTTATCAGTTAATGGATGCTGCACAGGCAGGGAATCAAGGAGAAGTAGATCGGTTAATTAAGTCAATTGGGAATTCAACACCAGTTACCACACAGTATACTCCTGACGGCTTACTTCTGACCATTCATGCCGATGCTGATGGGTCTAAATGTTGTACTTTAACTATGTACCTAAGATGGGGGGCTTTTTCACCACTGAATCGTTGAACAAGTTGAAAATACACAGTTAAAAACCTTTTCGAAAAAACGAAGAGGTTTTTTATTTACTAAACCGTTTATTAATCGATATATTTCCACCAATAATCCCTTGATTGAGCTGGCAAGGCTCCTGTAATTTGTGGATCCATTTTTGGTAGCGGCCTATTATGCTAACTGGCAGTAGAGTTACAATATGAAGAAATGGTCTTTTAGTACCATTGATAAAAGACTCAAAAACATATATATATTAGATGCTTGATAGGAAGTTTTTGGGTGGGGGGGAATTGGGATTGTTACAATTGTTGACTGATAAAGAATGTTTGAGAGCACTGGTGGGCATTGAAGTGGCAGCGCTAGTGGCAGAGGTAGAAATTTATGTCTAAGAGAAAGTATTTTCTGATAGGAACTGTATTGGGGCTGCTTTTATTTTATCCTTTTCCTAGTTATGCAAGTGAAGAGGTAGCCGTTATGCCCGCACAGGGCAAGACCTTTGGCACCTGGTTTTGGGAAACCTCGATGATTCAAACCCATCCGAATGAGGTATTGACGTTCATCGAAGAAAAACAGGTGAATCAGCTCTATTTGCAAATCAACCGTAAGATCGATGTGGAGACCTATCGATGGTTTATCGAACAGGCAGCCGCCAGGAACATTGAGGTGCATGCACTGGATGGGGGCCCGAATTGGGTATCGCCAGAAGGCGGGAAATATCGCGACCAGTTCTTCGATTGGGTAATGACCTATCAAAACTCAGCTACGCCTGCTCAGCAGTTTAGGGGAATTCATCTGGATGTGGAGCCTTATCTCTATAAAGGCTGGAAAGAAGATTATCAAAATACGGTTAGCAGGTTTCAAGATTTTATTGATCATTCTTATTCGGATTCCCGAAAAATGAATCTGAAATTGACCCTTGCTGTTCCTTTCTGGTATGACAATAGGCAATACTCGAATAAGTATGGGGAAGGAAATTTGGGACACTGGGTCATTCAGAATACGGATCAAATTGCGATTATGGCCTATCGCGATCGAGCGGAAGAGATCATCAAGCTGGTGGAACAGGAAATCCTATGGGCCAAGGAGTTAAACAAACAAGTCTTGATTGGTGCAGAAACGAAGGAGACTGCGGAGGGGGATAAGATTACCTTCTATGAAGAAGGTTCGACTGTGCTGTTCGATCAACTGGATCAAGTGTATGCCCGTTATGCACAGGTACCTTCTTTTAACGGCTTTGCCATCCATAGCTTGAGGTGGTGGATGGAATTGAAACCTTAGTCGGCCTACAAAGAAAAAAGTAACGGTCCCCACCACGACCACGTCCAATGGAATAGGGGAGTTACTTTTTTCCTTTTTTAGGTCCCTATCATTTAGCCCTTTCGAGTATAAAAGCAGGAAGGACTTCACCAACGATTTCATTTCTGCAATTTCTCATTTTAGGCTGGTAATACTTTTCTAAGCATTCAACGTGTTCATTTGTAAGTAAATGTAATTGGACCATGATTTCCATAACAAACGGGTATAACGATCGGCTATAATCACCATCTTCTATTTTTACAGCTATGCCCATTCCTGTTTCTTTATCCCCAATACAGTACACAGATTCTGCCCCTAATTTGCCAATGAACCTTCCGTTTCCTACTTTCATAAAATCTGTACAAAATCGGTTCGTGCCTGCAACCATTTCTGGATGTTCCGTCATAGCAGAGGTAATACGATGGATCGCGCTTTTCCGTTTTTCATCCAATCTTTCTGGATTGGCTAAACTAGCATACGCGGTTGCAAGTTTGTCCAAAGGTAAAGCAAATACAGGTACACCACACCCATCGGTCCCCATTCCAATTTTATCTTCCGGGTAATTAGAAACCTCTGAAATAACCGTTTTAATCCGCTGTTGAATAGGGTGTTCTTCTATCTATAGTCCCTCATCCATTCACTGAGTTGACTCAATTGAGCATCGATTTCATTCCGCAACGATACTGCCCAATCATCGTAGTTATCTGTTAATATCGTTTCGGACATCCATGTCGGCAACTGTTTGCACAACTCGTATCGGATGGCCGGATCACTCTCCAGAAACGCCTGTCGGACAACGGCAATAAAATCGACGAGATCACATTTTATTTTGTATTGGATCGATACGGTTCCTTTCTGAAACAACAAGCCATTCCCGGAACTGACCGGATGTCGTAGCAATTTTCCTAAATGATGAAGGCACACTTTTAAGTACGCCTTTGCTTTATTCAGATCAAGATGGGGAAATAATTCTTCACACAAAACATCGCGGGTCGTTACTGGATGAAAGGCTAAATAGGTAAGTAGCCTCTTGGCATGGCGCTGATTCCAGCCGGATTCAATGGGGATGGAATCAATTTCAACACGAAAATGGTGCAAAAGATGGATATCAAGAATGGGAACACGACGGGATTCTTTTTGCTCTTCAGGTTGAAATACCATTTGTATAAATTGCTGTGTATCTCCTCGGGAAAAGCGATCAACTCGGATCCGCGCTGCAAACAGTCGCACCCATTCAGCCACTTGTTCAGGCTGCTCTATAAACAGAAGAAACGACGCATTGGACACGGTAATAAGCGTACAGTTTTTTAACAGAAAAGAACTTGCATTAACAAGTGCATCCGGACTTGTCCTATTCAATTCACCCGTTAATATCAGGACTGGACACGACACCTCTGCAAGTTCTAAGAGAAGTGTTGAATTCGACGTCAGCTCAACCATTTCCGAAAGATGCCCTACTGGATAGCCAAGCAATACGCGGAAATACTGTCTGAGCCCTATATCGTCTGGCCCGAGTGTCGTATATCCTTTTAACAGTTCATCATACTGGCGGAGAAAGTGGGGATGCCCCGCTTCCATCGTTTGTTTCATATGTGGAAACACGTGCCTGACTAAGTGGGAGTGAGCGTTATTTGTTGTCATATACGGAAGCGAAAGAAGTGTAAGGGCCTTGACCTGATTCGGATACGCTAAGGTGTACTTCACAGCCAGCTGTGTTCCATAACCAAATGCTAATATATGAACTTCAGATAGGCTCAATTTTTTAATCAAACCATGTAAATCTTCACACAGCACATCCCATGTAGTCGGCACCTCCCCAAAATGGCTTTGTCCATGCCCGCGGATATCGTACTGTACAACGGAGAAGTGTTCAACAAGAAAGCCGCTCAACCGACCCCAGCACGAAGAATCAAGTGCCAGTCCATGAATGAGCAAAAGAACCTCTTTATTCCCCCGCCTGCTATCATTCCATTCGTAATACATGTTATGTCCGTTCACTGATTCTAAAGGCATATCATCCCCTCATTTTCTTCCCTATGCAATCCTCATTGGATTCGACAATAATCCCCATTTCCCTTCCTTTTGTTACCTTTTTGTTACCTGGGATTCGTTACAATGAACGAGAAGCAGCCAGACTGCTTCATTTAGATCAATCCAATAAAACAGAAAGGAGGGGAAGGATATGAAAAAGAAAAGGTTACAATGGTCCATCCCTTGCTCACTAGCTACCGCAATGATTCTAGGACTGGTAGCAGCACCCGCTTCTGCATCTCCCATGATGCCGTTAAGTTTGGAAAAGAAAGTGCAGCAACAAGAGAGGAAAACGAGCTACGAATTGACAGTAGAGCAACAGAAACAGGAACAGATTAACCGAATTGAAGCGGCCAAAAAAGCAATCGATGATGCCAATGAAGCGGCGAGACAAGCTGCGATGGAGAGAGCCGCTAACCAATTGAAACAGGAACGGCCAGACATAGAGAGACAGCGACCGACTGACAGACAGCAACAGCAACAGCCTAACAGAGAAAATCCGCCACGCCCTCATAGCGTGAACCTGGTCCCTGGAAGGTAGTGACGATACATAGGAAGACATCGATGAACCTAAGGAAATGATAAAATACTAGAGGGTCCCAAAGCCTAATGTAGGCTGAGAGGATCCTCTTTTTTTCGCATGCACCTATCGAGAGATGGATAATCATTTCTATTCCTTAAAAAGAGAATATGACTATGAGGTGATATCCCATGAATGAGCAAATGGTTGACATTCTCATGAATGTAAAGACAAGGTTTAATGAAGACCTCGAAAAGTCTGATGGCGATATCCGTACGATTGAGAAATTTTTTGCTGAATGCGTTTGGAAAAAGAATTTCTCCCAAATTGAACATATCACCAAGTTCTTAGAAGTGGAATTTTTAGATGAAGTAGAGGATGAGAACGAGCTGCAAAAAAGAGCTATATCCTCGGGAAAATTCATGCCATGATCGAACTAGCCAATTACCTCAGCCTACCAAGAGAGGTTGAAGAAAAAGTACAGCATTTAACACCGAATCAACAAAAGCTGCTTACGTACATTTTTCATGAAGGACAGGTCACACCCAGTCAAATCAATATCGCCCTTGAAATCAACAATAAGCAATTGGTCAGTAATATTTTACGAGAATTAAGACTCAAGGACCTCATTTATGTGATCCCGGCAGGGAAGAAACGATGGTACACGATCTCCCCTTTAGGCAAAGAGGTTATTGGCCATTATTCGGAGATCGGCGTAGCTGTGGAAGAACAAGCCCTTCATCCCATGGATTCAATAGAAGTCGAAAACAAAAAAGAGACAGTACAAGAGAAGCCATTAGAGAAATCCCTGGACCAGGTGATCTTCAATTTTTATCATGATTTCACAGCAAACCAGTACAAGAATAGTTGGAAGCAAACTAGACATCGAACGGGTTATGAAAGAAGGGGATGTTCTTTCACAAAGGAGAGGGGACTAACAAATGAGTTTAGAATATAAGGTGAATTCTACGATAACTGCTGAAGAAGTAGCTAATGTATTTCGAGCTTCAGGTATAAAAAGACCTATCGACCAACTGGAACGCTTACAACGTATGATTGATCATGCAGATATAACAATAACTTGTTGGGATGATAATAAACTCATTGGAATTGCTCGTGCAATTACTGACTACAGCTATTGTTGTTATTTATCTGATTTAGCAGTCGATAAGGCATACCAAAACCGTGGAATAGGAAAACAATTGATAAAGGAACTGCAAAACCAATTAAATGAAGAAACATCGCTGTTGTTGCTATCTGCTCCTAATGCCATGGATTATTATCCAAGAGTAGGATTTAATCAAGCAGAAAATGCATTTCTTATTCAAAGAAAACGGTAAGTTCTTGAGCTAACGAAGAAATTATGGCTGCCACCTTTTTTTAGGGATGGCAGCCTATTGTGTTATTTGGCAGTCAACGGTCTCTTATATTTGGATATATACTGTTATAGGCGGGGGATGGATTCCCTTTTTTATTCTGTGGAAGGCAGGAAAGTTCAATAAGAAAGCTCCCAATCGGCTAAATGGTGATTTACCTTTAAGCTATTCGGAGCTTTTTTCCATTCCTATTCTAGAGGCTCATAGGCTGTATTGTTTAAGTCTGGAATCGATTAACGCTTATCATTGTCTGTTAAATTGTTAATGGCGTTAGTGGTTGCATCAACAGCATCCATCGCAGCATTTTCAGTGGCTTCTAACCCTTTATGAACAGAATGAAATACAGCTCCCGCGGTATCCTTTATGTTCTTTGAAACATTTTGGGTATTTCGTTTGCTCTTTTGATTAGACATATTATTTCACCTCCTAAACGTCTTTATGTTGCGTAAAAAAATATATGTTATTCAGTTGGATGTAATGAATGAAGGGATACAGTCAAATGTGATGATGGGGAAAAGGGCAGGAGGTTTGATAGATTTGGTCAAATAATGGCGTGGTGTACCATAAAAAGAAACCTGCCTATATTGTGGATAAATATCCCATCACAAAGCTAAAGTCGTTTATTAAATGGTTCCATTTAGGTGAATGGGCCCCCAAATGCCTGGGGAAAATAGTTTATGAATAATCAAATTTTAGATTGACGCGAAATTAACAAAGTTGTAATATAAACAATAAATTCATCTAGATGACTAGATGAAAGCGGTTATATTTTCATATAAGTCATCTAGACATATAGATGGGAGGGGTATTGTGATTAATGAAGATTTGCCAATTCCTAAGTATGCTCAGATTGCAGAACATTTAAAGGCAAAAGTAGAAGAACTGTCCAAAGAGGGAAAAGACAAATTCCTAAGCGACGATGAACTTATAAAAATGTTTAATGTCTCTAGGATGACTATTCGTCAGGCCGTTCAATTGCTTGTAAAAGAAGGTCTTTTAAAACGGATCCAAGGTAAAGGCACATTTATCGTTCGAAAAGACAAATTGAAAACAGATATTGCCAAATTAGATACCTTTTTCCGAGGGTGGTACTTAGACAAAAACTTTCATGTTAAGTTGCTATATAGGGGATCCGTACCTTGTCCAAAAGGAATAGATGAAAAACTAGGGGTAAAACCTGGAGAAGAAGTGTATCAAGTAAAACGTTTACGTCTTTTAGAGGGTATCCCCATTGTTATCGATAATCGTTATCTTTTAAAAAAGTATGGTGAACAAATTACGGATGAAGAATATGTTAGTTATTCTTTCTCGCATTTATTTTTAAATAAATTTAATCTGTCCCTTACCGAAGGTGAAATTGAAATAGAAGCTGTTCTTGCTAGTCAAGAGATTTCGGAAATTCTTGGTATTTCCATAGGTTCTCCAGTTCTATATAGAAGTGTTGACTTAAAAGCAATGAAATCTTGTGTTTTAACAGGTGCTTCTTCCTATCGTGGAGACATGTACAAATACAAATCAGTATTAAGTTTAGAATAAAAATTTTTGAATTAGATTTAGGTTCTTTGTAAGGGCTCCCATTTATTTTTTATAAACAAGATTCGAGTGATAAATATATGGAGGTGGATTATGTCCTATTCTATTTTAATAATCCTAGCAATTGTTATTGCAATCTACCTGGGTGAAAAGTTTGATATTAATACTGGTTTAGTTGCTTTAGCATTCGCTTATTTAATTGGTTGTTTTGTTTTGGATATGTCTATAGGTGATTTATTGGCAACCTTCCCAACGAAACTGTTCTTAGTTATTTTCACCTTAGCACTCTTCTTTAATTTTGCAGTAGTGAATGGTACTTTAGAAAAAGTGGCCCATTTATTACTTTATAGATTCCAAAAACAAACAAAATGGTTACCCTTAATTTTGTATTTTATTACAGCGTTGGTTTCAGGAATGGGTGCCGGTTTCTTTACCTCTGTGGCCGTCATGGGTGCGATTGCCATGGCATTATGCAAAACATCAGGAATGAATAGATTGCTTGCTTCATTTGCTGTTTCTTTAGGTTCGCTTTCTGGTGCAAATTTCATGTATAGTGCTCATGGGGTACTTTTTAACTCTTTGCTAAGTGACACAGCTGTTGCTGAACAGGCGAATGTTCTGACAAGGGATATCTTCGTTGTTTCATTTATATATCCAATATTTGTCATGTTGATTCTGATGTTTTTTGAAAGAAAAAATAGTCAGATGGCTGAATTGAATATTGAAAAACCAGCAGCTTTTACACAAAAACAAAAAGTAAATATTTCTTTAATTGTTTTACTTATGGTTATTGTACTAGGAGCACCAATGCTCGCTAAATTTATGCCAAACAATGAAACGATGCAGTTCATTAACTCGCGTACGGACATTACTTTACTCGCCGTTGTATTCGCAATCGCAGCTTACTTATTAAAATTAGCTGGGGACAAACCAAAGGAAGTCATGGCAAGAGTACCTTGGAATACATTATGGCTTGTTTCAGGGGTAGGCATGTTAATTGATGTTGCCGTTGAAGCGGGTACAATCGATTTATTAGCTTCATTAATCAATAATATGCCGTCCTTTTTTGTTCCTATTGCTGTGACAATCATTGCTGGTGTCATGTCAATCTTTAGTAGTACTTTGGGTGTTGTTGCACCGCTCATGTTCCCAATGATTGCCGGTATAATAGGTCCTACTGGATACAGTGCATCGTTAATTGCGGTTGCTATTATCATCGGTGCCCAATCAACAGCTTTAGCGCCATTTTCTACAGGTGGAAGTTTGATCCTTGGTAACAGTAGTTTGGGTGAAGATGATTCTAAGAAGTTTTATAGTGATTTACTTTATAAAGCAACGCCTCTAGGGTTAGGTTTTTCGGTTATTGCAACCATCATTTTAATGTTTTTACTTTAGGAGGTAGTCATGCCAAAAATATTTGACGCTCATTTCCATATTATTGACCCAAAGTTTCCATTGATAGCAAACCGAGGTTTTCTACCGGAATATTTCCCTTTTGATGAATATAAAAAACGAGCAATGGAGCTAAATATCACAGGTGGAGCGGTTGTTTCAGCCTCTTATCAGGGATACGACCAATCCTATCTAAAGGAAGCTCTCAAACGACTTGGGCCGGGTTTCGTTGGGGTAGTGCAGCTACCCTATGAAACAACAGATGAAGAAATCATCGAGTTATCAAAAGTAGGAATCAGAGCGGTAAGGTTCAACATCTATAATGGCCTCTCCCTTCACCCTACTCAATTGGTATCCATGGCAAAACGGGTTCATGATTTAGCGAGATGGCATGTAGAACTACACATTGCCTCGTCTGCCCTGGAGGAATTTTCTCCAATCATTGAAAGCTTTCCAGCCGTATCCATAGACCACTTAGGTTTGGTAGAGGAAGGGTTTCCTAGTTTGCTTAGACTTGTTAGCAAAGGGGTAAAAGTCAAAGCTTCAGGATTTGGAAGGGTGGATTTTGATGTCAAGAATGCCCTGCAAAGGATTTATTCCGAAAACCCAGAAGCACTTATGTTTGGCACGGACCTTCCTTCTACAAGAGCAAAACGCCCATTTAAAGTAGAGGACATAGATCTTATAGCTGAAACCCTTGGAGAAACAGGTGCAAAGAAAGTTCTATACTCCAATGCCAATAAGTGGTATATGGAAAAGAACTAACACCATAATGGAACTTTGATGAGCTTCCTAGGGATTTTTCCTTAGGAAGTTTATTTGAGTCAAAGGGGTCGGACCCCATCACAGAGATAGATCGTTAGCATCCACGCCCCTTTTCGCTTCACCCAATCAACTCCGACTGGATGTATCCCTCATAAACCCCATCAATAATCCCGCGACGCCCAGATAGCCAGTCTTCAAATCCTGAGAGGTGTCACCTGCC
>Ga0182738_1006365_pt1 | contig 12250 bp, 9 predicted proteins | sample eDN5th30CBELigMG_FD_128876 | JGI IMG/M metagenome (GOLD analysis project Ga0182738, IMG submission 128876) | Enriched Miracle-Growth compost microbial communities from Emeryville, California, USA - eDNA 5th pass 30_C BE-Lig MG (version 2)... ...
AATCTAGGATGATTAGAATACACCTCTATCCGTAACGGCGATAACAAAATCATCATTAGCACGTAAAGGTTCGCCTTTGTGTGTTGAAGGTGCATTTTACGATGATCGTCCTCTGCTTGTATGGCTTGGCATTTGTCGAGCCTCAGCGGAGAGAGGATAGACGTGTGCTTCTGACTAGATTCCCTCCTTCTGATATAATCAAAAGAAATACATATGATGTGTTGTTAATTCTATTTTGTGTAATTTCTTCCTTCCTTTATTTCGAATTAATTTACTGAAAAAATATTTTTCTTCAAAAGATGACAACAAAAGGAAGATTCTCTTCTCTTAGAGATAGGCTAAATACAGCTTTATAAAGAAGGTTTTTCAAAGAATTCAAGAAAATGCTATTCCATAAATTTGTTTCATTGAAAAAATACTGTAAAAGATTTTTTTTATGTAAACCATGTGAGACGAGATGATTTCCAAGGTGCATTGAGCTCATCAAATTCTTTCATTATTTTTTGAAATTTTGTTCTAAGAAATGGCTTGAGTATTTGAAGTATCCAAATTTTTTTCTTTTTAAACAAATAGAATTGTTCATCAGAAATTTGTGATACAACTCTTGAAGATGACCTGACAAAAAGTTTTTTTTTCAATCTATGATAATTAGTTCACAAAACTAGAGGAAATGAAGAAGAAAGAAGAATAGAACAAAGTGGCTCAATGTGAGCAATATTCGATTCTACGGATTATGATCAGTAAAGGAATTGTTCAAAAACTTTTGAATTCGGGAAAACGTATTGATGAGGTTAATTGAAGGAAAAGTCGAGAAAAGACTTGAATTCTAAGGGTTGATTGCTTTAGATTTCCGATCCAAATTTTGGCAAAGTGCAATAATGTAATTTAGTATAAGATTTATTTAGAATACTTTAAAAAGTTAAGATTTTAATTATGGCCCAAGTTGTCAAGGGATTTGCTGGAGCTGGTGTCTTTGGACTCGCTGCTTTATATTTCGGATCTAAGAGTGTCTTCACTGGTATAGCTTCTTCTTTCCTTTCCTTACCTTTTTCAAGTCGATCCTGGTCACAAGGCCCTTATTTTTAGTAGACTTGGTGGTCTTAAGGATGAAGTCCTCACTGAAGGTTTCCATTTGATCGTTCCTTATTTCCAATGGCCCATTATCTATGACGTTAAGACCAAGCCCAGAAACTTCCAAGCCAGCACTTCAAACAGAGGTAACTCGACCAGTTTCAGCCCGTATTAATGTTGTAGATTTACAATCCGTGAATATCACTCTGAGAGTTTTATACAGACCTGATGCTGATTCTTTGGCTTTGTTACACAGATATCTCGGTCCCGATTTCGATGAAAGAATTCTTCCTTCTATTGTCAATGAAGTCCTCAGAACCGTTGTCGCCAAATATAATGCTGCTGCTTTACTTTCTCAAAGAGATCAAGTCAGTAGCACTATCAGAAGCACCTTGGAAAGCAGAGCCAAGCAATTCCACATCATTTTGGATGACGTTTCCATCACCCATTTGACTTTCGGAAAGGAATTCTCTGACGCCATTGAATCTAAGCAAGTTGCCCAACAAATTGCCGAAAGAGCAAAATATATTGTTGACCAAGCTAAGGAAGACAAGAAGAGTACTATTATAAAGGCCCAAGCTGAAGCCAGCTCCGTTGAACTCATCGGTAGAGACGTTAAGAATAACCCAGGTAAAGACTTTCGGGGTTGATTTTTAGTGCTAATGAGAACTTTTAGCTTTCTTGGAACTCAAGAGAATCGAAGCTGCCAGAGAAATCGCCAACATCTTGGCTGAATCCAGAAACCACATCATGTTAGGTAGCGACCAATTATTACTTGGCCTCGGTAGAAAATAAATATCGAATTTGCAAAAGAATATTTAATAAAATGTATTGGAAGTATAAAGCTAAATTATACATTCATCATTCATCATTCATAAAAAAAGAGTTTTGTGAAATTTTATAAAACGCCGTTTCTTGAGCCATCACCATATGATTAATTGATTCGTTGTCTGTTATACATAGAACTTCAATTCAACATTTTATTGAAAACATTCCAAAATTAATTTTCCTTGAAAACAATTTTATGAAGAGACCAAGATAATCAAGAATTCTTTCAATCGCAAAAATTTTTTTAAAGAAAAATTTACTTGAGAAAAATTTCCAAGAGAGAGTACTGACTTGAGAAAAAATAATAAAAGCTCCAAGGAGGTATGATGGTAACTGAAAAAGGGAATAAAGAGGTAATTTAGATTGAGATTCTTTAGATTTAGAACGTTGAAGGGAAAAGGTATTAAACATATTTAAAAATTTTCGATACACTAAAATAATTTTTTTAAACAAAAACATAAATTATTCTCAGCAATGTCATCTGATTTAGACAGACAGATTGAACAACTCAGAAATTGTGAAATTATAAAAGAGAGTGAAGTGAAAACTCTATGTGCTAAAGCTAGAGAAATTCTTGTCGAAGAATCCAATGTCCAAAGAGTTGATGCTCCAGTCACTGTAAAAAAATTATTTCCTATGATGATTGAAAAATTTTCAACAGATTTGCGGTGATATCCACGGCCAATTCCACGACTTGATTGAGCTCTTTAAGGTCGGAGGAGACTGCCCAGACACTAATTACTTGTTTTTGGGTGATTTTGTCGACAGAGGTTTCAATAGCGTGGAGACATTCCTTTTACTCCTTGCGCTCAAAGTAAATTTTTTGTCGATTTTCCGAGAATAATTGATTTCTTTTAGGTCAGATATCCTGACAGAATAACTCTGATTAGAGGCAACCACGAATCCAGACAAATTACTCAAGTTTATGGTTTTTATGATGAATGTCTCAGAAAATATGGATCTCTCAATGTTTGGAGATATTGTACCGAAATTTTCGATTATTTAAGTCTTGCTGCCGTTATTGAAGACAGAATTTTCTGCGTACATGGTGGTCTTTCCCCCTCAATAAATACTCTTGATGATGTAATACAACCCCGCTGATTCTCATTTTAAAAACTATTGATAAGATAAGAGCTATTGACAGAAAACAAGAAGTTCCTCATGATGGTGCTATGTGTGATTTGATGTGGTCAGATCCTGAAGGTATAAAAGAGAATAGGAGTTGATAATGAAGAAATATGATAGAAATTGATGGCTGGAACTTGAGTCCCAGAGGTGCTGGTTATCTCTTTGGTGGTGATATCGTGGAACAATTTAATAGAACAAATAATATTGAGTTGATTTGCAGAGCTCATCAATTGGTCATGGAAGGATATAAGTAAAGAGGAGTTAATAGGGAGGGAATATCTAAAAATGGTTAAAGATCAATGTTTAATGAACAATTAGTGACAGTCTGGTCCGCACCAAATTATTGCTATAGGTAAGAAGGGAGATTTGAGGGAATTAATTAGAGTTATAGATGTGGTAATGTTGCTGCTATATTGGAATTGGATGAAAATTTGGGCAAGTTTTATAAAATCTTTGATGCTGCTCCTCAAGTAAAAATATATTGAATAAGGGATTTTAACATAAAATTATAGGAGAATAGAGGGGTTCCAGCCAAGAAGTCTGTTCCTGATTACTTCCTTTAAAAGACAAGACAAGAAGATTATTATTAATGTAATAATTTTATCTTAGAAGAGAGAATAATAAATAGATTCTCAATGGAATGGATTAGAGTCGTTAGTCTTATGAATCTCTATATTCAAATTCAAATAAGTTTTTAACCTTTGATATGAGATAATGCTTTATGCACTGTATGAATCTTTAAAAAAACTTTACTCTGTTGCTGAAAAAAAAATTCGCTCATTTTTATTGAAAAGAAAATTCCTTCACAAAAATAAAGTCATTCTTATGAGACATTTTTTTAATTCTAATTTATTTGAAGAAAATGCCTTGTTGTTGGAGAAAATATGAAAAATAACTTGAGTTTCATAGTAAAGAAGAATTAACAGGATTTTTTCTGAATAAGACAGTTTTAATTTTACATTAAACTTTTTGTAAAATTTTTCAGATCTACAGGCAAGTCATTCATTGGGCCAAATAAATGAACGAAGAGTAAGAAATTCTTCTTTTCCTCTTTCCTTTTTCTCTCAGTCACCATTTGAGCATATTTTCCATCTTCTTTATTTTCAAATTCAGCCATAAAAATTTCCTTCTCCCATTATCAAAATATTCTAATGATAATTAGCCGAAAGTTGAGACTGCCTCCAATCAATTCCCTTTCAGGAGAACTACCAGGCTCACAAGAGCGAACTTTAGCAGAGAATACTGATTTTGATTATTATGATGCAGATATGCAGGTACTCCTCATGCAAAATAATGTTCCTGTTACAAATTATTTCATTTTAGAAGACAACTCACGATTTAAAAAAGAAATACGAACAAATACAGAATCTGAGTATAATTGATAATATAAAAATAAGCCATATAAAAATCAGATAGAAACAATAAAATAGAGAACCAAAGAAGAAGTGTCAAGGAAGATGGCATTGACATTACAAATTGGCAATATATGGATGATTTTGAAGAGCTTAGCAACAGAAAAAAAGAGCCTCCATCAAAGAATAGCATGGACAGTTCAAAGAGACTGAGCCAAGACAAAAAAATTTCTTCACAAAGGAGTACCGAATTTCCAGTCTGAACTTGAGAATATTATAACTTCCAAAAATAGATGTACAAGAAGATGAGTATAGAAGGCAACAAGAGCTCAAAAAGCTTGATATAAGCGGCGGCCTGAACCATTCTATGTTTGTTAACAGCGAGATTTACAATTACGCAGTGTCCACAAATACCAAAAGAGACAAGTCACATCAGCAAAATCTTCGTTTAAGCCAAGAGAATCCTTACGATGAAGAGCCTTCACATCCTGCCAGCTTTCAAAATTCTCATAATGATTTTTCCTTTAAAAATACTCCTGCTCAACGTGCCCAACTAAAGGAAAGAATCTCACAAGATGGGCCAGTTGGATATGAGGTATATTCCCATGTGAGAGAGGATACTGATGGCCCAATTCAAGCTTCAGGAGATTCTCATGTTCACAATATGTCAGCGGTTAATCCAACACCAAAGAAGCAATTTTTGATAAATAAAGAAAAGCAACGTTATCAAAGTGTCCAAAGGCCACCAAGAGGAGGTGCTACAAGAGTGAACCAGAATCAGAGTGTGCTGATTCCATACGGGGACAATTCGATTCGTATTGATACGGAGTCTCGGGATAGGTCTGTGAATTATAAAAGAACGGATGCTACACCAGAAAGAGCGAAGTATAGAGTTGTTCCAAAGACTTATTCACAGAAGAAAAATTTGCCTCCTCAGCAAGAAGTGAAAATCGCGAGAAAACCAAGTGTTCCAAGAGTGAATAGAAAGAAAGCGAGCGAAGAAGGGTTGCATAAAACTCCAAACGAATCTGATATTGGAACTGTAGCAAGAAAATGGCCAATTTCGAAAGATAAAAGTTCAAGAAACTTGTCTGCCCAATATGGTGGTCAGGGGAAATCAATTTCTGAAGTCTCTGATAGTATTCAGAGGGCGCATCATAATCGAGGTAATTGTGAGGATTTTGACAGAGAATAATGTTATTTCCCAAGGACCAAGAGAAGATTCCAAATCAAAAGAAAATTTTATTGCACAAGGATATACTGGCTTTTATAGTACATCATAAAATATTGACAGAAAAAAATCAGCATTATTAGGTCACAAAGTGGAGCCAATGTTGGAAGCAACAATAAAGGGCAAATCCGAGAGAGACATAATAAATCAGAATAATGTGATGAGAAGACAAATTGAGCAGATAAAATCCTTGTTAAAGACGGTAAACGATGCCGCAAAAGTGAAAAGAACACCAGTGGGGAAATTGGCTTGGATCGAAGATGAGCTGAGATTTAATGGATATTTGATCGATTCAAAGGCTGAGGAGTATAATAAGCTTTGTGGAATGATAGAAAAGGCAAGCAATGTGGATTATGTATTGAGTGTGGAGAAAGACATTCAGAGGGTAAAGGAGACAATAAAGAAAGAGGATAGAGAAAGAAGAGCGTTGGAGTACCAGAATAAAAAGGAGATGAAATATGCGAATTACAATAACACAAAGTCAGCGATTCCTCATGCAAATAATTCAAGAGAATCTGAAGCGATAACAAGAACGGCAACCATGAAAGGTCAAATGAATAACTTCAAGAGACAAGTTGATAAATTAAAGACCCAGAATGAAAAAGCAAAGGAGTTGAGATATGAACAAGAGATACACATAAAGAATTTGGAAGATAAATATCAAGAATTAGCTTTAATAGCGACTAGACAAGGAATTTCAATAGGAAAGCACCATATTGACGAAGGCTCAAAATTAATTAAGTTCGAAGAATTGGACAAGAAGTTAAAGGTTTTGGAGAAGACTATTGAACAGCAAGTGAGAAGTCAAGAGACAGCCCTGGATGTTTTAAGAAGAGAAGTCGAGGCTGAAAACAAGATTTTCGAGGCAAATTTATTGGATTATCAGACTAAAGAAAAGGAATGGGATGAAGGAAATCGTGAAATAACAAGGCTTGCAACTTTCACGCCAGATGATAGAGAAGAGGTTTCGAAGCCTGACGATTCATCAAGACAACATCTCACATCTTTAAATACAGAAACATCAGTATTTAGAAGAAAAGAGAGTGAGAAAGGAGGAGGATCTGAAAAAAGACCTCCTGTACATGGTGCTGAGGATTATACAATAAAAATCAATGGTCATCAACCTGAAAGCAAGCCACAATTGAGAACTAGTATAACGACTCTTCCAAGCAAAACTGAGACTTTGCCATCAAAGAGTTTTGAGAGTGGTCGAATTGAAGAAAAATCAAGTGTGACTGATACGCAAAGTGCTAATAAAACAGAATCAAAGGTCATCACGAAAGAAACTACCCGAGAAAATCCTCCCATGATGACAATCAGTTCTAATCAAAGTAGGATCACTTCGAAGATTGATACACAAAGTGCAATAAAAACCAATGCAGAGTCAAAAACTATTACAACTGAAACTCTAAGAGAAAAACCACCCATCCCCACTACAATGACTTCAAACCAAAGCAGGGTTACTAATACTCAACAACAGCAAGAACCAACTCTTGGTTCTAAGGCTACATTGGCAGATAAATTAAAAGCTGAGCCAGCCGAATTGAAATTAGAGCCAGTTAAAGCTAGAGCTGAACCTTCAAAAGAAGTTATCGCAAATAATGAAAGTAAAGAATCAATAAGAACTGCAAAAGTTACAGGTGGTGATGATGATGATTTAATGAGAGGAGCACAGAATAGGAATAGAATAGCGAGATTAAGAAGAGGAGGAGATATTGAGAAGGATGATGATTTATTTGGAAATAAAAGCACAATATCTGGAAAGAATATTGCAAAGAAAGAAGAAGTTGCTATTGCGGATCCTTTTGCTAAATTTGATGATATCACGCATTTAGACCTTGGTACAAAAGGAAAAGATTTATTCAGAAACTCCAGCAATGTGAATAATAACAAGACGACAGCAGTGATCCAAAGGAAAACAGAAGATATTGACGAACTATTTGGAGGAAACTTTGGATTCAAAAGCAGTAGTATTGTGAGGAGTAATGTTGGAAATGATCTCAGCTCTTTATTGGAAGGACCCAAAGTGGTGAAGAATGATTTAAGCAGTCTACTAGAAGGAGGAGAAAAGATAGAGCCTGCGAGAGATAAGATCAGGATGAGAATGAATCAGAAAGAAAAACAAGCTGATTTGAAAGAAAGAGTAAGAAATATTTTTTGAAGTGAAAAATGATTCTAATTTGTAATAATAGGAAAAGAATTTGGCGGTTAAAGCTGAGGGAAATACCAATACATTTTTTGATGATCTAGAGTTCTAAGAGTTCAAGGAAAATCTTTTTTTTGTATACCAGTAAATAATTTATTTTGATTTCTTCTTTTTATTTATCTTTGTATCAACATCTACTCTATTGTGTGACTGTGTGTGGAATTCTTTTTTCTTCTTCTGCTTTACAAAAGAAATGTAAATCACCAATTTCAACGAAAAACTGATCTTTAACGAAATTTTTTTCCCACAATTCAAAACGAGATTTTCAAAAAAAAACAGCTAAAAACAATTCCTGCAAAACTTTATAATGCGCCTTTTTCTCCATTTAAATTCGTTACAATATTAAAATTCAAATTTAAACTTTTATGGAACGAGAGCTAGTCTGCCAAAAAGAGGGTCATAACATGCCCCTCGACATGATCTGCCTTAATGACAAATGCCCGAATCAAGGTGTCATTTGCCATCAGTGCTTCATTACCATCCCCCACAACCACATGAGCTCCGACTTTTTGCAGTTTAACAAGTTCATTACCGAGTCGCACAAAGCCTTTGAAGAGTATTCAAATGAGATTTCTTCTCACACTGATGCTCCTTTGGAATCTGCAAGAGAAGAATACGGAATGGGGAGAAGGATGATTGAGTCTTGCAAGGATAAGGTTCACAATGTGCTGACTTCATTTTTCCAGGAGATTGAGACAAGTTTAAATAATCATTTCAAGAGCTTTGAAAACAATATTGAAGGCCCAAAACTAAAGGTAATGGGCGAGATGGATAAATACAAAGGCGTTTTGAAGTCCTTACAAACCGGAGATGTTCAAGATCAAAGCCAAATTAGCAAAGAAGTCTTGGAATTATGGCGAGCTTTCCAACCAAATGAAACAAACCAATTTGCTTTAAAAGCCGATTTCCTCCCTAGAGCAAACGAATCTGCACAAAAAGAAGAATCATTGCGCCTCTTCAAAGAAGACAACAAAAGAATCCGTTCCTGCCTCGAAAAAGTCGAAGACTGGCTCAAAGCCAAGCCATCCTTGGAAGATTTGAAATCGAAAAAGGGCTTCAAGCAACAGCTGCCTCCTTCAAGCATGGTCACACGAGGAAAGTCCTCTGTTGGCAAGGTGACTGTCGGAAAGATCCCAAACGCTTTCCCTCCAAGCAATATGAGCAAGAAACACGAGCCATCATTTGAAGCCAATGAAGATATGATGAGACTTTCAGGAAGCCTGCCTTCAAAGAAGCTCAAGGTTGAAAGCAAGGATTACGGCCGCCCTATTGTGAAGCAAACTCCTTTGAAGAATAGTCTTGGGAAGGTTTCTTGTATGAGGTCCCATGAGGATTTGAAGCTTGATGGGCTGATTATGAATGAGAAATTGGCATCTTCAGTTATAATTGGCAAGCCAGGAACCTTGAGAAAGCCTTTTCAGACAGTGCTTGTGAGATTTATCCTGGATATTACTCATCAAGATAAGCTTGTTCCAGGCGAGGTTATTACTTTGACCTTTTCAGCTGACCGTGAATTAACCTTAATTGGTTTTGGTCAATATTTGATTGCTCGTGCATCAAATAGTGCTTTAATGGAATATGCCTTGCTGAATGGAGATAGCATTGATGAAGACGGAGTTGATATGTCAGGAAAATCAAATGTGTTGACAAGGGGAAATGTGAAATTGTCAAAGGCTGAAAAGGACCCAAGAATCATGCAAGTGATTTTTGAGAGCCCAATTAAGATCAATAAAGGAAGATTTTATACAATCAAATTGACAAATAAAAGCAAGGATCAAGAAATTTGTCTCTGGAGAGGAACTAATGGAAGCGACAAGAAAATGCCCTTTAGTTTTACTGCCACTCAGGCTCCTGATTCCAACAAACAACAACAGCGTCTCAAAAATAATGTTAAGAAAGGCCAGATCCCTGAACTCTATTACACCACTTAAAGTGAAGGGAAGGACTTTGCTATGCTGTGCTGTGGACCAATAGCAAGATTGTCTCATTATTTATCTTTTGTGAAAAACAATTTTCAGAGAAAAACAAATAAACAAACAAAGGTTGAGGAGGAGTTAAAAATGAACAATCATTTCATTTTTAATCTCTTGTGTGATCACCAAATACCAAACATATATTATTATTGTTATTATTTATAGAAAAAGAAGAAGTAAACTGGTTTATACAAATTATTGAATTGATATTTTTATCTTTTATTTTCGAGTCAAACAAAAATTTTCATTTACTTTTGGAAAACGATTTCTTTGTCAGAGAAACAAAATAACATCACAAAAGAAACTAATAAAAACATAAAAATAATGACATTTGTTTATTTTCACATACAGTTTACGGATAACATTTATTACAAATAAACCTATTATTCAGATTGGGATACAGGGATGAAATTATGATAGAATTTATGAGAATGAGACGTGTTGAGTTTGAAGCTATCCTTTTTGAAATAGCACTTTTCGCAGAAATAAAAGTTGAAACATCCTTCACATTTATACGTCGTTCCTTGTATTGGCGACATCTCACACCATGAACTAAAAGAAAATTAAGAGAGATTTTTTGATAGGATAGATACCATTTATATGATTTAGATTCGAGATCTGAGGGCTCAGCAGAGATGGCGAAATTATGGAAAGGTTTATGGCCTTCGAACTTTTTCGTTTCTTCAGGCGTTTTTACAAAATAACAATTTTGACCTATTTAACGATTAGAAAAACTCCCCTGTTCAAAATCTTACATAAATGAAGGTTTGGACATTGAACACATCCAAATGAGACTCCAATAATAGGCTTCTGGAAACATGACGCGCATTTTTGATCAAAATGGGAAGGAAGAGTGTTGCTGTGTACAGGAATTTCAATCCCAACAAAATTATGGTTAATATCGTGAAATTTAACATCGCTTTGAAGGTTCGCGTCATAGCAAGCTTCACAAAGATCGAAATTCTCACAATCCAAACACGTAAATCTCGTTCCCCAGAGCGGATCTGAACAGCATTTCTTACAAGAATGATAATAGTGCAAGACATCTTCTTCGACCAAATTGTTCATTTCGAAAAAGTCTTCTTTTTCGAGCTCGAGATTATGGAAACAATTTTCGCATAAATCGTAATTTGGCTGACGTTTTGCTTTGTATCTTTTGACTCCAATCGAAATAGAATTTGTACAATTGTTACAGCCAATAAGATTATACCATTTGTCAAATTCCTCACCAAGCTGATTTCCCAAAGAAAACCAACCGGGTCTCAGATTATGATTCCTCGCAAAAAGCTCGATTTTCTTTGCTCCTGGCATCATCAGATCAATGATCTGATAAAGCTCCTCAGGCTTTTGGAACTTGTAACGAACATCCGCAAAGACGATATTATTGGAAACTTTGGAGTTATACTCAACATGCTCTCCTGGAGGACATTTGTAGCCAAGTAAGCACATTTCGAAACTATGCATAAAATAGTATCCTTGTGAAAGATGTACTTTTTTATCTTGAAGTTTGACCCAAATTATCTGGTCTACAACTTCATAGCCCCAATTACTCATCATCTCATAAGCGGTATTGAGCTCATCAGCTTGGATCCACAGAAACATAAAACCTTTTCTTGAAAGTTTATCGACACGTAAATTCATAATCTCTTTATTGGACATTGTATCATAATCAAGGTTGGCTTTTCTGTTATTTGGAGGAACGGCATTGTTTTGAGGTTGTGGCAATAGCTTTTGTTGTTTGATTCTCCAGGGAGGGTCCATAAGAATAACTAGAATAAAAGTTAATTTTGATTTTATCAGGGCTAAAATTATACCATCAAAATATCCCAATTTCTCAACGAGAAAGTCAAAATTGAAATATCGCAGGTCACAATTAATATACGTCTGTGCGTGAACATAATTTGCATTTTGTGCTAGTTCTTTTGCTTTACTTCCTCTTGTTTGGGCAATGTCATGAACGTTTATCGCTTTTTTGCCGACTCTCTTTTCGATTTTCTTGGTGGGAGCTTCTTCTAGTTTCTTGCGAATTTCTTCAAGCTTGTCAAGCTGGTTCTGTGGGTTCAATAGCGTGGGCTGAGCTCTGGGGAAATTGAGGATTTTTGTATTGAGCATTTTTATATTTTCAAAGTCTCTGTTCTTCTGCATTAAATTTCGATCATTCAGAAATGGAAGGTCCTCTCTTCCTTTGTATTTATTATCGTTCCCTCTGTTCTTTTCTTCTTCAAAGTATGGTATTGCAGTTTCAATAACTCTTCTTTTTTCCGGAATAACTTTCTCTAATTCATCCGAGATACTAAACTCGACTTTTCTTTTCAATTTTTGATAGAAGTTATCAAACACTTCTTTTGTATCAACCGCTGCCTCAACTGGCTCTTCATAAGCCGATGATTTCCCAAAGATCTTATTCAGCTTTCTATCCCCTTTAGCTTTCGTTTTTGCTTGTAATTTTGACCCACGAAAG
>Ga0182738_1006366_pt1 | contig 12247 bp, 11 predicted proteins | sample eDN5th30CBELigMG_FD_128876 | JGI IMG/M metagenome (GOLD analysis project Ga0182738, IMG submission 128876) | Enriched Miracle-Growth compost microbial communities from Emeryville, California, USA - eDNA 5th pass 30_C BE-Lig MG (version 2)... ...
ATCTAGCGTGTAATTGATGAGGTAGCGAGGATTTATCGTTTTTTCCAAGGGATTCCTGATAAAAAATGTCTGGAATTGACTTCGAGACAATTCTCTCCTTGCTTTTAGATTGCCTTCGACCATTTTATTATATCTACAATCTTTATAAAATTTATTATTTTCTTGTCAAGTTAGTAAGAAAATCTTGATTTGATTTTGATTTTTAGAACAAATTAAAAATGAATATTAAACTAATTGATAAAGGAGACTGCAGTATGTACAAATAAATATTAAATGCTTGATTTACGAATTTACTTTCATCTCCTATTCATAAATTCTAACTAATCTAATTGCTCTCACTCTCGCTGGGATATTTCACTTTAAAGAAAGGATGATTTAGAGCGTCTTTGCATGTTATTCTCTCCTTTGGATCAATGACAAGCATCTTTTTTATCAGATCTCTGAATTCAGGGTAGCTTGATGGGATAATATCCTATGAATACGCGGTGAGATTTTTTCCTCGAAAAAACTTTACATTAACCATTCTCATATTTTTCACTCTCTTTGTACTCTCCATACCCGAAGAAGATTTTGGCCAATCAAAATAAGTATCATGATTCTAAAAATTTTATAAACCCCCGAAATTTCATTCATTTACTCTAAAATAACTTTCTTCAAGAATAAAATGATTGCGAATCTTGCTTTCTGCTCTATTTCCCATCCAGTATGGAATTGGCCCTAAAAACTCATCACCATCTCAATCTGCCTTCAATCTATTACCACAGGCTTTATCTATCATCGCCAAATGTTCGTAAGTTTCGTGGGTTTCGAAAAACAAATCACCAGAATAAAGTTCCAGTAAAATGCAACCAATAGACCAAACATCGCTTTCGTGACTCCAAGGACAACAAGCTATTTATTTATTAGAAACAAAGAATTAATTCCTTATCTTACCAAGCATAACTTCTGGGGCTCTATATTGTCGAGTGTTGATAATGGAACTGTGATGATCGTCATCATAAGTTGCTCCTCCCATGTCTATGATCTTAATGGCATCGTACTTTGGCTTATAATATTTCGTTTCTTCGGAACTGGATCTCGTGCTTGATCTCTCATCCACTGCAGAATTCTTTCAGAGGTGAGTAACAAACATTTTCAAAAGAAAATCTTACTTGTTGTTTTGGTTTGATCTCGATAAACTCATCATTCACCAGTAAAATATTTTCAGGCTGAAAAATTATTTTATTCGCAAAATACTTTTATTCTACTTTCAAATCTGTATGAGTCAGTTGAATCGAATGCATGAATCCCACAGATATCAAAATTTGTCTTGCAAACGACTGGAGCAAATCAATGCTAAAGCCTGTATATCAACAAGTCAGAAAAAGTTTATTTGTTTTTGCTTAACCTTTATATTGATTCTTCTTCAAAACGTCATAAAGACTCATTCCAAGTTTCTCAAAGATCATAAAATAATTTTGTTCTTTGCTTGGCTGGTCTGGGTACTATGGATATTTTTAGAGGGCTTTCCTTCAATAAGATTTACCTTGAAGAAGGCGTCGTAAAGTCGAACAATCTTGTACTCATCGTTTGGATCCTTCTTGTTTATATCTTGCAAGATACTCACTTCAGTGAGCGCTGACTCAACATACCGTTTGACTGCCCTGATCACCTTTTTTTAGTTTGATGATAAGTCATTCAATTCCATTCAAAAATACCTTTGCCGCAAAGCGTTTATGAGTATCAAGATCCTCAACCTCAACGACTCTTCCAAAAGTTCCGTCTCCTAAATGCTTCACAATCTAATAAATTTCCATTAATTTTATCTCTCTTATTATTCTTTAGTACCTTGTATTTATCATTCACTATATTTCCTTCTTTGTGTTTAAAATGGCCGGCATCCTTTGATCTATCTTTGCCATCATCTGAACTTGCCTTCTTTTTATGGTGATGCTTCTGCTTGCTTGGACTGCTTGAGTCTCTCGATGACTAGATAATTTTTACTTTAATCATATCCTAAAAGCTTCTTACGTCTCTGCGGTAGTGGTATTTACGCTTCCTCTCACTTTTATCATACTTATCATAGTACTTTCGAGAGTGTCTTTTCTTTCGATAATAGCCGCTCGAGCTTCTGTCTCGGCTTCTTTCTGAGCTTGAGGACCTCTCATATCGGCGCCTGTTTTTATAATCATCTTTGTATCGGTCGCTTCGATGGTGTCGCGAACGCCTACGTCGACTTCTGTCACTTTGATAATGATAGGACCGAGATCGTGATCGAGAATAGGAGCTTTCATCTCGGTATCGAGAGCTCCTTCTATGCTTTCTCCGATCTTTATGCGATTTATACTTTCTGAAATATTAAACAGCAAATCATTAGCATAAGAACCTGGGGCTTTTGGATCGAGGCATCGTTCTAATTATCTTTCAATTAAAACTTTTCTTTTTTTATCTTTCAGGATTGTTCTCGTAATTAATTAAATCAGATTTCTTATTTTATTTTTTCGCAGGAAAAGAGAACAAAACTTGCACGAATCAAAAAGTCCTTTTCGATCGAAGATTTCGATTTATTCTCAAAGCGAGTCAAAGATGGTTTACGACTCTTCTGGATCCTATAGATGAATTTTTAGAAATGGTCCCTCAATCGAGTTTTCAAATAAAAATCACAAAATAAAATTTTAATTTTTATCAATGACTCTTGATTCTTGCAGGAAAATCAATCAAGAGGCGAATCCAAATTATTGTCTGTCTTATTTCCCTTCCGAATTCTTTTTCATCGTTGAACCTTATTGGAAAATTTTTTTTCCAGAAATTTTTCTTCTCTCCAGTTAGACTCTTTTTTTTTTTGACGTTTTAAATTTTTTATGACCGAGAGTAAAATTTCATCACGTCAGCTCTTTCTCTTTGGGGACAAGAATTCTTTTCTAGGTATAGTTAAAAAATCTTACTGAAAACACAATATCTTTCGGAAAAAAATTGGAAAAGTTAAAAAATTCGAGAAGTCTTCAATTCAATTTCATTAAAAAAAGATCCCAGAATTTTCACTTCCTCATTTCTCCCAAGTACCACAGGATATTAGGTTTTCTCGAACTTCCAGTACTTCAAAACAAAATATATTCAATTCAATATATTGATTGACATCAAATTAAGTTAGGAAAAAATTATATTTTTGAATTATAAAATTTCTGTTTAAATTTAACTAAGAAACAAACACTCAAGATGTATTACGATCTTACGAGCTCAAACTACTGTGAAGACTGTCGTCGCGATTTAAACGCAAAGTATAACAATACTAGACGTGCTGTATGCCTTTTGCCCCGAATAGAATTTAAATTTTTGCTAGAAACTCAGACTCAACGCAACAGACTATCATAATTTCGGAGTCGAGTCAACCATTCAACACCTTGAAGAATCCTGGATTAGTATAGTAAATCCCCCTCCAAACGCTCAGAATGAAGAAAGTTGTTTATTTATGCTCAATTTCAATAAAGATGGTGACATTATGGTCACTTCTTCAGGTACCTTGTGTGATCAAAACTTTTTAACCAGTCTAGTCAACGTCATTGACATCTGGGACGCAAAAACCAAAGAAAAACTCAGAAGCTTGACAGATCATTCAGAAATCGTCACTAGCGTGGTAATAAAAAATTTTGATTTCATTAAGCCCTCTAGGAATGGTTAAAATCACCTATGGATGACATCTTTATCTCCTGTTCTCTTGACAAAACCATGAAAGTCTGGAAAAATTACAGTTGCATCCAAACCTTGAACCATCATCAAGACTGGCTCAGATGCATGAGCATTTCAAAGGATAACCAATACTTGATTTCAGGGTAACTCTCCTTTTGAGTCATAAAAGTTATTTCAAAGGTGCGTTTCTTCTGTCATCTGGGGTTACGACCTTCAAAAACAACAACCAATATTCTCAATTGCCAACAAAGACGGAAAATCAACTCTCAACACCATCAACTCGCTCAACTTCCAGCAAGATTCCTATCTCTTCCTCTCAGGCACCAGAGACGGTTTTATCAAACTTTATGACGTCCGATCAAACCCAGTTAAACCGATCCAAGAGGTTTGAGCAAATTCCTTCCTGAGATCTCATACTTTTATTAGATTTATTCCCACAAAATGAAACTTAACTCTGCTGTCTTTGGCCAGGATAATAATATCATCTTATCTGCAGGAAGAGATAGTACTGCCAGATTGTGGGATCTCAGAATGCTCCACGTAAATTTCAAGATTGTTTCACTCCCCTCATCCCGTTTCTTAGAATACCGAAGATCCAGCTAGCGCTGCAAAGAAAGCAGTCTCTGGATTTGTCATCGAATATAAAGGACACGCTAGTCATGGATATAATATTGCAAGTCACTTCTTTGCAAATGACAAGTACGTAATCACCGGCTCAGAAGACGGATATGTAATTGTGAATAAATAAACATTCATTCTAATCTCGCATAGATCTACATGTATAATACCGCAACAGCTCGTATTGAAAGAAAAATCGCTGCAGGAATGAAAATTATACACTTGGTAACATCTTCAATTCCTTCTAGGCTCATCACTCTCATAGCTGAAACCTTATCCAAATCCAGATATTGGTTTTGCCTATTCAGGTTTACAAAAAAGCACAATACATTTCTACGATGCAAAGGCTACTGAGGATATGAAGCCAAAAAAGGAAGTCAAGAGAAAAGTTGAACAAATGGGATCTGACTTTAATGAGTCAACTATGTAACCTTCTTCCACCCAAAAATGCTTAGAATTTATTAGAAAATTCATCGAGGACTTTATGTCAGAAAATGGTGACCTTATTCTCAAAGTTTTCCATTCCAATAATATAACATACTCCTCTGGAATGACTTGGGATAATCTCTTGAAAGTCATTACAAGAGAGGAAGACGAAGATAGTAGAAGATTAAATCAAAGAGTAAACGATAATTCGCTTCTTTATTCTCAAAACCCTTTTAGCTAAATGAAGTATTGATGAGAAATATGCAACAATACCTTCAAAATCCCGAAAGATTCATGAATCAAGAGCCTAAGGCACCCAAGCAAGTCAAAGAAAAAGCCAAAAAAACTGTCTACAGAGATCTCCATAAAGAAAATATACATTGTATCAAATGTAAAGACATGCAGGAAATTAAAGCTTACGAAATGAGAATGCTTGATTACAATTGCGAGTTGCTCAAACAATTACCTTAATCACTCTCTATTTTGTTTGCCAAAGATAATTTCCATTCATTGTTTTTGGCTTTTTTAATCTATTTTATTGCTGTTTGCTGTCGTTTTTTTCGTAAATTTCGTTGTAATTTAGAACCTCAATTCTTAATGATCAAATCTAACTTTCAGGTCTGTACATAAACAAAACTTCCACCCTAGTCCACAAGCCCCTACATCTTGATGTCTGAAACTTCTCTCTATCCTCAATTTCACCAATCAAACGCCTACTAATTTTAGTCGATTCACTATTTTCACAATCTGACCTTCGACTTCATTCATTTATTTTGAGGTTCAAAATTAAGATCGACAAAACTTCGAAGGAATATGAGAGATAAATTTCTTTAGTATGTCATCGAGGTATTATTGATGAATTTTCGCCCTAATCTTGCACGTAATTCGAGATCATATTACATATTAATCGTAATTGTCCAAAAATCGATTTTAAAATTTTAAAATCAAATTAAGGATAAGTTTCGTTCAAATTATCTGGTAACAGATTTTTCATCCCTCTCGTATCTTTTTCCTTTATAGGAACCCTTTCTACAAATTTCCCTTTCATCCCATCTTCATAATCTTCGAGTGATTGTCATAAAATTTGCATTTTTCTATTCCAGAAATAAGTTTCTTAGAGTTCAAAAAAACACGTAAGTGCTCTCCATTGATTTGATTTGAGATACTCTTCTTATTACACGTGAACTCAAATCAAATAAATCCATTAATTAAACCTATTCAAAAATTATTCTGTGAAAATCTCAGGGAAAAGTTTGTTCCCCTTTCCTCCTAACCCAACAAAAAGAACCTCCAGAGAGGGAGCCCAAAAGATATACTTCCACAAGATCATTTTGATTTTTAAAATTAGATTTCCCATCCAATTTAATTTTAATTATCCTTGAAGGTTACGGTCGCGAGAAATTCAAACTTGAAAACAGTCAATCATGAAATAATTATTTATTTTTTTTATCAATATCTCAAAATCGCAGGCCAGCCAGATGACTGACAAATCCAAAAAAGAACCCAAGCTTATGAGAGCCGTCGTTGTTGATAAATTCGGAGGAGAACCCCAAGTTAAAATGGTCCCAATCCCTAAGCCCAAGCCTGGTCAAGTCTTGATCAGAATGGAAGCTGCTCAAATCAACCCTTCTGATTTATCTTTTATTGCTGGTAAATACGCTCTCAAGACAGATCCCCCTTTCAAGGTTGGCCTTGAAGGATCTGGTGTTGTCGTTGAAAATGGTGGAGGCCTCATTGGATGGTGGCTCTTGGGAAAAAGAGTTACTGCGATCTCTACTGCCAGTACTATTGGAAGTTGGGCCGAATACATGGTCACCAGCTCAAAGCAAGCTATGCCCTTGGTTGAAGGAGTCTCATTCGAAGAAGGAGCAGGATATATCGTCAACCCCATGACAGTTTTGGCTTTCGCCAGATACATGAAAGACCACAAAGCTGCTGTCCAAACTGCTGCTGCATCTGCTGTAGGAAAAATGTTCTTCAGATTGATGCAAATGGAAGGAAAGGAAGTCATCAATATCGTTAGAAGAGAAGACCAAGCTGAAACCATGAGAAAGCTTGGAGCCAAGTATGTTCTCAACAGCAATGAGCCTGACTTTGAGAAAAAACTCAAAGCTCTTGCTGCTGAACTTGGCGCTACTATCTTCTTTGATGCTGTTGGAGGTGACTTGCATTGGACTGTCCTCAAGGCTATGCCCATGTTCTCTATCTGCTACCTCTTTGGTCATCTTTCTATCAGTCCCACCAACAAGGTCGATGCTTCCCACATTATCTTTGCTCAAAAACAAATTAGACCTTTCTATTTGGCTTTCTGGGTGAGAGAAATTGGCCTCTGGGACAGACTTGTCCTTTTCAATCAAGTCAACAAGCTCATCAAAACTGTCTTCAACCAAAATGTCGTCAAAGGATACCCATTGGAAAAAGTCCAAGAAGCCGTCAAGTTCTACACTGAAAACATGTCTATGGGCAAAATTGTCATGAAACCCAGACTTTAAATGCGCTCTTAGGTTCATTTTTTTAAAAATTCAATCTGATTGAGAACGTATCTGCATAACGATTTATGTTGATCTGACAAAAAATATATTGGATGCCCTCTTTATCTATGCAAAAACCGCATTATATTATTCATTATATGAAATATTTAAACGAAAAAATCATTTCTCGAGGGATTCTCCATTTGAAAGAATTACTGGAGGAAAGCTATTTTATTGGGGAAAAGAAATAATTTCAAATCAAATTCAAAGGATCTTGGATACATTTTGAAATTAAAAGAATGATTTCTTGAGTCAAAATCATTATTTGTTTCAGTCTTCGTGGGGAAAATAAAAAGGAAATTCGAATGTACCTCAAAACTCTCTCCTAAAAAACTTTTCAAAATTCAATTTTCATTTCTAAATTCATTGAAGTTTCACATCACAAATACTTATTTCATCCTTGATATGTTGGCAGGAAAATAAAAATCTCATCTCACCAACAAACAAGAGTCATAATAACGAAAAAAAACTTTATAACGCTAATTTATTGTCATTTGTCTTCGCTAACTTCAAAAAAAAATTTTTTATTCTCAAATTGAGGAAAATCTTATCCCATAAACAAAAGATAGAAAAGAGCATTTTTATCAAGTTGAAGTTTATTTCAAGGCAAGCGCATTTTTTTTTTTCCCGATATAACAATCAGTTTTTGTAAAAAAACTTCTCGTTAACTCTGATTCAGCTAGAGATTAAGCTCCATTAAAAATTAATTCAACTCCATAAAAATTAGCCCTCTTTTGGCAAGCACAAATTTACACTAATATGACCAGCAAATCTGCCATCCCAGTGGAAGTTATGACCTCCTCTTATTCTTCCCCACAAACACCCCAGAGCAGCCTCCCAACTTCCCCGAAACAATTTGTCAAACGTCTCATCAAAAAGAAGACTGGTCACTCGACAGACAGCTCTAAACGCATTGAATCTAAAACCAGTCCAAACCAATCCAAAAATTTCGCCGGTTTCGGTGCTGTCAACTCAATCCCTATCATCATTAAGGATGCAGGCTACTTGAAAAGGAAACTCACTTTCGATACTTTTCTCAGACAGAAGGACCTCGAAATTTTGTTGGGAATTTCGAATGCGACATCAAAGGCGACCACGGTTGATCGAGGAACAACGATTAATAATATCAAAGTCCTTCACTCCAAAATGAGACATGAGCTGGACAGCAAGATCCGCCAAAAGAAAGGAAAAATGTATTCCAATGAGCTTTGGTCAATTGATTACTATTCCAATGTTATAAGTACCTCCAGTCTTAAAAAGAAGTATGATAACATCATGGGCTTAAAATACAAATCGATTGATGAGAAAAACCACGAGTTTGAAGAGTTTTATAAAAAAAGAGAAGATAAATACACTGGTGGACTGGATCTTAAGCTGATGAAATCTTTTGACCATTTTAAACCCAATGTCACTTCTTTCAACAACAGCGAAATCAAGGAATCTCCTGCTGAAATAGAGGAAGAAATCACCCCTCAAAACCTCAAAGTCGCCTCCCCCAAGCTTCAAGGCCAACGACGTGTCTTAAACTCTTTTCTGCGATTTGAAGATCAGGAATGTAAAGTTCAAATCCCGAGCAAGGCCAAGAATAAGTATTTCCGCAACTCCCTCTGCTCAACTCCAAACTCTGTCATGTTGAGCACTGCTACCGATTTCAAAGCCTCAAGAGGTTCTCGAAGATTACTTTCTCCAGAAAGCATCCAGTTAGCCTCCGAAAAAGAGTATGAAGAAAATTCCTCTGCGGGCCTCTTATCAGAGCCTTCTCCCACACATCTCGGTGGAAATAAGTATCATCAGTTCTAGTTGAGTGTTATTAACTCTTTACAAATAGATTTGCTAGATCAATTAATACCAGTGCTAATGGCAGGAATGCGCTTTCTTCTTTGCCATCTTTTTACGAACCTCCTCGAAGAAGCAATTTCTCAAGGAATGGTCAAACGTACGGAGTCATTAATACTGAGCCAAATGAAGTTCTCAGAACAACTACTCTCCAAGATGTGAGTTCTCAACAAATTTTATTCTAATCCCTTCTAGCTCCCTGAACTCACCAGGAAGAAGTCTCCTCGCATCATTAAACTTACTCGCGGAGGGGGAGATGGTAGACCTCGAACTGAATCTGAAAATACAAAACAAAAACTTCAATTGCTCATCGACCAATGTAATGGACTCGGCGAAGAAACTAAGGAGTTTAAAAAGTAAATCTATCACTTCTTCTTCTTCTTCATCAACTTATTCTTTCATCAAGGGAGATGCTTCAACAAAGAAAGTCTTTAGTGGTTATACAACGAAAGAGGGAAAACGAAAAGGAAAAACAAAAGAAAAATAAACAACTTTTTGATGCATTAGCCAGAAAAGCAGCTTATATCAAAGAACTCCACAAGAGCCTCAAGGAAAAAATCGAAATTCAGAATGAGGCTGATCAGCAAGTTGTGTCTTGAGAAAATAAAACTTGATTTAAGCAATCCCTCCTGAAAATATTTTTTTTTCATAAATGTTCCTCATGCTCTATTTTTATTTGTTCAGTTTTTGTCTTTATCTTTCATGTTTTTGAAATTTGTAAACATTACTTTACCCTCAAACTTCTTTTTCAAAATCTTGGTATCCCAGATCAATAAAAAATTTTATTTTCTGAGAAATACAAAATTAATTCGATGAACGTACGAAATCTTTCCTTTCTCTTAATATCGATGATTAGATAGCAGTAGAAGGTTGTCTTCATGGTGAACTTGACAAAGTTTACGCTACTTTACTTTATATTGAGCAACAAAGACAAATTAAAATCGATCTGTTGATATGCTGCGGAGATTTCCAAGTTTTCACAAAACATCTGCTTCTCTTTACTTATAACGATAATTAGTCAATTCGAAACAAAGAAGATATGTACGCTATGTCATGCCCAGAAAAGTATTTGTCAATGGGAAACTTTTATGAATATTATACTGGTTTGTTCTAATTGAAGAAATCTCTCTCATTCATTTACTGATAGGCAAAAAGAAGGCTCCAATTCTTACAATTTTCATTGGAGGAAATCATGAAGCTTCAAATTACCTCCGAGAACTGTAAAATAATTTCTCAAAATTTGCCAACTTTATTCTAGACAATTTGGAGGATGGGTCGCAGAAAATATTTATTATCTTGGATCTTCAAACATGATTTGGGTCAAAAAAGGTAATAGAAAAATTCGAATTGGTGGATTCTCAGGAATATACAAAGATTATCATTTCCAAAAAGGTAACTTTTCTTTCAAGCAGCCAATCTAAAATCCAAAGGTTATTTTGAAAAGCTGCCACTCAATGATAAAGCAAAGAAATCAATTTATCATGTCAGAGAATTCGACATCTACAAACTGAACTTTGTAATATTTTATGATTTACTCTCGAAAAAAACTCATCATCAAAGATTCGAGAAGATTTGGATGTCTTTATTAGTCATGACTGGCCATTAGGCAAGAAAACATTTTAATATTCTCTTATGAATCTAGGAATTCACAAATACGGGGATGTGAATAAACTCTTAAAAATGAAGCCTTATTTTGAACAAGAAGTTTATTCAAATACTCTTGGAAATCCTGCTGCCGAATTTATCCTTAAGAAACTCACTCCGTATCGAATTTCCTATTTTTATTCTTAACAATAGATTAGCAAATATTGGTTCTCAGGTCATTTACATGCAAAATTCACAGCTGAAGTCCCCCACGAAGACGAACCCCATACAACCAAGTAAAACTCTTGATTTCCTTGAAATTATTAATTTTTCACTAGATTCCTTGCTCTTGATAAATGCTTACCAAAAAGAGATTTTGTTCAAGTTTTGAGAATAAAAAGAGAAGATGAACAAGAGACAAATGCACCAGAAATCAATCAACAAGAGCCTGTCGAATTATTTTATGACTCTGAATGGCTCGCCATCCAAAGGTTATTGCTCTCTAAATCCCCTGTCCAAGAATATGAAACCCGTTTTTTCAACCAGACCAATCGTGAAATGTATAATAAAATCTTTAAAGAGAATAGGAAAACTCATGGCATTTTCTAGTGATTGGACAGTAGAAGACTATAAAGAGATTATCGTTAAGGTTCTTGAGCAGAAAGATATTATTCGAAACAAAGTGCCAGATTTAAGAATTCCTTTGAACTTCCAAAAAACGACTGAACCTTATGATCCTAAACAACCTCAGAATTGTAATTTACTTCTTTTTCAACTCTCATCACCTTCTAGTCATCATAAGAGATAAACTTCCTTTAAACAATCAAACTGAAGCTTATTTAAGAATGTTGGATATTGATGCCACCTTATTCAATAATTTCCTCTATTACGACCATGGTATTTTTCAATTTTGCTGTTAATGAAAACCATTCATAGAGAAAAAGAAGTCTGCAGTTCAGGTTGAAGTGCAAATTAAAGATTCCAATGATGACGAAATTGATCTGGGATTTGACCTTGGTAATACTCAACCTCAACAGCCCTCACAGCCTGTCGCCCAGGTTACAGTCAACCCAAACCCTACTGAAAAACCTTCAAATGATATTAACGTCACAATTTCTCTTGAAGACTTACCTTTTGTGTGATCTATTCAAAGAAACTTCATTTATTTTTTAGAAATCATTTTGTTTCGGGTTATTTTAATAATAACTTGGGCAAAAAATATGAATGTGTAATCAATGTATATATTATTGATCATAAATATTGAACTCGAAAAAAAATGATCGTGAATGAATTAAGGGGGAAAAAAATTCGTTTCTCTGACTCATAACTAACCGAGTTGAGGTTGGTTGCTCTTCTATTTATTTATTAGTTTCAGCAGCAAAATAATTTTTTTTCTTACCATGTTGGAAACGGGCAAGTACAACTTGAACTCAGGAGGAAGTTCTTCTTCAGAGTACAATCTGTCAGAGAAGTAGATTCTTCTGATTCTGCAGTTGGCATGGATTTGGACTCTCAAAGTTTCAATGTAGTTGGTACCATAAGCTCTTCTGGTGAAATCAGACAAGTTGAATTGAATCTGATTCCAT
>Ga0182738_1006367_pt1 | contig 12246 bp, 10 predicted proteins | sample eDN5th30CBELigMG_FD_128876 | JGI IMG/M metagenome (GOLD analysis project Ga0182738, IMG submission 128876) | Enriched Miracle-Growth compost microbial communities from Emeryville, California, USA - eDNA 5th pass 30_C BE-Lig MG (version 2)... ...
GAAGAATTATGCTGAAGTCGACCAGAAAAAGCAATTGATAAGCAAACAGATTGACCAAGCAGCTGAAAAAATCATGGAAGCTATCGAGACTCATATGCAATCTTTAATAAAAGAGGTCAAGAATTCTGCTGAGCAACTAAAGAAAAATTTGTGCTCCATCAAGTATTCTTCTTCACTTTTTAAGCAGTCTAATTTTCAAGGGATTTAAGTCAAGAGAAGAGAACAAACTTTGAAGAATATGTTTCAATGTATAAAAAGGCACAGGAAGAGCAAGAGGCGCTTAATAGTTTCTTGTCTACAGACTTTGTGATTAGGTTACAAGCAGAGAACAATCTCTTTTTGGGCAATGTGGGGAAATCAGACAGCAAACAAGTTTTGGAGTCTTTACAAAAGAAGATGCCTGTAATCACTCTCTCACACTCCAGAATGCGAAAAATTGCCTACTCATATGATCCAAATACAGAAGACTGCTCTTCTTTCCAAAATGTCCTTCAAGCCTTAAATGATAATTCTGATAATGATGTCATGGAGATTTCAAGAGAACAATTCAAAAACGAACAAGAAGAAAAGAAAGAGAACTCTCCTAAATGTGAGGCTAACAGATTCACCCCTCAATCCAAGGAAAACGAGCCTCCTGTTGAAATGCGCTTCAAAACACTCAAATATTACAAAAACCATGCACCTCGATTCTACCACAATCACATCCTGAAACAAGATAATGTCTTCATTATGCCGACTCAATATCAATATAAGCCAAATTTATTCCACCAATCCTACGATGATGACGAATAATAAGTCATTGAACATGTATGAAACATTTAGCTAAACAAAAGTTTTTCAATTATCTTTGATTTAGTGTTTATTTCAATATTCTTTTTATTACAAACAAAAGTAAATTTCTTTATAAAAAAATATATTTGTCCTTGTGTGATCAGCATGCATTTCTGTTATTCAAAAAACTTTATTCACTCCAAAAAAAGGCTCTTCCCATCAAGAAAGCCCCTTTGAATCACCTTTCTTTTATTTTTCCTCTCGAGTAATACAATCCTCTTCATTGATTGGAGGAAAATTTCAAGCCTTATCAACCTTGGAGACAAAAAAAGTTGAATTATATATTTTTGCAATATACCAACTCCAAATAAAAATATAAAAATCAAAATGTTCAAGCGCATTTTCAATGTACTTCCACACAGAACCCCCACCTTTCCCCACACTCTCACCGTCCCCGCTTCCTCTTTATCTCTAAATCCAGCCTCATTATGTTACCAGCCCCTTAATTTCTTCTCCTCTGGTTCTTCTAGAAACAATCGAAACAACAATAATAACAGCAATACCCAGCTACTTCCAATGCCAAATTTCTCTTCAAAACTGACAAAACATGACGTAGAAATCAAATCAAAAGGGACGGCAATTAATGTGAAAGTCCAAGGGAAAACCATCTCATATGACTGTAAATTATTTTTTCCTCGCAATTTCTCCTCAATAAAAACAGTAGGAAAAGCCGTCAAAGGAGCTACATTAGGCGACACTAATCGATATGTGCTGATGTGTACATGTAATGTTTGCCAGAACAAGATTATCAAGACGTTCACGAAAAAGGCGTATCATAATGGAGTTGTCATTGTTGTATGTGAAAAATGTGATAATAATCATCTAATTGCTGATAATCTGGGATGGTTCAGAGATAAGCCCGTTAATATTGAGAGCTTAGCAGAAGAGAAAGGAGATTCTGTGACAAGGATTTACCCGGATAACAATATGAAGAAGATCTTAAATAATCTGGAATTTGTAGGAGAGAAACATAGCGCTACAATAGAAAGTGATAGGCTAGGACTATCAAGTTCAAGTCTCCTGCAAATGATTGAAAATATCGAACCTCGTGGAGATGAAAGAGATGTTAAAGGTCGTAGTAGTAGGTTTGGAGGAAAAAGAGGAATTAATTAAAGGAGAATTTAAATATTGCTGCTAATAATACTATGCAACTACAGTATTTTATATAAACCAAAAACTTTATTATTATATACATATTCGATAAATCGAAAAAATCATATATCACTACAGAGAAATATCACTTTTTAGAAAGAAGAGTCTTTGGTAAGAAAAAAGTTTGAGTTGAAGTTTGTTAAAACGTCAGGCAGGCAAGCAGACTTTATGTATTAATCAATTAAGAGATTTATTAAAGTTTTGTAAGCATGATGAGCATATAAAAAAACAATGAGAATTTATTTAATTATTAAGGACATCAATTAATCACAACAACATGATGAATTGAATTATATAATAAAGTCTTCTTTTGTTTTTTGTTATTAATTTCCCTTCAAAAGCCATGAAAAAAAATCATTCCAATCTATTGTCTATTGAAGAAGATATCGTCTTGGTAGCTGGAAGAGATGTTGAAAGCTCTCTCAGCGCTGACACCGCCACCTTCAGCCAAAGCATTCAAGGCGTCCTTGATACCGAGTTGAATCATGAATTCAATGTTCTTGGCCTTGAAATCAAGAGGCAAAGTTTGGTCGGGGAGCTTTTCAGAGGCGATCATGACGTATCTGAACTTGACGTCAGGGAAAGCAGATCTAGCATATAAATAAGCTCTAGTTTGGGAGACATAAGATTTAATAGCGTGGTGTCTGCTGTTCATTTGGAAGGTGTTGAACTTGTTGCTGGAAGCATCAGTAAAGCTCACGTTATTGGCAAAGATGACGTCAAGGATAATTTGATCATCGCTGTCGACCAATTCTCTGCATCTAAAAACGGCGTCTTCAACGTCGAGGCCTTCACCACTCCAGCCACCGTCGATAAAGGTTTGGTTTCCGACATTCCTGTAGAGGAAAACCACAGGGACGGCAGAAGAGTACAAGGCAGCATTCACAGCCATCATACGGTCATTAGCCCAGTCTTTTTCACTGAAAGTGACTTTTTGGCCGGTCACGAAATCAGTGGTGGCAACGGTGATTCTTCTCTTATTGGGAATAGTGAAGATTCTGTCAGTAAGGTAGTCAATTTCGGGGTTGCTGTTGAACAAAGCGGGCTTGTAGAAAAGACCTTCAAGGAGGCCGCCAACCCAGGAAACAAAGATGTTTCTTTGCTTGGTGTTTCTCCAACCCTCAACCAAGAACTCAACAGCAGCTTCTTCTTGGCCCTTATCGAACTGGGCGATACCCATACCGTTAATGGAGCCAACAGAGATACCGGTAACGACGTCGTATTGGAAGTCTTCGGGGTTTTTGGCGTTCTTGACGAATCCGTAAAGGACACCAGCTTCGTAAGCGCCCTTGTCACCACCGCCTTCGAGAACGAGGGCTCTGCAAACCTTTTCTTGGGAGTTTACAAGAGTGAAGGAAGTGAGGAGGAGGGTTGCAAGAATAAAAAGAGGGAGAGATTTTGACATGGATTTTTTGTTGGGAAGAGCCTAGAGGCTGAGAAATTAATAAATAACTATAAAAGTTAAAAGAATTAAATCACGAGAGAGTTTAATCAAAGTCAACAAAAAAATTTTTTGGGTTGTGCCTTTGTTTAGGAGACGATTTTTTTTTGTTAATTTGGTGAGAAACTTGGCGTGAGCGGAAAATCTGCTGATGTTTATTTTTCTATTGCTCATTGTTTTACAGTAACTTAGCTTATTTTTATTGAAAAATTTTTCTCAACAAAATATTGATCTCTCTCTTGAAAAAAAGTTACTTGGAAAGGCCAACACGATTCATTCGAAAGACTTGGTTTTCTTTTCATTCTTTTTATTTTGCGTGGGTAAATTTCGTAATAAAACAGATTAGCGGGCTTTTAAAGATTTTGATAATTCCATAGAAATTTGGAGGATTCTATAAACGAGGGTAAACTTCTCTCAAAGGAGATCCCAGAGAAAAAATTTCCTTCAAATGGCATCTCCTAGGGTGGTAACTCTATTAATTATTGCATAATCTCTTAAATTATCCAACGTTATTTAAAGCCACAGGGGCCGATGCGTATTAATCCTTTTTGTTCTGTCATTATTTTAAGAACAATTAAAAGAAAAAAATCAGCTAAAGCTCAATAAAGGTGGCAAAATCTTGGTTTTATGTTTTAAAATCTAACTCGTTACAAAACTCGTTTCTTCATCACTTTCAGCTTACAAACTCACCTTTTAGATAAAATCCTTGTTGAAAGGAAGCCCCCTTTTTTCTCTTTTGAAAAATCAAAGGTGAAAATGTTTTAGACTTGCCAAAAATGTGAAGAAAATTGGGGGAGCCTTCTCAAGGGAGTGATGCCAATTGACTGGTTTCCCTCTCAAAAACATGCTCTTCAAAGATCTCACTTCACTTGAGCAAGTCTCAAGATTTATATACAGTGATAAATAAAGCATAATCCAAATCAAGACTCTGAGCCAAATTTGTTGAAAATTTTTTGCTAATCAATGAAGGTTCCAATTGAAACATAAAATCCTTAATCTCACATGAGCATGACCGAAATAATCACAAGATGAGGGATCATTTCTCTCAGAATATTATAGAGATGGAATATCCAAATTTAGACCTTTCAAAAATTCTGCCGTTTTGGACAGTTTTTTTCCGTTAATCTTTATGCTTAAAGATGTAAAAGGGGGTTTTTTTCCTGTTAAAGAGTCCACAAATCTCCGTCAAAATCTCCTATGGAGTCCCCCCTTAATCAGGATCAAGAAACTTTTTTTTTTGCTTTCTTGAATAAAACATTTGAGATTGGGGATCAAAGATAGAAAAATTAGACAATTCGAATCAAAAGAGGACATATTGAATGCAGAGCATCCAACTAAAGGAAAACATCTATTGAGAAAAATTATTTAAATTTGCAAGAAAACGTCCCACCAAAGACACCACTCTGACCATCTGGAAAAAAAATTTCCTCGAAAAATTATTCAATATCTTCTCCCTCTTAATCTTGATTAATATTGCGATTTACTGTCATTTCATGTTGTAAATCATAATCTTTCTTCATAAAATCACTTCATATTTTACCAGATATAAACTCGATTGCACAACATTGATATTCAAATAGAAATTTCGTGTAATTTATTAATTTTCCTCTCTATTCACTTCTTGAGAACCTCTCATCAAACTCTTTTTCCAGAGGGCTTTTTGAGTGTACGAGATTGGATTTGTAACACAGTGACAAATGGAATGAAACTACGTAATTCTTTGCATAGGGCTAGGATTTAGGCTGCAAATAAAATAATTTTTTTTCATAAGAATATCGACCAGTCTACATAAACTCTCTTTCAAAGTTAAAACATAAGATCACATCTCAGAGATTGTCTTTCATTAACTTTTTTTACTACTTGCTCGAGTTGGCCTTCGTTCGAATAGTCAAAAGACGTGTAATCAATCTTTTTAATATTAACGAGTTGTTCGATAGCACTGATAATCCTGTCTTCTTCTGTCACAAACTTTCTTTCAGAATGTGTCATAATCCGAATATCTCTGAGTTTCTCGAGGCTTGGAAGAGCCGTCATGATATCTGCAAACCATGTAGGGGGATTCTTCTCCAGAATGTCAAATCTGAACCATAATTCCTCAAGATTTTCAAGTTTTCTAAAGTATTCTCCAACATTAGGATTCCATGGTTCAGAGATTTTCGGCTTATTTTTTGTTTCTGTTGATCTCTGGAAAACGTCTTCAGAATACCGGCCAAAGGTTGTCGTTCCTCTGTAAACGCTAGAGTTCACGGAGAATTGCAGTTCTTTCAGTTGGTTCAGCTTGGAAATTGCTTCAGCAATATGAGTTACAATAGAATCTTCATTTGCCAAAGGGAGGAATACTCCTAACCTTTCAAGAGAATCTTTTTGATTTTTGATGAAATTGACAAGACCTTCGACTCTCTTCCAGGGTTTTTGATCAGAAGTCATCGTATCATCACTTCCTTCGAACTTTAGACTCTTTAGCTGGCTCACCAGAGTCAGATGGGATAGACCTTTTGAGAGGGCCTCTAAGGACCAGTATTCCGATCTCAGTTCCAACGATTTTAATAAAGGTTTATTCTCTAGGCATTTTATCAGCTCTTCAAAATAGACGTTCTGTTGCAGGTATCGTGCTTTGGAATGAGTTTGATTCCAGATACTTAGACTCAAAGACTCAAGGTTCTTTTGATTTTTTACGAATTGTTGCAATAAACTCCAGTCATCATTCTTAATAAAGGGGAGACCTAAGGAGAATTTCTTTATCAATGGGAGTTCCAAAAACCCTTTGAATAGGTTGTAGCTGCCTTTTGGTCTGCTGTGAATGGTAATATCGAGATACTCCAAATTCTTCAAGGCAGCAAATGCATCAATAATAAAGGAGTCCAAAGGGAAATGTTGATCATCTTGTCTGAGACAAAGGTTCTTTAGATCTGGGAAAAGCTCAAAACGATAAAATGGCTTTATTGCCTCTCGCATGCACCATTCATTAAAGTTTCCATTAAGCAAGAATGGTAATAGGGCAAGCAAGTTATTATCATTCCCATTTCCATCCTCATTATCACTATCGCTATCATCATCACCATCATCATATCTATTATATCTCCTTTCTTCCTCTTCCTCTTCTTCTTGATCATCCTCATTATCCTCCTCATCGTCATCTTCTGGGTTTTCCACCACATCATCATCATCTCGAATGACATTCTTCAAAATCATTGAATAAAGCTTGTGCTGAAGAGGATTCATACTATCAAATTCAGACGGCTTATCAGCATCAAAGCTATCTTCCTGTCTCGCTAATGGCTCAAATCTCTCATAGTCCGGAAAAGAACCGCCCTGCAAGTTAATTTTGAGTGTAGTTATCCCAGGATACATTCCATTTTTGCTGCTCATTATCTTCTGAAATTCTTTTTGCTCTCCATCGCTGAGCTGAAAGACCAACTTTTTCAGCTTCTTCAGCCTTAAGGCTGATTCACTATAAGCTTTTAGCTCTCTTGGAAGATGTGGGCGTCTGCTTTCAAGCACAAAAGCTCTGTGGAAAGACTCTAGATTCTTGAGAATTCGAAGAGATTTTGCAAGCTTATAAAAGCTTTGATGAGGTACAGGGCGATCTCTGACGATTTCAAGTCTAAGATTTTGGATTGTAACAGGGAATCTTTTGATATATATAAGGCAACTTTCTGAAGGCTGGGGTTATCACTGCATGCATCAACATAAAAGCTTTTGAGAAGCTTGGAAGATTTGAAGCTTTCATGGGCATAGGACTGATGAATACAAGGTATTTGGACGGCTGTGAGAGCCTTGAAGAGCTTGTTTTTCTTGAAAGGCCTGTAGACTTTTTCGTCAGGGTCGGAACCTCTTCTTCGCTTGTCGATTATCTTTTTGAGATATACTCTTTTCAGGCAAACTTTCTGAAAGACATTGCCATTTTCGTCAGAGATGTTGAGATTTCGAGTCAGAAACTTGTAAGGTCTGGGTGAGGTGGTTGTTGTTGTTGGTTTGGAATTCATTAAAAGACAGAGTGGAAGTGTTTTTTTGCTTCTTATATTTTTTGAATGTGATATTCTAGAAGATAACAAATTTCATACGAAGCGCGAAATTTAATGACTTTGATTTTCTCTTTGTCAATAGGAAAAAGATTTTAATCGAAATGAAAAAAAAAGCTTTTATTTGTTTGATCCAAATTTTCAAAGAAAAAAAAAACTCAATAAAAAAATTTTGAAAATGAAAGCAAATGATAAGAAGAGAAGATAATTCACAATCATATCCTGAAGATCCTATTGAAATCAACATTATACCATTCTATATTTAAAACGTAAAATATCTATCGATAAAAATCATCCTCAATCCATATAAAAGTTTCCCTCAAAAATGAGAAAAAAAATTCTCTTCCTTCTGAAGATTCATATGAACTCAAATTTCATTATAATTTTCGAAACCAAACAATGTCATATTTCTCTCACCAAATATAAACTCATTCAATTAATCATCTCGCATATCAATAATATTCGAATGTAAAGTAGTCAAAATACAAATAATCTCTTTGTTTTCCAAAGGTCCTCTCATCCTCCTCTTCTTCAATCAAAAGCACCTTGGTTCAAAAATCTCAATACCGTTCTCCTCATCTCCCCGAATGTATCGTTCCCTTCCGGCATAATTCTCATCGACAATTTTTACAAACCCATTTCCTCCTCCAACTTTGGGTTCATATTCTTTCTCAAAATAATTACTTGTCAACTTCTTAAATTCCTCTCTTCTTCTCTCCAAATCATACACCCTAATGCCATCAACATCAGCTCCAAATTCATCATTAGCACAAAGCCCATTGATGTACTTCACAATCCTTTTCGCTCTTGATTTCAACAAGCCAGAAACGATTTCAAACGTATCTCCAAGCATTCTATTATTGAATTCTATGATATCACTTGTCCAGCCTTGCAACACTGGCATCGAATTAGCGTCAATAAACCACAAATTCAAATCTTGATCCAGCATAAAATCCACAGCATAAAGCTCATAAATTGAACTCTTCTTTAAAAATCTCTCTTGACTCATCCTCAATAAATGAATCATCGCTTTTTGGATTTGAGGTCTCAAATAATTATCGAGCCAGTATGCATCGACAGTAACTCCTTCCTTTCTCAAATAATCCTGCAATTGCTTATATCCAGCATATGATCTCTTCTTTATTTTTCTCAAATCTTCCACACTGTATTTCTTACTCTTTTCAGCAAATTCTAACACCTTTTTCGCCATTTCTGTATGTGCTAAATTTACTCCTGGGTCCTTATATGTCATGCTGTATTTATACAAAGACCTTGTCAAATATCCATCACGGTAATATGCCATCAATGGATTGGTTGAAGCCACCAGCATAAACGCTCTTATATCAAATTTGCTTCCTTCAAATAACAAAGGTCTTGCCACAGCTTGCTGTATAATATTGTCTGTCATAACTTTTCCGCATTTCTCTCCATCTTTAAACGTTTTTTTCAGCTTCGCTTCATCTTCAAATGTCACAGGGAACACCTTGGTACCTTCAGCTTGGGGATTGGTCACCTTTCTGTAATAAGAAATGGCTTCCTCGCCTTTTGTTGAGCCATTTAATTTGCTAAAGAAATCCAGGCATTCTTCTTGATTTCCAAGGAACCACGTCTTTGGAGCAAATTTCTGAAGGTTAAAGCATCCAGGTCTGTGCGCATATTGTTTAGAGTAGTCCATCAATCCTCCGTAAACCAACTCCTTTTTATCAAGCAAGTCATGGCCAGGGATATGATTGGAAGTCTGAGTTAAACAAGAGAATTGTTTGCCAATAATTCTTTTGGTAAATGTTTCTGTATTTGTAAAGATCATGCTTGTCTCTGGCTTCAAATTATAATAATAGATCTTCCTGTTAGCCTTTGGCATTGAAAATCCAATCACAGGATGCAAGTCCTTGCCATTTTCTGGGACTGCCATGGTCCTTACTTGATGAGTCTTGCCATAATCTGTAAAGAAATTTCCTTCGTAGACCATATTGGGATTCTCGACAAAATAGGTCCTGTGTTTCTCACAATAACCGTTGTCAACCTTCAAGCCCCAGTAATGAGCTCCATAGGTGGGACTTTTGTATTCTTCAGATGATGTAATCTCAAAAATATCAAGCTTCTTCAGGATATGATAGGCTTTAAAGGGATTATCAAAGCGGAGAGACTCCCAAGAAGAGAATAAAACTCGGGTCTTTGGATGGTCAAGGGTGAGAACAAAGACTGTCAAAGCGAATGTCCCTAGGACGACGTACAAGATCTGACGTGGAGTCAATTTCATCTCAAGGACTTGAAAATTTTTTATATTGTTGCCAAGGGAGATGTGCTGATACTTAAAGTGTGTAAGGCGCGGAAGCCTAAAATCAAAGTATTAAGCGGTAGGTGAATATTTTTAGGTTTGGATCATCATAGTCTACAGAGAGTTTTGAACTGAAGACACGAGATTGAAATTTTAGTCAGCAAGAGGAAAGATCTTCGATTCTTCTCAAGAGGGTCAGATGGGTTCCTGGAGAGAACTAAAAGAACTGGGTTCGTGAAAGTGAGGTTAAACGCCCAAACAGAGAGAAGGATAAATTTAGAATTTGGGGCTGCGAGATTAAATATTCTTTAAGATGGTGGAAAAAGGTGATTAGATTTCCCTCGAGTTTTATAAGGGATTTAGTTGGACCTAAAAATAAATTCGTCAGCTAGCGTGTTGATTTCCCTCTCATATTGAAGACTATCTTCAAGAATAACAAAAATAAAGAGCTTAGTTAAGCTCAAAGAGGCAAGAATCTCTTTGCTATTTTTCCCAGAGGATCGAATTTCTAACTCTGAAGAGCATAAGATCTTAATCTAGAAACAGATCTTTCTAATGTTGAGGACAACCTGTAGCTTTCAAGCGACTTGGATTAAATATTATTTCTATCTATTTTTATCCCAGCAGCCCTCTCATTTCTATTTTTAGCTCTTTAGTTCCATCAAAGTTGAACTTTGATTTTTCCCTCCATTACCTTTCAAAGTCGATGCATATTCTTGCTGAAGACTTGGTTCAAAGATATTTCGCTCATAGAAGGACAGACATGAAATCTGTTGAATTCATGTGAAGTACCTTTGGTTCGATTTTTGAGGTGCCCAGTTATTTTTTTACAAATTTTCCTGTTTTTAAGAATTTTATGAAAATATTTTTTTCTTTGAAATTGAATTTTGGAGGAATTCTAATTCCTTTCAGGAAAATTTTTAGATTTATTGATGCTATACCCTCATCATTTTCCCAATGAAAATACCTTGTTTTCAACTCTCCGAAGCTTACTTCTCACTTTTTTAGAGTCTTAAAAATTTCGAAGCTTTTTTTATCAAAATTGACTCCTTTTCAACCGGAAAAATTTTGAAAGGAATTCGCTTTTTCTTCAAAAAATCATCTCGAGACAGATTTTTCTCAGTCAATTTTTTTTCTTAAATTAAGCTTCCGGCTAAGCCCATTTTTATTTCTCACTTTGGACTTGAATTCTTTGTTTGATGGATTTTTTTCGATGAGTGTTCAATTCTCATGATCCTGCTCCATCAAAAGCTCAGTATTGAGAGAAAGATTTTCCATAAAACGTTTCAATAAAGCACGCTGAAATCGATGAAGAGAAAAATTGTAAAAGATTTTCTATTTTTATCATTTTTTTAAAAAGGGTTTAAAGGGACAAAGTATCCTCAAATTGTTACAATCCTCTTTAGACCCATCCGCAAAAATATCTGAAACGGAGTCTGGAGGAGCCTGGTCTGAAAGACTAAAAAGCAGATGACTTCCGACCTCATAAATTTGATGAATTTAGACTTGACCAAATCTCTTGAAACTTCATTGCTTTCGTTGAAAAATGGTTATCAGTCTCACGCCTAAAGACTGAAGCCTTTAAATATTTGCAGAGGAAAAAGATCCAGAAGATAAATTTTTGTCATTTATGAAAATTTTATATGGTCAAATTTTATAATATTTACAGGAAATCTTACACAAGAAACCTCAAAAATTTCTGACATAAATAATTCTTCTCTCCATTTACTCTTCATATCCATCAACAACAACCACAACAATCCACAAAAATCTCACTTCAATTTTCCTCATTAATCAACCTGATACATAATTTTCTTGCTGCTATTTCTCATTAAAACAAAACCCATTTTTTTACATTCCTTACCTAGAAAACTCACTCTTCATATCCTTGAACGCGGGAATCCTCTTCACAATTTTATCTAGCCATTCCAATCCTTCCTTTGTCACAAATTCACACCTAAAAAATTCTCTTTATAAAGCCCTCTTCAAACCTTTACTCCCCAAAGTTCAAGCAAATCTTCTTCATTGTCTTCAACTCAGTCAAATTCACATCAAAGCATAGCATGCCAGAATATTGAATCTGGTTACACCTTCAAATTTCGCATTATTCTCTCAAAATCTCTTCAATTCACTTACTTGGAAAAATTCAAAGAAAGGTTCTGTAACGCAGAAAACCTTTCCAGATTCCTCAATATACAGTTCACCCCTTCAGTTCCCACTGTACAACTATCGAAAATAAATTCACTCCTTTATTCCCCTTTTACTTTCTAAAATCAAGACGAAGGTCTTCTAATAGCACAAGACCCTCCAAACCTTCACCCAGGTCCTCCAAATTCGAAATTGCATGACACCTATTCTCAATATTAGCAACCATTTCTCACAATATTTTTGAGCTCTCTTTTTAAATTTCAGATTTTTTCAACCAGCTGATTTTTAACCAAAAAAAGACAGAAGAAAATCTTATCAAGAAAGAATTTTTTCCTGTAATTTTCAAGGCTTTGTTTGATCAAATCGAGTCCAGA
>Ga0182738_1006369_pt1 | contig 12245 bp, 12 predicted proteins | sample eDN5th30CBELigMG_FD_128876 | JGI IMG/M metagenome (GOLD analysis project Ga0182738, IMG submission 128876) | Enriched Miracle-Growth compost microbial communities from Emeryville, California, USA - eDNA 5th pass 30_C BE-Lig MG (version 2)... ...
TACCGGTCAGCTTGTGTAGATCGATGCGGTGGTCCCGTCCGTCAAAAGCGAGTGAGAAGCCGTCATGCGGTAGTCCTTCGACGTGAAGGCGCGCCGACGCTCCAGCTTCATCCATCAGATTGACAGTGCCTTCTTCCAGGACGCCGGCGCGCACTCGGCCTAGAATGTAATCCGCGCTGACGCGATCCAGTACGACATTGTCTATCCCGGCTTTCGCTAAAAGTTGACCGAGAAGCAGGCCGGAGGGACCTGATCCGATGATTGCGACCTGAGTGCGCATGTAGTCCTCCCAATGCAAGTTCGCCTTTATTCTTTAGCGAACCTTCGATCTGGCAATGGATAATTCCCGCAATTTATTGTACAAATCGAACATTCTCGGAGGGCAAGTGTCGCAGTATTTTGTTCCAACATACGAGCTTTATGGAGAAGAGAGCGAGCAGAAACCGGATTTCTGGCTGCACTGTGAAACGCTTTTCTCTCGATCGAGCTTGCACAATTTCGAGATTACGCTCCATCGTCACGAGAGCTTCTTTCAGCTTTTATATATTGAAGGTGGTACGGGACAGGCGAATTTCGACGGCGTCGTTCGCACCTTCCAAACGCCGTGCGCTATCCTGGTGCCACCTGGGTTCAATCATGGGTTTGCATTTTCTCGAGATATAATCGGTCATATCGTGACAATTCTGAGCCCTCATATGTCATTTTTCGGAGGAGGGGCCGGAGGTGTGACAGCGGAATGGTTGATGCAGCCGCAACTCATCTCAATGACAGGTGCAAGCGATGAGGAGTTGGTCCTACTTTCTTCTCTTCTACGGCAAATTCAAGATGAGTTTCACGCGAGAAAGCTATATAAAAACAACTTACTGGAATCTTTTGTTCGAGCTGTATTCGTTTACATCATGCGGCACGCTTATTCTTCAAGCTCAGCGAAGCAGGAAGACCGCCAGATATTGGGGTATGCTCGCATTGAGCGCTTGCAGGAATTGATCGACCGCTATTATCGAGAACACAAGCCTGTTTCATTCTATGCGAAATTGTTGGGCGTTTCACCAACACATCTCAACCGGACCGTCAAACAGATGACAGGAGCAACGACACAGGACATGGTTGCGAAAAGGCTGATTGAGACGGCCAGGCGCGATTTGATTGCCATGCCGTCGTCGGTGCAACATATCGGCTATAGTCTTGGGTTTTCAGACCCCGCATATTTCTCACGCTTCTTCCTGAAGATGACAGGCGAAACACCGCGTACATTCCGCTTGAGGGAACGTGAGCGTTTGGCCGCTCTGGATTCATCATCATAGAATAAATTGGATTTTTCATTCTCCACGTTCATCTCAGCAAGCTGCGCAATTCCGATTGGATCTGAAGCATCGCAGGCAGGAAGCGTTCCACAAGGTCATGTGTTTCGATATGAGCCACGGGCGCTCCGATGTTGAGTGCTGCGACGACTAAACCTCGATGATTGAAGACAGGAACCGCAATGGAGCGCAGTCCAAGTTCCAGTTCCTGGTCGTTGATTGCATAACCTTGACCACGAATAGTGGAAAGTTCTGCCATGAGTGGGCCAATTTCCACTTTTGTAAATGGTGTCAATGCTTTCCGTTCGGTGCGTTCGAGAAGCACCTGCGCCTCCGGTTCATGAAGCCAGGCCAGAAGTACCCGCCCCATCGAAGCACAGTAGGCTGGAAGCCTGCTTCCGGCCATCAGATTGATGGACATCACGCGCACTTGTGAGGCGCGCGCGATATACACGATTTCCGTTCCATCCAGAACGGATGCGGACGCACTCTCGCCGACGGTATCGGAGAGCTGGTCCAGGTGCGGCTGAATGATTGTCGGCAGTGGTGTCGAAGAGAGATAAGCATGCCCGAGCCGAAGAATCTTGGGAAGAAGCATGAAGAACTTCCCATCATATTCGGCATAACCAAGCTCAGCGAGAGTCAGCAGGCACCGTCGCGCGGTTGCACGATCAAGGCCGGTAATTTTTGAGACTTCCGCTATTGAAAGACGTGATTGATCTTCACCGAATGCTTCGATGACTTTCAATCCCTTGGCAAAACCTCCGACGAAATCCGTTTCGCGCATGAAATCCCCTCAATCTGAACTATCATTTTGTGCGATATATGAACAAATGTCAAATAACGCACAAATTGTTTGACCCTTTGCCGACGCGGTGGCTAACTCCACCGCGATTGAGACCGGAAACGCTCAAGCATGAAGCTCGAACGCTCCGGTGTGGAGGCAAAATGGACAAAACAATCGGAAGTCTGGCCGAGGCCGTTGCCGGGATAGGTGATGGCGCGACGGTCATGATCGGGGGATTTGGTGGCTCAGGCGCGCCAATCGAACTCATTCATGCCCTGATCGACAAGGGCCCAAAGAACCTGACGGTCATCAACAACAATGCAGGCAATGGACGGATCGGTATTGCGGCCATGATCGATGCAGGGATGGTCAGGAAAATGATCTGCTCGTTTCCGCGGTCTTCCGATCCGCGCGCTTTCACCGATAAGTACATCGCCGGTGAAATCGACCTTGAACTTGTGCCGCAGGGAACGTTGGCCGAACGTATCCGTGCGGGCGGTGCCGGTATTCCGGCTTTCTATACGCCGACAGCCTATGGCACCGAGCTTGCCGAGGGCAAGGTCATAGCCGAGTTTGATGGAAGACCTTATGTGCAGGAGCGGTGGCTGAAAGCCGATTTCGCGCTTATCAAAGCACATCTTGGCGATGCGCATGGCAACCTGACCTACCGCATGGCTGCCCGCAATTTCAACCCGCTGATGTGTATGGCTGCTGCCAAGACGATAGTGCAGGTATCTGAAGTTGTTCCGCTCGGCGGAATCGAACCGGAAGACGTCATCACGCCGGGCATCTTCGTAGACAGTGTCGTCGAAGTTCCCAATCCACAGCAGGAAGAAGAACTTATTCGGACGGGAGTGGCCTACGCATGATGATCGATACTCATGAGGACATTAAACTGTCCAATGCCCAGATCGCATGGCGCGCCGCACAGGATATTCAAGATGGCGCCTATGTAAATCTTGGAATCGGTTTTCCTGAAATGGTGGCCCGCTATCAGCCGGAGGGACGGGAGGCAATTTTCCACACAGAGAACGGTGTTCTGGATTTCGGTGAAGCGCCGCCCGAAGGTGAAGAGGACTGGGACCTGATCAATGCTGGCAAGAAGGCCGTCACGCTGAAACCTGGCGCGGCATTTTTCCATCATGCCGATAGCTTCGCGATGGTGCGCGGCGGACATCTCGATGTTGCGATTCTCGGCGCCTATCAGGTTGCCCAGAACGGCGATCTCGCCAATTGGCGGGTAGGAGCTAAAGGTGTGCCTGCGGTAGGTGGCGCAATGGACCTCGTGCATGGTGCGAAACAAGTCGTCGTTATCACCGAGCATATGACGAAAAAGGGTGAGCCGAAACTCGTCGAAAAATGTACTTTTCCACTGACTGGCGTCGCATGTATCACTCGCATCTATACCAGTCATGCGGTGATCGACATCGCCAAGGGGCGTTTCGTGCTGCGCGAAAAACTGGCCGCCATGACGCTTGATGAGCTTCAGGCCATGACTGGCGCGAAGCTTCATATTGATGGCCCAGTTGCCGATCTCGTTGTTCCCGAATTGTGAGACTATGCCATGAGTGAAGCCTATATCTGCGATTACATCCGCACTCCCATTGGTCGTTATGGCGGCGTGCTTTCATCTGTGCGTGCCGATGATCTCGGGGCCATTCCACTGAAAGCGCTTATGGAGCGTAACGGTTCCGTCGATTGGGAAGTCGTCGATGATGTGATTTTCGGCTCGGCCAATCAGGCGGGGGAAGACAACCGCAACGTTGCGCGTATGTCATTGCTTCTGGCCGGATTGCCGGTGGGGGTGTCCGGAACGACGATCAACCGTCTCTGCGGTTCTGGAATGGATGCAGTCATAACGGCTGCGCGAGCTATCAAGTCTGGCGAGGCCGAGCTGCTCGTCGCTGGTGGTGTGGAAAGCATGAGCCGCGCTCCCTTCGTTATGCCCAAGGCCGACAGCGCATTTTCACGCAAGGCGGAAATTTTCGACACGACGATCGGCTGGCGGTTCATCAATCCCTTGATGAAAAAGCAGTACGGCGTCGATTCCATGCCGGAAACGGGTGAAAACGTCGCCGAAGATTTTGCGGTCTCACGGCAGGATCAGGATGCTTTTGCACTTCGCAGCCAGGAAAAAGCGGCAGCCGCGCAGGGCAATGGACGCCTTGCGAAGGAAATCGTTCCGGTCACGATCTCACAACGCAAGGGTGATCCGGTTGTTGTCGACAAGGATGAACACCCACGTGCGACCAGCTTGGAAGCACTCGCAAAGCTGGGTACGCCCTTCCGTGAGGGTGGCACCGTGACGGCGGGTAATGCCTCCGGCGTCAATGATGGAGCTGCTGCGCTTGTCATCGCATCTGAAGCAGCCATCAAGAAATACGACCTTACACCGATTGCCCGCATTATAGGCGGTGCCGCGGCGGGTGTTCCTCCGCGCATTATGGGTATAGGCCCGGCTCCGGCGACAAAGAAGCTTTCTGCACGTATCGGCATTGCACCCGATGCATTCGATGTAATCGAACTGAATGAAGCATTTGCGTCGCAGGGGCTGGCAGTGTTGCGCGATCTTGGAATTGCCGATGACGACAAACGCGTCAATCCGAACGGTGGCGCTATTGCGCTCGGGCATCCGCTCGGCATGTCCGGGGCGCGTATTACGGGTACGGCGGCGCTCGAACTCTCGCTCAACGGTGGCAAATACGCTCTTGCAACGATGTGCATCGGTGTGGGACAGGGTATTGCCATTGCGCTGGAACGCGTTTGAGCGTGAATAAATGACAAATCCGGGTGAAAACCGCCCGGATTTGTTCTCTCCCACAAAGCAGATACAACTTTTGTATTCTTGGGCGACTACAATATTGCCCACGCCTACCGATCAAGTTAGCATGACCTCATTACAACAACGGCGGGAACAACCCGTCGAGCCAAAATGGGGAACATGTCGATGAAAATTGCTCGCCTTGCCCTGATGGGTGGACTCCTCGCAACTGCACTTTATACCGGCTCCGCTGTGGCCCGCGATCTGACGGTGGTTTCCTGGGGTGGGAACTATCAGGACGCCCAGCGTGAAATTTACTTCAAGCCCTTTTCCGAGAAGACCGGAAAGCCTTTGCTGGACGAATCCTGGGACGGTGGTTACGGCGTCGTTCAGGCGAAGGTGAAAGCAGGAAAACCCAACTGGGATGTCGTGCAGGTAGAGGCTGAAGAACTCGCTCTCGGTTGTGCGGACGGTCTTTACGAGAAGATTGACTGGGACAAGGTTGGCGGTAAGGATAAGTTCCTCGACAGTGCGGTCAATGATTGCGGCGTGGGTGCGATCGTGTGGTCGACGGCAATTGCCTATAATGCCGACAAGCTGAAAGATGGCCCGCAGTCCTGGGCTGATTTCTGGGATGTGAAGAAGTTTCCAGGCAAGCGCTCGTTGCGTAAGGGTGCCAAGTATACGCTTGAATTCGCGCTCCTCGCCGATGGGGTCAGCAAGGATGAAGTTTATGACGTGCTCTCGACACCGGAAGGTGTGGACCGTGCATTCAAGAAACTCGATGAATTGAAGCCGAACATTGTCTGGTGGGAAGCAGGGGCACAACCGTTGCAATTGCTGGCCTCGGATGAAGTGGTGATGGCATCGGCCTATAACGGACGCATCACGGGCATAAACAGGAGCGAAGGCAAGAACTTCAAGGTGGTCTGGCCGGGCAGCATTTATGCTGTCGATAGCTGGGTGATCCTGAAAGATGCCGAGAACAAGGATGCGGGGCTGGATTTCATTGCTTTTGCCAGCCAGCCTGACAATCAGGTGAAGTTGCCGAAATATGTCGCTTACGGTTTGCCGAACAAGGAGGCTGCAAGCAAGGTGCCAGCGGAATTCGCGTCCGATCTTCCAACGGCGGAAGCCAATCTGAAAGACGCCCTTCCGCTCAACGTCGATTTCTGGATCGATAATTCCGAAGAGTTGACGAAGCGCTTCAACGCCTGGCTGGCGCAATAATTCACGGTCATAGCCCCGTCGGTGCAATATCGGCGGGGTTTCCCTGTTTTCCGGAAGATGGAGTGATTCATTGACGGACTGCCGCATCCGCTTCGAGAATATCAGCAAATCCTACGGTGATTTCAAAGTCATAGATGGTCTGAACCTCGATATCGATCGAGGTGAATTCGTGAGTCTTCTTGGCCCTTCCGGTTCAGGCAAGACGACGCTTTTGATGATGCTTGCCGGGTTTGAAAGTCCAAGCAGTGGAGCAATCCATGTGGATGGCAGGGCAATCAATACGGTTCCTTCGTACAAGCGCAATATGGGCGTGGTCTTTCAGAACTATGCTCTGTTTCCGCATATGACAGTTGGCGAGAATGTCGCCTTTCCGCTTCAGATGCGAGGTATAGGAAAAGCCGAGACCGGCAAGCTGGTGGATAAGGTGCTCGATATGGTGCAGCTCTCCACAATGCGCGAACGTAAGCCATCGCAGCTCTCCGGTGGACAGCAACAGCGCGTGGCGCTTGCCCGTGCACTGGTTTTCGAACCGGGTGTGGTTTTAATGGACGAACCGCTCGGGGCGCTCGACAAGCAACTGCGTGAGCAGATGCAACTTGATATCCGCGCGTTGCATGGCCGGTTAGGACTGACGATTGTTTTCGTCACCCATGACCAAAGCGAAGCGCTGACCATGTCGGATCGGATCGCCGTCTTCAACAAAGGAAAAATCGAACAGATAGGCACGCCGCGTGCAATCTATGACGAGCCACAGACTCGGTTCGTCGCCGAATTCATAGGCGAAACCAATCTCGCTGAAGGAACAATCGAACGGGTGGAAGGCACCAGTGCCGTTATTCGCTTGAAGGATGGGGGTATCCTAACCGCATCATCAAAGGGAATGGTGGCGACGGGACAGAAAGTTCTCCTGTCCATTCGGCCTGAGCGCATTGAACTGGGTCGCGAGGGCGGTTCGGACAATCTTCTTAAAACACGTGTCATCGACAGTGTCTATCAAGGGGATCATCTACGTATCCAGCTTGATGGTAGCGCTCATGATTTTATCGTGCGGCTCGACAGAAAAGCGCGCGAATGGGCGCCCGGAACGGATGTCGTGGCGGGTTTCAATGCCGCTGACTGCTGGACTATCACGGCATGACGGTTCTGTCCGGCAAAACTGTCCGAGCGATGTTTCTGATCGCGCCTCTGCTTGTTTTCATCGCCTTGTTTTTTCTGTGGCCGCTCGGAGTGATGATGAAGCAGGCCGTGTCCGATACGGCGGTTTTGCGCGTTCTTCCCCAGACGGCTGACGCTGTAAGTCTGTGGGACGGACAATCGCCTCCATCACCAGAAATGAAACAGGCTTTGGTGACGGATCTGAAGGCTTCGACCGACCAGCAGGCCATAGGCGATATGGTTCGCCGTTTGAACAGCGCTCAATCGGGTTTTCGGACCCTGATGAGCAAGACACTTTCGGCAATCGAGAAAGACGATCCAGTCCCGGACCTTGAAACAATAGATAAGCGATGGAGCCGACCGGAATTCTGGCAGGCGATTGCGAGCGCGCTTTCTCCGACAACTGATCGCAACCTGCTCGCGGCCGTGGACATGGAACGCGATACGTCTGGTGAAATTGTTTCAATGGCGCAGGGCACATCGGCCAACCGGGCGATCATGCTGCGCACATTCTGGATCGCCGCGCTGGTGACATTGGCTTGTGCAGCGATTGGTTACCCTTATGCTGTGTTGCTTGCATCGTCTAAGGGCTGGGTCAGAAACGTGCTTTTTGCCGCCGTTCTGTTGCCCCTCTGGACGTCGTTGCTGGTGCGAACTGCTGCCTGGTTCATCCTCCTGCAGGACAAGGGGCTCATCAATGATACGCTGATCTGGCTGGGCATCACCGATGCGCCTTTTCCCTTGATCTTTAACAGGGCAGGGGTGGTGATAGCCATGACCCATGTGCTTTTACCGTTCATGGTGCTTCCGATCTACAGCGTGCTCGTATCGATTCCGTCTAATTTGATGCCTGCCGCTGCATCGCTGGGTGCGCCGCCGTGGAGAGCTTTCCTGCGAGTGCTTCTGCCACTGAGTATGCGCGGCATTCTGTCCGGCATGCTGCTCGTTTTCATGAGCGCAATCGGCTACTACATCACACCGGCATTGATTGGTGGGCCGAGCGACCAGATGATAAGCTCGATTATTGCCTATTACGCAACCGGTTCGGCCAACTGGGGTATGGCTGGTGCTTTGGGGCTCGTGCTGCTCGTCGCCTGCCTCGTACTCTATGCCGTTTACGGACGGCTCACCGCTGATGAACGGGGGAGAGCGTAAGTATGGAGCGCTTCGCTAAAATCCTGTTCGGCGTGGCGGCCGTGGTCTTTTTGATTGCACCTCTGTTTGCAATTCTTCCACTTGCTTTCACATCCAGCGTATTCTTGACCTATCCGGTGCCTGGTTGGTCAATGCGCTGGTTTGAGGAACTGGCAACGGCGGATGTCTGGCAGCGCGCAATCGTCAACAGCCTGATTATAGGCTCAGGAACGACGATCTTGGCAACTGTGCTGGGAACCATGGCCGCACTTGGTTTGCGCAGCAGGATTTTGTTTTTCTCGGGCCCTATTAAAACTCTGTTCCTCTTGCCCATGGTCGTTCCTGCCGTGGTTATGGGCGTCGGTATGCAGTTACTGTTCGTCCGGCTCGGAATAGCAAATTCCTATCTTGGTGTGATTGTTGCTCATACCGTGATTTCTATACCCTTTGTTTTGGTAAGTGTTACGGGCGCTTTGGCAGGTATCGACCGACGTGTCGAACTGGCAGCCGAAAGTCTTGGTGCATCGCCTCTAACGGTGTTTCGTAAGGTCACGCTTCCGCTCGCCATGCCGGGCATCGCGTCAGGCGCGGTGCTGGCGTTCGCTACGTCGTTGGATGAAGTTGTGCTGACCCTGTTCGTGGCCGGTCCAAATCAGCGCACTCTGGCGCGCCAGATGTTTTCGACAATTCGAGAAAATATCAGCCCGGCTATCGCTGCTGCTGCTTTTCTATTCATTGCGGGCACGGTGCTCTTAGGTCTTGCGGCGATGCTCTTCCGCCGAAAGCGTGTGAGTGGGGCAATCACCTCCTGATGGTGCGAGAGGCCTCATTTGCCGCACTGCTAATCCTTGCGCCTTAGCGATCGATCCGTGTTGAAAGGATGATCGATGACATCGTGCGCTCGACGCCTTCCAGCGCGCCTATCCGATCCAGAACGGCGTCAAGTTCCTGTATGGATGGGGCTTCCACAACGACGATCATATCGAAATGTCCGCTGACAGAATGGAGCGAACGGACGGCCATCATGCCGCGCAGAGCTGTTTCGACTTTGGGCGCGAGCTTGGGTAGCGCGGTCACGAGCACATGGGCGCGGACCAGATCGCGCTCGAATTCAGGTGCGATTCGTACTGTGTAGCCCTCGATAACCCCACGTTTTTCAAGCTTTTCGATGCGGCTTTGGACGGTAGTTCGGGATACGCCGAGACGCCGTGCCAGGTCGGCTGTCGAGGCGCGGGCGTTTTCACGGAGGAGGGCGATGAGGGTAAGATCGGCTTCTGTCGTCATAATGCATATTAAATACGTCAATATGCACAAACAAACAACGTCATATCGTCAGTTTGTATGCTTCTTTTTGCATGGAACTATGCGATTCTTGCATATCCGAATTGCATTCCAAGGGGAAAGTTACATGAAAGAGATCGTTGTTGTCGGTGCAGGCAAAATCGGCGCCACCATTGCCGATCTTCTCGCTTCCACGGGCGAGTATGCCGTTACCGTTGTCGACCGCTCTCAGGCGCAGCTCGATGCACTGGAATCGGGTGCGGAAGTCAAGACGCAGGCGCTTGATATCGAAGATGCCAAGGCTCTTGAAGCTGCTCTGACCGGCAAGTTCGCCGTACTCAGCGCCGCTCCGTTCCATCTGACGACCCGCATCGCGGAAGCTGCAGCCAAGGCAGGCGTTCACTATCTCGACCTGACCGAAGATGTTGCCAGCACACGCCGCGTCAAGGAACTGGCGAAGGAAGCCAAGACCGCTTTCATTCCGCAATGCGGCCTGGCTCCTGGCTTCATCTCCATCGTTGCCTATGATCTGGCGAAGCGTTTCGACAAGCTCGACAGCGTTCGTATGCGCGTTGGCGCTCTGCCGCAGTACCCTTCGAATGCTCTGAACTACAACCTGACCTGGAGCACCGACGGCGTCATCAACGAATATATCGAGCCATGTGAAGCCATTGTGAATGGCGAGCTGACAGAAGTTCCTGCTCTCGAAGAACGCGAAGAGTTCTCGCTTGACGGCGTTACCTACGAAGCTTTCAATACTTCCGGTGGTCTCGGCACGCTCTGCGAAACGCTGGAAGGCAAAGTTCGCACGCTCAACTACCGCACCATCCGCTACCCGGGTCACGTTGCGCTGATGAAGGCGCTCCTCAACGATCTCGGCCTGCGTCATCGCCGTGAAGTGCTCAAGGACATCTTCGAAAATGCCCTGCCGACGACCCTTCAGGACGTCGTGGTGATTTTCGTGACCGTTTCGGGCACCAAGAATGGTCGTCTGGTTCAGGAAACCTACGCGAACAAGGTTTACGCCGCTCCGGTTGGCAAGATCATTCGTTCGGGCATCCAGATCACCACAGCTTCGGCAATCTGCGCCGTGCTCGACATGCTGGCGAAGGGCGATCTTCCACAGCAGGGCTTTATCCGTCAGGAAGACATCACTCTTGCGGCGTTCCTCGCGAACCGCTTTGGCAAGGCCTATGCACAGGAAGACCATTGCGCCCGCATGGTCGCTTGATAACTCCTGCCGCATGAATGCGGGGTCTGTTGCGTTTGCGCGCAGCAGGCCCTTTTTGCATTTTGGTATTCGGCAAGTCAGTTCTACCAAAGTTGCAATTGAACGGGATCGGATTTAAGCGCATTCCCCAATCCAAACAAGGAGATGAACGTTCATCCGCCTGATGTGTCTCTATCCGCGCAGTTTGCCCGAAAACTGGTTTATAGTTTCGGGCTGTGTTCTGAAGAAGTAGGAAAATCATGTTGAAATCAGTATTGCTGGCCGGTCTGGCCTCTGTCTTTCTCGTTTTGCCGGTTCAGGCAAAGGAATGGAAAGAAATCCGCATCGCCAGCGAAGGCGCATATCCTCCATTCAACTATATGTCTCCAGACGGCAAGCTTGAAGGTTTTGATCTTGATATCGCGAATGCGCTTTGCGAAGCAATGGAAGCCAAGTGCACGATTGTTGCCAATGATTGGGATGGCATGATTCCGGGACTGCAGGCCAACAAGTTCGACGCAGTCATTGCTTCGATGGCCATTACCGAAGAGCGCGAAAAGCAGGTTGCTTTCACCGAGCGCTATTACACGACCCCGCTTGCGGTTGTCGTGCCAAAGGATACGGATATGACCTCGCTCGATCCGTCGGCATTCGATGGAAAGACGGTTGGCGCACAGGCTGGTACGACGCAGGGCAACTATGCCGATGACGTCTACGGCAAGGCAGGCGCGGATGTGAAGCTTTACCCGACGGCTGATGAAGCCAATGCCGATCTCGAAAGCGGTCGTCTGGACGCAATCGCTGCTGACAAATTCCTCGCTGCGGATTGGCTAAAGAAGCAGGGCGCAAATTGCTGCAAGTTCCTCGGCGACATACCGGGTTCTGAAACGAAGATTGCTGTTGCCCTGCGCAAGGGTGACGACGACCTGCGTGAACAGTTCAACGCCGCAATCAAGAAAATCCGTGACGACGGCACCTACGAAACGATCCGCAAGAAGTATTTCGATTTCGACATCTATTGATGTGACAAATTACGCTCCGGACACCTTCAGAACCTGCTTGCAGTGGAAGGCGTCCGGTGCTTCAGTCATGGCAAGCGCATGAAATCAGGCGCTACCATTCGCGGGGGGTGCCCTGCCAATTACAACGATAACAAAGCAATAAGGGGAATAGTTATGTTGAAAGCCATCCTATTTGCGGGCGTAGCATCTGTAATCGCTGCCTTGCCGGCGCAGGCCAAAGAATGGAAAGAAATCCGCATCGCCACCGAAGGTGCGTATCCACCTTTCAATTTCGTGGCGGCGGACGGTTCGCTTCAGGGACTTGATGTCGAAATAGCCAATGCCCTGTGCAAGGCGATGGATGCCAAGTGCACGATTGTTGCTA
>Ga0182738_1006370_pt1 | contig 12243 bp, 12 predicted proteins | sample eDN5th30CBELigMG_FD_128876 | JGI IMG/M metagenome (GOLD analysis project Ga0182738, IMG submission 128876) | Enriched Miracle-Growth compost microbial communities from Emeryville, California, USA - eDNA 5th pass 30_C BE-Lig MG (version 2)... ...
GAAACAAAATACTCGACGGCGTTTTTTGGAAAAAACTCGCGCATTTCGGCGTACAGCTGCGCCGCGAGCGTCTTGTTTGGCGCCAACACCAGGGCGGGCCGACCGAGCCGGGCGATGATATTGGCCATGGTGTAGGTCTTGCCCGAGCCTGTCACGCCCAGCAATGTCTGACACATCAGACCATCTAGGATGCCCTCGCTCAGCCCCTCGATCGCACCAGGCTGGTCGCCTGCGGGCGGATACGGTTGGTACAAATGAAAGGGGCTGTCGGGAAAATCGACGAATCCAGGAGCTGTCATGCTAGACTGTCCAAGGGTAAACCCCTCATTATCCACAGCAGTGCCTCTTGCGTCTATCTACCCTTAGCGAACCCTCATGAGCTCTCTTTTCGATTCCGTCGAACTTGCGCCGCGCGACCCTATCCTGGGTCTGAACGAACAATACAACGCCGATACCCGCCCCGGTAAAGTCAATCTGGGTGTGGGCGTGTACTACGATGACGACGGCCGCATTCCCCTATTGGCAGCCGTCCGCAAGGCCGAAATTGCCCGTGTCGAGGCCGCCGCCGCACGCGGCTACCTGCCCATCGAGGGCATCGCTGGCTACAACAAGGGTGCCCAAACGCTGTTGCTGGGCGCTGATTCGACGTTGGCCGCCGAAGGCCGTGTATTGACCGCCCAAGCACTGGGTGGCACGGGTGCACTGAAGATCGGCGCAGACTTCCTGCGCCAGTTGTTGCCCCAATCCAAGGTGCTGATCAGCAATCCCAGCTGGGAGAATCATCGCGCGCTATTCGAACGCGCGGGCTTCCAGGTCGACACCTATGCCTACTATGACGCCGCCACGCACGGCCTGGATTTCCAGGGCATGCTGGCTTCGCTGCAGGCAGCCCCTGAGCAAACCATCGTGGTGCTGCATGCTTGCTGCCACAACCCGACCGGCGTGGACCCCACAGCCGAGCAGTGGCAACAGATCGTGCAGGTCGTCAAGGCGCGCAATCTGGTGCCGTTCCTGGACATTGCCTACCAGGGTTTTGGCGCTGGCTTACAAGAAGACGCCGCCGTGGTGCGTCTATTTGCCGATCTGGGCCTGACGATGCTGATCAGCTCGTCGTTCTCGAAATCGTTCTCGCTGTACGGCGAGCGCGTGGGCGCTCTCACCGTGGTAGCGGGCAACCAAGACGAAGCCAAGCGCGTCCTCAGCCAGCTCAAACGCGTGATTCGCACCAATTATTCCAACCCGCCGACGCACGGCGGTACGGTCGTGTCCTCGGTCTTGAATACGCCCGAGCTGTACACGCTGTGGGAACAAGAACTAGCCGGCATGCGTGACCGCATCCGTCTGATGCGCAAGCAACTGGTCGAAAAAATCAAGGCTGCAGGCGCCACGCAGGATTTCGGTTTTGTGCTGGAACAACGCGGCATGTTCTCGTACTCTGGCTTGACGTCGGCACAAGTCGACACCCTGCGCGAAGAACACGGCATCTACGCGGTGAGCAGCGGCCGCATCTGCGTCGCGGCACTGAACAGCCGCAACATCGACACGGTGGCCAACGCGATCGCAGCGGTAATCAAGTAGTAAGCGGTGCAACCAAACCCTTAGCGCGCCGAGGATACTTTACGCTCTGACAAAACGTATCCAGCCCGCCGCGGGTTTTGCCCACAGGCACGGCACCGAAGGCTGAGGAATCGAAGCCCGGGACTGGCACTAGCCAGACCCGGGCTTTTTTGCGGAAATAAGGTTTTGTGGCAAAGCGGGAGCCCCCAGGGCTTGCTTTTTTAGCGCCGCTCATCCAGAATCTGACTGTATATTCATACAGTCCAAAGCGGATTATTGCCATGGCCACAAAACTCACCGAACGCCAACAGGAAATCCTGGATCTCATCCGGCAAACGGTGGCACGCACCGGGTTCCCCCCTACTCGCGCCGAAATCGCCCGTGCATTGGGATTTCGTTCTCCCAACGCAGCGGAAGATCACCTCAAAGCGCTGGCCCGTAAAGGTGCGATTGAGTTGACTGCCGGGGCTTCACGAGGAATTCGGCTAACCAGTCCAGTGGACGCAGCCCCTGCCTCTGCGCAGAACTCAGCCGACACGACGGCAGGCATGGGCACATCGGGCATCGTGGGTTTCGCTACCGAAACCGTCAGCCGGCTGCTGCTGCCGCTGGTGGGTCGCGTGGCCGCAGGTAGCCCTATTCTGGCTGCTGAGCATGTCGAGCGCGAAGTCGGTGTCGATCCTGGTCTGTTTTCCCAGACACCCGACTACCTGTTGAAAGTGCGCGGCATGAGCATGCGTGACGCAGGCATATTCGAAGGTGATCTGCTAGCCGTCAAACGCGCAGCCGAAGCGCGCAACGGTCAAATCGTTGTCGCCCGTTTGGGCGACGATGTCACCGTCAAACGCCTGCAGCACCGCCAAGGCCATATCGAGCTGTTGCCCGAGAATCCGGATTTTTCACCCATCTTGGTCGACGGGACACAGGATTTCGCGCTTGAGGGTATCGCCGTTGGTCTGATTCGCACGCAGTCGTTGCATTAGATCGCTGCGGCACGATCTATACTCGATCGAGCCATGCACTTTGTTGCGCAACAAACACCCTGTGATTGATCTCTGCGGTGTCTTGTCCAGCGATACACCTATCCTGAACGGGATAGGGTTCGCCGTCAAAGCGAGGAGCTGGGGTCGCCTGCAGTACGCCGTCCTGCTCTGTATATACCCCTCGTGATCGCATGTGTGGATGATGCATTGCCTCGCAGGGACTCATCACCGCGCCAAAGCACACATCGATGGGTTCCAGCAATTGCTGCCAGTGTTCCCTGGATTGCGCGACAAAAATGGCCTGTAATCGTGCGCGGCGCTTAGGCCATGCCGTTTTTTCCCATTGAGAGCCAGCAGGTAGAAAATCAGGATCATCGGACAACCCCAATACCTCTAACAAGCGCGCATAAAATTGCGGCTCGATGCTGCCAACTGTAATGTACCCACCATCAGCGCACATATAAGTTTCATAGAATGGCGAGCTGTCATGAATACTCTGGCCACGCTCGTCAGACAGCATGCCGCGTTGGCGTGCACTAAGCGCTAAGTTTGTCATGTGCGCAGCCCCGTCAACAATCGCGGCATCGACGACGCAGCCCGCTCCTGTTCGGCGGGCATTAATCACGCCAGACAACACCCCAGCCATCAAGTACAGTGCGCCGCCACCAATGTCGCCAAGCGTAGCAAATGACGACACGGGACGTGCATCGGCGGGACTACATCCCCAAAGTGCGCCAGATAAGGCAGCGTAGTTGTTGTCATGGCCGGCGCGTGGCGACAGAGGGCCCGTTTGTCCCCAACCCGTCATGCGGCCGTAGACTAATCGACGGTTTATTGCCAGGCACGCCTGCGGCCCCAAATCCAGTCGTTCCATCACACCAGGACGCATGCCCTCGAGCAGCACATCAGCATCTCTGACCAGCTCCCGTACAAGCTGCTTGCCCGATTCCGATTTCAGATCGGCGAATACCGAACGCTTGCCCCGATTGAGAATGCTGCCCCCTGAGGTCTTTTCAGGAGCATCACGCACAATCGAAATGACGTCTGCCCCGAGGTCTGCCAAGTGCATAGCGCAAAATGGACCGGGACCGATTCCTCCAATTTCTATCACTCGCAGACTTTCCAGCACACGCATGAACATCTCCGGATCAAAGCTGTCAGGCTACAAGCTCGAACTGTGGTAAAGATATGTCCTCGTCCATCCGCTCGAAACAAACCTGAACCCGAGCATCAATAGCAATTTTGGACAAATCGCTATTCACGATGTTCGCCATCATGCGAGGCCCTTCATCGAGCTGTATGATCGCCACGGCATAGGGGAGCCGCTCTTTCATATACGCATTTGCGGCTTTTCGATTGATCGTGAACGTATAGATTTTTCCCAAACCCGTCGTCTTTTGCCATATCACGTCATCACTCGTGCAATGTGTGCAAAACGCTCTGGGAAAGAACTGCCACTGACCACAATGCCGGCAATGCTGCATGGAAAGGATGCCCTCGTTGGCGGCGTGCCAATAAGGAGCAGTAAGGTCGGTAGGACGAGGAGTAGGACGCAGGATGTCAGCCATTTTCAAACTCCAAGGATCATGGTGGTATTGCACGAGAAAACCAAACCTGGTGCGTGACAAAGCGCCAACTCGGCCTTGGGCAACTGCCGCTGTCCGCATTCCTGGCGCAACTGGCGTACGGCTTCGATTACCAAGAAAACGCCAAACATGCCAGGGTGCCCATAGGATAAGCCGCCGCCGGATGTATTGATCGGGAAACGTCCTCCAGGGCCCAGTGCGCCGTCTGCTACAAATGCTCCTCCTTCGCCCCGTCGGCAAAAGCCCAGCTCCTCCAACGATTGCAAAACACCGATAGTAAAGTGATCGTAAATCTGCACGACGTCGATATCATCGCGAGCCACCCCCGCCATATCAAACGCTGCTTGCGCCGTTTGTGCAACCTGCGTATCCAGCCAATCGCCGGTATTGAACGGGGTGTAATGATGTGCAAACGACTCTGCAATGCCGTGCACATACACTGGTTTGCTGCGTAAATCCTTGGCACGATCTGCGGAGACAATCACCAATGCTCCACCACCATCGGTCACCAGACAACAATCACGGGTACGCAATGGATCAGCAACCAAGGGCGACGACATGATTTCATCCAAGCTGCTGGGCTCGCGTCGATAGGCTTTGGGATTAAGCTGTGCCCAAAGACGGGCAGCGAGAGCGATTTCTGCCAAGTCCTTTGGGGTAGTGCCATATCGGTGCTGGTGTAACTGTGCCACCATGGCGTAGTACCCAATAGGGCTGAGCTGCCCATATGGCAGGATAAATTGCCCTCGCGGCGTCGAAGGACTGTCTTGGGCTACAGCGCCGCTCTTACGCGAGCCGTCTGACAATTGCGTACTGCCATACGTCACCAATGCCACCGAACACATGCCTGCAGCGATGGCGGCCATCGCATGTCCGATATGCATGATGTTCGACATCCCTCCTACGTTGCTGGAGTCCACATATCGCGGCGTGATTCCCAGATACTCAGCCACTTGCAAACTGGAAAAACGGTCATCCGTATGCGCGAACACAGCATCGACATCCGGCAACTGCAGCCCGGCATCTCGAAGCGCAGCGATGGCAGCTTGCGCTTGCAACTCCAAGGCAGTTTTCCCAGGAACTTTACCCAAGTCAGATTCCGCCACGCCGCCGATAGCGACCGACCTCGAAAGCGTTTGCTTCATTATTTCTCCCGTTATGCGAATCGCTTAGATCGCGCGCCCGATGACTTCTCTCATAATCTCAGAGGAACCGCCATAAATGCGGTTGGGCCTGACATCGGTATAGGCACGACCAATAGGGTATTCACGCATATAGCCGTAGCCGCCAAAAAATTGCATCAGATCATCGATAGCGCGTGTGGCTTCACTGGCCCATAACTTGGCCATCGCCGCCCCATCAGCAGTCAATTCGCCTTGCAGGTATAGCGCGAGACAGTTATCAACCAAGGAGCGCGTCGCCCACGACTGCGCCTTGATGTCCGCCAACTTGAAACGAATGAATTGATTGTCCAGCAAGGGCTTACCGAAGGCGTGCCGTTGCTTGACGTAATCAACTGTCCACTGCAGCGCAGCCTCTAAAGCCACTGCACAACGTAACGCAATTAATAGTCGCTCGCGCACCAGACCGCTCATCCCATACCCGAACCCCTTATTCAGTTCACCGACGAGCATGTCGTGCGGAACAAAAACCTCGTCAAAAAACAGCTCAGCAGTGTCTTGTGCTTTCTGCCCAACTTTATCCAACAATCGGCCTCGGCTGAACCCTGGACTCTTGGTATCGACCCATAACAAACTGATGCCTTTAGCGCCAGCTGTGGGGTCCGTCTTGGCAAACACCAGCACGCGATCAGCGTGATAGCCATTCGTGATGAAGGTCTTTTGACCTGTGAGCCTGAATCCGCCCTCAACGGCAACAGCGACAGTGCGAATGGCTTTCAGATCACTACCTGCGCCAGGCTCTGTCATGGCTAATGATCCGACGATTTCGCCACTGGCCATGCCAGGCAAAAATTGACGTCGCTGCATCTCACTACCGAACTCTAGCAAGTAAGGCGCCACATTCTCCGAATGGGTAGTAAACCCCGTCACCCCCGTCGCTAAGGCTCGGGCGATTTCCTCAACCACAATCGCACTGAAGAGAAAGTCCCCACCCCCTCCGCCATATTCTTCTGGAATACCGGGCAACAGTAGCCCCGCCATCCCTGCGTCACGCCACAACTGCCGAGGCACTAGCCCTTCTGCCTCCCATTGCTGATGATGAGGGGTGATCTTCTCTGCAATGAAACGTGCCACGTTGGCGCGATATAAATCATGCTCTGCCGAAAATGCCGATCGCTTCATCGACTGGTCTTGGCTGTCATTCATGGAACTTGCACCTCGTTAAACCATCGCCGCACTGTCAATGCGCAATTTGACTCTGATCGGGCCAGTATCTGGCCTTTACCATACGCTTGAGTAATTTGCCGGATTCCGTGCGAGGTAACTCAGTCACGAAATCTACTGTACGAGGGCATTTGATGGCCGAAATTTTGCTGCGACAATGCGCAATCAATTCAGCCGCCAACGCATCACTGGCATCGGCAGGATTACGCAGTTGAACGACTGCCTTGACTTCTTCGCCAAACTCTTCATTCGGCACGCCAACAACGGCAACGTCCGATATGCTGGGATGCGCCGCCAAGATATTCTCGGCCTCCTGCGGATAAATGTTGACTCCGCCTGACACGATCGTATTGGCCAAACGGTCCGTCAGATATAAATAACCTTCCGGATCCACATATCCGATATCGCCATAGGTCGCCCACCCCTTGTTGTTATAGGCTTTTTGGGTCTTCTCGGGATCTTTGTGATATTGAAAACGCCCTCCGCCGGAAAAGTAAATAACGCCCGGTGTCCCTACAGGCACCTCGGCGCCGTTTTCGTCGACAATATGGACCTGGCCGAACTCCACGCGTCCTACCGACCCTTTGTGAGTCAGCCATTCATGAGAGTCTAGCGAGGTGCGTCCCACCAATTCCGTGCCGCTGTAATACTCATAGAAAATTGGTCCCCACCAATCAATCATTTGCTCCTTGACAGATATGGGGCATGGCGCGGCAGCATGGACTGCGAAACGCATGCTGCTCAAATCGACACTTTTCTTTTCCTCATCCGACAAGCGCAGCAGACGGATAAACATCGTCGGAACCCATTGTGCATGCGTGACTCCGTAGCGATCAATCGCCTGCAATGCCATCATCGGCTCGAACTTCTCCATCAGCACGCAACTGCCACCGACTTTCATGACGTTCATGTTCCAGCGAACGGGTGCGGTGTGATAGAAGGGCGCAGTCGATAAATAGACCGAATTGCTGTCGAAATCCTTCCACTGTGTTCGCGGATCATTTTTCTTTGCAAAAAATTTATTGGCATCTGCCAGTGGCCGTTTGATCCCTTTGGGCACGCCCGTCGTGCCAGACGAATAGCAGAAGTCCATGCCTTGCATCGTCTGCGGCAGCGTGACGTTGCGATCAACGGACGCCAGGAAGCTCTCGTACTCGTCAAACCCGATACGCTCGCCATCCAGGATAATGCGCCGTATGGGTAGATCGACCAACACTTGCACGTCAAAATCATGCAGCGTCTGCTGCGAACAAAACACCGCTTTGGCCTCGCAATCCTGCAAGATGTACTTCACCTCATCGGCTTTCAAGTGACGACTGATGGTCGTGTAGTACAAGCCAATCCGAAATGCTGCCCAGATGATCTCGAAATAGCGGACATGATTCTCCAGGAAAATCGCGATACCATCACCTTCCTTCAGGCCCGCGGCCCTCAGCGCGGCCGCGCATCGGCGCGATCGTTCTTCCAAATCTCTCCACGTCGCTGTCTGACCTGACGGCACCATACGATAAGCAATACCCTCGGGATTCGTCCGTGCAAAACGCTCAATTTCTGACATCAGTCATTCTCCAACGGTGGGCACCACGGATTCACTTTCCGCCATGGGTAAAGGCTGATCTTGAGTTTCAGCGAGACCATGGCTGAGTACGGTCACTCCACGCTCTTTGACATGAACCTCAAAATGCAACGTTCGATCGCCTACTCCGGCAGCACCATCCCACAATTTCAGCACCAGAGTTTCGCCAGGGAAAACGGGCGCTGAAAATCGCGCAGCGACATAGCGCAATCGCGCCGCATTGCCGTTACACGCCAACCTGATCAACGCACGTGCCGCCATCCCGTATGTGCATAGCCCGTGCAAGATCGGACGATCAAAGCCGGCCTTGCGCCAGGCATGAGGTAACGCATGAACGGGATTTCTGTCACCGTTCAACCGATACAACAATGCGGCATTCTGTTGTGTCGGCATTTCCATACTGGCCTGCGCGGGTCTTTGTGGCGCCTTGGGCAACGGCGGCAACATCGGATCGCTGGGCGCACCCTCGATGCTATAACCACCATCCGCGCGACAAAAGGATACGTGCTCGATTTGCGCCAGCAGCTCACCAGATCGTGCTGCCCGGACGTCGCGTTCAGTCGTCACCAATGCGCCTGTGTCCGTGCCTTTGTCCGCGATACCGATCACGCGCGTTTGGCTCAACAGTGTGCCCTGAGAAGGCAACGCTCGATAAAAGCGCATGCGGTGTTCTCCATGCAGGATCTGCATCCAGTCAATACCCGTCTCGGGGTGAGATGCCCAAGCGCCCGGCGCCCCTACTGTCGCGACAAATGTCGGCAGCACTTGAAGATCGCCCTCTATGGCATACCGCAAATCTGCTTCATCAAAAGGGTCGGCGGCCATGCCGACGCTGAGGGCATAGAGGATGCAATCGTCCGCGCTATAGGTATTCGACACATCGGCGAACGGCCATGATTTGACCACGCTATAGTTCAACATAGCAGCCTCACACCGGATCCCAATTGAACACTTCGGGTGAGCGCTCCAATGGCGTAAAGGCTCGCTTAAGCGCCGGCAATGCGTGTGACAGCAGATTATCCTGGCTCCATCCTATTGCGCTGTGTACCGATGCAACCGGCCTGGGTTGGCTCATGACCATGATCTCGTTGCCTCGTACCGCAAGGATCTGGCCATTGATCTCTCTGGATTTGTCACTAATCAGAAATGCAGCGACTGCCGCGACTTGCTCCGGTGTCATCGACTGCATACGCGCCAAGCGCGCTTTCTCCGCATCCGTCTCGCTTGGCAATGTGCCGATCAAGCGACTCCAGGCAAACGGCGCAATGCAATTCGACCGCACATGAAAACGGGACATATCCAGCGCAATGGATTTAGACAGCGCCACAATACCCAGCTTTGCGGCCGAATAGTTCGCTTGGCCAAAATTACCGATCAAGCCGGACGCCGACGTCATATGTACAAAAGCGCCGCTTTGCTGCTCCTTGAAATGCGGCGCCGCCGCGCGGCTGATATAGAACGATCCGTTCAAATGGACGTCCAGCACTGCGCGCCACTCTTGCTCGCTCATCTTGTGAAAAATGCGATCGCGCAAAATGTCAGCGTTGTTGATCACACCATCAATCTGGCCAAAATGATCGAGAGCGGTCTGGATGACACTGTCCGCCCCTTCGCCAGTAGCGACAGAATGGGTATCCGCCACTGCCTCCCCCCCTGCGGCTTCTATTTCGCGCACAACGCTCATCGCAGGACCGGTATCCTCCCCAATGCCATTTCCGCTTGATCCCAGATCGTTCACCACGACCCTGGCCCCCATACGTGCGAGCAACATGGCCGTTGCTCGCCCGATACCATTGCCAGCCCCCGTTACGACAACCACTTTCCCTTTCATTGCACCCTCTCCTCTTTAAATCGTGTACGGCTAGACCAATCAATTCGCCGCGATTTTTCCGACCTTGATCACCTCGGCCCAGCGATCTTTTTCTGCCTGCACGAAGTGCTCAAAACTCTCTGGACTGCCACCAATCGGCAGGCCGCCCTGCTGTGCAATAGTCTTTTGGACTTCAGGCTCAGCCAACACCTTGTTCAACTCGACGTTGAGCGCCTTCACGACAGCAGGCGGTGTTTTGGATGACACAAACAGGCCAAGCCATACGGAAACATCGAAGTCTGGATAACCCAACTCGATCAGTGTGGGGACATCAGGCAATTCCGTGCTGCGCGCCTTTGTCGTCACAGCGATGGGGCGTATCTTGCCTGCTCGGATCAGCGGCAACGCGGTGATCAGGTTATCGACCATGTAGTCCACTTGGCCTGCGATCAAATCGGTCAATGCCGGCGCAGCGCCCTTGTAGATGACATCTACGGCCTCAATCCCCGTGCGCTGATTCAATAACGAGCCGGCGAGATGCCCAGACGAACCACTGGTCGAGACCGCCATAGACAGGCCTTGGGGCTTGGATTTTGCGTATTTTTTGAGATCTGCCAGGGACTTCACCGGCAAGTTGGGATTGACTACCACAACGTCTGGCATTGACAAGACATGAATCACGGCCGACATGTCGCTAGAGGTATAGGGCAGCTTGCTTTGCAAGGAGTAGTTGCCAGCGTTCGGCCCTAAACTGCCCATCACCAATGTTCGCCCATCGGGATCGGCTCGTAACATCGTTTGAATCCCGATAGTCCCGCCCGCACCGGGATGATTTTCTACGATCACTGGCTGGCCAACCCGCTCGCTCAGCGATTTGGCCAGCAGACGGCTGGTCAAATCCAAGATGCCACCCGGCGAGCTTGGCGCAATGATTTTGTAGGGTTTGCCCATGGGCAAACCCTCTGCAGCAAATGTGGACTGAATTGCCCACGGCCCTCCTTGAATTCCCAACATAAACACTGCTACGGCGCATCTCACGGCATAACGTCTATTCATTTCTGTCTCCTTTTATTTGGCTTGATATAAAATATCCGCCTAGCGGATTTATAAAACCGCTTAAAGGACATTAAAAACCGATTGGAACGTGTCGTCAACGGTTTTGATGCTTAATATTCCGGGTATCGTTCAGAATTCTCAGCTAAACGTGCCCCCCACCAATCAATCAGAACAATTGGAGAATCAACGTGCCCGAAACAGATAACGACGGATTTGTTCGCTCATTCGCAAGGGGACTCGCTGTTCTTGAGGCGATGGGCAAAAGCGGCCGACACACTGTCGCCACCGTCGCTGAAACGTGTGAATTGCCCCGCACCGTGGTGCGTCGGATTTTGCTCACGCTCACTGAGCTCGGCTATGCAACATTCGGAACAGACAAGAACTTTCATCTCACGCCCAAGGTGCTCAATCTGGGCATGACCTACTTGACCTCGTTACCGTTCTGGAGCCACGCTCAGCGCGTCTTGGAACAACTCTGCGTGCAGGTCCAGGAATCTTGCGCCATCGCGGTTTTTGATGGCAACGACATTGTGTTCGTGCTGCGGATTCCATCCACCAAGATCATGTCGCTCCGATTGGGAATGGGCAGCCGTGTCCCTGCTTATGCAACAGCTCCCGGCAGATTGTTGCTAGCGCATAGCGGGCATGAGGTATTGAATCGCTATTTGGAACAGCAGGAACTCAAACCCCTCACTACCTCCACACTCATTAATCGCACGGATCTGGAATCATCACTGCATCAAATCAAGGAAGAAGGATTTGCCTGGGTCGATGGTGAATTCGACCCCCATGTCGCGGGCTTGGCGATCCCTATCTACGACGAAAAAAACCAAGTTGCAGCGACAATCAGCACTAATCTGTTGCATGCCGAATATGATCGGCAACGCGCCGTCGACACTCTGCTGCCAGCACTGAGAAGTGCATCAGCACAACTTGCCGGACTAGCGCCGGCATTTCTGTATTCCAGGTAAAAGGCAGGCATCAAACCCGGCACAGCATTGTTGCTCTACATAACAAAAAACACCTCGGAGACGATATACCCGTCTCCGAGGTGTTTGTGGTGCAAACGGCTTACGCGTTGCGGCTAGAGGCAGGTAGCCTAGTGCTTGAATACCGCATCAGTCGATGTCGTCGTTTCAGCGGCTTTGGCGACCAAAGGCTCTTTGACGATTTCCTCTTCGGTGAGCGGCTCGGGTTGGCGTTCCAGTGCGAGCTCCAGGACTTTGTCAATCCATCGCACCGGCACGATCTCGAGTTGGTTTTTAACGTTGTCCGGAATCTCGGCCAAGTCCTTGACGTTTTCCTCGGGAATCAACACCGTCTTGATGCC
>Ga0182738_1006371_pt1 | contig 12241 bp, 8 predicted proteins | sample eDN5th30CBELigMG_FD_128876 | JGI IMG/M metagenome (GOLD analysis project Ga0182738, IMG submission 128876) | Enriched Miracle-Growth compost microbial communities from Emeryville, California, USA - eDNA 5th pass 30_C BE-Lig MG (version 2)... ...
ATTAAAATCGAACGTTCTGAAGTAACAATTTTTGCATTCATAATTAAGATTTTATTAGATGATTTGGATTGAGCCTCTGGAGAGAATTTTTCAAAAAAGCTGAATCATCATTTGGATAAGTGAGATGGAGAATTCTCAAGGAAAATGGGAGAATGTGGGTTTTGGAGGTTGTGAGGGTCATTTTGAAGATCAAAAAATTAATTTTGGTTTTTCTACTTTAAATATTTCCAGGCAAATAAACAAGATTTAAATTGGTGAATAGATCTGAAGAGGTTTGAATTCTGAAAAGACTAAATCTTTACAACCTAATCAGATAATAACCTTTCATCTTGTTTTCTCGTACTCTGATTCCCTTTGATGAGTTTTTCAGACCAAAAAATTTTTTCTCAACACCAAGACTCGTGTTGGATAAAAAAAAGTAAACAAAGGGAAAATCAATCAAATTTTGGGCGTTGACAAACTTGAATTTGTCAGTTATAAAAAAGAGATATTTATAGAAAAAAAGGATGGAAAGAGTTATACTTTAGGATTTTCTGATTCACCCTAATCCAACCTCTCGATAAATGATTGGATTTTTGAAATTACATATACAGCCAACCTCGACTCAATTTATAATAACAAAACTAACTAACTAACAACTAACTACTACTTCACTTTTCAACTTTTTACTACAATACTAAGAATGAAAACCATTCTCCTCATTCTCTTTGCTCTCGCTCTTTTCACAAGAGCTCAAGTTCCTGGCTACCAAGCCATCGATATCACTGAAGCCCAATCTAGTGCTGAAATCCAAACTCTCATCCAGTTTGGCCTCCAAACCATTATCCAAGACGCCACTTCCCTTGGTTATTTCAACAACACTGACTTTACACTCTCCCAAATTAACGGCGTTTCTGAATCAGTCACTGAATCTGGCGACTATCTCTTTGACGTTGTCTATGCTGATCCTTCAGGAGTTACTATCAGTGCTAACTTTGAAGCCAATTATGATGTTTCCCTCAACTCCATCTCCATCATTTCTTACTCTTATGGCGTCAGCTACCCCGGTGTTGACCCATCTGATGCTTCTGATGATGGTGAATCTGATACTGTGACCTGGACCAAAGTTAGTCTTTCCACTTTCAACAGCAACCAAGAGCTCCAAAACCTCTTCCAATTCGGTTTTGCCAATGTTGTGACCAACGGAATCAACAATGGTTCTATCCCCAACACTACCTTCGTCTCTGCTGCTCTTTCCGCTATTGCTCAAAGAAACGTTGATAACGGTGTTGTCTATAGATTCACCTGCAAGGCTTCTGATAAGCTAACCACCTCTTTGAACGTCACTTTTGAAGTCTTGAATCAACTTCAATCTTCTGTCTACGATATCACTATCTTACCTCCTCCCGTCGATAACTCCACCAACACCACTGATCCTGGAGTCGGTGAAAGCGGTGAAGACAATGGTGAAGGTTCTGGCTCTGAAGAAGGCGAAGATGATGGTTCTGGCTCTGAAGATGGTGAAGAAACTGCTCCTGGCGAAGACGGCGAAGAAACCATTCCTGGTGAAGACGGTGAAGAAACTGTTCCTGGTGAAGATGGCGAAGAAACCATCCCTATTGACCCCACTGACCCTGGTAACAACAGTACTAACACAACTACTCCTGGAGATGATAACTCTACCGCTCCTGCCGATGATGTTGACATCGTTTCTGGCCTCGTCTACACTAGATTAGATGTTGATGATGCTCTTGAATCTACTTTGGTCAGTACTGCTCTTGAGTACGGTTATGATGCTGTCACTGCTTTGGGAATCCACCAAGGAAAGCTTCTCAACACCACTTATAGCCTCTTGCAAGTTGACAAAATTGGCAGATCTAACTTAACTAACGGAGTTAGCTACCTCTTCCAGGTCAACCTTATTGGCGATAACAGAAAGATCTTGGTTGACTCTAACTACACTGTCTACTACAGATATTCCAACAAGACCTTGAAACTTACTGCTTACTACTACAACTACACTATCTACAGAAACCCTATTCCTTCTGATGACAACACTACTACCCCTACTAACCCTTCTAACAATACTGATAACGGCAACTCCACTACCCCTGGTAACAACACTGACAATGGAAATACCACTGCTCCTGGAAACAGCACTGACAATGGTAACACCACTGCCCCAGTTGACCTTTACACTCAAATCCAACAAGATTCCTTGTTAGAAAGCCTCTTCTCCTTCGGTGTTGACAAGGTTTTGGCATCTGGTATCGCAAAGGGCAAAATTCCTGATACTGATTACAATGTCACTGATGTCTTTAACTTTACCAGAACTAACCTCACCAAGACTGCTAACTTCAGATTTGAGACTAGACTTATCAATAACAATGGCTCTGTCGTCATCTTCACTAACTTTACCGTGAACTACAGATATTCCAACCAAAGCATGAAACTTAACGCTTTATCCTACAATGTTAGCATCACTAAAGTTGTTCAACCCAGCACTAACACCACTGTTCCCGATAATGGTAACAATAGCACCAATACTACCACCCCCGACAATGGTAACAACAGCACCAACACTACCGCCCCTGATAACAGCAATAACAGTACCAATACCACTGCTCCAAACAACACTTACGTCCAAGTGAATGCTTCTGATATCGCTGCAAGTGCAGAAATCCAAAGCGTGGTTTCCTATGGTACCAGCCAAATCCTCGAATTCGGACTCGCAGCTGGCAAGATCCCCTCTGCCAACTACACTGTCTCTGAAGTTGTTAGTGTCGCTCAGCTCGCCCAAACTGGTGGAAACTCTTATCAATGCTCCGTGAACCTTGATGGTGATAATGATGTTGAAGTCAAGACCACCTTCACCGCTTTCTATAACTCCACCAGCCAAGCTGTGAGCCTCAACAAATACTCTTACGCTGTCCTCAATCTCCCCGTCGCATAAGTTGAAAAAGTGAAGAAGTCATTGAGAATTCTACATCCTATGACAAAAAGATAAAGTCCTGAACTTCGCAAAATCTTTTTTATGAATTGTCCAGGCAGATTTTTTATTCCTACGTAATTATGCAAAAGTATTTATTTTATTATCTTGCAAACCGAAAAGAAATTTATGATGAAATTATTTTCTTTCCACTCCTGAAAAAACTGGTCCCACTTTATGAGAAAATGATTTAATAGTGAAATGAAATTTTTTCCAAAATAAGGTTTTTAGAGAAAGCTTACACTTTTACATATTTTTATCGTAATATTTAACAACAAACAAGTTTGACCAACTTATGCAAGTTAGTTAAGAAGAGCAGCGAGAGCAACAAGAGCAGCAGTAGGAACAACAATTGAGCTGGCTCCATTTATATCCAAATCAGTAACAGTGACGTTTCCGCTAATTGAGCCACTTCCACTGATGCTTCCTTCAATATTCCAGCCTTCCTCATTTTCAGTCACATTGACCTCTTCCACAATAGTAACTTCTTCAACTGTAGTTTCTTCAGTGACAGTTTCAGTGACTTCAGTAGTCTCAGTGGTTTCAACAGTCTCAATGGTCTCAGTAGTCTCAACATTTTCAGTGGTCTCGACGTTTTCAGTGGTTTCACTGGCGATCACTTCACTAGTAGTTTCGACATTTTCTTGAGCATAAGTCAAGACAGCAAGAGCAGCAGTAGCGAAAAGGAGTTTCTTGAACATTTTGATATACTTAAAGTGTTGATAGATGTTGAAGAGATTTGTTTTTTGAGTTATTGATTATAGGAAAGAATGTTGTGGTATTTATAATAAGAAAAGGTCGAAAGGAAGCAGCTTGGAATTTTCTGAGAGATAAAAAGTAGAAGTATCCTTGGCGCAAAATTTTGGTGGAGTTTAATCTCTTATGTGAAATTCTTTTAGGTTGGCAAAAGAATGTTTTCTCATGCTGAGTCAAATTTGAGGGAAAGAAGGGCGGCTTGTAGAATTTTATAGGGCTTTTGTTACCCTTGGGAGAAAGAGAATTTTATGAAAGAAAATATTTGACAAAGAGGATGATTTTTCAAGGTCAAAAATGAAAAGTAATAAATTTAACTTTTTGATTTAGGCTCCGAATTCTATTGCGACTTCCCCTTGGGATTTTAACTAGGCAAGCCCCTTCAAATAATTTCTTTTTGAGCGCATTTTTCTTCTTGAGAAAAAATTACAAAACTTTTTTCAGAGAATTTTTTAAAATGATGAATGACCTTTCGAGGTCAATGATTGAGAAGGCGACGGAAGGAAAAGTAGATTTCCAGCAATCATTTTGAGTTTTAGCTTCATCTAAAATTGTGAGAGAAAAAATTTAGTCGTGTCCAATTAATTAATGTGTTCCAAGTTAGGCCTCCGCCTCCAAATATCGATAGAAAGTTAATCTCATCCTCATGGTCTCAACTATCAAAGAAAGAAGAAATAAATGTCTGTATTTCAAAAGACTTGAAGAAAAAATAACTGCCTCTAGCTCTGTAGCAGCAAGATAAGACCAACTTAGATTTATTTCAGTGGTTGCTTGGATTGATAGAGGGTTCAAGAAATTTTGAATTTTAATGATAGCATATGAGTTTTGGAGGCGAGACTACAATTAGAGGTTGAAAAGGACGATGCAGATGGAATTTTTTGTAAATTTAGGCTACAAAAAGAAAATTCGTTTTATAGATTTAGTTTGCTGGTGAATTGGCGCTTTTGAAGTTGAATTATGGCTTTCTCAAATTAAGAAATTTATTTCAAGAAAACTTTCAGAGATTGGCTTCTGATTAAAATCTCCGAATTACTTTTGATAATTTTGTCACTGAGGTGGATCTTTTCCGCTTTTTTGGAGCATTAATCATTTTGAAGAGGGAAAGGCCATCTTCTTTGAATACTCTTTGGGATTTCCTCGTTCAAGGCTATGGATAAGATTCTTTACGAAAACAGCAAAATAATGAAAGAGAATATCTTTGATTAATGATGGTGATCTGAGCTAAATCTTAAAAACTGCGAATAAGAATCGTTTAGCTTTAAAATACACAAAGAAAGGTGTTGTATAGCGAGTATTTAAAGCAAAAATGCTGCGAGAAATATGTGTTTTAAAGTAAGAGGGCCAAACATGCCTTGAATTTGAGTGATTGTCTTTGGAGAAGAATTGAAATAAGGATTTCAAGGACAAGGAGTACCCAAGGGGTCTCTCAAATATCCTATGTTATTTTTTGAGCAGGGTGACTCAAAAAGAGTGGATTGGAAATCTCTTTTGATTTTTCTTGTAGAATCTCGACCAAAGGAAGGAGATCAATACGAAAATATGTTTTAGAGGGTTTGAGTCAGAAAAGGGAAAGCAATAAAACGATATCATTTCAATGGACTAATTGTATGCTTTGTTCTGTTGTCAAAAAAAAACTTTTTGAGGAAGCTCTTTGATACTTGCACGAAAATAAATTTATTCGCCTAAATGAAAAGTTTTCGAGGATTCTTCTTGAGTCTTTTTACATTCTAAAATTTTTTAAAAATCTGTTTTGATAGTTTCCAACTAAAAATATTTCCAAGTTTTTTCCCATCAAAAGTTTTTTTTTAATGAAAAAAATCTTTTTCCGGAAAGAATCAAGCAAATTTTATTCCTTCCCTTGTTCAACCCTTTTTTTTAAATCGAAATGTCCTGATTCTTAGAGTCTTCAAGAATAAACCTTTTCTCGGAGATGAAAGAAAGAAAAAAAAGAGTAAAATTGAAGAAAGAAAAATTCAAAAGAAAATTTAAAGATAAGGAAAAATTTTCAATTTTCAAAATCACATTATCTGAAAAGTCCAAAATCACTTCCAGAGCCTCAAATGGATATTTCTTGAAAAGTTCCTTTTGTTGTTGAAATCTTTCTTTCAGTTTAGAGATTTAAATAGTATTAACTTCCTTTCCAATGGCCAAATTCTTCACAGTTTTTATTTTTTATGGTTGAACATGCGAATACTGCCCCTTTATAAGATTGTCCAGAAAGAAGGATTAATTTTAAGAAAGGCGGGAATTTTTAGATTAGATCATGAAAGACTCAAGTTTTTTTCTAGGGAAATAGAAGATTTTTTCTCATTAAAAATTTTGGTCAATTTCACGCGACAAAAGAAGGCAGAGGTCAAAGATGAAAAGAAAGATTAACCCTCCCTCATTATAAAAACTTTTTTGGGTAAAATAACTTCGAATAAGAAAATCTTGAATTCAAGCTTGAATAGAATTTTTAAAGTCTGCATTCGGAAAGAATCTTCAGAAAAAACCTGATGGGAGAGATTTAAAAAATGAAAGATGCAAATTTCATGGAAAGGAATGTCCCAAAAGGTTGATTGAGAAAATCGAAAGTCCAAAAGAAAAGGAGAGAAAGTTTCTTTTCTTGAAACAGAAATATTGAATTTGGAAGCTTTGGAAATTCGAAAGGGTTTTTTGGAGTTCAAAAGTAAATTTTCTCACAGTTTAAAAGGGGCAAATTTTATTTTTTAGCATACATTTTGCTAAACCAATAATTTTCTCCTTCAAAATAGTTTTAGCTTCCATTTAACAAACTCTTTGATCATTCACTGTCGGGAGCTCAATCCTAGACTCCCTAAAATCTTCTAATCCTTCACGAAGTAAAGCTCCAAGAAATTTTTCATCAGTTTGCCTGAGAACAACTTCCATAAGGTCCGAAGAGTTTTTTTGAAGAAGGCTCAAGAATGAGATCTTTTGTTGAAGAAGAAATCGAGCGTTTTTGGCAAATAATAAAAATTGAATTCTTATTATCTTCAAGATTCAAATATCAAACCGATGTTGAGATCAAATGCTCAAGAGATTTTATTGAAGAGCCTCATGAATAGAGTTTTGTGACAAAGCAAGCCTTTCTTGGAGAGCTATATGGATATGGGGAAGGCCATAGATAAACAACAATCATGACCCTGTCACAAATTAATTCCCTCTTTTTTCTTATTTTTCGATTTCTTCTCAATCACCCTGGAGATCAAATTTGCTTTTTTTAGCCTTTGAAATTCAAAATTGTAAAGAATTAATTTATATCTTTAGAATCTGTGAATTATGAGGCAGTTTCCAATCTCACTTGACTTTCAAAAGTTTTTTTTAACATACTTGGGTTCAGAAGCTTGGATTCCATCTATTTTCAGATGAAACTGAAAGACGATGAGAATTTAATTTTCATCTAATTCAACTCTATTTCGAAAGTTATCGCATTGGATTGAATCAATGACGTTATTACCTTGTTTAACCTCCAAAAAATCTCGGAATTTTATTATCTAAAAAAATGGATTTCTCAATATTTTTTAAATGATCGGTCCAAACAAGAAGCATTTCTGGAGGCACGGAGAACCTGAAGCTCTTGACTTCAGATTTTATTGATTGAAATCTCCTTTTTAGCCCAAAAAATTATTCAAGCATATTTCGGTGTTGACAAGAATTTCGATTTGAATTTAAATGATAGATAATTAATATATCAGATAATAGAATATTCGATATGATATGAGCAAGTTTATCTTAATAAACCTTATTGGACAGAGCTTCCTGAAACTCTGAAAGGAGACACTAGACTTTCACTCTAAATTTTGTACTTTTGCTTCTGTGAAGCTTAACAAAGGAAAATGAGACCCTGGGACCGTGTTTTGTTAGTTTCAAAGTTACTGTAGGGATTGAAACGCCTGAAAAGTATAAATAAAAATTTTTCTCCTCTATAAATAGAAGTTGAAGAAAGCGTTTGCCTTTCTTTCGAAAACAATAATTTGGCGTTTCTCCTTTGAGAACACAAGGCTCGAGAAAGAGAGCCTCAAGAATTTCTTGAAGAAGAAGGAAGGATACCATGAGAGACTTCCTTCTGATTTCTTGACAAATAATTAAGAACATTATTTTACGTTGAAAAGGAGGGAGGCCAAAATTATTCCAAAAAGGAGAAGAGTCAAGTTGAAAGAATTAAATCAAGCAGCAGCTGTTCTCGAAATTCTATTTTGATTTGAGAATCCCTTCCTTTAATGATCCGGAAATTGCACTCCTTGATGAAAAAGGATCTCTTGGTTGAAGGTTTTTAAAGTTTTTCTCACTAAATCTAATGATCAGATTTGTATCTCATGAACAAAAGAGTCTTGAAGTTTGAAGTGAGTTTGAAAAGAAATCTATTCAAAACAAAAGTTTACATTTTGAATTCTGACCAAATTTTTCGAGGCCAAAACTAGAAAATTGACATTTTTCCATGTTTAATATGCCAGCCTCATGCTCTCTCAACTATAATTCAAAAACAAATTTATTCCTTTCTATCCCATCCCGTTCCATCTTAATTCAATCCCATGAAACTCTTAATTTTCCTTCTTGCTTTATCTGTTTGCTTTGGTGATCCTATCCTCGGAGGCTACCAACCCATCAGCATTTCCCAAGCCCAAACTGACCCTCAGATTCAAAGCTTTATCCAGGAAGCCCTTCAAACAATCGTTCAATCAGGAGAAGAAAAGGGTGATTTTACCAATACGAATTTCGCCCTTTCACAAATAAATAGCGTTCAACAACTGATTACAAATGAACAAAATTATCAGTTCAATTGTAATTTCCAAAACACGGCAGGAGTGACTATTCAAGCGAATTTCCAAGTCTCTTATAATGCTTTAACTTCCACGACTTCTGTGACCTCCTATTCCTATACAATAATCAGCACAAGCTTCACACAAACTGTTCAACAATCTTATGTTCAGCTTGAGACTTCTGAGGTTGAAAATAGCAGTGCAGTCCAAAGCGCTTTATCTTATGCTGTTAACCAATTAAGCCAAGTCTCAAGTACGAGCTACCAGCTCTCTGCTGTTAAATCCGTCTCAAGGCAAGTTTCTGGCTCTGCTATTTTCTATCAATGTGATGTTGAGCTTTCCAGTGAAAGCGGAAGTTCTGTAGAAGCGAACTTTAATGTGTATTATCTTGCTGTAAGCAATCAATATGCTTTGGTTGATTACTCTTTTTCTAATGGAGAAAATCAAGAAGCGACAAATACCGAGACTAATGTCGTTGAAGAAATTCTTTCTGCTGTTGGAAATCAATTTACTGAAGTTGATGTTGAACAAGTTGAAGAGAATGATGCAGCTACTACTTGCTTGAATTATGGAGCTCAGCAAATTCAGCAAATCGCGGTTTCTAATGGCCAGATTTCCTCTTCAAATTTCCAAATTTCTAGCGTGCAAAATGTTGAGACGCAAATTGCTGGCAATGGTGTTTTCTATAAATTCACCTGCCAGTTGACGAATTCTCAAAGCACAACAATTCAAGCCGTCTATACTGTTTACTATCAAGCTCAAACTGGCTCAACAACCTTATCTTCATACTCTGTGAAGATAACCACGAGCAGTGGTAGCAGCTCCAGCTTCTCTTCCAGCAATTATAGCAGCTCAAGCAGCAGTTCTTCATCTTCCAGTATCAGCAGTACTGGATCAAGTTGGACAAGTTTGAGTAGTGCAGAGAGTCAAGAATCGTCAGAATCGTTTGAATCATTGGAATCATCAGAATCAATTATTGTTGTAGCTGAAGAAGAAGAACAAGCAACTCAAACTCAAGAAGAAAGCAGTATTATTATTTCGACAGAAATTAACACCAATTCTTCAGTGGATGTGACCTATGTCGATACTGAGTCCATTTTGGTTGCTTTAGGGGAGTCTGAACTTTCAAATAATGTTGAGTCTGTGACTGAAATTCCTGAAAATGCTGAGATTTCAGTGATACCAACTGAGACTGGTGGAACAGTCATTAACTGGGAAAGTGTCAGCACAGAAGAAGCTATTACCACAATAGAAGAAGCTGTCACAACAACTCAATCTGGAACAATTCCTGAAGGTTATTCTGGAGATTTAACTCTCATTCAGATTCAAAATAATGCACAGGTTCAAAATGCAATTAATTATGCTGTGAACCAAATTTATCAAATTGGACTCAATGCTGGCAAAATTGAAGCAGGAGACTACACAATATCCAGCTACGATAGTGTATCTCAAACAACCTCTGGAACCAGAGTCACTTATAAGTGCAAGCTCACTTTGATAAAAGGAGAAGATACTGTCCTAACTGAGTCCTTCACAGTTTCTACCTCTTCCACTGGCTTTTACCTGTCTGCTTATTCTTACAACATTAAGTATGGCTACATTCCCACTTACCCAACAACCAATACTTCGACCAGCACCAGTACCGGCCAATATAGTAGCAGTAGTTACACAACTTTGACTGCCACACAAATCCAGCAAGATCAATATGTCCAAACAGCAATTTCTTTTGGTATTAATAACGTGATCCAGATCGGAATTCAACAGGGCAAAATACCTTCATCCCAGTACTCTGTGGTCCAAGTCCAAAGCATTTCTGCGAAAAGCTCTAGTTCTGGAAATTACTACCAGGGAGTTATTAACCTTCAAAATGCTGGTGGCATTCAAGTTTATCTCAGCTTCACTGTCTTTTTCACTATCTCCAGCTCAAGTACTCGTCTTGTTGGCTATTCTTATAAAGTCACCAATATCCCCGTCTCCTCTACGGCAACAACTACCACCACTACCACCACCACGAATAACACAAGTTCCTCTTCAACGAATATTTCGGGTAGTTCAAGCAGTTATGTAGCTGTACAACAATCAGAATATCAATATAATGCAGATATTCAAAGTTGCATACAATATGCTATTCAGCAAACAGTCCAGCAATCAAGCCAATACAACCAAGTCACCGTCAACAGTGTCTATCAGCAAGTTGTAAACAGCGCTTTCAACTACAAATTCAACATAAGCTTAAGCAACGAGCAAAATAAAACCATCAACCTCAATTGTGTTGTCCAGAGTAACCCCAATATTCAACAAAAAATTGTCACTGCCTACTCTTACAAAGTCTATTATTACTCCAGCAGCTCGAGTTCAAGCAGCAGTTCTAGCTCTTCGAGCTCAAGTTCATCAAGTAGCTCAAGCAGCAGCAGTTCAGGATATTGGTCAAGTTCGAGCTACAGTTATAGCTCAACCTCTAGCTCTTCTTCTAGCTCGAGTTCCAGCTCATATTACAGCTCCACAAGTTCCTCAAGCTCTTATTATTCCTCAGTAAGCGTGTCTACTGTCCAACAAAGTAGCACATATTCAAGTGTTTTGAATTCTGGAGTACAAAAATGCTTGGATAGCCTTGTCTCCAGCAACTTTATTTCCTCTTCCTCTGGCTTCCAAATCTCTCAAATCTCAAGTGCTTACCAACAAACTTCTGACACAACCACTAATTACCAATATCAAGTTACCCTTACAAATCTCGCTGGCATTAATCTCAACGTAAATCTTGGCTTACGATACGAAAGCAGCTCAAATACTACCACCTTGCTTTCCTACAACGTCCAAGGATCCTCTGCTGGCCAAAGCACTGCTCTTGTTGCTGATTATTCCAGCTCTAATGGTGGGCAAGTTGACGTGGGAACTTGCCGATCAGTGTCAAATCAGGAGCTGCAATCTGATTCAAGCATCCAGCAAGCTATTCAATACGGTGCCTCACAAGTTTCCAGTATCATTGTGAGCCAAAATAGTAATCTTTCAAGTTCAAGTAGCTCAAGTAGTTCAAGCAGCAGCAGTAGCAGCAGCTCATCATCATCGTCATTTACGATAAGTAAGGTTCAGAGTGTGTACCAAGATGTGGTGAATACGAATACGTACAGAGTGGTGGCAACATTGACGAATTCTCAAGGTGTAAGTTGTGATGCTTCTTATTCGGTTCAATATGAAGGTAGCAGTAGTTCATCAAGCAAACTTAATACTTTGTCGTACTTTATATATTAATATGAAAGGGATAAATTATGTTTTGTTGAAAAATATCAGTCAGTGAATGTAAAAAGTAAAATTTGAATCGTATATTAATAGAGACGAAATTATATTTAACTTGATGAATCATTATTTTGAAAAAAAATTGAAAGAAAAAATGAAATAAGAAAGATTGAAATTTTTTTTGTCAAAAGAATTTTCCAAGTTAGATTTGAGGAATTTGATTTCCCTTGATTCTTTCTAAGAGGCTTATTTCTCTTAATTTTATCCTTTTTTCCTCAAAAAATCGTTTGAGATAGATTTTTCTATTTCAAAGAGAATATTTGCAGGGGTAAAAAATTAGAAAATTTTTTCTTTCTCTCATCTAGGGACATTTGTGAACTTTGTGAACTTGTAGAAAATACCTGGTTTTTTTCAATAGGTTTTTCAAAAAATGATTTCCAAACAAAGAAAAATCAGAAAACTTTTTTTTTTCAGTAAAAGACTCCTCCGATTGAAGAAAAAGAAATTGTCCTAACAAATTTTTGGA
>Ga0182738_1006373_pt1 | contig 12239 bp, 10 predicted proteins | sample eDN5th30CBELigMG_FD_128876 | JGI IMG/M metagenome (GOLD analysis project Ga0182738, IMG submission 128876) | Enriched Miracle-Growth compost microbial communities from Emeryville, California, USA - eDNA 5th pass 30_C BE-Lig MG (version 2)... ...
CTTCAGCTTCAACGTCAAGGGCGGGCGCTGCGAGGCCTGCCAGGGCGACGGCGTGGTCAAGGTGGAAATGCACTTCCTGCCCGACATGTACGTGCCCTGCGACGTCTGCCACGGCAAGCGCTACAACCGCGAAACCCTGGAGATCCGCTACCGCGGCCGCAACATCAGCGAAGTGCTGGACCTGACGGTGGAGCAGGCGCTGGAATACTTCGCGTCGGTGCCGGCGATCGCGCGCAAGCTGCACACCCTGGTCGACGTGGGCCTGTCCTACATCCGCCTGGGCCAGAGCGCCACCACCCTGTCCGGCGGCGAAGCGCAACGCGTCAAACTGTCGCAGGAGCTGTCGCGGCGCAGCACCGGCCGCACGCTGTACATCCTGGACGAGCCGACCACCGGCCTGCACTTCCGCGACATCGAACTGCTGCTGGACGTGCTCAACCAGCTGGTCGAGGCCGGCAACACGGTGGTGGTGATCGAGCACAACCTGGACGTCATCAAGACGGCCGACTGGGTCGTGGACATGGGGCCGGAAGGCGGCGACGGCGGCGGCCGCGTGGTCGCCCAGGGCACGCCCGAGGACATCGCCGCCGCGCCGGACAGCCACACCGGGCACTACCTGGCGCGCGTGCTGGCGCGCCGCGGGGGCTGAGGCCCCTTTCCCCTGCGGCCGGGGCGCGCTTGCTTTATAGTGCGATCATGATGCTGCGAAGCAACATGCCCGGATGCCTGCCATGTATACCCTGCTGATCGCCAACAAGAACTACTCCTCGTGGTCGTTGCGGCCGTGGCTGGCGCTCAAGACGGCCGGCATCGCCTTCCGCGAGAAGAAGCTGGGCCTGTTCACCGAGGACTTCGCCCGCCAGGTGGGCGGGGTCAATCCGGCCGGCCTGGTGCCGGTGCTGCTGGACGGCGATTTCGCCGTCTGGGATTCGCTGGCCATCTGCGAATACGCCGCCGAGCGCCACCCCGACAAGCACCTGTGGCCGGACGAGCCGCGCGCCCGGGCGCGCGCCCGTTCGCTCGCCGCGCAGATGCACAGCGGCTTCGCGCCGCTGCGCCAGGCCCTGCCCATGAACGTCGAGGCCCACCTGCCCGGCATCGCCCTGCCGGCCGACGCGCAGCAGGACATCAGCCGCATCCAGGCCATCTGGCACGACACCCGCGCGGAATTCGGCGCGCGCGGGCCCTTCCTGTTCGGCCAGTTCACCATCGCCGACGCCTTCTACGCGCCGGTGGTCAGCCGCTTCGTCACCTACGACGTGCCGGCCGCCGGCCCGGTGCGCGACTACATGGACGCGGTGCTCAGCCTGCCCGCCATGCAGGACTGGACGCGCGAGGCGCGCGCCGAGGGCGTTTTCGTGCCGCAGGACGAGCCCTACCGCACGCATCGCTAGCGTCCTTCATGGCGGCCGCGACATCCCGCAGGCATTGCAGCAGCTGCAGGCTGGCCGCCGACAGCCGCGCGTCGCGCAGCGTCATGATGCCCACCGGCGGCAAGTCCAGCGCCAGGTCCATGTCCAGCACCCGGCACAGCCCCTGCCGCTCGAAGCCCAGCGCCGCCGACCGCGCCAGGAAGCCGACCGCGCCGCGCTCGACGATGAAGGACAGCGCCGCCAGGTAGGAGGACGTCTCCATCAGGTCGGCCGAGGGCTCCAGGCCGTGGCGGTGGAACTGCTGCACCAGCTTGACCCGCAGCGACGCCCAGGGCGGCGGCATGACGCAGGGCAGGCCGGCCAGGTCGGCCCAGCGCGGGGCCGGCAGCGCGGCGACGGGGCTGCCCGCGGCGGCGACGGCGACCATGGGCTCTTCGTACAGCGCCTCGGTCGCCAGGTCCGGCGCGGCGTAGCCGGGCTCCAGCCGGCCGACGAAGGCGTCCAGCTCGCCCAGCCGCAGCTTGGGCAGCAAATGGGTCAGGTCGCCTTCTTCGACCTGCACCGCGGCCCGCGGCGCGCGGGCCTTCATGCGCGCCACCGCCGGGGCCAGCAGCGCCGGCACGGCCACCGGCATGGCGCCCACCCGCGCCTTGCCCGCCGCGCCGCCGGCCGCCGCGTCGATCTCGTCGCGGGCGCGCTCGTACTGCGCCAGCACGCCGCGCGCGAAGCGCGCTACCACCGAGCCGGCCTCGGTGGGCTCAGTGCCGCGCGAGGAGCGCTCGAACAGCGTCAGGTCGAGCATGGCCTCGACTTCCGACAGCATGCGCGACACCGCCGGCTGGCTCACGGCCAGGAATTCGGCGCAGCGGCCCAGGTGGCGGAACTCGTCCAGCGCCACCACCAGTTGCAGGTGCCGCAGCTTCAGGTTGGAACGGAATACGCGGTCCAGATGCGCCACGGCCTCCTCCGTTTCATAACGATCATGTTATCCATGGATGTGCTTATTCTATTGGAACGTTATGAATTCGCCGCCCAGAATACGCCCCGGCCGCCCATGGACCGAGGGCGCGCCGACGACGAACAAGCACAACAGGAGACAAGCCCATGACCCTCGTTCCCGACGCCGACCCGACGCGGCGCCGCCTGCTGCTGGGCGCCGCGTGCGCCGGCGCGGCCGGCCTGGCCGCGCCCCTGGCCGCCCGCGCCGCCGCCTACCCGGACCGCCCCATCACCTTCATCTGTCCCTGGCCGGTGGGCGGCACGGCCGACCAGTCCATGCGGGCGCTGTGCCAGGCCGCCAGCGCCGGGCTGGGCCAGGCCATCGTGGTCGAGAACCGCGCCGGCGCCTCGGGCATGATAGGCACCAAGGCGCTGTCGCAGGCCAGGCCCGACGGCTACGTCATCGGGCAGATCCCCATTTCCGTGACGCGCTTCTCGCAGCTCGGCATGCTGCAGCTGGACCCGCTGCAGGAGCTGACCTACCTGGCCCGCACCTCGGGCCAGACCTTCGGCATCGCCGTGCTGGCCGATTCGCCCTTCCGGACCCTGCAGGAGGTCGTGGCCCACGCCAAGGCGCACCCCGGCAGGCTGTCCTACGGCCACGCGGGCGTGGGCGGCGCCACCCACGTGGGCATGGAGGAGTTCGCCCTGGCCGCCGGCGTGCAGTTCAACGCCGTGGCCTACAAGGGCGGCGCCGCCGCCCTGCAGGACCTGATGGGCGGGCACGTGGACCTGCTGGCCGACTCCAGCTCGTGGGCGCCGCACGTGGAATCCGGCAAGCTGCGCCTGCTGGCCACGTGGGGCGAGGCGCGCGCCGCGCGCTTCCAGCAGGCCCCCACGCTCAAGGAGCTGGGCTACGGCGTGGTGGTCGAGGCGCCCAACGGCATCGGCGCGCCGCGCGGCCTGGACCCGGCGGTCGAGCGCAGGCTGCGCGAGGCCTTCCGCCAGGCGGTCGACAGCGATGTCTTCCGGCAGGCGGCCGCCCGCATCGACGCCCCGGTCATGTACCTGGACGGCCCCGACTACAAGGCCTATGTGGCCGAGGTCTACCGGCACGAGACCGCGCTCATCGAACGGCTCAAGCTGAAAGAGCTGCTGCAGAAAGGCTAGGGCGGATGCGCGACTCCCCCCTGATCCGGCTGCACGCCAACGACAACGTCCTGATCGCCCGGCACGCCCTGGCGCTGGGCATGCACGTCCCCGAACTGGGCCTGCGCGTGCGCGCGCAGGTCCCGGGCGGGCACAAGATCGCCGCCTGTCCCATCCCGGCGGGCGCGCCGGTGCGCAAGTACGACGCCGTCATCGGCGTGGCCGCGCGCGACATCCGGGCCGGCGACCACGTGCACGCGCACAACCTGCGGCTGGCCGATTTCGAGCGCGACCCGGCCTTCTGCCGCGACGCCCGGCCGGTGGCTCTGCTGCCCGAGGCCGAGCGGGCCACCTTCCAGGGCTACCTGCGGCCCGACGGCCGCGTGGGCACCCGCAACTACATCGGCATCCTGGCCTCGGTGAACTGCTCGGCCACCGTCGTCAACCACATCGCCGCGCACTTCACCGCCGAGCGCCTGGCCGCCTTCCCGAACGTGGACGGCGTGGCGGCCTTCGCCCAGACCAGCGGCTGCGGCATGTCCTCGCCCGGCGAGCACTTCGACGTGCTCAGGCGCACGCTGGCCGGCTACGCGCGCCACCCCAACCTGGCCGGCGTGCTGATCGTCGGCCTGGGCTGCGAGCGCAACCAGGTCGCGGCCCTGGTCGAATCGCAGGGCCTGGCCCCGGACCCGCGGGTGCGCACCCTGGTCATGCAGGACAGCGGCGGCACGCGCGCCACCATCGCCGCCGGCATCCGCGCCGTCGAGGAAATGCTGCCGCAGGCCGACGCCGCGCGCCGCCGGGCGGTATCGGCCAGCCACCTGAAGATAGGCCTGGAATGCGGCGGCTCCGACGGCTATTCGGCGATCACGGCCAACCCGTCGCTGGGCGCGGCCGTCGACATCCTGGTGCGCCACGGCGGCACGGCCATCCTGTCGGAGACGCCCGAGATCCACGGCGTGGAATACCTGCTCACGCGCCGCGCCGCCACGCCCGAAGTCGGCCGCAAGCTGCTGGACCGCCTGGCCTGGTGGCAGAGGTACACGGCCGGGCACAACGCCCAGTTCAACGGCGTGGTGGGCCACGGCAACCAGCAGGGCGGGCTGGCCAACATCTTCGAGAAGTCCCTGGGCTCGGCCATGAAGGGCGGCACCACGCCGCTGCAGGCCGTCTACGAATACGCCGAGCCGGTGGACCGCGCCGGCCTGGTGTTCATGGACTCGCCCGGCTACGACCCGGTGGCCGTCACCGGCCAGATCGCCAGCGGCGCCAACCTCATCTGCTTCACCACCGGGCGCGGCTCGATGTTCGGCTCCAAGCCCGCGCCCACGCTGAAGCTGGCCAGCAACAGCGCCATGTACGCCCGCCTGCGGGAAGACATGGACATCAACTGCGGCGCGGTGCTCGACGGCGAACTGGACATCGGCCGGATGGGGCAGTACATATTCGAGCGCATCCTGCGGGCCGCCTCGGGCGAGCCGACCAAGAGCGAGGCCCTGGGCCTGGGCGACCACGAGTTCGTGCCCTGGCACCTGGGCATCGTCAGCTGACCCCCGCATCGCCCGCCCCCGCAACCCCATACGCTGGAGACGTTCCCGACATGCCCGCGCACAACCCCTTCAAGGCCGCACTGGCCGCCGGCCGGCCCCGCATCGGCCTGTGGATGTCCATGGCCGACCCCTACCTGGCCGAAGTCTCGGCCACGGCCGGCTTCGACTGGCTGCTGGTCGACGGCGAGCACGCGCCCAACGACCTGCGCAGCACCCTGGGCGCCCTGCAGGCGGTGGCGCCGTACCGGGCGCACCCGGTGGTGCGCGTGGTGGCCGGCGAGGTCCCGCGCATCAAGCAATTGCTGGACATCGGCGCGCAGACGCTGCTGGTGCCCATGGTGGACACGGCCGAGCAGGCGCGCGAGGTGGTGGCCGCCACCCGCTATCCGCCGCTGGGCCTGCGCGGCGTGGGCAGCGCGGTGGGCCGCGCCTCGCGCTGGAGCGCCCGCGGCGACTACCTGGACGTGGCCGACGACGAGGTCTGCGTGCTGGTGCAGGCCGAGACCGCCACCGCGCTGCGCAACCTGGAGGCCATCTGCGCCGTGCCGGGCGTGGACGGCGTGTTCATCGGCCCGGCCGACCTGGCCGCGTCCATGGGCCATCGCGGCCGCCCCGGCTCGCCCGAGGTGCAGCAGGCCATCGAATCGGCCATGCGCACCATCGTCGCCAGCGGCAAGGCCGCCGGCACCCTGACCTCCGACCCGGCGCTGGCGCGGCGCTACCTGGACCTGGGCTGCACCTTCGTGGCGGTGGGGGTGGACGTCCTGGTCTACGCCCACGCCGCCCGCGGCCTGGCCGCCCGCTTCCTGCCGGACGCCGAACCGCTGCCCGCGCCCGGCGCCGCGTACTGAGGCCGGCGCGCGGGCCGGGGTTGCGGCGCACCGTTGCGCCGTCCCCGCGCTATTGCACCCCCGCCTCGCGCAGCGCCCGCACCGCCTGCTCGCCGCAGGACGGCGACGCCTGCAAGGGCAGCGCGGCGTCGCAGGCCGTGCCGCCCGGCCAGGTGTCGTAGACCGCGCCCGGGTCGCTGTCGCGGCCGGGCAGCGCGCGCCCGTCCCACTGCCCCCAGGATGCCCGCAGGCGGCCCGAGCGCCGGCAGGCGCCGCCCGTCTGCGAATCGCAGGCGTCCAGCGCCGCCGACAGCGCCGCGCGCGCCGAGTTGTAGCCGCAGACCGCGCTGGAGCCGGCGGGTGCGCCGGAAGCCGCCGGATCGCCCGGGCCGGAAGCCGCCTCGCCGCCGCCCGCCACGCCGACCCCCGCTCCCGGCGCCTCCTGGCGCGACACCGACGCCAGCCAGCTGCCGGCGCACACGGCCAGCACCTGCACCGAAGGCCCTTCGCCCGGCCGCCCCTGCCCCAGGCGCCGCCCCACCAGCGCGGCCACGTCGTCGTTCTTGAGCGTATCGACGAAGCCCAGCCGGCAATGGCTCCCGGCCGGCTGGCACACGTGCACGATGGCCAGCCGGTAAGCGGTTTCGACGTTGCCGTGCACGGTCCCCGTGGGCGTGCCCGCCTCGTTGGACGCCGCCGCCGCGCCGCAAGCCGCGACCGCCAGCAGCACAAAGGGAGAAAAGCGAGACATTTTCATGACGGTTCCCCGGCCGGAATCAAGCATCATCGGGCAGGCGGCAAGGACCGGCCCAAGCCCGTACGCAGACAGGCAATCCTAGCGCCCGTGTGCCGAAGGACTTTGACAGAGCGTATCCGCAAATGTCATCCGGCCACTGCCGCCGGGAAAAGGCCCAGGCGGCAACCGACCGGCCGCATGGGCGGGGTCGCGGACCGCCCTAATACGGCTCTTCCATCCTGAACAGCCGCCTGTGCTCCAGCATGGCGTAGCGGTCGGTCATGCCGGCGATGTAGTCGGCGATGGCGCGCGCCTGCTGGCTTTCGTCCCGGCGCCGGTAGTCGGGCGGCAGCAGGCGGGGGTCGGCCAGGAAGGCGGTGAACAGGTCGCGCACGATGCGGCGCGCCTTGGCGGTCATGCGCACCACCTTGTAGTGGCGGTACAGGTTGTCGAACAGGAAGCGCTTGAGCGCGTCGGCCTCGCGCCGCACCGCGTCCGAAAAGCCGGCCAGGGGGCCGGCGGCGCGCACGGCCTCGGCGTCGCGCGGGGCCGCCTCGGCGATGCGCGCGGCCGTGGTGGCGGTCAGGTCGACGATCAGCGTGTTGATCATGCGGCGTATGGTTTCCGACACCGCGCGGCGCGGCGCGAGCCCGGGGTGCGCGGCCAGCACCTCGGCATGGTGGCGCGCGAAGATGTCCACTTCGCCCATCTGCTCCACCGTGATCAGGCCCGAGCGCAGGCCGTCGTCGATGTCGTGGTTGTTGTAGGCCACCTCGTCGGCCAGGTTGGCCAGCTGGGCCTCCAGCGAGGGCTGGGTGCGCTCCAGGAAGCGCCGGCCCACCTCGCCCAGCTGGCGCGCGTGCGCGGCCGAGCAGTGCTTGAGTATGCCCTCGCGGGTCTCGAAGCACAGGTTCAGGCCGTTGAAGGCGGCGTAGCGCTCTTCCAGCTCGTCGACCACGCGCAGGCTCTGCAGGTTGTGCTCGAAGCCGCCGGCGTGCGGCGCCAGCTCGTGCATGCAGGCGTTGAGCTCGTCCTGGCCGGCGTGGCCGAAGGGGGTGTGGCCCAGGTCGTGGGCCAGGGAAATCGCCTCGGTCAGGTCCTGGTTCAGGCCCAGGCTGTGCGCCACGGTGCGGGCGATCTGGGCGACTTCCAGGCTGTGGGTCAGGCGGGTGCGGAACAGGTCGCCTTCGTGGTTGACGAAGACCTGGGTCTTGTATTCCAGGCGGCGGAAGGCGTTGGCGTGGACGATGCGGTCGCGGTCGCGCTGGAATTCGGTGCGGTTGGCCGGCGACGGCTCGGGATGGCGCCGCCCGCGCGTGCGGGCAGGGTCCGAAGCATACGGGGCCAGGGCGCTCATGGGACCGCTGCTCCCGTTCCCACGGTGCGCGCCAGCACGCGGCGCACGGCGTCTTCCGGCGCCGGGCGGGTGAAGGCCCGGCCGATCTCCGGCATCAGCACGAAGCGGATCTCGCCGGCCTCGGCCTTCTTGTCCACCCGCATCAGCTCCAGCCAGCGGTCCGCGCCCAGGTCCGGGGCGACGTCCGGGCAGCCGATGGCGCGCACCAGGCGGCGCACGCGCTCGACGTCGGCGGCGGGAAAGCCGGCCACCTCGGCCGACAGTTCGGCGGCCTGGACCATGCCGCAGCCGACCGCCTCGCCGTGCAGCCACTGGCCGTAGCCCAGGCCGGACTCGATGGCGTGGCCGAAGGTGTGGCCCAGGTTGAGGATGGCGCGCAGGCCCGATTCGCGCTCGTCCTGGGACACCACCTGGGCCTTGAGCCGGCAGGACGTGGCGATGGCGTGGGCCAGCGCCTGCGGCTCCAGCGCGCGCAGGCCGGCGGCGTGCGCCTCGCACCAGGCGAAGAAGCCCGGGTCCAGGATCAGGCCGTACTTGATGACCTCGGCCAGGCCGGCGGAGATTTCCCGCGCCGGCAGGCTGGCCAGCACGCCGGTGTCGATCTCCACCGCCACCGGCTGGTGGAAGGCGCCGATCATGTTCTTGCCCAGCGGGTGGTTGACCGCCGTCTTGCCGCCCACCGAGGAATCGACCTGCGCCAGCAGGGTGGTGGGCACCTGCACGAAGCGGATGCCGCGCATGTAGACCGCCGCCGCGAAGCCCGCCATGTCGCCGATCACGCCGCCGCCCAGCGCCACCAGCACCGAGCGGCGGTCGAAGCCGCGCGAGAGCAGGGCGTCGAAGATCAGGTTCAGCGTCTGCCAGTCCTTGTGGGCCTCGCCGTCGGGCAGCTCGACGACCTCGACGCGGCGCCCGCCCGCGCGCAGGGCGCGCAGGGCCCGCTCGCCGTACAGGGCGGCGATGGTCGGGTTGGTGACCAGCGCGACCGCCGTGGCGTCGGCCGGCAGGGCCTCGGCCAGGCGGTCCAGGCGGCCGGCGCCGATGCGTATGGGGTAGCGGCCGCCGGGGGTGTCGACTTCCAGGGCCTGGTCTTGCGGCAGGTTCATGCGGGTTTCTCGTAGGCCTTCAGGCGGGGCAGCAGGGAGCGCACCAGTTGCGCGACCGGCAGCGCGCCGGTGTCGACGACCAGGTCGGCGACTTCCGAATACAGCGGCTCGCGGCGCGCAAGCAGGGTTTCCAGCGTGCCGCGCGGGTCGGGCGTGGCCAGCAGCGGCCGGTTGCGGTCGCGGCAGGTGCGGCGGTACAGTTCGTCGGCCGTGGCGCGCAGGTAGACCACCACGCCGCGCTCGCTCAGCGCGCGGCGGTTGGCCGGGTCCATCACCGCGCCGCCGCCGGTGGCCATGACGATGCCCGGGCGCAGCGACCATTCGTCCAGCACCGCCGCCTCGCGCCGGCGAAAGCCCGCCTCGCCCTCGATCTCGAAGATGACCGGCACGCGCACGCCGCAGCGCGATTCCAGCTCGTGGTCCAGGTCGACGAAGGAGCGGCCCAGCGCGCGCGCCAGGCTGCGGCCGATGGTGGTCTTGCCCGCGCCCATCATCCCCACCAGGAAGACGGGCAGATCGTAGGGCAGGGCCTGCGGCGCCCCCTGCTCGGCGCAGCAGTCGGACGGAATCTCGTTCATGGCGGGCATTATCCCATTCCCGGGGGAATCCCCGGGCCGGTGGCCGGAAAGCTACACTGCACCATCCGGTTACAGAAACCCGGCAGGCCCACGGGTGTCTATAGGCAACACCCCTTAAAATCGCAGGCGATGAGCAAAACCCCTTCTTCCAAGTCCCGGTCGGGCGACGCCGCCGGCTCAGGGTCTCCGTTCCTGCGCTTCTTCGTCAAGGCGGGCATTCTTTTCGCCGGCCTGGGCCTGTGCGGCCTGCTGCTGGTGGGCATGGCGCTGGCCCTGGCCTGGCCCAACCTGCCCGACCTGCACGCCATGACCGACTACCGGCCGCGCGTGCCGCTGCGCATCTACACGGCCGACAACGTGCTGATCGGCGAGTTCGGCGAAGAGCGCCGCAACGTCCTGCGCTTCAACGAGATCCCGGACGTGATGAAATCGGCCGTGCTGGCCGCCGAGGACGACCGCTTCTACCAGCACGGCGGCATCGACTGGATGGGCGTGGCGCGCGCCGGGCTGACCAACCTGATCAGCATGTCCAAGAGCCAGGGCGCCAGCACCATCACCATGCAGGTGGCGCGCAACTTCTACCTGTCTTCCGAGAAGACCTGGTCGCGCAAGTTCTACGAACTGCTGCTCACCTTCAAGATAGAGTCCAGCCTGACCAAGGATCAGATCCTGGAGCTCTACATGAACCAGATCTACCTGGGCCACCGCGCCTACGGCTTCGCCGCGGCCTCGCGCACCTACTTCGGCAAGCCCCTGGCCGAGGTCACCGCGGCCGAGGCCGCCATGCTGGCCGGCATCCCCAAGGCGCCGTCGCGCTTCAACCCCATCGCCAACCGGCCGCGCGCCGAGCTGCGCCAGCGCTACGTGCTGGGCCGCATGCTGTCGCTGGGCTACCTGACCGAGGCCGAATACCAGGCCGCCATGGCCCAGGCCATCGAGCTGCGCTCGGCCCAGGGCACGCCCGCCGGCGGCTATTCCATCCATGGCGAATACCCGGCCGAGCTGGCGCGCCAGCTGCTCTACAACGTCTACCAGGACAACGTCTATTCGCGCGGCCTGAACATCTACACCACCATCCAGTCCAAGGACCAGGAAGCGGCCTACCGGGCGCTGCGCGACGGCGTGCTCGACTACACCCGGCGCGCGCCCTACCCCGGGCCGGAGGAGCAGCTCGACCTGCCGGCCGGCATCGAGAACAACGCCGCGCAGCTCGACGAGTTCCTGGACACGGTGTTCGACAAGTACCCCGACAGCGACGACCTGCTCACCGGCGTGGTGCTGGCCGCCAGCCCCACGGCCATCAAGGTCGCGCGCAGCTCGCGCGAGATCGTCGACGTCACCGACAAGCAGGCGCTCAAGGTGGTCGCGCGCGCGCTGGTTGCCAACGCCAAGCCCGAGGCCAAGCTGCGCCGCGGCTCGGTGGTCTACCTGCACAAGAACGGCGACTACTGGGAAGTCATCAACATGCCGGCGGTGCAGGCCGCGCTGGTCTCGGTCGCGCCGCAGGACGGCGCGATCCGCTCGATGGTGGGCGGCTTCGACTTCAACCGCGGCAACTTCAACCGCGTGACCCAGGCCTGGCGCCAGCCTGGCTCGTCGTTCAAGCCCTTCATCTACGCGGCCTCGCTGGAGCGCGGCCTGACGCCGGCCACCCAGATATCGGACATGCCCTTCTCGCTGACCGCCGAGCAGACCGGCTCGCGCGCCTGGCAGCCCAAGAACTACGGCGGCACCTACGAGCCCATGCTGACCATGCGGCAGGCGCTGTACAAGTCCAAGAACATGGTGTCGATCCGCATCCTGCAGGCCATCACGCCGCAGTACGCGCAGGACTACGTCTCGCGCTTCGGCTTCGACAAGTCGCGCCAGCCGGCGGTGCTGCCGATGGCGCTGGGCGCGGGCTCGGTCACGCCGCTGCAGATGGCCGGCGCGTATTCGGTGTTCGCCAACGGCGGCTACCGCATCACGCCCTACCTGATCGACCGCGTCACCGATTCGACCGGCCGGGTGCTGATGCAGGCGCGCCCGACCGTGGCGGGCGACGCCGCCGCGCGCGCCATCGACCCGCGCACCGCCTTCGTGGTGGACGACATGCTGCGCGGCGTGGCCACCTCCGGCACGGCCGCGCGCGCGCGCCAGATCCTCAAGCGCGGTGACCTGGCCGGCAAGACCGGCACCACCAACGAATCGGTGGACGCCTGGTTCGCCGGCTACACGCCGTCGCTGGTGGGCATCGCCTGGCTGGGCTACGACCAGCCGCGCTCGCTGGGCTCGCGCGAGACCGGCGGCGGCGCCGCGCTGCCGCTCTGGGTGTCGTACATGCGCACCGCGCTGGACGGCGTGCCCGAACAGAAGCGCGGCGCGCCCCCGGAAGGCCTGCTGGTCGACGGCGGCGATTACTACTTCCAGGAATTCCCGCCCGGCCAGGCCGTGGCGCGGCTGGGCCTGCCCGAGCCGGATACGCTGGGCGACTTCCTGGAGAACCTGACCGGCGGCCTGCTCAAGCCCGACCCCAACCCGGCGGCCGCCACCAGCAACCCCTGGCCGGACGGCGTCGTTCCGCCCTGAAATACCCCCCCTACGCGCTTACGCGCGCCCCCCAGGGGGCGACGCTGGCGGAC
>Ga0182738_1006374_pt1 | contig 12236 bp, 10 predicted proteins | sample eDN5th30CBELigMG_FD_128876 | JGI IMG/M metagenome (GOLD analysis project Ga0182738, IMG submission 128876) | Enriched Miracle-Growth compost microbial communities from Emeryville, California, USA - eDNA 5th pass 30_C BE-Lig MG (version 2)... ...
AAAGACGACGAGCTTCGTCGAAGTTGACGAGACCCAGCTCGACGGCACCGAAAAGCGGATTTTCACCGGGTGGATGTTTGCGGAAAGCCCCGGCCTCTATGGCCTCGAGCATCCGACCTACGATGTCTGGCTGACCGCTTGCGAAAAGCCGGTCCGCTCCACAGCAGAGCGTGCTCCCGCTCAGGGCGAAGGCGCGGCAGCAGGCGACAATACCGCCGCAGCGCCGCCCGCCAACGCCGACGATGGCGGCGCGTCGCAAGAATTCCGCCGCCGCGTCCGCCGCTAATAAAGCCAGATCATACATACGTCATGGCCGCCCTCCGAGGCGGACGTCCAGTGCCCGACGATGAGGCCCGCTGCCAAGGATGGCCGGGCTACGCACGAGCAGGCTCTCTTTAGTTCTGCCCCTTGAGCAATCGCGCGGCCCTCGGCGCGAAGTACGTCAAGACGCCGGATGCGCCGGCGCGTTTGAAGGCCAGCAAGCTCTCGACGATCACTTTGTCCTCGTCGAGCCAGCCCTTCTCGAAAGCGGCGGCGAGCATCGCGTATTCGCCCGAGACCTGATACGCGAACGTCGGCACCTGAAACGTCTCGGAGACGCGCCGCACGATGTCGAGATAAGGCATACCCGGCTTCACCATCACCATATCGGCGCCCTCCGCGAGATCGAGCGCAACCTCGCACAGCGCTTCATCGGTGTTGCCCGGGTCCATCTGGTAGGTGCGCTTGTCGCCCTTGAGGAAGCCCGACGATCCGACGGCATCTCGGAACGGTCCGTAAAAGGCGCTCGCGTACTTGGCGGCATACGACATGATCTGCGTATTGCGATGGCCGGCGGCTTCGAGTGCCGAGCGGATCGCGGCGATGCGGCCATCCATCATGTCCGATGGCGCCAGCACATCGGCGCCGGCTTCGGTCTGCACAAGCGCTTGTTTGACCAGAGCCGCGTTCGTCTCGTCGTTGACGATTTCGTCGCCGACAAGCAGGCCATCATGACCGTGGCTCGTATAGGGGTCGAGCGCTACGTCGAGAATAACCCCGAGATCGAGCTTTGCCGCCTTGATTGCGCGCGTCGCCCGGCAAACGAGATTGTCAGCGTTGAAGGCTTCGCGCGCGTCGTCCGTTCTCTTCGCTGGATCGGTGAAGGGGAAGAGCGCCACCGCTGGAATGCCGAGCGTTACGGCTTCTCGTGCCGCTTCGACGATAAGATCGACGCTGAAGCGCTCGACGCCCGGCATCGACGCAACAGACACGCGCCGGTTTTCGCCTTCGATGACGAACAAAGGCCAAATCAGATCGCTCGCCGAAAGCCGGTGCTCCGCGACGAGCTCACGCGACCACGGCGCCTTGCGATTGCGGCGCATGCGAACGTCGGGAAATTGACCGGTTGCGGCGCTAAGGGTCGATTTGCCAAGACCGTCGGCGGGCGGGCGTGAACGTATGGACATCGTGACCTTTCAGGGACGTCTGGAATTTCACTCGTATTGGACACGACGCGCCCGCCCGCGCAAGCCGTTTGCCGCACGGCTGCGATGCACAGCGTTAATCGCAGATCTTTTGGTATCTGCGATGGGCCATATCGACGTGGAAATGGTTGCGATGCGCGGCATTGGCCTCGGGTCCGAGCGTCGTCCCGAATATGCGGCAGGCAGCCTTGTGTGCGTCGTGCAGGAAGGCTTCCAGTTCGGGATCGGGTGCTCCTGCGCCCTGCTGTGCCGCCATCGATGCCAGATCCACCTTCTTCGCGCGTGCTTTTTTGTGATGAGCGCCAGATCCGCTCGCCGAATGTTTGCCGTCGTCTGATGCCCCGGGCAAAGTCACGGTCAGCTTCGGCACGCCCTCGATGATCGTGGAACGCGCCAGTCCACTCGCCGGCGCACCAAGTTTTGAAGCTGCCACCATTGGCGGATTTTCAGCCGGTCTATGATCCTCTGCGAGGTTCGCCTGTTCGGACTTTGCGGCGGCGGCAGCGTCCGCGGCCTGCTTTTCAGCGGCTGCTTTTTCCGCCGCGATCCGCGCCAGAATTTCACGCTGCGGCGTTCCCCAATCGTCGAATACCGAGGCCGTCTTGGCTGACGACAGCACGAAGGTCCCGATATCGACGGCGTTGGCCAAGCCATGCTCGCTGAGCTTGGTCGATTTCCGGCCGTAGGCATTGCGGCACGAGTAATCGCTCATCGTTTCGATCCGGATGATCTGCGAACCGAAGTGCTTGCGCGCCAGCGGCTGCAAATCGCTTTCAAGCCAGCGGACGAGCGCTTCCGCCAGATCGCAGCGGACGACCGGCGGTGGCGAAAAGGAAACTGGAGGGTTCTGTCCGATGCTGATGAGCTCGACAGGTGCCGGCGCGCCGCAAGACCCGTCCTTGATCGGCTCGTGCGGAATCGCGACAGCGTGGATGCGCTGCAGGATGACGGCGCAATGCGCTTTGGCATCGGCGATCTCCACCTCCGTCCATGCGTCAGCGGGCTTTTGAGGACTCCCCGCTTTCGAGGAAGAATCTTGCTTTTCCTTCGAGGGCACATCGCCGCCAGTCGAGTGGGCGTCCGGTGATGAAGCGGAATGCTGAGCCGGCGTCGCGGGGACTGTCGTAGTCTTCTTTGACTTTGCGACCGCCGCGTCGATTGCCAGCAGAGGCATGACAGCCGCGACGAAAAGGATGAGTGTCGCTCGGCTAAGGTCAGTCAACGTTCTAGTCCCTATCAGCAGTTCTCGACGGCCACTGCGATACTTGACGAATCCGTTCTGGCAAGACAAGCGGCCAGCGCGCATCTTCGATGGGGGCCGGGCGCTGCGGCACGGGTACGCTGCAACACCGGAAATTATGGCGGCGCAATCCAAAACGCGCCATACCTTGCGCGCAGAATTTGACCGTCGCATGAGCAAGCGAGACCGCAGTGAACGAACATCGCATCCCGAGCGTGGCAATGACCTCGGAAGCGCAGTCGCCGAAAATCGTCTTTGATCGTTCGCAAGCGCTTCGTATGTGCACGTTCAATCGCCCGCGTGCGCTGAACGCGCTCGACGATGAGATGTGCCGCGCTCTCAGTGATGAACTGCCGCGTGTCGCCCGCAACCCCGACATTTACATCGTCGCACTGTTATCGAGCAGCCCAAAAGCATTCTGCGCCGGCGGTGATGTCGTTGCCCTGACGAGCGAGGCCAAGTCCGATCTGCAAAACGCCAAGACCTGGATGCGCAACGAGTACAAACTCGATTGGCTGCTCGAATGTTTTTCCAAGCCGACGGTGTCGTTCATCAATGGACTGTGCATGGGTTCCGGCGCGGGATTGACCACCTACAACACACACCGCATTGCCGGCGAAAACTACAAGTGGGCGATGCCGGAAGCGAAAATCGGACTTTTTCCCGATGTCGGCATTGCTCATGCCCTGGCGCGGCTTCCGTGGCCGATCGGGCTCTATCTCGGGCTCACCGGACGCACGATCACGCGCGACGATGCGCAATGGCTCGGCCTCGTCACGCATTGCATCGGCGCGGCGCACTTCGCGGACATTTTGGTGAAGCTCGCGGATGCCGAACCCGTTGATCCGATGCTCGACGGTTTGAATGAAATTCAGGGCGAAGGCGCGCTGCAAAAGGATATCGGGTTCATTCGCGACCATTTCTCCTATCCGGTATTGACCGACATATTGCGCTCCCTCGCGAAGGCCGAGACGGCGGGATGCGATTGGGCGCGCGAAACGCTCGCCGGACTTCGCAAAAGTTCTCCAACGTCTCTCGCAATTACGGATCGACACATTCGCAATGCGCTGACGCTCGATATTCGCGAGACATTGATCGAGGACTATCGCATTGCTGCGCGCTGTCTCGAAGCGCCGGATTTTTTCGAGGGCGTGCGCGCGGCATTACGTGACAAGGACGGTGCGCCGAAATGGGCGCCGGAGGCGTTCGAAGATATTGCGCCGGACGCGGTCAATAGATATTTCGTGCCGCCCGGCGAAGATGAGCTTGAATTGCCGACGCGCGTGGAAATGCAAGCAGCCCGCGTGTGATTGTTACTTGCTGACTTGAGTGCACAATTAGCGGCAATTTTATTGGCCGCGTTATCTCGATATTGACCATGTTCGCAAAGACATGGACGATTGAGTTAAAATATCGTTCCGGGAACAGGGCGGTACTATTCTTTTACTATATCTATTTAGGCGAAATTCAGGGCTTCGCGTTATCTATTTGTCAAAACCCGGGGCAAACCGGGTGGCGTCAAGCAATGTGAGGCAGCGTAATGAGTTTAGCGTATGAAGTGGCGCGTCAACGCGCGCCCGTCCAAGACGAAGATTTTCGCGGCGACTATTTGCAGGCGTTGCGTTTGATCGAACGGCTCCACCGCCTTCTCCTCGACGTCATCAAAGACGAATTTGATCGTCAGGGCGGAGCCGAACTCAACAGCGTTCAGGCGCTGCTGCTCTATAACATCGGCGAAAGCGAGCTGACTGCCGGAGAGTTGAAGACGCGGGGCTACTATCTCGGCTCCAACGTCTCCTACAATCTCAAGAAACTCGTCGATATGGGCTACATCCACTATAAGCGGTCGGATACGGACCGCCGGTCGGTGCGCGTCAGTCTGACGGACAAGGGCCATCAGGCTCGCGACATCGTCAGCAAGCTCTATCTGCGCCAGCTTGGCTCGGTTCAGACCGTTGGCGAAGTTTCTGACGACGACGTCAAGGGACTGAACAAGGCGCTCGTTCGCCTTGAGCGCTTCTGGTCCGACCAGATTCGCTACCGCCTCTAGGCGACAGGCTTCCCTTGCCGAATGTCTCGGCGAAGGAGCAGGCGCATGAAGGTTTTAAGGCCGCGCGATATCCGTCGGGCGGCCTTTTTGCGCGGTTAAGCATCGGATTGTTGCCGTGATGGCCCGCCCTGCCGAAAACTCGGCGATGAGAGGCGGAAAAAACTCGTTTTGAGGTCAGCCTGATCTAGAGTGCCGACTGCGACGGCGCGTCTTTTAGCCGGAACGGGTACGCTCTCTCAGGCCGAGATTTATAACCAACCAGAAGCGGGTGTCTGGGCAGACATGACAATGCGTCGATCGATCGGAGCAGGGGAATTCGGGCAACTGGCCGTGCGGGCGCTGTTGGCGACCCTGCTGATGCTCGCGTTCGTCATCGCGTCGGGCGCTGGATGTCTCGGATTCGGCCGGGCGGCCGCCCAAAGCACCGCCTGGATCCAGTTCGGACCCGTCGGCGACGGGCCCGGCACTACGACCAACACCTACGACCCCGATTTCGTCCGTGAGTGGGAGGCAAATCCGCCTAAAGGCTACGCGACGCTTGCCAAGGCCAACATCGCCGCCACCAAGGCGGCGATTACGCGCTACACCGCGATCGTCGCGAACGGTGGCTGGCCGCAGCTACCGGTCCCTCCAAACCGGACGCCGCGCAGCAGCCTTCTGCAATACGGAAGCTCGGGCGAGGCCGCCGGGCTGCTTCGCAAGCGCCTCGCGACCTCGGGCGAATTAAACGGTGGAGATGCAACTTCAACGTACTTCGATTCCAGCGTCGACAAGGCACTCAAACGATTTCAAGCAACGAACGGGCTGACGCCGACCGGCATCGCCGACAAGCGGACGATCCTGGCGCTCAACGTGCCGGCCGACACGCGGCTGAAGCAGTTGAAGGTCAATCTAACCCGCTTGGAACAGCTCGTGCCGACGGCAGCGAAGAAATACGTGCTCGTCAACATTCCGGCGGCTCAGATCGAGGCCGTCCAGAACGGACAGATCGTGGCCCGCTACGCCGGAGTCGTCGGCAGTCCTGAACGGCCGACACCGTTTTTGCGCACGCCGATCACAGACCTCAACTTCAATCCCACCTGGCATCTACCGCCCACCGTCATCTCGGAAGATCTCATACCGCGCGGCCGCCAGATGCAGGCCAAGGGGCAGAATGTTCTCCTGAAATTCGGCATCGACGCTTACGCCGGCGGCAAGAAAGTCGATCCGACGAAGATCGACTGGGAAAAGGTCAAACCCGGCTCCTACAGCTACAAGCAGAAACCTGGAAAAGAAAACCCGCTCGGCTTCCTGAAGATCAACTTCGCCAGCGCTCATTCGGTCTACATGCACGACACCCCGTCGGATCGGGTTTTTGGCAGGAATTTCCGATCCGAAAGTTCTGGCTGCATCCGCGTCCACAACATCGAGAATCTCGCGGCGTGGCTACTGGCCGACCAGAAGGGATGGAACGCAGAGCGAATCGCCTCGATGAAGGCATCCGGCCAGCACCTCGACCTTCGGCTCAGGAAGCCCGTGCAGCTTCTTTTTGTCTATATCAGCGCCTGGGCGACGGCTGACGGCGTTGTGCAGTTCCGCCGGGACGTCTACGAGAGGGACGGCGTCGGCGAACTCGCCTCGAACTATTAAGCTGGACTGCTTGCCGCCACCGGCCGATTTCCAGCCCGCTGAGGGGATGCTGCCGCTCCAAAAAATCGTGAAGATCAGCGGCTGCCTCGGAACGTGACCAAAATTTCACGATGATGCGCGACGAATGAGCACTGGCCCTTCGCGTCGAGCCGCGCCATAAAGGCTAAAATAACTGAACATCGTGCCGTCGGGAGCGGAACCTCTGATGTCATATGAGCAGAAGCTCACGGATGCGCTTGATGCCGTGAAGCGCGAAGGCCGATATCGCACATTTGCCGATGTAAAGCGCCGCCGCGGCACCTTCCCGCAAGCCGACGTTCTCAAGGGCGAGGCGATCAAGCCGATTACCGTCTGGTGCTCCAACGACTACCTCGGCATGGGCCAGCATCCCGCCGTGATTGCTGCGATGCATGAAGCCATCGACCGTGTTGGCGCCGGTTCAGGCGGCACCCGTAATATTTCGGGCACGACGCACTATCACGTCGAGCTGGAGCATGAACTCTCCGATCTCCATCAGAAAGAGTGCGCGCTCGTCTTCACATCGGCATTCGTCGCCAATGAAGCCGCCCTCTCGACGCTGGCGCAGTTGCTCCCCGGCTGTGAAATCTTCTCCGATGAGAAGAATCACGCATCGATGATCGCCGGGATTCGCAATGGCCGCGGCCCGAAGCACATCTTCCGGCATAATGACCTCAACGACCTCGAAGCCCAGCTGAAGAAGGTGCCGCGCGAGACCCCGAAGATCATCGCCTTCGAGAGCGTCTATTCGATGGACGGCCACATCGCGCCGATTGCCGGCATTTGCGATCTCGCCGAAAAATACAATGCGCTGACCTATCTCGATGAGGTCCACGCCGTCGGCCTTTATGGTCCGCGTGGCGGCGGCGTCGCCGAACGCGACGGCGTGATGCATCGCATCGACATCATCAACGGCACCATGGCCAAGGGCTTTGGCGTCATGGGCGGCTACATTGCCGCGTCGCGCACAATCTGCGATGCGATCCGCTCCTACGCGCCCGGCTTCATCTTTACGACCTCGATCGCTCCGGCAATCGCGGCCGGTGCTCTGGCGTCAATCCGGCACCTGAAAAAGAGTTCCGTCGAGCGCGAGCGCCACCAGGAGCGGGCGCGCACACTGAAGACACGCCTTACCGTCGCCGACATCCCGGTCATGTCCGGTCCGAGTCATATCGTGCCGGTGCTGGTTGCCGATCCGGTACGCTGCAAGGCCCTGACCGACGTGCTGCTCGATCGCTACGGCATCTACGTCCAGCCGATCAACTATCCGACCGTGCCGCGCGGCACCGAGCGCTTGCGCTTGACGCCGTCTCCGCAGCATTCGGATGCCGACATGGAACATCTCGTCAGTTCGCTATCCGAGCTTTGGGTCCAGTGCCCGATGGCGTTGATGGAAAGCCTTGCCGCCGCCGAATAGGCGGCCCCTGAATCCGGCATCTTTGATGCTTGTGCGCTCAGCGGCTGCCATCCCGCGCTTTTATTACGCGGGGCAGAGGCCGGGCAGGGGGAGTTGAGTGCTGGCGTCACTCCTCATACTATGGTTGAAAGCGGGCGACCGGGGCCGACGCTCCGACGCTCAAAGTCAAAAATCATCCCCTTTTCAGAGGAAAGCCTATGTCGACCGCACCGGCCGCTGGAAATTCGCAGACGTCGCGCTTTTTCAAGGCGCACGTTTCGGAGACGGATCCTGAAATTTTCAGCGCCATTCAGAAAGAGTTTGGCCGTCAACAGCACGAGATCGAACTGATCGCGTCCGAGAACATCGTCTCTCAGGCCGTTCTCGATGCCGCCGGCTCGGTGCTGACGAACAAGTACGCTGAAGGCTATCCGGGCAAGCGCTATTACGGCGGCTGCCAATACGTCGATATCGCTGAAGAAATTGCCATCGACCGCGCCAAGAAGCTGTTCAACTGCGGCTTTGCCAACGTCCAGCCGAACTCCGGTAGCCAGGCCAACCAGGGCGTGTTCAACGCTCTCGCGAAGCCCGGTGACACGATTCTCGGCCTGTCGCTCGCAGCTGGCGGTCACTTGACCCACGGCGCCCCGGTCAACCAGTCGGGCAAGTGGTTCAAGGCCGTGCATTACATGGTGAAGCCGGACTCGCACCTCATCGACATGGATGAAGTGAAGAAGCTGGCGCATGAGCACAAGCCGCGCATCATCATCGCCGGCGGTTCGGCATATCCGCGCAAGATCGATTTCGCTGCGTTCCGCGCCATTGCGGACGAAGTCGGCGCGCACTTCCTCGTCGATATGGCGCACTTTGCCGGTCTCGTGGCGGCCGGACTCATTCCGAGCCCGTTCCCGCATGCCCACGTCGTCACCACTACGACTCACAAGACGCTGCGCGGTCCGCGTGGCGGCATGATCCTGACGAACGACGAGGATATTGCGAAGAAGATCAACTCGGCGATCTTCCCTGGTATCCAGGGTGGCCCGCTCATGCACGTCATCGCCGCCAAGGCGGTTGCGTTCGGCGAAGCCTTGCGTCCCGACTTCAAGGTCTACATCAAGAACGTGATGGACAACGCCCGCGCGCTGGGCGAGGTCATGGTGCAGAACGGGTTTGCGCTCGTCTCGGGCGGCACCGACACGCACTTGATCCTCGTCGACCTGCGGCCGAAGAAGATCACGGGCAACAAGGCTGAAAAGGCGCTCGGCCGCGCCAACATCACCTGCAACAAGAACGGCATCCCGTTCGACCCCGAGAAGCCGATGGTCACGTCGGGTATCCGTCTCGGCTCGCCGGCCGGCACGACGCGCGGCTTCGGCGTCGCTGAATTCCAGGAAATCGGCCGCATGATCTCGGAAGTGCTCGACGGTCTGGCAAAGAATGGCGAAGAGGGGAACGCTGCAGTTGAAGAGGCCGTCAAGGCCAAGGCTGTGGCGCTTTGCGAACGCTTCCCGATCTACGCCTGATCCGGCAGACGGTCTGACATATTCGGAATTCGAGAAAGGCGCTCGGTTGAGCGCCTTTTTCCTATGGACCGGTGAGAGCAGGGGCGGCAGCTTGTTCCAGGCTGACTGAGTAACCGTGGAGGGAAGGCGCGCCGCTCTTTCCCTTTGCCGGTAAACCGTTCACAGCATGTAGAACAGTCGTGGGCCAACGCGGCCCGGCGATTGCCGGGATCATTTCAAGGAGAGACCCGATGCGCTGTCCGTTCTGCGGAAGCGAGGATAGCCAGGTGAAAGACAGCCGGCCATCGGATGAAAACGCCGCCATCCGCAGGCGACGCGTCTGTTCCGATTGCGGCGGCCGTTTCACGACGTTCGAGCGTGTCCAGCTTCGCGAATTGACGGTCGTCAAGCGATCCGGCCGCAAGGTGCTGTTCGATCGCGATAAGCTCTCGAAGTCCATTTCCGTGGCGCTGCGCAAGCGCCCGATTGAACCGGAGCGTATTGATCGTCTCGTTTCAGGGCTCGTGCGTCAGCTCGAAAGCTCCGGCGAAACCGAAATCACCTCGGCCGAAATCGGAGAACTCGTCATGGCCGCTCTGCGCGAACTCGATCCGGTCGCTTACGTCCGCTTCGCATCCGTTTATCGCGATTTTCGTGACACGGCGGATTTCCATGCCGTGCTTCGGGAACTCGCCGCCGATACGCTCGACCCTCTGGATATTGGCGAACGCTTCGGCACCAATCGCGACGACGCAACGATCGATAAAAAGCACTAACGGCATGACGGAGTCGAAAACCAGCGCATTCGATGCCGAGATGATGGCAATCGCGCTCCGTATGGCCGAGCGCGGCCTCGGCGCGACGATGCCCAATCCCTCGGTCGGCGCCGTCATCGCCGACGAGACGACCGGCGAGGTCATCGCGCGTGGAGTGACGGCCCCAGGCGGCCGGCCACACGCCGAGCCGACCGCCATCGCCGCGGCTGGCGAAAGAGCGCGTGGCGCCACGATTTATGTCACGCTGGAGCCGTGCTCCCACCACGGACGCACCGGGCCATGCGCCGACGCGATTATCGCCGCTGGACTGAAGCGCGTGGTCGTCGGCATCGAGGACCCCGATCCGCGCGTCTCAGGCCGCGGCCTTGATCGCCTACGGGATGCAGGCGTTGAAGTCGTTCGCGGTGTCGGCGCTGCTTCGGCCCGGCAAATCACGCGCGGCCACGTCGTCCGGGTCACCGAACGACGGCCGTTTACAACGTTGAAGCTGGCGCTCGACCCGTCCGGAAAAATCGCCCGGGGCAACGGGATTTCACCGGTGTGGGTGACCGGTGAAATGTCTCGCGTTCACGGTATGCTGCTTAGGGCGCGCTTCGACGCGATCCTCGTCGGCGGCGCGACTGTGCACGACGACGACCCGGAACTGACGTGCCGTCTGCCCGGACTGTTGGAACGCTCGCCGATCCGGCTCGTGCTGTCCGGCTCCCTCGACGTACCGACCGGTGCCAAGCTCATCCGAACTGCGGCAACTATTCCGACCTGGGTCATGACGGCGCCCGGAAGCGACCCTCAGAAGCGCGCGCAGTTGATGTCGCATGGCGCCCGCATTCACGATGTTGAAGTTGTCGGTGGCGAACTATGGCTCCCGGCGATTATGGAAGTTCTGGTTGCGCAAGGTGTCACGCGCCTCCTCGTTGAAGGTGGCCCGCGCATATGGCGCGCCTTCGCAAACGCCTCGCTGGTCGACGAGGTCATACTCTACATGGCCGGTGCGCCGTCGAACGAGGAGGCGCTACAGGCAATTGCGCGTCACCTCGGACCGGTGGCGCTTTCGCTTGTCGACCGGCGCGCGATGGGCACGGATACGATGTGGCGGTTGCTCCGCGTTACGTCAAAGGAAGGACGCTAGACGATGTTTACCGGATTGATCACGGACGTTGGCGAGGTCATCGGCAAGTCGGATGGCAAATTTACCTTGCGGTCCGCCTATGCCCTGAAGCCTGAGGACACCGGCCTGTCGATCTGCTGCAACGGCGTCTGCCTGACGGCGACCGAGATCAAGCCGATTGCCGGCGGCGGCGCGGATTTCTCGGTGGACGTTTCTAATGAGACGCTGGCTAAATCGGCGCTCGGGGAATGGGTAACCGGCACCCGTGTCAATTTGGAGCGGTCGCTGAAGGTCGGAGACGAACTCGGTGGCCATATCGTCTCGGGACACGTCGACGGCGTGGCCAAAATCGTCAGCATCACGCAGGACGGCGCCAGCCGACGCTTTCTTTTCGAGGCGCCGGAACATCTTTCCCGCTATATTGCGCCCAAAGGTTCGGTCGCGCTGGATGGCACGTCATTGACTGTCAACGAGGTTGCGGAAACGAGGTTCGGGGTCAATCTCATTCCACATAGCTTGACGGTCACGACGTGGGGCGCGAAAACCGCCGGCGACTTGGTGAACCTCGAAGTGGATGTGTTTGCCCGTTACGTCGCGCGTCTCATGGAGTTTCGCATCTGATGTCGGGCTCAACCCATCTGCAAGCCGCACCGAGCGGCACGGTCCTGTCGCCGATCGACGAGATCATCGAGGAGATGCAGAATGGCCGCATGGTCATTCTCGTGGATGCCGAGGATCGCGAGAACGAAGGCGATCTCGTCATTCCGGCGCAGATGGCGACGCCCGACGCAATCAATTTCATGGCCAAGCATGGGCGTGGCCTGGTCTGTCTGTCGCTGACCCAGACCCGCGCCACCGAGCTTCACCTGGATTTCATGGTGCGCGCTAACGGCTCGCGCAATCGCACGGCCTTCACGCAGACGATTGAGGCGCGCGAGGGAATTTCGACAGGCATCTCGGCTTTTGACCGGGCGCGGACGATCGCGACCGCGATCGACCCGACGAAGGGCGCCGGCGATATCGTTTCACCTGGCCATGTCTTCCCGCTCAT
>Ga0182738_1006375_pt1 | contig 12231 bp, 10 predicted proteins | sample eDN5th30CBELigMG_FD_128876 | JGI IMG/M metagenome (GOLD analysis project Ga0182738, IMG submission 128876) | Enriched Miracle-Growth compost microbial communities from Emeryville, California, USA - eDNA 5th pass 30_C BE-Lig MG (version 2)... ...
TGTCTCTTTTTTTCTCATTTTCTCAAAGGGACCTCTTTGATAGTAAATCAATTTCTTCCTCCTTTCCAAGACAATTGGAGATCGATTTGTGACACGAAAGGGTGGGAAAGAAAAAATCGCTTCATTTTGAAAAAAGACTCCTCATAAATTCAGTTCTTCGCTTTTTTAAAAAAAATTTACTTGACACTGGGAGAATGATATGAAGTATTATGTGAAAAAGGTTTAAATCTTTTCACTTTCTTTTCAGGCTCATCGGAGAGCTTCACCTGGAAATTAAGCGTTCCAAAATTTATTGAAATAAAAAGAGAATGCTTTTTTATTAATACAAATCAGTCGATTACATTCAAAAAATTTGAATTATCAGTTATAAGAAAAATACAAGTAGTAAATCATAGTTTAGTGTGTCCCTCTTTCACATCCAAAAGAATCTCGTCCCTTAAGAATTCATTTCACGGAGCTCACGAATTCTATTCGCTAATTTTGCTTTTCTCATCCTTTTCATTTGGAGCATATTTCTCGAAGGAGCAACAACAGGTTGCGGGAGTACGTTCTCGACTTGAGCTAGCTGAGCAAAGCTCGAATCGAATGAAGCTTCAAGAGCACTTGGATTGGGGTCAAACAATTTTGCCTTTTCATTCAAAATAGAAATACTACTACTGTTATTTGTTCCAATCATTGTCGTTATCTTCGCTTCATTCTTGATAGTTTTCTTTTTATCTTTCTTGGACATCAGCTTCTTTAATAACCGGATTCCTCTCACCACGAGCCTGACTTGCTCCAGTAAATTCAACCCCAAAGATATCAACAAGATCAGAGCACAAGCCAAAATGATTGCCCATCCCATTTGGAGCCTCTGATCATCTGAGAAAGTCGGATTGTGGTCATCATAAATCAAAACATAGATGGCACCATGGATACATGCAAACAGGATCTCCATCAGAGTATTGCATACATTCTCTTTTTTCGTGTTATAAGGAGCATACCTCCACGAATAAATGATTGAGAGGAGCATGAGAATGCATAAAATGTTGATCTGCATGTAAGGATAGCCTTGCAGAAAAACTAAGCTTAGACACATTATGAACCTTCTTACAAGCCAGATAACAAGAAAATTTCTTGAAGACGCCTTGTTGATGTTATACTCTTTGACTAGGGTTTCATATTTTATCAACAGTAATTCGGGCTGCCCATTGTACTTTCTTATAATTAGAAAGATCAAAACTGGAAATATCACGATAAATCCCAACGTCAAGAAAGTCAAAACGCTTGATACTGTGAAAACAGTTGAATAAAAAGTCAAGACTTTCAATTGCAAAAAGACCGCTTGGGCAATATCAGTGTAACTTGTGATCAAAGATCTCAAGATTCCTGACCATTCAAACCACTCCACAGTCTTGTTGGTTGAGAATCTTATGCTGGCTGGGAGCTTTCGCACCCATTTCTTCATTATTTTCGAGATCAAATATAGCCCAAACACAAAGGCAAGCAAAAGGAACTCATTGCCAGCATTATCAAGGAAAAGCCCACTGAAGTTATAATCATTGTATCTTTTAGGCACAGGAAGGTTGTATTGGTCAATATCACGCACAAACCAATCCAAAGGGTTTGGCAAGAAGGTCAAACTACCCAGTGAAAAGATCTTTAAAAACATTTGCACATTTGCTGGGTAGTTTACATCAATGAAAATCAAGTAATAGAACGTCTGAAACAGGTTCAGCAAGGGCCACAATAAAGCAGGATTTCCTCCAAAAATAGCCATAGAACTTGCTCCTGTTGCTGCACCTTGCATAGTCCCTCCTGCAACTTTGTTCACAGCCTCCACAGCCTTTTTATCAGATTCAGACATATATGCCATATATTTGCTTGCTATCTCAGCAGTCCACTGACCTTTGAGAAGATTCGTGGTCGCTGGTGAGCCATCTAACGTGTACACAAACTTGAGAGTCGTGGAGGGAATTGTTTGTGAATATTGGATCGTAATTTGATACACAGTATTGCTCTGTTTAGTCAAAGTATAGCTATATGCTGAAGAATCGACACCCACCAGAGTGGCTTTAGAGACCACTGGCACTTGAATATCACTTGTTAATGCAGCAGGAAACTGCACTAAGTAAATATTCACAGAGTCTGTGTTGATCAGCGAGATTTTAAGTGAGTTAACTAAATTCATAAATTACTTTTATTCTTAACAAACTATTGATACCAGTGCAAATTCCTCCATTATTGCTTGTTCCTTGAGGACATGAAGTCAAGCAATTTGATCCATAAATGAGCCTGCCACCAGCACAAGATGTACAACTTTTTTCATTCAAACATTGCAGACAATTTGGATCCAATGTCGCACATGCTGTGGGAAAATATTAATTAAATAAAGATAATCCAATCTTACATATGCATTGAGTTGTGCTTTTATAAGTTCCTGTTGGACAAGATGAGACACAAGTTTTTCCAAGAGCCAAAAGACCTCCAGAACATGCTTGGCAAGTCAAAGAGCTATTACACGTAATGCAAGAGCTATCCAAGGTCGAGCAAGCTATTTCAAAAATTAATCTCAAAGTCATTCATATAAAATTTACAGATACAGTTTCCAGCGTTATTATAGGTATCATTTGGGCATGATCCCAAACAAGCAGCACCAAAGGCATATTTTCCATTATCGCAGCTTGTGCAGGTTATTGAGTTTGTGCATGTACTACAATCTGCAGTCAGAGTGCTACAAGCTAATTTCAAAAATTAAGTTATAGAAAAACAAAGATTTACAGGTGCAGATGCCATTATTGTTATAAGTTCCTGAAGGACAGGAATTGAGACAAGTTGATCCCAAAGCCAAAAGACCAGAAGTACAGGTTGTACAATGAGTTGAACTGTTGCAAAATAAACAATAATTGTCCAAAGTAAAGCATGCTTTTTAAAAATTATTCTCTTTCATTGAAAAAAAAACTTACAAGTACACACTCCATTATTATCAAAAGTTCCAGCAGGACAAGCCCCAACACAACTAGCTCCAAGAGCCACCAAGCCTGTTGTACAAGCATTGCATATCACAGAACTATTACAAGCAGTACAAGAATTGTCCAAGGTCATACAAGCTATTGGATGATTAAAATTCAATATATTTCAAATTCTCCTTACATGTACACTCTCCAGCGTTATTATAAGTTCCTGAGGGGCAAGAATTAGTACATGTAGCCCCAGAAGCCACCAGCCCTGAAGAGCATCCTGTACAAGTAGTAGAGCTATTGCATGAACTACAGTTGTAATTCAAAGTGTTGCACGCTAAAGAATCAATCTCTAAATCCCCACTCTATAAAAAATGGTTACCAACGCAGGTACCATTATCATTGTAATTTCCTGCGGTACATGTCCCCGCACATCCACTTCCTGATGCCACCAAGCCATAAGAGCAACTAAGACACGTTGAAGGACTGGCACATGATGTACAATAAGGACTTAAACTTGAACAGGCTATTTCGTTTTAATTCAATTAATTAACCTGAGTATTACGATAACAAGCAACTCCATTGCTAATTGTTGATCCAGATGGACAAGAAGCCACGCAGGTTGAGCCATAGGCCTGATAACCCCCTGCGCAAGTCAAGCAACTAACGCTACTGCTACAAGTCGAGCAATAAGGATGCAGTGTTGAACAAGCTAAAATAATGTCAATGATTCCTCATAAAACTCCTTTACCTGTGCAAAGTCCGTTATTATTGTACGTAGTCGCTGGACAAGGGTATGTACAAGTCGTTGAGTAGGCCAGATAGCCTCCAGAACAGCTCAAACAGGCTGAGCTGCTGCAAGAGGTACAGTATGGGTGAAAATTTGTGCATGCTATTGTGCATCATTAATGGAAAAATCACACAAATCTTTATTACTGTAACATGAGCTTCCAGCGAAATAGGATCCAAGAGGACAAGAGCTTAGACAAGCACCTCCGTAGGGGAATAGACCTCCAGAGCATGCATAACAAGTGTTTTGTGCCGTGCATATTGAACAGAGAGGCCCGCTTTGTACGCAACCTTTCAAAAATTCTTTTCAATAACAAATAAAAGGGCTTATTTACTTAGACATTCAGGAGAACAAGCACTTACATCTGAAACAAAAAGAGCATAAGTTCCAACGCCTCCAACTGATTGAGTATAGACAGCACATGGTCCACCATTTGCAGAAAGAACCAGTCTTGAAGCCAGTGGTTCAACGCCCCCGCCCCAATTGTCATTGTTGGTGGAAGCTCCACTGGAATCTGTCAGATATAACATTGTGTTCCAGCCTCCGATTGGGACAGCAGAAAAGACATAAACTCTTCCAGCAACGAGGATGACTGCATCAGTGGTGAAGGCATATACAGAGGCAACTGTCCCGTATTTAAAGGAATTTATGGTAAGCCAGTCGCCTTGAACAAAGCAGACTGAGGTAAGAAGGAAGAAGGCAAGGTGAAGGATAGGATTAAAGATCATCTCTTTGAATTAAAATTTATTTTGACACCTTTTTAAGCCCCTATATGTCTCTGATTAAATTTTTTTTTGAGCTTTTTATTCCCTCCATTCCTTTTTGTCTCCTGTGATTTTTCATACAGTCCATAATAACCATTATACCTCTCTCAGTTCTTTCTTGATTTAAAAATTAAAAAAAAAAATTTACATTGAAAAACTTGAATTTCCCTCTCCCTTCTCTTTCACTTCAGAAAGTCCCTTTTCTTTCCTGGAAAATCGAACCGGGAGCTGTCGTCTCTCAATTTTTCTGACAAAAGTATTCTTGAAAATCTTTTGAGAAATTAATGTAAAATTCAAAAATAGTTTATTTTTCAAGAATCACTTCTCAGAACATTCGAAATTTTCAAAGGAATTTTATTGATCAAACTTTTAACAGGCAAATCAAACAAAACAAAGAAAATCTACAACCTCAGCATTCCTTTGAAATGAACTGACAATCTTCCCATGCTTCAAAGTTCCAGGTCATCTCGTGAAACGGCAAGCAGAAACTCAACAACGACGAGAATTCAAAATTAGAGAGTGATTCCTTTCTCATGTGATTCCTTCGAGTCAACAAAATTTGTACAGAAAATCCAATTATTAAAAGCTTAACAATTTTGTTAATCATAATTTAAATATGCCATCATTTGAACTGGTCACCAAAATCATTAAATTTTAAGGCAATTAACTAAAATTTATCCAGACGAGCCTCGGGTTGGGCTCTTCAAGAAGGCTTGTCAACAAATTCAAATATTTTTTTCAATTCTTCCCGCGAATCAATTTCTTCACAGATTGCTTCTGCCGCCAAGAAACTCATTCAAGAATTTTCTCAGCTCTTCTTGATTTCCTTCCTGTAAAGGAAAAGGAACAATTTTTGCTTTTACATTGACAGAATTGAAAGGATTTTATTTTGGGTTATGTAAAAATATGGGTAAGCATGGGTTAATACGGGTAAAATTCTTCAACAATGAGATCAAGGCCAGGAAGTGAATTATCAAAAATGGAAATTGATGGAATATGCATACTATACATTCAATTCTTTTCAAACAAAAAGCTTGAAGAAGAAGAAAACTCCCTTCGAAATCAGGAAAATATTCAAGAAATAAAACAAAAAAGGAAGTTTTGTGGAGGTTTCTGGCGGCCATAACTACTCTAAAAGCCCTCTGCTGAGCATAATTGTCAATGTTCTAGATTTTGTAAGCAATAAATTTCAAGTTTGATTAATCACTTGATTAAAACTTAACTTTCCTGTTACTTGATTTATCCTTTGAAACGACAAATTTTTCACCTGCTTGACATTTCTTGCTTTCTCAGAGCTAGAACCTTAAATAGATGAAACAGAAACCATCAGAGAAAAGCTTGAAAATCTTGAAATGATCCGAAAACGATTTAAATATTGACTTCGAAACATGTCTTTCTTATTCTCGAAATTCATATCTCCACAAAATATCATTGCCATCCAAAGTCCATCAATTTTCTTTTAAAATTCCAACCCTTGACAAATCTTTCTCTCTTCTTACTTTTCCCAAGAGTCTTCTTTGAGAAACTCAGAAATTAATCCATTTAGATTCATGGAAATCAGCCATTGTCTTTCGATCATGATCATGTAAAGATAAGTTTTTTAGATAATCAAGAATCAGGTTCATCTGGAAACACTCTTTTTCTTTTGTTCATAAACTCATCTTCTCTCAAGAAGAAACTGTTTCGTTCAATGATGAGAGAGAAAACTCTTCAATTTTAATATCCTGAGTTTCCCTCACAAAAAGACACACGTCATATTACAGATTAATTTTTAAGATAAAATTAGAATGCGTGTGAAAATACTGCTCATTACTTGCTTTTCGGCCAATGTTTCACCATATTATTTCAAGCAAAATACCAACCAAGGCAACCAGGCTTTGTCAAGAGATACAAAAGCTTGTCATGGAGAAAAAACTGCTAAAAAATTTGTTAATTTTTTTTTTGGAGAAACTTAAGGCTTCTAATTAAATGCAGCCAACAAAATTGAATAAAGCATTGTTTAATCTTCAATGCTTTAATATTGAGTGTTATCTTGCTTGAAATTCAAAGGTTCTCATCCTCCGAGAAAATGAGGGTGAAAAATTATATTTATCAATGACAGCTGAATCTTGACGTTTTCCAAAGAAAGTTGTTGAGGCTCTGGGCTTTTCCTTGGTGTCTTTGACAGCAAGTTTTCAAAATGAACATCTTGTACTAATCATCAATGAGCTTGATTGAATCAGCCAAAACAAGATTTGAAGAATTTAAAGTCATATTATGTAATCTGTCAGCTTGTTTTTGGTTCTGATGAATGGAATATCTAGAGATTTGATGAATGAAACTTCCCCTCTAACGATAATTCTGCAAAATTTCAAAATAAACCACAGTTGTTCCAAAGTATTTTTTTTTAATCAGGGATTAAAATACAAAACCAATTTTGGTTTCGTGTAAATTAACCTCTTTTTTATGCTATACACCATTTTCTTTTTGATATATTGAAAATTTAGCGCTGATATTTTTAAGTCCAAAATTGTTGGCTTCTTCAAGCAAACTTATCTTGTCTAACTGACCAATTTCGCTTATTTCACATCTCTCGATTTTTCGTTGACATACCGCCAAAAACTTCATATTTAATATCTCATGATTGTGATTATTCATAATGTTATGAATTTAAAATAGAAAATTTTACCTGTAAGAAACATACCCCTCAAAAATCAGAAAATTGGTGGATTTTAACTCCTCTTTTCTTATATCTCCCCTCCCTACCCTTATAATATAAACGACACCAAATTCTTTTTGGTTTATTGTCATAAGACACCAAAATTTTGTTGGTATCGCACAAATATGTTCCATATATCGGGCGATAAACCATTTCTTCTGAATCTTAATCCCTGTTTTAAATAAAGAATATTGAAGAATCAAAAATTAACTTAAAAATTTATGGTTTGTCAATAAGAAGGAGGAAGAAAAATGAACAAAAAAAAAACTTGAAAAGGAATGTATGAGGAAATTTTACATTCCCTTTCTCAAAGTTTTTCTCTGCTCAGGTTTCTTCAGATACTGCTACTCATTCAAGAACTTTCTTTTGAAAACAAAATTTTGAAGATAATTTTCCAATTTATGCCCATTGACTCCTTGAAAAAAATCCCCTTTTGAAGTCACATGCGAATAAAAATTGGAAAATGCTAAAAATTAAAGTTAAAAAATTCCTTTAATAATCTTCCAGAAAAAATTATAAGAAAACTTTTTTTGAAGAAAACGCCTTGAGGCTTGTCTCAAAGGAACTTCATTGTAGACTGTCTCCGGGTTCAAAAGAAATCCTCTCCAAACTGATTTTTTTTTCAATATTATTTATTTTTTTTGAATGAATAAATCATAAATAATAAATAACGAGACAAAAAAGTTTGGAGAAAAATTGGTTTAAATAATTTCATAAATATTCAGTGCATCTTCTATCAATTCTCACATTATAAAACATCAACATAAATTTTTACTATTATCATAATTTATTAAATAACATCTCAAATATATTTAAATATAAATACAATTTCTTCTTCTCCATAAAAAATTCTTTCCCAAAGCTCCCAAAGTCACCACCACCACCATCTAAGAATTGATTTGCCGAAGTTCACGAATTCTATGAGCAAGTTGGGCCCTTCTGATTTTTCTCAATTGAACCAGATTCCTCGAAGGAGGCTGTGGAACAGGCAAAGAAATAAGTTTATTTGTTTCAGAAGCTCTCGTCGAAGGAAAAGCCGCATTAAAAGAAGCATCAAGAGTTTTATTTGGATCAAGCAGCTCCAAGCCTGAACTATTCTGACTCCTTTTTTCTACTTCAAGCTCAAGCTTCCTCTTAGTTTTATATGCCATTCTCTTCTTCTCTTTTTTCGACATTAATTTCTTTACTAATCGTATTCCTTGAATTACTGCTCTGACTTGATCCAATAAATTCAGCCCCAAAGATATCACTAAGATCACCCCACAAGTAAATATAATAACCCAGCCCATCTGAAGCCTTTGTGCCTCTGAAAAATAAGGGTTATGATCATCATATATCAGCACATATACTACTCCGTGGATCAAACCAAAGAGAAGTTCCATCAATGTATTGCAAATATTCTCTTTTTTCGTGTTATAAGGGGCACAGACCCATGTGTAAAAGATCGAAGCCACCATCACAATGCATAAAACATTGATTTGGACATATGGAAAGCCTTGCAAAAAGACCAGGCTCAAGCACATGATAAGCCTTCTGACGAGCCAGATAGCAATAAAATTGCGTGAAGCTTCTTTCTTGATGTTATACTCTTTAACGACTGTTTCATATTTGATCAGCAAAAGCTCAGGATGATCCCTGAATCTTCTGATAATTATCCAGATTAACACTGGAAATACAACGATAAAACCAAGCGCTAAAAACCCAAAGAAAGCTGAAAGAGTAAAAACCGTTGAATAAAAAGTCAGGACTTTCATCTGTAAAAAGACTGCTTGGGCAATATCAGTGTAACTTGTGATCAAAGATCTTAATATTCCTGACCATTCAAACCACTCCACAGTCTTATTAGTAGCAAGCCTTATACTCGTTGGAGACCTTCTGATCCACTTTCTTGTTGCTTTTGAGATCAAATATAACGCAAATACCAAGACAAGCAAGAGCATTTCATTTCCAGCATTCCCAAGGAAAAGCCCACTGAAGTTATAGTCATTATATCTCTTTGGCACAGGAAGGTCATAAGCATCAATATCCTTGACAAACCACTCCAGGGGATTAGGTAAAAAGCCCAAACTGCCCAAAGAAAAGACCTTCAAAAAGACTTGCACATTAGCAGGGTAGTTGACGTCAATGAAAATCAAATAATAGAATGTTTGAAAGAGGTTCAATAAAGGCCATAATAAAGCAGGATTTCCTCCAAAAATAGCCACTGAGCTTGCTCCTGTAGCTGCCCCCTGGATTGTTGACTCAGCCGCTTTTGTAACAGCCTCTGTTGTTGCCTTATCAGCTTCAGACATATACGCCATATACTTGCTGGGGATTTGGGCTGTCCATTGACCGATTAAATCATTCTTCGTAGCTGGTGAGCCAGACAACGTGTATACGAGTTTGAGGGTCGCTGAAGGGATGGTTTGAGAGTATTTGAAGGTGATTTGGTAAATAGTGCTGCTTTGTTTTGTTAGAGTGTAGTTGTAAGTCGAAGGGTCAACACCCACCAAAGTAACCTTTGAAACCACGGGAACCTGAATATCACTGGTTAATGCAGCTGGAAACTGCACTAAATAAGTGTCAGCAGAGTTGGTATTCACAAGCGTGATTTTTAAAGCATCAGCTATGGATATTAAGTTTAATTTATAAGAAATTCTTTTACTTGTGCATATTCCTCCATTATTGCTTGTTCCTTTAGGGCATGAAACCACACATGAGCCATAGATCAGTCTTCCACCACCACAAAATGAACAACTCTTTTCATTTGAGCATTTCTCGCAATAAGGATCCAAAGTCATGCAAGCTATTCATTTGACAATTTGATCAATAAAATATTTTACATATGCACTGGATTGCATTACTATAAGTCCCTAAAGGACAAGATGAACTACATGTTGCTCCAAGAGCCAAGAGACCACCAGAACAAGCTTGGCATGTTAAAGAACTATTACACGAAATGCAAGAATTATCCAAAGTGGTGCAAGCTATGGCATAATTTAAGCTATTCCATTAGCAATAAATATTATTACCAGTGCATATTCCTGCGTTATTATATGTATTAGCAGGACAAGATGCCACACAAGAAGAGCCAAGAGCATATTGGCCATAATTACAGCTTGTACAGGTTAATGAGCTATTACAAGTCATGCAATCTGGATCCAATGTCGCACACGCTATGAGAATGTTAAGAATTTTCGAGAAGAATTTTGAAGAATACATGTGCAGATCCCACCATTTTGAAAGGTTCCAGAGGGGCAATTATCAACACAACTTGATCCCAAAGCAAACTTCCCAGAAGAGCAACCGGTACACGTTAATGACCCATTGCATGAGGTACAGAAGTTGTCCAAAGTATAACAGGCTAAAAATATTTATTCTTCAAAGCAAAGAGCTGAAAACTTACAGGTACATATTCCATTGTTCTCATAGGTTCCTGATGGACACAATGAAACGCATGTTTTTCCAAGAGCCAGAAGACCTCCAGAACATGCAGTGCATGTTACCGAGCTGTTGCAAGTTGTGCAAGAATTATCAAGGGTGACACAAGCTATCCACTCACAATTACTTCACAAGAAAAATTATTCTCTCTTACATGTGCATATTCCGCCATTTTGAAAAGTCCCAGCAGGACAAGTATCAGCACAAGTTGCTCCCAAAGCGATCTTTCCTGAAGAGCAAGCCGTACACGTTAATGACCCGTTGCATGATGTGCAATAATTATCCAAAGTTGCACAAGCTAAAAGGTTATTTATTCTTCAACCAAAAATGACTCTTATTACAGGTGCAGATTTTATTATTCTGATAGGTCCCTCCTGGACAAGAGTTCACACAAGAGCTTCCGAGGGCTAAATAGCTCCCAGTACAAGTCAAACAGGTCGAAGAACTATTGCAAGTGGCACAAAAACCATTCAAATTGGTGCAAGCTATTAGTGGAACATTTAGGATATTTTTCCCAAAGGCAATTAATTTTTTACCTTGACAAGCAGTCCCATCACTATAAGTTCCGCTTGGACAGGGGTTCACACAAGTATTTCCATTAGCAAAAAGGCCTCCTGAGCAGCTCAGGCAAGTCGTACTGCTGCTACAAGTGGCACAAGAACTCGTCACTGCTGTACAAGCTAAATGAAATTAGATCAAGAGGTTCTTTCCATCTAAATCTTACAAGTGCAAGCTCCGTTATTAGCGAATGTTCCTGAAGGGCATGAGGCTACACAGCCAGTTCCGTAGAGCAGATTTGTCCCAGAGCAACTCAAACAGGTTGTGCCGCTGCATGAGTCACAGACATTATCATAAGTTGAACATGCTATTTGGGGTTATTGGTGGAAAATAACACTCAATCTTCTTACGAAAGCAAGTCCCCGAAACAGGAGAGAACCAAGCAGGACAAGTACCCAAACAAAAGGCTCCAAAGATATTTTGGCCTGCAGGACATGAACCACAAGCCTTTCCATTTGGGCAGATGGGGCATTGAGGCGGCAGAGACTGGCAATCTACAAAGGATTAGCCCATAAAACCTTTAATTTTCGCTTACTTGTGCAAGAACTTGAGCAAGGAGTCGTATCAGTAACATAAAGGTTATAAGTTCCAGAACCAGCGACAGATTTTACAGAGATAATGTAGAGACCACCCAAGGCACTCATACCGAATTGTGCATCAAGAGGGTAAGTTGAGCCTCCCCAGTCATCATTACTTGGGCCTGAGCCAGTATTGGTGTTGAGAAGGGATATCATTGGGTTCAGGCCATTGGATCCCATTGCAGTGAAGGTGTACTTGCCCGAAGTACCTAACATCACGTTGTAGCTGTTGACGTCGCCAGTGCCAGAGAGAGTTCCAGACACGTAGGAATTCAGAGTTATCCAGTCAGCCTTGAGGAGAGATGAACAGAAAGAAAAAAAGAAGAGGAGCTTGGGAATGAGGGGTTCTTTCATAGCACCATAAATTTTCATTCGTTGAGTTAAATTTTATTCCCTTTTTGTTTGAATGGACTTTTCTGAGATAAAACTTTCTTTGAAAGTTTAACAAAATTCTCCTCTGTCACACCCCAAAAGGCTTCATCAA
>Ga0182738_1006376_pt1 | contig 12231 bp, 11 predicted proteins | sample eDN5th30CBELigMG_FD_128876 | JGI IMG/M metagenome (GOLD analysis project Ga0182738, IMG submission 128876) | Enriched Miracle-Growth compost microbial communities from Emeryville, California, USA - eDNA 5th pass 30_C BE-Lig MG (version 2)... ...
CGGGAGCTTCAAGACCGTTCGATATCCAGCACTGCTGATCGAAGCAGATGATCGGATCGGGCTTGATGCGCCGCCGGCCGTAGTCATCATCGTCGAGGACGATCAGAACCGTGGCGCGTGCTTCGTTCAGCTTCGGCAAAGCAGCTTTGTCGGCGCGTTCTTGCGGTGTTACGGCGACAGGTGTCGCGACCGCCGGCTTGGTGGTGGCGATTGTTTCGATGAGACGCGGCGCGACGACTGTTGCGGCGTCGGGGGCGGCTTTCGGCTGAATGAAAGCGGGTTGCACTGTGGCGACGGGCGTGGACGGTTGGACGGCTATGTCGTCGCGTGTGTTCTGCTTTTGCCAATCCGCTTCTTCGGCGCGGGCACGGCGCAACATATCTTCTTCGTAATCGTGTCCGGGCCGGTCGTCCTTTTTGGCCACCGGCTTGGGAGCGGGCTGATCGGCTTCATAGAATTTTTGGGCAATGGCCTGGGCCGGATCAATGGGGTCGGACAGGCTGACTGACGGCATCGGCAGGCAAGCCAGCAAAGCTATCGGCAAAAGTCGGAGCTGCATCGGAGTCGCGTCCCGTGCATCGAGGGTCGTCTTCGCGATGACATTACGAGCATAAGCGCGCCGCAATCGGGCGGAATGGCGGAGAACGTGTGGCGTTTCGCTGAATGACGCCGTCTAGGACTGCGCGATGGCTTTCAGCCCTTCGATGTAGGTCGGGTATGCGAGCTTGACGCCCAACTCGTCTTTCATCCGCAGGTTCGAGACCTTTTTGCTCTCGGCGTAAAAGCTGCGTGCCATTGGTGAAAGGCTGGCATCAGCCGGATCGGTTGCGGGGGGACATGGAACGCCGAGCAGTTCAGCGCCGTAGGCGATGACGTCTTGCGGCGGCGCCGGAAGATCGTCGGTGACGTTGAAAATATGAATGCCGTTTTGGAGCTGCAACGCGGCTTCGGTTGCTGTCGCGATATCATCAACGTGGGCTCGGTTGGTGACTTGTCCCGGCTTGAAGATGCGGCGGGCCTTGCCGGCGCGTAGCTGGTCGATGGCGCTGCGGCCGGGGCCGTAAATGCCAGGAAGCCGGAGAATGACGACGCTCTTGCCGCTTGCCCGGCCGAGTTCGGTCCAGCGATTTTCGGCCGTCAAGCGGCGCGTGCCGCGATCGGTGACCGGGCGCGGCATCGTTTTTTCATCGACCCATTCGCCTTTGAAATCGCCATAGACGCTGACCGACGAGTAGTAGCCGATCCAGGCAATCGAGGGGCTTGCTGCGATGTCGTCGCCATAGACGCGCAGCGCCGGATCGCCGTCCTCACCGGGCGGAATGGAGAGAAGCACGTGCGTTGCCCGGTTCAGGGCCGAGACGATCGCAGGATCACGCTCGGGACGATCGAACAGGAATGCGTCGTAGCCTTCACGCTTGAGGGCCGAGATGTTTTCCGCATTCGTGGCGGTGCCGGAAATAGTCCAGCCTTGTGCCTTGAGGCGACCCGAAAGCACGCCAGCGCAGTAGCCAAGTCCAAAACAAAAGAGATGCGTCATGGGGCGTGTCCTTCAATGGGCATTGCCCATTCGCGGGCAACGTCCGGGTCCGCTTCTGCGGCTTCGTAGTGCGATCGTAACGAACGGAGTTCGGTCTCGCTCGATAAACGCTTGGCCGACCAGACGGCCATCGCGCGCACGAGCGGCGATTCATCCTCCAAAAGCGGTTTGATCCAATGGAGCAAGGATCTGTCAGCGGAATTGCCGGCAGCAATCAGGGCATTCCGGACGACGCGGTTACGACCCGTGCGTTTGACCGGCGTGCCGGCAAAGCGTTCGCGGAATGCCGCGTCGTCGAGCGCCAGAAGTTCGGTGAGAGGCGGATTGTCCGTTCCGGCCTTGGCAGCGAAGCGCATCTCCGTCGCGGCGGCCGCGAATTTGTTCCACGGGCAAACGGCGAGGCAATCATCGCAACCGAAGACGCGATTACCCATCGCGACGCGGAACTCCGGCGCGATATGCCCTTTGTGTTCGATCGACAGATACGCGATGCAGCGCCGGGCATCGAGCTGGTATGGTGCGGGAAAGGCCTTCGTCGGGCAGGCGTCGAGGCAGCGGGTGCACGAGCCGCAGTGGTCGGATTCCATGTCGTCGGGTTGAAGGTCGGCGGTCGTCAGAATGGCGCCGAGAAACAACCAGGAGCCATGCTCGCGCGAAACGAGATTGGTATGCTTGCCTTGCCATCCGAGCCCGGCCTTGGCGGCGAGCGGCTTTTCCATCAGCGGCGCGGTATCGACGAAGACTTTCACGTCGGCGCCCGATTTGGCGGCGAAGATGCGCGCCAGTGATTTGATCTTCTTTTTGACGACGTCGTGGTAATCGCGGCCCTTGGCGTAAACGGAAACGATGCCGCGATCATGGTGTTCGAGAGCGTTGAGCGGGTTCGTTGGTGGAGCGTAGGACTGCCCGATCATGATCACGGTTCTGGCTTCCGGCCAAAGCCGGTGTGGATCGCCACGCCGATCAGCGTGTTCCTCCATCCAATCCATGTCGCCGTGGCGACCGTGCCGCAGAAAGTATTCCAGACGCGACTGGAGTTCTCCGGTCGAACCGAGCTTCGCGATGCCGATGGCATCAAGCCCGAGCTTCCGCGTTTCGTCGCGAAGCAGGACATTGAGATCGGTCGTCGCGGTAACACTTTCCAACACGTGTGGCGCCAGCCTTAAAAATCGAGATCGGAATAGGCGAGTGGCGGCGACGAACCTGGAACGCGATCGCTAAGGAGGGCACGGAACGATGGCCGCGACTTGATCTTCTGATACCAAGCCTTGACCGCCGGATACTCGCTCCAGGGCACTTCGCCGAGATAATCCACCGTTGAGATATGGGCCGCCGCGGCAAAATCCGCAAAGCTCAAATCGTCGCCCGCGAGCCAGCGGCGCGCATCGGCTAGGTATCCCGTGTAAGCCATGTGGTAGCGCAGATTGGCGCGGACAGCCCGGAGAATGGCTGGATCGGGCGCTACGCTCCCGTCGGCGCGCATCGTCTGATAAACTTTTTCATTCAGCAGTTCGCGCGTCACCTCACGCTCGAATTTGCCATGATACCAATCGACGAGGCGGCGGACCTCGGCGCGATCTTCGCGATTGCCCGGAAAGAGGGGCGGCGGTTTCGCCGACATCGCGGTGGTAACGGGCGCGGCTTCGTCGGCGATGAACTCGGAAATCGAATAGGCGCCGCAGAGCGTCAGGCCGTTATCGAATTCGAGCACAGGCATTTCACCGGCTGGGTTTTTGGCAAGAAATCCCTTCCGCCATTCCCACGGGTTCTCGTCGAGAAGCGTCACATCGATGGCGTATTCGGCCAGCGCCAGACGCACGGAGCGGGAGCGGGGGCAGAGGCGATACTGGGTCAAGCGGGGGGGCATTGGGCCTCGTCGTTTGGCAAGGCGGGCACTATACCTTCGGCATAGGCCGATTCGAAGGCGGCCCGCGCCAAATGCCCTCCTATGTCCCCGAAACGAATTCTGCTAACGCTCTCGCGCCGTTGGCCGATGGGAGGCAATTGATGCAGGGATGGGAAGCAGTCTTTCTCGGTGTTATCGAGGGACTAACCGAATATCTGCCCGTTTCATCGACCGGGCATCTTTTGCTCACAGAGAAGCTCCTCGGCGTGACGTCGCCGGGACGGACGTTTGAAGTTCTCATACAGCTCGGCGCGATCCTGGCCTTGCTGACCGTCTATTTTGGCCGCCTATGGCATATGGCGCGGAATTTCTTCAGCGATCCGCGAACGCGCCGGTTTGTGTTTTCCGTTCTTCTGGCGTTTCTGCCCGCCGCCGTCATCGGCGTCGCGGCGCATAAGATCATTAAAGACTATCTGTTCGAATCGCCGTTCATCATCTGCACGGCGCTGGTGATCGGCGGCATCGTTTTATTGTTTGTCGATCGGCTGCCGTTGAAACCGCAGTATCACGATGTGATGGATATCCCGCCATTGAAGGCGCTGGGGATCGGGTTCTTTCAGTGTCTGGCGATGATACCCGGCGTGTCGCGTTCCGGCTCTTCAATTGTCGGAGCGATGTTTCTTGGCACGGATAAGCGTACCGGGGCGGAGTTTTCCTTTTTCCTGGCGATGCCGACGATGATCGGCGCGTTCGCTTATGATCTCTATAAGAACTGGGCGCTGTTATCGCCGGAGGATGTCAGCAACATCGCGCTGGGTTTTGTTGCGGCGTTTGTTGTGGGCGTCTTTGTCGTGCGGTATGCGCTCGACTTCATCTCGCGGCGCGGGCTTTCGTTCTTCGGGTGGTGGCGGCTCATCGTCGGCGGTGTCGGACTCGGAGCGCTCGCTGTTCTGCATTGAAAAAAAACGCCCCATCCGGGGCGTTTTTTGTCTCTGCGATCGGCGGGCGATCGTCCGCCGACTCCAGGATTTTAATGCAATCGCCTTGCTAAGCGGCGTGCGAAGCGATGGGCTTCGTCAGGACGACCTGCAACTCGCCCGCATCCTTGGCGTTGCGCAATCCCTCCAGCGTCGCCGGGTCGCGAACCAAGCGTGAAATACGGGCCAGCGCCTTGAGATGGTCGCCGCCCGCATGCTCAGGGGCGAGAAGAAAGAACAGCAAATCGACCGGTTCGCCATCGTGACTTTCGAACGGGATCGGCTGCTCCAGGCGCGCGAACCAGCACGTGATCGCCTTGATCCCGGGCAGTTTGACGTGCGGGATGGCAACGCCTCGGCCGAGACTGGTCGAACTCAGCCGTTCGCGCTGCAAGAGTGCCGCATAAATTTCGTGCGCCTTTGCGCCAGTGACGGTCTCGGCCTGCGCAGCCAAAGCCTGCAAAGCCTGCTTCTTGTCTTCTGCCCTCAGCCTCGGGAGAATTCCGTCCGGGGCGAGCATGTCTTCAATATCCATTCAAGCTCCATCGCGATACATATCGCTATCCATACGCGCTGGCGACGCGCCCCCTACGGCCGCCAGCACTGTAAATCAAAAACTACGGTACCCTCGTGTACGCGCGGACCTAAGCGGTCACTCCGTTGGTTTTGGGCGGTGCTGGAAGCTCCGCGTCGATCCATCCGATATGCCCATCATTGCGCCGGTAGACGACATTCAGTCCCCCGTGGGCGGCATTCTTGAAGATCATGAAAGACGCTTCAGACAGATCGAGCTGCATAACGGCTTCGCCGACTGTCATATGGCCGATGTTTCGCTGGCCTTCAGCGATGATAAGCGGATTCGCGTCGTGATGCTCGGCATGATCATCTTCCCCTAGACTAACGATGTAGTCGCGGGCTTCCATGTCGACTTTACGGCGGGCCGCAGCAGCGGCCGACGAATGACTCTTGATGCGGCTCTTGTACCGGCGAACACGCGTTTCAAGGCGATGGGCGGCCGAATCAACACTTGAATAAGCGTCGCCGCCCTCACCGTGCGCTTCGAGCAGAAGGCCGCTCGTCAAGCGCACCGAGCACGATGTCTTGAACATGCCGCGCTCGCGTTCGAGACGGACGTGGCCATCCGGCACGCGTTCGAGATACTTCTGCAACACAGTATGAATCTTGTCGTTGGCATACGTCTGGAAAGCGTCGCCTGCGTCGAGATTTTTTCCGGTAATTTGGATGGTCATGGATGTGCCTGTTCTTCAGTTACCGAGGCTGTGAGGAGCCAACTTCAGCGCGTGACCTCGCGCCATCATGTTCATTGTGACCCTTGGCACGATCGTCAGTGTGCGTGGCCTCCACTACCTCGATATTAAGTTAAGCGTTAGGCTGGCGGAAAACCACTGTCAAATCACGCTTCGCATGCAATTGTAATGAGAAAAATCAATCTAATCAAATAGTTATTATAAATCTAAATCAAGCGGCTCCGCCCAACCGTTCCACCAGTCTCTTATCGCGACGGCGTTGAACGGACGATGGAATGCGCAAGGCTTCGCGGTACTTTGCGACAGTTCGGCGGGCAATGTCGATGCCTTCGTTTTTGAGTCTGTCGACAAGTTGATCGTCCGAAAGTACGGCATCGGCATGTTCGGCTTCGATCATTTGTTTGATGCGATGCCGAACCGCCTCGGACGAGTGGGCTTCGCCATCGGCGGCCGAGGCAATGGCGGAAGTGAAGAAGTACTTCAGCTCGAAAATGCCGCGTGGCGTGGCGATGTACTTGTTCGACGTCACGCGGGAGACGGTCGACTCATGCATCGAGATGGCGTCGGCGATTGCCTTCAGGTTCAACGGCCGTAGGTGCTGGACGCCGTACATGAAGAAGCTGTCCTGCTGGCGGACGATCTGCTCGGCGACCTTCAAGATGGTGCGGGCGCGCTGATCGAGACTTTTGACGAGCCAGTTGGCGTTCTGGAGACAATCGAAGAGATAGCCTTTGTCGCGCTCGTTTGCGGTGGTTTTGGCGATCCGCGTGTAATAGGTGCGATCGACGAGAACACGCGGCAGCGTATCGCTGTTCAATTCGACGTGCCAACCGCCGTCGGATGCGGCGCGAACGATGACATCGGGAACGACGGGCTGGATCTGAACCGATCCGAACTTGAGGCCCGGCTTGGGATTGAGCCCTTTGATCTCGCGGATCATATCGGCCAGCTCATCCATGTCGGTGCCGACCGCCTTTTTCAACGCCGCGAGATTGCGATTGGCGAGGTGATCGAGATTGGCAAGCAACTGCGCCATCAATGGATCGTAACGGTTCTGGTCCTTGAGCTGCAGAGCCAGGCACTCGGCAAGAGAGCGTGCGAAAATTCCGGGCGGATCGAGCGTCTGCAATTTGCCGAGGACGCTTTCGATGAGTTCAAGCGGTGCGCCGAGACGTTCAGATAGCGGTTCGAGATTGGCCGGGATGTAGCCGGCTTCGTCGATCATATCGATCAGGTATTGGCCGATGATGCGTTCGATGGGATCGACGATCATGAGCGGCAATTGTTCGCTCAAGTGCTCGCGCAGCGACGTTTGATTGGCAATGTAGTCTTCAAGGTCGCCGCCTTCATCGCCGCCGTTGTGCATGCGCTGGGTGACATTTGCCCAGCTCATACCGCTGATGGCTCCGCCGTCAGTGGACTCTCCGGTTCCGGGGCCTTGGAAGACGTTGCCAAAATCGGCGTCGAGGCCACCGGTATGATCCTGGACGGGCTGCCGAAGGTCGAGCCAATGGTCATCATCGCCGTCTGGAGGTGCGTGTTCCTCTGGACCTTGTGTTCCCGTGTCGTCGGCGGTCTTGGGCTGGGTGGTTTCCTCGCGCTCCAGAAGCGGATTGCGCTCAAGTTCCGCGTCGACGAACTCGGCTAGTTCCAGATTCGAGAGCTGGAGAAGGCGGATGGCCTGCTGCAGCTGGGGTGTCATCACCAACTGTTGGCCTTGTTTCAGCTCCAATTTTGCTGAAAGCGCCATGCACTAATCCGCTGCTCCGTAGGTCAATTCCTGCGGCCAGCTGTACTCAACGCGCGTTAACGAACATGTCGCCAAGGTAGACCCGCCGCACATCTTCATTCGATATGATTTCCGAAGGCTTGCCCTGTGTCAGAACTTGACCATCGTAGATGATATAGGCGCGGTCGATGAGACTTAATGTTTCCCGAACGTTATGATCGGTGATCAGCACGCCGATGCCGCGTTCGGTCAGGTGGCGCACGAGTTGCTGGATGTCTCCGACCGCAATCGGGTCGATACCGGCAAATGGTTCGTCCAGCAACATAAAGGACGGGCGGGAGGCCAGGGCGCGGGCGATTTCGCAGCGCCGCCGTTCGCCGCCGGATAGCGCCAGGGCGGGCGACTTCCTGAGCCGGGTGATTGAAAACTCCTCGAGCAGGCTGTCTAGCTGCTCGCGCCGGGCCTTGCGATCCGGCTCGATAAGTTCGAGGACCGCCATGATATTCTGCTCGACCGTGAGGCCCCGGAAGATCGACGCTTCCTGGGGCAGATAGCCGACCCCAAGGCGGGCTCGCTGGTACATCGGCAGACGGGTGACGTTTTCGCCGTCAATGGTGATGCGTCCGGCGTCAGCGGCGACCAGACCGGTGATCATGTAGAAGACCGTGGTCTTGCCGGCGCCGTTGGGGCCGAGGAGACCGACCGATTCACCGCGCCCGACGGCCAGGCTGACGCCTTTCACAACCATGCGTTTGCGGTACGATTTCTTGATGTCGTAGGCCGTGAGCCAACCTTCCGCGCCGATGGCGTGCGGATCTTCATCAGATGGGGCAGATTCGGGCGCGTGACCGTTCATGTGCGCATGACCGTTCACCGCGCCCTGAGAGGCGGCTTTTGATCTCAGGCGGATTGGAAGTGCTTTGAACACCTATAGCCTTTCCACGCAACGCACGTCACGGGCATTTGAAATGGTCTTAAGTCGCTTTCAAGGTCAAGGTGACGAACGGACCTGCCAGCCATCGATTTCACTCGCGACGCCCTCTGCCGCCTTCTTGGCTTTCTTTTGGAACTGACCGGGATAGAAAACGGCGCTTGGCCGGTCGGCTTTGAAGGTTTTCCCGTCGCTGCTGATGTCTCCGGCCGAAATCATCGACTTGGAACTCGATGCCGTCGGCTCGGTCTTGATCGTTGCTTCGCCGGTATTCAGGTCGATCAGCAGTTTCGTACCTTTGACGACGTTTTTTCCCTGCGTCAGGACAACGGCGCCGCCAAGCGTCGCCAGATTGGTTTTGACGTTGATCTCCGCCCAATCTCCGGTCGCTTTCTGACCATCCTTCGAAACGATGGAAACGTCCTTTTTGGCGCGGATACGCGTCAGCGTGGCGCCAGCATTCTTGGCATCGTCATCGGATCCGTCGAGGCCGGCGCGGCCGGTATAGTGTGCGGTCATTTCGGCGGAGCGAATTGTAAAGTCGCCCTGGACCGTGACGACGTCCCCCGAGAACGTTGCGATCTTGACGCTGTCGTCGACGTCGAGACGGTCGGACGTCACGTCGTAAGGAGCGTTCGGATCGGTCTTGAAGGCTTGTCCGAATGGTATGCCGTTCGCGGACTCGGCATCATCGGACTCGCTTTTCTTCGCGACCTGTTTTGGCTTCACGAAATGCGCGCTGATGCGCCCGTTCGAATTCTCTGTCGAACCGGTGAGCTGCATCTTGGCGGTGGCGCGATTGTAGACGAGACGGCGGCCCTTGAGGACGTTCTGGCCCTGCGTGACGACGACCGGTCCCGTCAGGATCATCGTCTGGTCGGCCTGATGATATTCAGCGCGGTCGCCGACGGCCTTCTTATCCGTGCCCTGAACGAGGACCACATCGCCTTCGAGAACGGCGAGTTGAGCGGCAGAGTCGAACGTCGCCATGCGGCTCGTTGCAGTTTCGCCGGACGGTTGAGTGAGCGTTACGGAATCTTTCGCAACGATCTGCTTCAATTTGGTGCCCTGTTCGCCCGCGTTTTGCGGTTGCTTAGGAGTCGCGCCGTTTTCCGGTGAAATCGAGCCCTCATAGGTGACCGACATTTCCGGAGCCTGCAGCGTCGATCCGGCTTGCGTCGCGACGACGTTGCCTGTGAACAGCGCGGTTTTCTTGTTGTCGTCGACGTCCAGGCGGCTCGACGCGACGTCGACGGGCTGACCGGGTTTGCCGAACGGCAGCGCGTTCGCATTTGCCGCGTCGTCCTGCGTCGCGGGTGCGGGTTCTTTCGGCTTCATATGCGTCTTCACGTTGTCGATGAAGGCGTATTCCTTGGTCTTCTGATGGATAACCAGTTGGTTTGACGTGATCCGTCCAGCGTCCATCAGAATGATCGAAGGCTGATCAGACGTGATGATGCCTTCCTTCGTTTTGATCTTGGCGTGGGTAAGCGTCGCGTTCAGGCCGCCATCGCCGGTGACGCGAATGGAATCGTAAAGCTCAAGGGTGTTCGCCTTATTATCGAACAATCCACGCGCCGCGACGAGATGCGTCTTCTGCTTCCTGGCGTCGATCAGATCGCCGGTGATCTTGTCGAGGTGAATGACGCCGAACGATTTGAGATCCTGCTGCGCCGTTTCGGCCCTGACCCAGTAGCGGCCACCGTCCGGCTGGAATCCCTCGTAATGCGGATTCTTCATCTTCAAATTTTCAGCAACGATCTGCGGAATTTCCAGATCGGGAATGCGCGGACCGACGCCGGAGCCTTCGAGGACCGTCAATATGAACACGCCGAATGTCGTCAACGCGAGCAGCGGAAGGGCGACCTTGAGCAAGCGCACGCGCTTGGAATGACGATGCGCAATGTGGCGGCTCGCCGTTCGATCGGAATCGAACACGATGTCGCGCGCGGACGAACGCACGCGGCCGCTGGTTACGGCGCTGTCAGACGTGGCAGCCATCGCGGCCCATGAAATTTTGCCCCCAAGGTATCCCGTTAATGTCGGCGGCAAATGGGGAGACTTTGGGACATATGTCCTTCCGATCGCCGGATTCGCCCACAGGGATCGTGCGGCCTAGCCGGATATGGCGCTAGTGGGCAAAAATGTCATCATCTTCAAAGCCGATGAGGTCCAGGCGGGCGCGCGTCGGCAGGAATTCGAAGGCCGCTTGGGCCAGCTCCCGTCGTCCAACCCGGCTCAGCATGGGGTCAAGCTTTGCCTTAATTGCGTGCAAATGCAGAACATCGTTGGCGGCATAGGCCTTCTGGCTATCCGACAGCTCGGCTGAACCCCAATCGCTGCTCTGCTGCTGCTTGGAAAGCTCGACGGCAAGAAGTTCGCTCGCCAGATCTTTGAGGCCGTGGCGGTCGGTATAGGTCCGCGCCAGCTTCGACGCGATCTTGGTGCAGTAGATCGGAGACGTCTCGACGCCGAGGTAAAGCCCGAGCACGGCAATGTCGAAGCGCGCGAAATGGAAGATCTTCAAGATCTTGGGATCGGTGAGAAGCGCCTTGAGGCGTGGCGCGTCATAGTTTTCGCCATCGAATTTGACGAGATGCGCGGTGCCGTCGCCGCTCGAAAGCTGGACGAGGCACAAGCGATCGCGATGTGGTTTCAACCCCAGCGTTTCGGTGTCGATTGCCACCCCGTTCGGGAAGGTCAGGCCGTCGGGAAGATCCCCGTGGTGCAGTTTGATTTTCGCAGCGGTCATGTGCAGGTCCCCGTTAAAGCGCGGGCTTGAGGGCAGGAACGCCTGACGTGCGTGCCTTTCGGCTTGCTGTCAAGGTGATGCTTTCGGCCCTAAGCCGCTCAATCGCAAGCCTGATTGACGGATTCCGGGGGACTCCCGCCGGGGTGTCCGACGCTCAAGCCACATGCAAGCTGAAGCTGAAACAGTGCAGCGATCGTATAATTTGCCCGGAACCGGCGATGAAAATTCTTTTGATCGGACACGGCTATGTCGGCGCGTATTTGCGGCCGCTGCTGATTCGAGCTGGGCTCGATGTCGCCGTCTGTGACCAGAGCGTCGAACGCCTAGCTGGCGTCGAGAACGCCATGCGCTGCCGATATCAGGAACTCACGATCGCCGATCTCGCGGATTTCGGCGTCATTCTCTGGTTCGCCGGGCATTCGAGCGTTCCGATGTCTATCCGCGATCCGGATGGGGCGCTGGCGAATAACTGCCTCGACCTTTTGCATTTCGCGCGCCGCAAGCCGCTCAACGCACGATTGATCTACGCCAGCACCGCAAGCGTCTATTCGGTTGTCTCGGATGGGCAGACGGCGCCGCCGGCGCTGGATGAGACCGAGACGCGGCTCGATCCGCTCAATCCCTACGACTGCTCGAAAATTTCAATCGACGCGCTGGCACGCTGCTTCGCCAACGCCATCACCGGGCTGCGGCTTGGAACGGTGTGCGGCGCGAGTCCGCAACTGCGCGGCGAACTCGTTTTCAATGCGATGAATCTGGCGGCGATGCGCGACGGATACGTTCAGGTGAGCAACCGGAACTCGCACCGCAATCTGCTGTTCCTCGATGATCTCGCGCATTATGTGCTGAAGCTGATTGAACGGAACGCCGACCTTCCACCCATTCTCAATACCGGTTCGATCAACATCAGCATCGGTGCGCTCGCAGATTCGATCGCAGCATTTCATGGTGTGCCCGTCATCGATAAAGGCAACTCCACGACGTATTCGTTCCAGATGAATTGCGGCAAAATCCAAGAGCTATGCGGGTCGCCTCCGCAGATGTCGATCGCCGAGCGCTGCGCGTTCTTCCGCGAAACGTGCCCACCTCTTCTCAAAGTCGCGTCATGACGGCGGCTTGCGCTCCACAGAAGATGTGCGTCGTCTGCGACACGCCCGTCACACCGCTGCTCGATCTCGACGTTCAGCCGCC